>ERZ773359.2071-NODE-2071-length-26145-cov-21.939709_pt1 | contig 26145 bp, 26 predicted proteins | sample MGYA00374955_ERZ773359 | MGnify/ENA primary metagenome ERZ773359 (study PRJEB29098, sample SAMN04486028) | biogas fermenter metagenome | study: EMG produced TPA metagenomics assembly of the Biogas fermentation microbial communities from Germany - Plant 4 DNA1...
GGTTTTCTCCAGGAGAAAATGATATAGTATAATGATATGGTATAATGGTATGATATAAAAGATAAGATTCTCCCCGGCTCAGGCCGGTAACAAGAAGACAGGTAGAGATTTAGGAAGGAGCGACCAGAGGTATGGGCTTGCGAGCATATTTCTTACTCAAGGTAAAAAGTGAAACCAACCAGGACGATCTCCGCAACGGCTTGCTGGAACTGGAGGAGATCCCGGACGTGGACTACGTGGAGCCGGTGGCCGGCGAGTACGACCTGGTGGTGATGGTTGAAGCCCTCTCCAGCCTGGAGGAGATCACCGCGAAAATCACCGGGTTGCCCTGGGTGGAAAAACTCACTACTCTGCGGGTTGTTGACCTCTTTGACCGTCAAACCCCGCACCCGGGGGAGGGGGAATAATGGCCGGTACAGCCGGGAAGGTTGCCTATTTACAACCCGGCGGCCCGCTCCGGGAGAGGATTGACCATCTCATCCGCAGCCTGGGCCGCGGGCAGGGGACGGCAATACCGGTCCTCCAGGAAATCCAGAAGGAATTCGGATATATCCCCCCTGAACTCCTACCGCGGGTCGCTGCCTTGACCGGGTTATGCGGGAGCGAACTCTTGAGTATCGCTACTTTTTACTCCCAGTTCTGCCTCCAGCCCGTCGGCGAAAACCTGATCCAGGTCTGCCACGGCACCGCCTGCCACCTGGCGGGGGCGGAAGAGATCACCGCGGCGCTCCGCCGGGAGCTGGGGATTGAAGAGGGCGATACCAGCCCGGATCAGAAGTACACCATTAAAAAAGTGGCCTGCCTGGGCTGTTGCAGTCTGGCTCCGGTAATAACAATCAACGGCGAGACCTTTGGCCGCTTGACCCCGGAGAAGGCCGTCCGGCTGGTGCGGGATTGGGACGCATCTAGCAAAAAAGAGGCGTAAAACAAAGAGGAAGCGCGAAATATAGAGGGGATGCAAAACAAAGAAGGTCTGCAAGATAAAGAGGGGCGGTTGTCCTGATGAAACCTGAAACAACAGTAAAAAAGAAGATCATCCGTGTCGGGCTGGCCAGTTGCGGTATTGCCGCCGGCGCCCGTCCGGTTTATGATTTTTTCCGTTCGGAACTGGCAAAGGCGCCGGAGAAAGACTTTACCCTGGTCCGGACCGGTTGTATCGGCATGTGCTTTTGCGAACCCCTGGTCGAGGTGGAAGATGAAACAGGCGTCTATCTATATGGCGAAGTCAACCTGGAAAAGGCCCGCCGGATCCTCGAGGAACACCTGGAGGCCGGCAGGCCTTGCCCCGACTGGGTGGTTTATTCGGATGTCATCACCGGGAAGGAACAGGATTACCTCACCCGGCAGCACCGGATCCTCCTGAAAAACAGCGGGAAGATCGATCCGGAGGATATCGGCAGCTACCTGGAGGCCGGCGGGTACCGGGGGCTGCAGAAAGTGCTGACCTCCATGACTCCGGAAGAGGTCATCGCCGCGGTTGAAGAATCCGGCCTGCGCGGGCGGGGCGGCGCCGGGTTTCCGACCCATCTGAAATGGCGCTTTACCCGCCAGTCCCCGGGTACTCCCAAATACGTGGTTTGCAACGCCGACGAAGGCGACCCCGGGGCTTTCATGGACCGGAGTATCCTGGAGAGCGACCCCCACAGCGTGCTGGAGGGGATGGTCATCGCCGGTTACGCGGTCGGCAGCAACGAGGGTTATATCTACATCCGGGCCGAGTATCCCCTGGCCGTGCAACGCCTACGGCTGGCCATCGCCCAGATGGAAGAACGGAACTACCTGGGGGAGAATATCCTCGGTTCCGGTTTCTCCTTCCATATCCATATCCGGGAAGGGGCAGGGGCCTTTGTCTGCGGGGAAGAAACCGCCCTCCTCGCCAGTATCGAGGGGAAACGGGGGATGCCGCGGCCGCGCCCGCCCTACCCGGCGCAGGAAGGGCTCTGGGGAAAACCCACGGTCATCAATAATGTCGAGACCTTGGCTAATGTGACCCGCATCTTTGAATTGGGGCCGGAAGTATACAAAAATTGCGGGACGGAAAAGAGCAAGGGGACGAAGGTCTTCGCCCTCGCCGGCAAGGTCCGGCGCAGCGGCTTGATTGAAGTGCCGATGGGCATCTCCATCCGGGAGATCGTCTTTGCCATCGGCGGCGGGATCGCTGGCGACAGGCCCCTCAAGGCGGTTCAGACCGGCGGCCCTTCCGGTGGCTGCATCCCGGCCAGCCTGGCGGAGACGCCCGTGGATTACGAATCGCTGGCAAAGATCGGCGCGATTATGGGTTCCGGGGGCCTGCTGGTCATGGATGATGAGACCTGCATGGTTGATGTGGCGCGTTTCTTTTTAAATTTCACCACCGAAGAATCCTGTGGCAAATGCACATTTTGCCGTAACGGCACCCCGCTGATGCTGGCGGCCCTGGACCGGATCTGCCGGGGAGAAGGCCGCCCCGGTGATCCGGAACGTTTGGAAGAACTGGGGAAAGCCATTAAAGACGGTTCCCTCTGCGGTCTGGGGCAAACCGCGCCCAACCCTGTGCTCACCACGCTCCGTTATTTCCGGGATGAATACGACGCCCATATTAACGAGAAACGCTGTCCGGCCCGGATCTGTAAAGATTTAATCACCTACAGGATTATTGCGGAAAAATGCACAGGCTGTGGTCTCTGTGCCCGGGTCTGCCCGGCGCATGCCATTTCCGGCGAACGGCGCCAGCCCTATCACCTGGATGAAACAGTCTGTATCCGTTGCGGCTTGTGTCTCAGTTCCTGCCGTTTTGATGCGATAATCACCGTTTCCGAGGGGCTGGGCGCGCAGGCCACGGGCGCCACAAGCGCCGCCGGCGGCAACGCCAACACAACCACTGCTTCCGGGGAGAGGAAATAAGATGACAACTGTGACATTGACAATCGACGGGACTAAGGTAACGGTCAAAAAAGGAACAACTATCCTGGCAGCAGCCGAAGAAGCAGGGATCCACATCCCCAATCTCTGCCATGACCCGCGGGTTAAGCCTTTCGGCGCCTGCCGTCTCTGCTTTGTGGAGATTGAAGGGGCGCCCAAGCCCGTTACTGCCTGTACCACCGAAGCAACCGACGGGATGGTGGTCCGGACCGGTAGTCCAGCCATCACCCGGCTGCGCCGTTTTGCCCTGGAACTGCTCCTTGCTTATCATTACGGCGACTGTGTCGCCCCGTGTCAACTGGCCTGCCCGGCCGGTATAGATATCCAGGGTTTCATCGCCCATCTCGCCAACGGCAACCCCGGGGAGGCGGCCCGGCTAATCCGGGAGAAACTCCCCTTCCCGTCTTCGGTCGGGCGCGTCTGTCCCCGTTTTTGCGAAGATGAATGCCGGCGCAACCTTGTGGATAAACCGGTGGCGATCTGCGCCTTAAAACAATACGCCGGTGACGAGGACGCTGGATCCGGAGAATCCAACCCCGTCACCCCCCTCCCGGAGACCGGCAAACGGGTGGCGGTTGTCGGCGCAGGCCCCGCCGGCCTGACCGCCGCTTACTACCTGCGCCTTATGGGACACCGGGTCACCGTCTTTGAGGCGAAAAAGGAAGCCGGCGGTATGCTCCGCTACGGGATCCCCGAATACCGCCTCCCGAAAGAGGTCTTGAACCGGGAGATCGAAGAGATCCTGGAGTTGGGGATCGACCTGCGCCTCGAAACGGCGATGGGTAAGGATTTTACCATCGAAACCCTCCGCCGGGAGGGCTATGATGCCATCTTTGTCGGGATTGGCGCCCAGTTGGGCCGCGGGATGCGGCTGGAAGGCGGGGAGTCGCCCGCGGTCTGCTCCGCCCTGGAATTTTTGAAGGAGCCCCGGGCCGGCCTGGTCAAAGCCGGCGACCGGGTGGTGGTGGTCGGCGGCGGGAACACCGCCATTGACGCCGCCAGGACCGCCGTCCGCCTGGGTGCGGCGAGCGTCACCATCGTCTACCGGCGGACGGAGAAAGAGATGCCCGCCGCTGTCGAGGAGATTACCGAAGCCAAGGAGGAAGGGGTAGCCTTTCAGTTTTTGGCCAACCCCACCCGTTACCTCGATGCTGAGAAACAATTAGAATTAATCAAAATGACCCTGGGCGAGCCGGATGCCAGCGGCCGCCGGCGCCCGGTCCCCCTGGAAAATTCGGAGTTTCTCCTCCCCGCCGACCGCGTTATCCTCGCCATCGGCCAGGTGCTGGATGAAACCTCGCTCCGGCCTGAGGCGGTAAGCGGGCAGAACGGTCCCGGGGAAAGCCTCCTCCCGCTGGACGGCGGGTGGATCCAGGCTGACCCTGAAACCCTGGCCACCCCGGTCCCGGGGGTCTTTGCCGGCGGCGACTGTGTCAGCGGCCCGGCAACGGTCGTGGAAGCGGTGGCCGCAGGCAGAATTGCCGCCCTTGCCATTGACCAGTACCTCCGGGACGAACCGGTGACCGGCAAGGCCGCCTGTTACAACTGCCGGAAAGGCAGCCTGGAAGAACTGGACCCAGCGGAGTTTCAAGAGTTCGAAAAGAAAGAGCGGGTGACACCGGCGCACCTCCTTTCCGTGGCCGAGCGGAAAAAGGGCTTTACCCCTTACCAGGCGGGGCTCACACCCGAACAGGCGCGGTACGAAGCAGAGCGCTGCCTTTCTTGCGGTTGCAGCGACGTCTTCAACTGCCGCCTGCGGGAACTGGCTACGGCCTATGGGATTGATGAGCAGCAGGTGAGAGAGTTAAGACCATCTCAAGACAGGGGACGGTTCCCTGTCCTAGACCTCTCCCACCCGTATATCGCCTATGACCCGAACAAATGTATTCTCTGCGGTCTCTGCGTCCGCACCTGCCGGGAGGCCCAGGGCAGCAACGCCCTGAACTTCCTCCACCGGGGCCTGGAAACCATGATCCTTGCCCCCGGCCGCTTTCCGGCGGCAGCCGCCTGTGAAAGCTGTGGCCTGTGCGTGGTGGTCTGCCCCACCGGCGCCCTCAGCAACAAAAGGGTCCCGGCCTTTACCAAGCCGGGCCCGTGGAAGACCCGGAAAACCCCGGTGATCTGTCCCCACTGCGGGGTCGGGTGTTCCTTAACCTTACACAGCAGCGGCGGGAGGGTCATGGAGACTTCCGTCCCGGCCACCGGCGGTGTGAATCGCGGCCTGCTCTGCGTGAAAGGCGCCTACCATTTCAGCGCCGCCCATAAAGAAAGACGCCTTACCACTCCCCTGCTCCGGGTGGACGGGACCTTGCAGGAGACCACCTGGGAGGAGGCCCTGGCCACAGCCGCCCGGACCTTCACGGAATTGACGGAAAAATACGGGCCGGAGAGTATTGCCTTCTTCGTGGCCCCCAATGTTACCAATGAGACGGCCCTCCTTACCGCCGCCCTTGCCCGCGACCTCGGGACAGGCAACCTCTTTACCATCCCGGGCGACGGCTGGCAGCGTTTTTTGGAGAGCCGGAGAGGCGACTTTAACACCCTGGCGGAGAGCGACTTTATCCTCTTGTACCGGGTGACACCAGGCGCGGATTACCCGGTCCTGGCCCGGTTAGTCAAGAAAGCGGCTGAAAACGGCTCCTGGCTGGGAATCATGCACCACCGGACCACCGCCCTTGACCCGGAAGCCCGGGCTGTACTCCGGGCGGACAGGGAGGATTGCCTGCGGCTGCTGGCGGCCCTCGCCCGGGCCGGAGCAGGAGCAGCGCTCCCGGAGGTGGAAGGCCGTTTCCGCAAGAAATTCACGGCCTTTGCCGCTGCCTTCCGCCGGGCAAAAAAACCGGCCATTCTCTGCGACACCCAGGACCTGACCTGGCAGGAACTCCGGCAACTGCAGGAACTCCTCACCGCCCATGAGGAAGCCACCCTGTTGCCGCTGGTCCCCTGGGGTAATATCTACGGCCTGCAGAAAATGGGTATCGGACGCAATGCCGGCAACTCCGGGGAACTCCGGTCTGATGAACTTTCTCCCGTGGCCGCCCTCTTCCACCCGCAGGCCGCCTTCACGGAGGTCCTGGCTGCCACCGGGAAAGACGGGTGTAAGGGACTACTGGTAGTGGCGGACGAAGAGAAGCTGCCCGCCTCCCTTTTCCGCCCCGGGCTCTTCACCGTTGTTATCACCCCGTTTTACCGGGAGGAATTGGCCGCCGCCGGGCTCCTCCTGCCGGGAACGGCCTATCCGGAGACCCGCGGGAGCTATCTCAATAGCGAGGGACGCCTCCAGTGGACGGCCCAGGCCCTGACCCCGCCGGGCGGTAAAGAAAACTGGGAAATCCTCCTGGAACTGGCGGAAAAAATGGGCTTCCACCGCAAGGACGGGGAGTTCCAGGCAATCACCGCAGAGGTACAACGGCTGGCCGCGCCCGGCCGGGAAGAAAACAACTGAAAAAAACAACCGGCCCAAAAAAGAAAAACAACCGGTTGAATAGAAAGAACCCTAAAGAAAAAACCCCTTGCAAAGGGGTTTCTCTTTTTTTAAAAGCTCACGGATGGATTGGCTCAGCCCCGGCCTTCTCCCCGCTCCAAGCGGCCTTCCAACCGCATGAGAAAGGCAATGACCTCTGCGGCCAGGGTATAGGCTTCAGGCGGGATATACTCGCCCACTTCCACCTTTTCCAGCATGGCCAGGAGTTCCGGTTCTTCCAGCACCGGGACTCCCGCCTGCCGGGCCAGGGCCAGAATCGCCTCCGCCAGGTAGCCGCGGCCCTTGGCCAGCACCACCGGGGCGTAATCCTCTTTCTCCCGGTAACGCAAGGCGACAGCCTTTAAATCCTCCAGATCCCACCGGTCCATCTTACACCCACCCGTCGACCCGGGGAGGTACGGGTTCCGCCTTCTCCTCCCCTTCCGTTATTTGCGAGAATAGTACCTGGTTAACCTTCCAGCCCCTGTCTTCCAGGTAGGATTTGAGTTCCTGCAAATCCCGCCAGGCCTCCGGTTGCGCCTCAACCCTGGTCTTTTCCACGGCCACCAGCAACTCCACCTCATCCTCCCTTGCCACCCCGGCAACCTCCACCGGCCCTAAAATCCGGGAATTCCAGGCCAGCCGGAAAGAGTAGCCCTTTTCCCTTTCCTCACCTGCCTCCGGGCCCCGCCCTTCCCACCGCACTGTTTTCTCCGGCCCGGGAGAGAGGCAGACCACCATCTGTGGGAGGGCTTCGTCCTGACCGGCTTGAGCAGCCAGGAACCGGCTTACCATCCGGAGCAGGCCGGTCCAGAGCCCGCGCAAACCCTCCCCGTCTTCCCCCTTCCCGGCCGCCTTGGCCAGGGCTGAGGTGAAAAAGGAGAGCAGGCGTTCCCCTGCTTCCTCTTCCTCCCCTCCCGGGGGCTTGCCGGGAAAGGCATGGGCGTTAAGCCAGATCTCCTTTTGCACCCTGGGGAAGAGCAGGTAAAGGGCGGCGAGAATTGTGCCGGGGGTAACCGGCAGGTTCTTTTTTAAAAGAAAGGCAATGGCCTCGGGGTCGACGTCAACCCCCCACTTTTTCTCTGCTGTTAAAACCCATCTCCTGAGGGAAAGGAGGATCTCCTTTTCTAAAGGCAGGTTTTGCCTGAGGGCGGCCTGGAGCAGCTTTTGCCATTCCTCCTCATTGCCCGGGAGTTCTTTCAGGAACGGGAGCGACTCCTGCCAGTATTCCCAGGGGGTCAACCGGGCCATAACCACCCGGCCGGGCTCGTACCGGAGAAACTTGAAGGTGAACTCCCGGCCCAGGGGAATCGGCTCCCCCTCCAGTCTGACGGGGAAAAACCCTTTTGCCGTCTTCAGAAAGAGCCGGCCTTCTTCTCCCTTGACCAGTTGCCCGCGGAGCAACCGGGGGATGCCCGTAGGGAAAGAAAGATTCATCCCTCTTCCCCCCCTGCCTCTCCCGGAAAGGCCAGGGCCAACTGGGCGCCGGGGGCAGAACCGCGCACCCGGAAGCTCCGCCGGTGGATGGCACAAGCCCCGAAACGGGCCAGGGCCTCCAGGTGTTCACGGGTGCAGTAACCTTTATGCCTGGCAAACCCGTAACCCGGGTATTTCCGGTCAAGCAGGCACATGAGCCGGTCCCGGGTCACCTTGGCAACAATGGAAGCGGCGGCAATGGAAAGACTACGGGCGTCCCCGTCGATCAATCCGCGGTGGGGCAGGTTAATTCCGGGCCAGGCATAACCGTCAATCAACAAAAAATCAGGCCTGACCGGAAGCTTTGCCACTGCCCGCATCATCGCCATTCTTGAAGCCTCCAGGATATTAAAACGGTCGATCTCTTCCACAGTAGCCGCGCCAACTGCAAAGGGGATCCCCTCCTTGCGTATCCGGGCGTAAACCCGCTCCCGCCGGGCCGGGGAGAGTTTTTTCGAATCGTCAATCCCCTCGATGGCCACGTCCGGCGGAAGAACCACGGCGGCCGCCACCACTGGTCCGGCCAACGGGCCCCGCCCGGCCTCATCCACCCCAGCGATCACTTTGTACCCGGCTCGCCGCAGTTCCGTTTCGATTATGTACATCCGTTGCCGGCGCTCCTCTTCAGTGGACGCCCGGGTAACGCTTGACCTTTGCATCTTTGCCTCCTGCAGAAAAGCTTATAAAGGATCTTCGCGGCAAGAACCCTTGATCCCTGCCTGGGCTCTTATCCTCTTTTATTCCTGCTTGAAAAAGCAGATAAAAAAAGCGCGGCATGAAAGGGGAATCCACGCGTTTTGGCACCCTATTCCGCCGCACTCTATACCTTCCTGCCGCAAACAGGACAGAAGTTTGCTCCTTCCGGGATCTCGTGGTCGCACTCTTCCACCGACGCCCGTTTCTCCCGGATCTTTGCCAGTTGCTCTTCGGTCAAATCCCCGTCAGCCTGGCGCACCTGGGCGATTTCCTCCTTCATCTCCGCAATTTTCTCCTCGGTCTTGGTAAGCGCCTCCACCAGCTTTGTAAGCTCCGGCAGGGTAATCTTGCCCTCCTGTACCAGGGCACGAGTCCGTTCGGCAATGGTTTTCATCTTTTCTTCCCGGGCCTGCTGCAAAAGTCTTACCTCGTTGTGCAGGTGGGTAATGGCCAGCATCTTCCGGGACGTGCTCTTAACAACCTTAACCCCTTTATCAACGCCCTTTTTGATTGTTGCCTTGAGCTCTTCGAACCTGGACACAACCGCCACCTCCTCTCTGTTTTACGTTACCACCTTCCGGATACTATCTCATCCCGCCTTGGTCAGCGGGGGCCGTTCCCTTCATACCAATACCTTGCCAGTCCGGGGGTTTCTACTCTCGCCCCGGAAGCGGTCACCATTATCCCCTCTGCGCCCCACCGGTCCAGGAGTTCCAGCCTGTCCCGGCCTTCGGCCACAAAAAGCGCGGTGGAAAAGATATCAGCGTCAAAGGCATTCCCTGTGATTACAGTGACCGAGAGCAACTCCGCCGCCGGGTAACCGGTAAAAGGGTTAAGCAGGTGGGAATACCTGTTACCGTCAACCACTATATAACGCTGGGTATCGGCGGAAGTTCCCAGCGCAGCCCCGGACGGCAAAGCCAGGATACCAAGCCACTCCTCTTCCCGGGGGTGGCTGACCGCCACGCGCCAAGGGCCGCCCCCGGGCCGCTCCCCCAAAACCCGGATACTGCTCTCGCCGGCGTTCACTAACGCCCCCCGGACGCCGGCGCCGGCCAGGAGCTCCCAAGCCCGGTCCACGGCATAACCCTTCGCCACCCCGCCCAGGTCGAGGCGCATGCCTTTCCTGGACAGGTAAATGGTGCCGGCTGCCCGGTCCAGTATTATCCCGTTCGCATCCAGTAATGGCAGCACCTGTTCAACCTCTTCCCGGGGAGGCAGGCGCCCGGACCCCCCCGGTCCGAACTCCCAGGCTTCCACCAGCGGCCCGATGGCCGGGTTAAAATAACCGCCCGTCTCCCCGGACCGGCCAAGCACAGCCTCGAGGAGGGCAAAAAACTCCGCGTCCACTTCTACCGGTTCTTCACCGGCTTTACTGTTGACGGCCGCCACCGCCTTGGCAATCTCCTGCTCAATCCTGGCCATCTCCGTCAACGCACGGTCCAGCGCCGCCCGGGCGCCGGGTCCGTAGGCGGTGACCCGGATTAAAGTGCCAAAGAGAAACGCCTCTTTATAGAGGGGCTTGTTCACGGCGGTATGATAAAGGTAAGCCCCGGCGCTGATGAAGACCACCGCCAGGACAAGGTAAAGGTAGAGGCGCCGCCATCGTTTTCCCCGTTGCAAAAGGCTCTTTTTCATAATAATATTATACCATTCGCCGTCAATGACAAAAAAAAGCCCGTTTTTTGGGCTTCTTTCTCAAAAAAACTTTTTTTATCCGGCTAAACAAGGTGAAAACAGGCCAACTCCTCCCCGAACGCCCCGATACTGCCGGTCTTGCTCACCTGGTCCTGGATGGCTTTTAACTTATCCTTCCCAATGGAAAGGAGGGCTTTGACCACCCGCGGGCAAAACTGTTCCCCGGAGAGCCGCGTAATCTCGGCCAGCGCCTCGTCCAAGCTGCGGGCCGGGCGGTAAGGGCGGTTGCTGGTCATGGCATCCAAGGCATCCGCCACCGCAAAGATCCTGGCCGCCAGAGGAATCTCCTCCCCTTTCAGCGCGTGGGGATAGCCATTACCGTTATAGTGTTCATGGTGATAAAGGACGATCTCCGTTGTCCCCTGCAAAAAATCGATCTGGTTCACGATCTCATGGCCCACGACCGGGTGGCGCTTTATAATCTCCCACTCCTTAATATCCAGGGGGGCCGCTTTAAAAAGGATGGCATCGGGGATACCGATCTTCCCAATATCATGTAAAAGACCGCCCCAGGCCAGTTGGGTCAGTTCCTCGTTTCTTAAACCCATTGCCCGCCCAATGGCCACGGCATACCCCACCACCCGGGCGGAGTGCCCCCAGGTCTCATGGTCCCGGTAATCCAAAGCATAATTCAACGCCCGCAGGATCCCTTCGCAGGTCCTATTCAACTGCCCCAGGTGTTCCCTTTGCATTGCCAACCGTTTTTCCATCTCCAGATTCAGCAGCAACAAGCTCTTGCGGAAAAAAAAGAGCATGCAGGTGATCATCGCAAAAAAGATTAAAGAAAAACCAAAATAATGCTGTTGAGGGTTACTATTTTCAACATACGGTCTCCATAAAAAGAAATAGGCTTCTATAAGGAAAAGAAACAGGCTCAATACGCCAAAAATAGCCATTTCCAGGAGTAAAATCTGTTCCTCTTTTTTAGACTTAAACATCTTTCTCATCCCTGATCAGTTTTGTAATAGGAAGAAGAGTGAAATTGCCTTTTCTGAGCAGGATAACAAAGATAAAGACCAAGCTCAGGCTCAAAGAGTTGAACAAGATGCTCAACCATACAGATTCCAGTATTGTCGCAAGTGTAATACCGACCAGGTTATTAAATAAAAGTATTACGAACGGTTCGGTAATGATTAAAACCAGGAAATACAGAAAAGCACAGATTAACGAACCGGGCAGATTAAGGCCGAAAAACAGGCCTAACAAAAAAGCATTGATCATAAAGAGGATAACAGTATGTACACCGAGGGGGGAGCCAAGCCAGGGCAGGATAAGATCGCGCAAAAGGAAGATGGAGGATCCGTAAACAACCCCGAAAAGAGCCATCCTTTTCCATGCCGGTCTTATCCCCACAAAGGTCAGACAGGCCAATCCCGCCACAAAGGCTTCGGGAATATAGCACAGTAGTTTCACGGCATTTGCAGCTATTGGTATCTCAATCACCCTCAGCATATAATTGCCCCTGACGCCGCCTATCAGGATTATTTCTTAAGTATAAGTATTAGTTTTTAAGGAATATCGATCTATTGCAGGCTTTTCGGCAGGCGCGGCTGATAACCGATGACAATACTGGCAGAGACTGCTGTGGCCAAGGCAAAGAGTGTCAACAGGGAGCAGAGAAGCCCGGCGACGATTTTTTTCATGCTTTTTACCTCCTTTCTTTTGAACCCAAATCAGAAAGATAACGATATATGGTAAAACCGGGCGGCGTCAGGGTCACCGTTTGCCACCAAAGCCCGCAGGAGCCGGCGAGAAAAAGCTCCGGGCGGTTGGTGGAAAGAAAAAAAACCGCCGGAATTCCCCACAAAACAACCAGGAGGATTCCGGCTTTTCTATAAAATCCTTTCTTCTCCGGTCTGATTGGCCGTTCTTTCACCTCGGCCGGGGCGTATTTGCTGACAATAATAACGCCCCAGACAAGAACAGAAAGAAGAAGAATGAGGGAAAACTCCGGGACAAGCATGGGTCCGGTGTATTTCCCGAACAAGCCAAAAAACGCGGGCAACAATGAGGAAAGGATGGCACACCGCCACGGTGAAGAAAGATGGGCGCCGCCGGTAAACATACGGAGGAGAGCGCCGGTGCAGGCGGCGACCAGTCCTTCTTTCAGCACCCCCAGCAACCCGCAGACCAGCACGAGTAAAGCCAGATCGAGAAGGATTACAAAGAGAGATGTCAGCGCATAGGCCACGACCTCTGTCTTTTCTTCGTCGAGATCCAGCTCTTTTTTAAACCATAAGGCTATCGGCTGTACCCATTTTTGCATCGAGCAATTCTCCTATTTTATCCAATTCTTAATTCCTGGGAAGAACGATGCTGGTAAAAAGCCTGATATAATCTTGAATTTTCGACAAAAAAAAAGAAAACCCTTCAAGCTGTTGCTTTATTATAAAATTTTCTTCCGCCCACACCTAAACCGGGATAAGGTCAAATCCTTTCCCGGCAAGCAGACTAACGGCCGCTGCCCGCATCCGCCACCGGCAAAAGCTGGCCGGTCACCGCCCGGCAGATGCCCTCCGCATTCAAACCGTAGAGATCCCTCAGTTTCTGCTGGGGTCCAAACTCCACAAAGCGATCGGGGTAGCCCAGCCTTGTCAGCCGTGTCTCCTGGACCCCCTCGTCCGCCAGGAGTTCCAGAACAGCGGAGCCAAAGCCCCCGGCCAAATTATGGTCCTCGACGGTAACCAGGTGCGGCACGCGGCGGGCCCAGTACAGGATAGTCTCCCGGTCCAGCGGTTTGACAAAGCGGGCGTTGATCACCGCGCAGCCAATTCCCAGCAGCGAGAGACGACGGGCGGCCTTTTCCGCCTCCGCCACCAAAGGTCCCAGGGCGAAGATGGCAACCTGTTCCCCGCGGCACAGTACCTCCGCCCGGCCGGGGAGAACCGGCTCCCCGGGTTTGTTCTCCCCTTGCCCCTGCCCTCGGGGGTAACGGATGGCCACCGGTTTTTCCATGGCCAGGGCCAGGCGGAGCATCTCCCGGAGTTCATCTTCGTCTTTGGGCGCCATGATGGTGATCCCGGGGATTGAGCGTAAATAGGCCAGGTCAAAAAGGCCGTGATGGGTGGGGCCGTCCTCACCAACCACACCCGCCCGGTCCAGGGCAAAGACCACCGGCAGGTTCTGCAGGCAGACATCGTGGAGAATCTGGTCGTAAGCCCGCTGCAAAAACGAGGAATAGATGGCGACCACCGGCTTCTTGCCCCCGCGGGCCAGGCCCGCCGCCATGGTCACTGCGTGTTGTTCGGCGATGCCCACGTCGATAAAGCGGTCCGGGAAAACACGGGCAAATTCCAGCAAGCCTGTTCCTTCCGGCATGGCGGCGGTAATCGCCACCACCCGCTCGTCTTTTTTAGCCACTTCCAGCAGGGTTTCCCCAAATACCTGTGTATAGGTGGGCGGTCCCGACCGCTCCCGCGGGCGGCCGCCGGGGAGTTCAAAACCGGAGATCCCGTGGTATTTTAAGGGGTCCTCCTCCGCCGGCAAATAACCCTTGCCTTTTTTCGTCAAGACATGAATCAGCACCGGCCCGCTGCGCCCTGCGGCATCACGGAAAACCTGGACCAGTTGGCGGATGTTATGACCGTCGACCGGGCCGAAATAAGAAAAGCCCAGTTCTTCAAAGAGGATACCCGGGATCACCAGGTACTTGAGGCTGTCCTTGAGTCTCTCCAAATACCTGACGGTCTTCTCCCCCACCCCCGGGATCCCCTGGATCAATTGTTCAATCTCCTCTTTTAAGCGGTTAATTGCCGGGTTCATCCGCACCCTGCTTAAATAGGCGGAAAGGGCCCCGACATTCCGGGCGATCGACATCTCATTATCATTCAAGACCACTATCAGGTCGAGGTTTAAATGGCCGGCGTGGTTTAGGGCCTCAAACGCCATTCCCCCGGTCATCGAACCGTCGCCGATCACGGCGATGATCTTGTGGCGCTCCCCGGAGAGGTCCCGGGCTTTTGCCAAACCAACAGCCGCCGAAATGGAGGTGCTGCTGTGACCGGTGGCAAAGGCGTCGTGTTCGCTCTCTTCCGGCCTGGGGAACCCGCTGATCCCGCCCAACTGCCGGAGGGTGGAGAACCGCGAAAGGCGCCCGGTCAGCAGTTTATGGACATAAGACTGGTGTCCCACATCCCAGATGATCTTATCCTGCGGGCTGTTAAAGACCCTGTGCAAGGCCAGGGTTAATTCCACCACGCCCAGATTGGGGGCCAGATGCCCCCCGGTCCTGGCAATGGTGGAGATGAGCAACTCCCGGATCTCCGCAGCGACCGCCTCCAGTTCTTGATAAGACAACTCCTTCAAGCCTTCGGGGAGCTGAAGATTGCCAAGGAGATTAGTGTTTTTTGCACCTTTGTCGTCCATCAAAACCCCGCCTTTACCCCTACTTTTTTCTGGATCCTCTTATCTTCTTGTTGCTTTTATTGCTTTTATAGCTCCTATTGTTCCTATTATTCTCTTCCAAACCCAACAGCCTTTTTCCTTTTTCCAGAGCCCTTCCCACCTGCAAAATAATGAAGTTGGCCTCCTGGATCGCGAAGGCCTTGCCCCAGGCCTTACCGCCCACGGTCATAGCGGCAACCAGGCCGACCATGACTATGGAGATTAGATCCTCAAAACGGTAAGCCTCGTAATGTAAAACCAGATCGATCACCAGGGCGGAACCGATCGCCCCGCTCACAGTGCCGCAAATATCACCAATCACATCATTACAAAAACTGGCAACCCGGTCGGCATTCCGCACCAGGGCAATGGCTGTCCGGGCGCCGGTAACACGATCACTGGCCATCGCATGAAAAGGCGCTTCCTGCGCGGCGGTGACCGCGGTGCCGACAATATCAAAGATTATCCCCAACAAGACCACAAATAATAAAACACCGGTGGAAATCCAGAATGGCACCACCGCACGGGTCAACCGGAAAAAGGCTGAAAACGCCACGGATAAAAAAAAGGTCAGCAATCCGACCCCAAATACCCGGCGCGTAAGAAAGAGCAAAAGCAACGGCCCCCTGCAAAAAAAACTGCAATAAGGTAGGGAGGAGGTCACCTGCTGGGTAAACATTATGGCTTAAGGTCCAGTAGGTTTTCCCGGCGGTCTCCGGAACGTCGCCGTTCCGGCGGTTTCCCTTTATGACCGTCTTACCGAGTCGCCTCAAGTAAAACTGGATCACCACTTAGCTCATACCGCAATCCCCAACAGGTGTCCCACTCTGGGAATAGCCTAGGGGTTTTCCCCGGCAGAAACCGTTTACTGCTAGCCTCTTTTGCAAAACGGGTTTCAAACGGCAAAGGGCGGTCTTCCCTGGCCTGGGGAATATCGCCCCGGTCCCCGTTCTCCTCCACGCTTCACCTCAAGGCAGGCTACACTGCACCGATTTTTTTCAACCGATTGCAGGTTCAATCCCAAGCCGTAGTCCGAGCGGAACTCTTCCCACGCACTTGGGTCTCCGCGGTAAAGGGGTCAACGCCTGCATGCCCTTGCAGATCGCCCCCTTACCTTAACCCCCAGCACCAGCCCCCGACTGGGCGTCAGCGGCCGGCACCAGAGACTTCATCGATGTGCCCTTGACGGATTTTTAGGCCCGTCTTCGCAGTAAGGTTTCTGACTAGGATACTACACCATCCTCCGGTCAATTATTATTATAGCATAAATTTTAGGGAGCGCCAATCGTGGCGCTTGCGTAATCCCCTCTCTTAGGATAAACTAGTTTTAAAACAAAATAAGGCCGGGGAGGGTTTTCTTTGCATGCCGAACTAACAGTTTTTCTCAAGGAAAAGGAGAAAGAAGTCCTGGCGTTTATTGAAGAAAGTGAGGTAGAAAAGTATATCCAGCCCAAAGACCTCTACGATGCGGTAAGGGCCTACATATTCCGGCCGGCGAAACGGTTGCGCCCGGCGGTGCTCATCATGGCCTGTGGTTGCCTGGGCGGCGCCGAAGAACTGGCGATCCCGGCCGCCGCCGGGATTGAACTCTTCCATACCTGGACCTTGGTCCATGATGACCTCATCGACAATGACGATTTCCGCCGCGGGGCCCCCACCACCCACCGGCTGATGGAAGAAGCGGGCCGGACCGGCTTGGGCCTGGACGGGGAGACGGCCAAAGAGTACGGGCGTAACCTGGCCCTTCTCGCCGGCGACATGCAACACGGATGGGCCGTGAATTTCTTTGCGGACCTGGCTTTCAAGAAAAAGCTCGACCCGTGGGTTGCCTTAAAGCTCATTGCCTGGCTGGAGTCTTATGTCACCGGCAGCCTGTTGGGCGGCGAAGCCCTCGACGTACAGTTGGGGATCACCGACATTACCAACGGGTTGAATTTCAGCGAAGACGATATCATCAAGATGCTCTGGTTGAAAACGGGGGTATTATATGAATTTGCCGGGATGGCCGGGGCAATGATCGCCAAAAGCACCACCGATCTTGACGACCCCGAGGTGAAGGCGGTCAAAGAATTCACCGGGTATTGCGGGATCGCCTTCCAACTCCAAGACGACCTCCTGGGGGTCCTCGGCGACGAAAAAACCCTGGGCAAACCGGTGGGTTCGGACCTCCGGGAAGGGAAAAAAACCACCATTCTCTATGAAGCCCTGCGCAATGCCGATGAAGACCAAAAAAGAATCATCCTGCATGTCCTGGGCAACAAGAACGCCGGTGCGGATGAGATCAACAAGGTCATCGCCTTGTTTAAAGAACTCAACGGTATCGACCACACCAGGCAACTGGCTGCGTCCTACATCGAAAAGGCCCTTCCTTGCCTGGACCCGATCCCCGCTTCCAAATACAAGGATTTACTCTTGCAATGGGCCGACTTCATGATCAACCGGGATTTTTAGATGAAAGCGCCAAGCGCCCGCCACGGCCGGGCCTTATTTCTTAGCCCGGCCTTTATTCCCCTGTCTTTTCCTCCTCTTCCGCCTGGAAAGGCCCGGTCTTCACCTCTCCCTCCTCGACCCCGAGAAGAATCTCTACTTTTCCCTGGGCCTCATCCAGCCGGTTACGGCAGTGGCGCGCCAGGGCGATCCCTTCTTCAAAAAGCTTCAGGTTCTCTTCCAGGCTCAGCTCGCCCTTCTCCAGTAACTCGATGATCTGCTCCAGCCTGGCGATGGCCTCCTCAAAGCTCTTTTCCTTCAGTTCCGCCTGGTTCATCCAGAGTCTCCTCCCTTCTATTCACTGTACAAGAGAGTTCCCCCCGGCTCAGGATCACCCTGACCCTCTCCCCGGGGGCAACCTCTCCGGCTTCCCGCACCACCCGGCCGTCCTCCTTCCGGCAGATACTATAACCCCGCCGCAAGGTGGCCAAGGGGCTCAAGGCATCCAGCGTGGCCAGTTCTTTATGGAAAACCGCTTCGGCCTTTTCCAGCAGGTTCCGGATTGCCCTGGCCAAACGTTCCTCCGCCTCGTCCACCCTTTGCCTTTTAATATCCAGCCAGCGCTGGGGCTTAAGGAGAGCCGGGTGGCCGGCCATTTCAGCCCAGCGGTCCCTTTTCCGTTCCAGTACCCGCAGGCCGGCCATTCTCAACCTCTCCGTCATCATCAGTAATCGCCGGCGCAATTCCCCCAGTTCCGGGACGGCAACCTCCGCCGCGCCCGACGGCGTCGGCGCCCGCAAATCCGCCACCATATCGGCGATGGTGAAATCCGTTTCGTGCCCGACGGCGGAGATGACCGGCAACCGGGAGGCGGCTATGGCCCGGGCCACAATTTCTTCATTAAAGGCCCACAACTCCTCAATCGAGCCGCCGCCGCGCCCGACGATTAAAAGGTCAAGATCGGGAAGGGTATTGGCCAGGTGCAAAGCAGCGCTGATGCTCTGCGCCGCCTGATCTCCCTGGACCTGGGCGGGGATGACCAGCAGGTCCACGCTGGGAAAGCGGCGCCTGGCAATCCGGATGATATCCCTCACCGCCGCCCCGGTCGGCGAGGTGATCACCCCGATCTTCGCCGGGAACGCCGGTAGGGGTTTCTTCCGCGCCGGGTCAAAAAGGCCCTCTTGGGCCAGGCGTTTCTTTAATTCCTCAAAAGCCAGGTAAAGCGAGCCGATACCGGCAACTTCCATCTGCTCCACATACAACTGGTATTCGCCGCTTTTGGGGTAGACGGCCACCCTGCCGGCAGCCAGCACCGCCATGCCGTCGGCCGGTTCAAACGGGAGCAACCGGTTCTCCGTGCGAAACATCACACAGCGCAAACGGGCCCGTTCATCCTTGAGGGTAAAATACATATGCCCTGAAGAATGCCGGGTGAAATTGGAGATCTCGCCCTTCACCCAGACCCCGGCCAGGGCCGCATCCCGTTCGATCAGCGCCTTGATATACCCGGTCAGTTCTGAAACGGTATAGATTTTTGCCATGATTTCCCCTCCGGTAGAAATAATCCGGCGCCTGCGGTTACCCCGCTTAAGGCAAAGCCTACTTTCCTGCCAGCTAAACCAGCATTTACATAAAGGAGTTCCAACAGTATACGCGAATCAGAGATATACGAAAAGATATAGAGTAAAAAGACCCACCCTGTTTCAAGGAGGAATATAGATGTTCCATTACCGTCGCCTTTTCTTCCCCATTTTTTTGCTGCTCTCATTATTCCTGATCGCCCCGGCGGCCCACGGTTTTTCCGACCTGGAGGGGCACTGGGCGGAAGAGACCATCCGCAACCTGGTGCGCCTGGAGATCCTCCACGGTTACCCGGACAAGACCTTCCGGCCCGACCAAAGCATCACCCGGGCGGAACTGGCAAAAATCCTTGCCGTCACTTTCAACCTGAAGCCCTCGTCCGGGCAGACTTGTTCCGACACGGCCGATCACTGGGCTAAAGAGTATGCCGGCGCACTAGTGGATAAGAAGATCATCATCCCGGAGAACGGGGCCTTTCATCCCGAGCGGCCCGTCACCCGGGAGGAGGCGGTCACCATCCTCACCCGGCTGCTTAATATCAAGCACCCGGAGGAAGAGTATACCTTGAAGGTGACGCCTTCCTTCACCGATATCATTGAAGACTCCGCGGGCTTTGCCGAGATTGAACTGGCTTCACGCCTTGGCATTCTGCCCGGTTACTACCAGCAGGAATTCAACCCCTCCTACCTGGCGAGCAGGGCGGATATCGCCTGGATGATCAGCCGCCTCCGGCAGATAAAAACCCTCCGCGGTACGGTCCTTGATACCAATGAGGCTTCGGGGCTCCTCACCGTCAAGCCGGAAGAAGGCAAGCAAGAGGCCAGGCTGGTGCTGGTTGGGGATGAGACGGTCCTCCTGCGCAACAACATCAGCGCCAAGGCCGGGCAGGTGCTGGCCGGCGATAAATTGACGGTCTTCTTTAACCCGCAGGATAAACCGGTCTTTGTCAAGGCCTACGGGGAGGTCACCCAGAACGACCTCCTGAGCAGGCTGAGTGCAATGGTGAAAGAACGCTTGACCCCCGAACAGATCGCCGCTATCTTGGCCGGCGACTGGGAGAGCGTTAAGGATGCCTTAACCGGCGAACTCTATAACCAGATGCTCAACTACGGGCTCACGCCGGCGGAAGCCGAAGCCATTCTCATGCAGGACTGGCAGTACCTTGATCTGGTCAGCCGCGACCGGCTGGCGGAAGCCCTCTCCGGTTACCTGGGGATTACCCGGGACTTGAGCCGGGCCCTTCTCGACCGGGACCTGGAACGGATCAAGGAATATGCCAAAATTGAACTGATCACCTACGCCCTCGGCCGGATCCTGGACCAGGGTCCTTCCGCGCCCGGCGCCAGCAGCTACAACGGGTAAGAAAAACTTCTCTCATTAAAACTGCGTTAGGTGTGTAGCAGACACACGCCGGCGCACGCTAATCTCACATGCCATGTAACCCACGAAATACGCCGCACTATAGTTTATAAGCGGCGTATTTTTATACCAACAGCTAGCGCGCGCCCTCTTTCCTTTTTTTCTGTTCCTTCCGTCCGTAACGGTGCAGCAACCTGCCCCGGGTTACCGCCGTCTCGCCAAAGCGGTCCCTGATCCGGTCAACCGCCTGGTGGAGGCGGCGTAATTCTTCCTCTTTCCCGGCGAAAAGCCGCCCCTGTTCGTTTTCTTTCCTTTCCAGCCCGGAAAGGCTCACCCCCACCAGGCGCAACGGCCTCCCGTCCCATTTTGCCTGGGCAAAGAGTTGCCGGACGCTGGCAAAGAAAATCTCCTCCAAATCCGTGGGCGGAGCCAGTGTTATCTGCCGGGTAATGGTTTTAAACCCGGCGTCCCGGAGCTTCAGGGTGACCCCCCTGGCCAGCAGGGCTTTTTTCCGCAACCGCCGGGCGGCCTTTTCACAGAGTTCCAAGAGGACTGCCTCGATAAAATTCCGGTCGGCGGTATCCTCGTCAAAAGTTACCTCATGCCCAATACTCTTCGGTTCCCGTTCCGGCACCACCGGGCTCTCATCTTTGCCAAAGGCCAACCGGGAAAGGGATTCCGCCGCCGCCTCGCCCAGCCGGCCGCGCAGGCTCTCATAAGGAGTTGCCTGCAGGTCGCCGATGGTCTTTATCCCCAATCCCCCGAGGATTTCCAGGGTTTTCGGGCCCACCCCCCACAGCCGGCTGACCGGCAGTGGCGCCAAAAAGGCCTCCACTTTATCCGGGTCAACAACCACGAAACCGCGGGGTTTTTGGAGATCCGATGCCACCTTGGCCAGGAACTTGTTATGCGCCACCCCCACCGAGGCGGTTAACCCCAGCTCCGACTCGACCCGGTCAGCGATCTCCCGGGCAATCTCTTCCGCCGGGCCGAACAGCTTCTCGGAGCCGGTGACATCAAGAAAGGCCTCATCCAAAGCGATGGGTTCGACAAGTGGGGTGTAATCATGGAGGATGGCCATGAGTTCCGCCGAGACCTCCTGGTACCTCTTCATTCGCACCGGGAGAAAAATCCCGTGGGGGCAGCGCCGGCCGGCCTCCCGCAGTGGCATGGCGGAACGAACGCCGTATTTCCTCGCCTCGTAAGAACAGGTGGAAACCACGCCGCGGGCAGTCGGGCTGCCGCCGACAATGACCGGCTTCCCCCGGTAGGCTGGGTTGTCCCTCTGCTCCACCGCCGCGTAAAAAGCATCCATATCCAGATGGATAATCCGGCGCACCCTCTTCCCTCCTGTTCACCGCTGACTGCTTATATGCTAGATCTTACTCAACAGTATTACTCAGGTCAATCCGGTACCAGTTCACATTTCTGGTCAAGTACATGACCGCCGCGAGAATCAAGAACAGCCCCACGCTCCCGATTAACAGCGCGTAGTCCTGGTTTTGCAGCAGGATATAGAGGAACCCATAGAGGATCGCCAGCATCCCCACGGTGATCAGGGGTATCACCTTTTTCTCCAGCGCGCTGCGGACATAGGCGCCGATTAATATGACCACGCTGAGACTGGCAAGCAAATAGGCCAGGCCAAAATTGATATGTTCCGAAAGGGAAAGCAGGAGAAGATAGAAGATACAAAGGGAAAACCCGATTAAGAGGTACTGGATGGGATGGATTTTTTTGCTACTGAATATCTCTACAAGGAAAAAGACGAGGAAAGTGAGGCCGATAAACATGATCATATACTTGGCCGCCCGCGTTGTCTGGGTGTAGATATCAACCGGCGTGTAAAGGTTCACCCCGAATGACGAGGAAAAAACCGTCCTTTGCGAAACATTTTCCACCCAGATCTGCGGGTAGTTCCTGTTCAAATCGAGAACTTGCCAATCGGCGGAAAAGCCGTTACTGTCAATCTGGTGTTGCACGGGCAAAAACGCCCCGTCAAAACTGGGATTGCTCCATGATGACCTAAGGCTTACCCTCGTTGTTTTTCCTAACGGCAGGAAGTTGAGGGCTTCACTACCCTTAAAAATAAGCTGGAAAGCATAGTCCACCCCATCGGAAAGATTGCCGGACGCAATGGGAATACGAACACTGATCCCAGATTCAAAGAGGTTGTTTCCCCGCTTGATCCCAGGCTCAAAAAGAATTGCCTGCTCCCCCCATTGCAGCTCCACATATTCCTTAATACCGCGCATATCAGAGATGTTTACGGAGATAAAAGCGTCATCCCATAACAACTGATCCAGATCTATATTCATTCTTCGTATTCCCTCAAAAACAAAATCCCCTGACAAATCCAAGCGCCCATTATATACCACAGCCTGATAAATTCCCCTGTACCTAATCTCCGGGTGGAGTTCTCCTTCAATATTCAATGTTTCGGGCAAAACCTGAATATATTTTGTGACTGTTTTGGTTTCTCCCTCTTCATCTTTCCACGTTTCTGTATACGGAATAGTAACAACCGGGCCGCCGATGGTTTGCTTTGTCGACCATTTGGAGGTGATTTCCTCGATCGCCTCGCGCCGCCTGTCCGCCCGTTCACGAACAAGCGCCCTGATGAAACCGGAAGGGATCAACAGTGCCAAAATCAACACCCCAATAATAACGATTCGCACACCAATACTGTTTTTAATGTCCTTCATATCCCGCGAACCTCCTTTATAAACCCCACACTCTAGGGTAAAACCTCAATTATACTTAATGCTTGATTATCCCAAACCCTATCTTTCCCCTTTTAACCTATTCACCCTGTTCTCGGTCTCTTTCAAATGCTCTTCTTCACTGATATTGGGGTCTTTCAACTCAATAAACATCTTGCACGGCAATTCATCGCAATCGCCACAATTGTTAAAATTCTTCTCTGAGCAACAAATAAATAATTCACAACCTGTCTCCGTCCAAAACGGTTTCCCCTCTACTTCCTTGCACCCTTCACAATCAACCTGATAAAAATTGCAACTCTCGCAATCCAACCCGCAAATACTCAGTTTCATTTATTTCGAACCCCCCTTTCTGTCTTTTTTCCCTTTCTCCTTACTCACTTTTGCATATGTACTTGATTTTTTTATCGCCATGAAAACATAATAGCCGTTGATCTCCAAAATCTGCACCCCGCCGAAGATGGCAATGAGTTTATTCTTGTACCATTTCTTCCTCTTTGTTACCATATACATTCTCCCGCCGATGCATAACCGGTTAAACCCCTTTTCAATAAAGACTTTCGCCACAGAGAAATCCGTGTGGTACGGCGGGTTGCACAATATTAGCGTAAAATCCTTCTCGTCCAGGTTGGTAAAGCCGTCGCTTTGGATGGTTTTCACCCCGGGAACACCATTCAATAATGCATTCTTCTGCGCCAGTTTTACTGCTTCTTCATCAATATCGAGCATGACCACGTTTTCTTCCCCAACAATCTTCGCGGCCAAGATGCCGACAACCCCATAGCCACAGCCTAAATCCAAAACCTTCTCATTTTCTCCGAACTCCACAACAGAGAGCATGGATAAAGTGCCCAAATCAATAGCTCTGGGAGAAAACAGGCTTTTGCTTGTTTCAAAAACCAAATCAACGCCTTTTATATTTGTTTTAATCACAGTACAAACCCTCTTCCTAAGACAGGTAAGACAGGGGACGTTCCCTGTCCACCCCGGAGGCAAGGGAGCGAGACAGGGAACCGTCCCCTGTCCACCCCCTAGCCAATCAGCGCCAGCAGAGCAATAAATAAGTGGCGAAATATAAAAGCAAAATGAAAATACCGGTTTTCGAACGCCCGGAATCTCTTGTGAATAACCGGCCCACGGGAATCCCGGCCAGATCACCCAGACCCAGCCCGGCGATCCAAATACCCAGCGGCCAAACTAAAGGGCCGTGCCCATTCACCGACGCGATGAAGATGAGATCCTGGAGGAAAAAGTAACCAGTACCTGACCAGATGGCGCCCAAAGTAATAAGGAAGATTCCGATAAAATGCCGTCCCACCCATGACGGCGCCGGCAGATAAACATCTACGGCCGTAGCCGCCGCAGAGTTCGTAAGTTGCTGATTTAAGAAACCAGCCACTTTTTCCAGAGGATCCTGGGTTGTCTCTGAGGCAAGTTTTATGGATTCACCGTTGACAACTGCGGTTAAGAAGAATATTTCCCTATCGGCAAAAGGCCTCCTCTCCAGAGCAATCCGTTGAATTTGCGAAAGATCATATACTTTAGAACCTTTTCGCATTCTCCCGGAGTTAAAATCAAAGACGGTCGTGGAACTTAAACTCTGGAGAAATCCGATTATGAAGAGCAACCCTGCTGAAGGCAGGATAATGATTGCCGCCCAAAAACAAAACTTCTCCATTCCTCCATCTTCAGTAAGGGGTACTTGGGACAAAAGATATGCCGACAACCCGAAGATTAGCAAAAGTAAGGCGGTAACCATGATTGATCGCGTCCTTGCTTTAACATAGACAACCCCGTTTTCCTCAGTTACTAATGAATAAGATGTTTCAAATACCTTCTTCATCAAGTTCACTTCCTCCATTTAAAATTTCGCTTCGAAATCCGCCGTTTATTTATTACGTAATAAAAAAACGACACGGCGCGCCTAGCCTTCGGCAATTAAATCATTCAGATTCGAGCAGAAAATGGTGTTTCCATCGATTTCGTATAATATATCCCCATCAATGAAAGAACCCCATGTACCTCTCCAAATAGACTTATAAAACGATAAATTGGACTTGTTCCAAATTTTCATTTCACCGCAGGGCGGGCTCACGGTAAACAGAAAATCCTGCCAGATTCCAGCGAAATAAAACATCTTTTTGTGACAACGTTTATGGCTGGCGATTATATCGAGGGTATTCTTATCAACCTTTGCAATGGAAAGATCTTGTGAAGCCGTGTAAATCACATCTCCTGCCAGTACCAGACTTTTTAAGTTCTTCTTATGAATGGCTTTTTTCTTCACAACCTTAATACTAGGTTTATCGATAACAAGAAATTCCCCATCGACATTCCCGGCATAAATGTACTCGCTGATTATCATCTCCCATATACTGCTTTCTGATATTGAATAGACCTTCACTTCACCCGTGGCTTTATTAATAACCGCAAAACCTCCATTTCTAATAGAAGCATAGACATTGGTTTCATCATAGCCAAGGGCGCATATATCAGAGCTTAAATCAGTCCCCAATTCCCACGTATTATTAATCTTTAGTGTTTCAATATCAATCTCATACAACAAGCAAAAATCCCGGCAATAAATGGCGTCTTTATCAATTACAAATTTTCTGGTTTTGCTGTCCTTTGGGAAAATTGCTTCCCTTTGTATGATCTGGCCCGTATTGCTTTTTATTTTTACGAACTCCTTGCCTGATATGGCATAGAGAATATCGCCGGCTTTTTTCAGCCGCAAAACCGGGTTTTCCAACTCTACCAAACGCTCAAAGATCATTTACTAGTTCCCCTTTCTAGCCGGACGGCCTGTTTCCGGTAAAAAACAGTCAATTACGTTTATTATATTTCATCGGATTTCCACATTTTCCTTTAAAAAATATACAATAGGTAATTATCTAACAAATATTGACTTCGCATTCCAGTTCTAATATAATCAATCTAGATTCTCACAATTTTAGTTTATTTATCAAGGAGGATAAAACTATGAAAAAAAGCCGTTATATTGTGATTTGTCTTATTTTGCTCTTGGTAATAACGGGGATAGTATTTGCCGCTGAATTTGAATGTAAAGGCGAAAAAATCGAAAAAAATGGAAGTTTTTGGGGTTACGCAAAAAAGCTTTCCTCCAGCGAGTACCGGATCGAAAAAGGTAGCTACACCATTGCCTTTGTTAAAAAGCAAGGCAGTAAATGGAATATTGAAGATACAGCCAAAAACACCCTTGGCCGGCTCAACGGCAACACTATTGAAAAACCTAACGGTTATTCCTGGACTAGCCTAAGTACGGCAAAATCGTTATGTAATGGGCCTGATGAAATCGCGGCCGCAATTTGGGTATTAAAGCAACATAACAAATTATAATTCTATACATACCAACAGACGAGAGTCTTAAGCCAGGATCTTGTTGTTTTTCTTAATAAAGAGAAGAGGCAAATGTTC
>ERZ773359.2072-NODE-2072-length-26137-cov-300.513228_pt1 | contig 26137 bp, 33 predicted proteins | sample MGYA00374955_ERZ773359 | MGnify/ENA primary metagenome ERZ773359 (study PRJEB29098, sample SAMN04486028) | biogas fermenter metagenome | study: EMG produced TPA metagenomics assembly of the Biogas fermentation microbial communities from Germany - Plant 4 DNA1...
CGAGGCGCCGGAAGAGGCGCCTGTCGTAATCCGCATCCAAGCAACCCCGGTCAATCATGTCGACGGGTGGTCGTGGAGCCACGTCGTTACCGAGATCCGGCGATGGGCCGCGGTCTACCCCGAGGAGATCCCTGACCCGAACGAGATCTCTGAGGCTGAGGCCCGGGCGCTCCTCAAGACGATCTACCAGCACCCGGCGGTGATCGCGGAGTTTGAACGACGGCGGATGGTCGCGGAGGCGACTCAGAGGGAGTATCGAGACGCCAGGACGATCCAGTACGCGATCGACGTCGGTGTTGATCTGCCCGACCCGACCCCGCCGCCGGTGGCGCAGGAGTTCCCGTGCACTGATGACGGCAACGGGGACCGCCTTGTGGCGCAGTATCGGGACTCGATCCGGTATTGCAAGACGTTCGACGCATGGTACCTCTGGAACGGCTCTTTTTGGGAGCGCGACGAGACCTGCCGGATGCTGGCGCTTGCCAAGCGGGTCGCCCGGACGATCCATATCGAGGCTTCGGCGACCACAGACGACCGGCGGGAGAAGGTCGGGAAATGGGCGCTTACGTCGGGGATGCTCTCGCGGCTCAAGGCGATGATCGCCTGCGCTGCCCCGGCCGTCGCGGTGACGCCGGAGGAGTTCGACGCCCGGCCGGAGTTGCTGAACTGCCGGAACGGGACGCTGGAACTCGATACGCTGACGTTCCGGGAGGCGCGGCGCGAAGACCTGCTGACGAAGTGCTGCGGGGTGGACTACGATCCTGCGGCCGAGTGCCCGACCTGGCTCGCGCACCTCGACCTCGTGTTCGGGGGCGATGCGGCGTATATTCGCGGTTTTCAGGAGCTCTGTGGGTATTCGCTCCTGCAGTATAACCCGGAGCAGATCATGGCGATCCTCTACGGCACGGGCAAGAACGGCAAGAGTGTCACCATCGGCGCTCTCGCTCGCGTATGGGGCGATTACGCCGTCAATATCGCCGCCGAGAGTCTCATGGTGCGCCGGGGAGACGGCCCGCGATCTGACCTGGCGCGGCTGCACGGTGCCCGGCTCGTCACGGCGTCGGAAGGAGAGAGTGGCGCGTATCTCGCGGAGAGCGTGGTCAAGCAGTTGACCGGCGACGATGCGATCACCGTCCGGAGGCTCTACGAGAACGAGTTTGAGTTCCGCCCCGGGGCGAAAATCTTCCTCGCGACGAACCACGAGCCCCGGATCCGGGGCACTGATGAGGGGATATGGCGGCGGTTGTGGCTGTTGCCGTTCACCGTCACAATCCCGGAGGATCGGCGCGACCCGGGCATCCTCGACAAGCTGGAGGCCGAAGGGTCGGGTATCCTGAACTGGTGTATCGAGGGGCTCCGGCGCTACCTGGAGAACGGCCGTCGGCTCGCACCGCCGGAGAAGGTCGTCGCGGCAACGGCACGGTTCCGATCGGAGTCGGACGTTATCGGGAGGTTCCTCGCGCAGGAGATGAAGGTCGACCCCCTCGGCACAATCACGCGGACGGCGCTCTATAAGATATACCTCCAATGGTGCGAGGATGAGGGTGAGCGGCCGGTCAGCAACCGGACGGTGATAAAGTATCTCCGGGAGCGCGGGTTCGGCGAACGCAAAACCGGCGGGGTCATGTGCTGGACTGGCATACGCATAAAGAGTGCTACGGAAGAGGAGGAAGATCTTACGGATGGAACGGTACAGACAGGTCTTTGAGATGTTGAAAGAGGAGATTATGGCTTGGTTCTCAGCGGGGCAGGAAGGGCAGGAAAAACCGGAAAGTGTTTCAGGCATAGTGTGTCTGGAAAACTTTCTGAGTTTTCCTACCCTAAATACCCCAAAAGGCACGAAGGGTATGAACTTTCAGGAGTTCCACAACATTCGAAGTTGGAACCTTTTCCAGAATTTCGTGCCCTTCGTGCCCTTCGTGCCCCAAAAGGCATTTAGGGCATATAGGATCGTAACTTTCCCATATGGGGGGGGTATAGGAAAAGTTACGATCCTATATACCCCAAATACCCCACTCGTGCCAGGGGGGATCTGATGCCGACCCTCTGCTCCGTCGACCGAGACTTCGTCATGGTCGTCGAACGGGCACTTGCTACTGTAAGTGTTACGCCGACCTTCATACCCGACCCGGCCCGACCCCTCACTCACTACCATGTCATGGTCGAGGATGACGAGGTCGATCGGGTACGGGCAGCACTTGAGATGGTCGGGACGTTCGTCCCAGAGGAGGTGCGGCCATGACCGCGAACACCCCCGCCTCACGCAAGGCCAAGGGGCGGCGGCTGCAGCAGGCGGTCCGGCAGGACCTGGTCGACCGCCTCGGTATCGACCCGGGCGACATCCTGAGCACAGGGATGGGGCAGTCTGGTTGCGACCTCTACCTCTCGCCGGCCGCCCGAACCATCTTCCCCTTCGGCGTCGAGTGCAAAGCGCAGGAAGCGATCGCGCTCCCGGCGTGGTGGAAACAATGCACCCGAAACGCCGAGGTGGAGGGGCTCGCCCCCCTCCTCATCCTGAAGCAGAGCCGGCGGGAGCCGCTCGCCGTGCTCCGGTGGACCGACCTCCTCGCGCTGCTGAGCGAGGTTCGGACACTGCACGAGGCGGCGCTGGAGCAGGTCGCCCCAGACAGGAGGCCGCCCGCGACCATCGACCTCAACGGCACCTCGGCGTCGAACCTTGACTGGAGGCGCTCATGACCCCGCCCAAGACCCTCTCGATCTCGGCCGCCCTCCATTCCCGGCTCTGGCTCCTCAAGATCCGGCGCAAGGCTCGGACCCTTGACGAAGTGATCGAGCAGGCCCTGGACGCCCTCGAAGAGCAGGAGGTCAACAATGGATAGGTCTCCCGGGGGGCAGTGCAAGATCTGCAACCACCCGCAGCGGGTCGAGATCGACAAGGCACTTGTGTCGGGTGAAACACTGCGAAACATAGCGAAACAGTTCGGGGTGTCATATAGTGCGGTAGGGCGGCACAAGAGAAACGGACACATCGCCGCCCAAATCGCCAAGGTCGCTCGGAAAAAGGAGATAGAGGACGCAAAAGAGATCCGGAACGCCGTCGAGGAAAAGGAGCAACAAGAGATCGCCGACGTGGCCTCCGTCCTCGACGAGATCATCGGACTCAAGGACCGGCTCAACGATCTCCTTGACCGAGCGGAGGGGGAGGGGATCAAAGAGGTCTGCATGGTCTCCGGCGAGATCCGGCGCACTCTCGAGCTGATCGCAAAGATCTCCGGTGAGTTAAAACAGGCCCGGAGCATAACCGTGAATATTACCCAGTCCGCCGAATTTAAACAGGTGGTCGCAATTCTCCTGGAAGAGGTACCTGATGACGTCAAGGAACCGCTCGCCCGACGACTCTACGAAATTAGCGCTTAGAGTAATTGCTGAGCGGCTCTCGCCGTCGACGCCACCCCCTGACCTCTGGGACCGTCTCGGTCTCCGCCCACAACCCGGGCCGCAGGAAGCCTTTCTGAAGTCGGACGCCGATATAACGATATTCGGCGGAGCGGCCGGGGGCGGTAAGTCCTTCGGCCTCCTCCTCGCCCCGCTCCAGTGGATCCATGTCCCCGGGTTCGGCGCGGTCATCTTCCGCCGGACCACCACACAGGTCCGGGCCGAGGGCGGCCTCTGGGATGAGAGCCAGGAGATATACTCGCGCCTCAACGGCACGCCCCGAGAGCAGCAGCTCGAGTGGCGGTTCCCGTCCGGCGCCGCGGTCTCCTTCGCCCACATGGAATGGGAGCGGAACCGCTATGACTGGCAGGGCTCGCAGATCTGCCTGATCGGGTTTGACGAGTTGACGCATTTCAGCAAAAAACAATTTTTTTATATGCTCAGCCGTAACCGGAGCACCTGCGGCGTTAAACCGCGCATCATGGCGACGACTAACCCCGACGCCGACTCATGGGTCGCGGAGTTTATTGAGTGGTGGATCGATCAGGAGACCGGCTACCCGATCCCTGAGCGCGCCGGCGTCCTCCGCTGGTTCGTCCAGACCGGCGACGAACTCGTATGGGCCGACTCCGCCGAGGATCTCAAGGCGCGATACCCTGACGCGGTCCCGACGTCAGTCACGTTTATCCCGGCGACACTCGACGACAACCCTGCGCTGACGCGCAAGGATCCGGGATACCGCGCCCGCCTCATGGCGCTGGACCGCGTCGAGCGGGAGCGGTTGCTCAACGGCAACTGGAAGATCCGCCCGGTCGCCGGGATGTACTTCCGGCGGGAATGGTTCGAGATCGTCGACCAGGCCCCGACCGTCGACATCGCCGTCCGGTACTGGGATTTCGCCGGGTCCCGGCGCACCGCGAAGAACAAAGATCCTGATTGGACGGTCGGCCTCCTCCTCGGCTACAAGGAGCCATACTTTTACGTCCTCGACGTCGTCCGGCTCCAGGAGAGCCCCGGAACGGTCATGGAGACCGTGGCCGCGACCGCCGCGATGGATGGTCCCCTCACCCCGATCATCGTCGAGCAGGAGCCCGGCAGCGCCGCGCTCTACCACATCGACAACCTCGTCGACGCCCTGCCCGGGTTTGCCGTCGTCGGCCGGCCGTCGACCGGCAGCAAGATCCTGCGGGCAAAACCCATCTCCAGCGCCGCCGAGCACGGCAAGGTCATCCTGGTCCGGGGCGAGTGGATCCGGGCATTTCTTCAGGAGTTGGAGTATTTCCCGGACGGCGCTCACGACGACCAGGTTGACGCGCTCTCCGGCGCTCATGCCTCGCTCGTGGAGCTACTCAAGGCGCTCAGGTCGCACGAGGGCGAGGTCGTCATGTATAGCGACGAGGTGAGTATCAGCCCGGTGTAACCCCTACTATATAATACCTACGTTTTTACAAATTTATAAATTCTTCAACATTTAAGTGCTTAGAGCGCCAAGACATATCTGTAGCCAAATCGGAGGCTCCGACATGTCTAGACTGGCAACATTCCTGATCACGGTCGTCGACGCCATCCGCGCATTTTTCACCCGCGCATCGCCTCCAGATCCTCTCGCGCCCCCGAGCACCTCGCCCGGCACCGCACCCGGGCCGCGTCCGATCTCTCCGGCCGTCCGCTCCTTTATCCTCGACGGCCACACCAAGGAGATCCAGGCATCGCTTGTCGAGCAGATCGAGCAGTACGAGGCCGCCGGCGCAACCTCGTTTACCCTCCAGTATCCGGGCGGGTATTACGTGATCCGCGACGGGCAGGTCGTCGGGTCCGGGAGGGGCGAATGATTGAGGCACTCCCCCTCGATCTCCTCTACCCCGTCGCCGCGATCGCCGGGACCGCGATCCTCTCTGCCCTCGCCGGCCGGGCATGGGGTCGTCGGACCATCGCGGCCGCACACGCGACCCGTGCAGCCGTCGACGTCATTTGTGACGCGATCGAGGACGGCACCATCACCGAGGAAGAGGTCCGGGCGATCGTCGCCGCCGGGAACAACTGGCTCGCAGCATGTGGTCTGGAGACTGGCAAATGAGCAATCTGGCCGCCGTGGCGCAACAGGTAGCGCACTCCCCCTGTAAGGGAGCGGTTGCGGGTTCGACCCCCGCCGACGGCTTTTTCGAGGTGACCGCATGAGCTCCACCGCTCCTACCTCGCAGGACCTCCAGCAGTTTGCTGACGCACTGCAGGTTGCCCTCGACTCCTACGATCTGCTCGTCGAGCGCATAGGTATCCTGGAGGACCAGCTCAGCGAGCGGGGGTGGCAGCGGATCGGCGGCGACCCCCGAGACTTCTCCCGCGAGGGGCTCCGCGCGATCTCCAGGATGGTCCGGATATACTGGCTCAAAAACCCGCTCATCAAGCGAGCCGTGGCAGTCCAGAATCTCTATGTCTGGGGGCAGGGCGTCACGCTGCGGGCCGTGCACCCGACCGTCGATACCGTCGTACAGAAGGTCCTCAAGGACCCGACGAACCGGACCGTCTTTGGCGACGTCGAAGCCTGGATGCGGCTGGAGACCGGCCTCCAGCTATTCGCGAACCTCTTCTTTGTGTTTTTTGTCAACCCGAGCACCGGCCACGTCAAGGTCCGTACGATCCCGTTCGACGAGATCGAGGCCGTCATCACTAACCCCGAGGACGCCCAGGACCCTTGGTATTACCTCCGCACCTGGACTGTGACGACCGTCAACCCCTCAACCGGGTTCCCGACCGTCGAGCCGAAAAAAGCCTACTACCCCGACTGGCGGTACAACCCTCGCGGCGGTCATCCCGCATACATCGCTGGCATCCCGGTCCGGGCGGATACCCCGATCTACCATGTCAGCGTCAACCGGCTCGACGACATGCAGTTTGGCGTCTCGGAACTCTACGCGGCCTGTGATTGGGCAAACGCTTACAAGGTGTTTTTGGAGAAATGGGTCACGATCACCGACGCGCTCAGCAAGTTTACGATGCAGCTCACGGGTGCGAACAAGCGGGCCGCGACCGCCGCCGTCTCAAAACTCCAGGAGATGATCCCCCGGTTGCAGCAGGGGCTCGCCGAGGCTCGGGCACAGGGCGGCGGCACGGTCGGTGGAACGTTTGTGACGACGCCCGGGACGAAGCTCGAGCCGATCAAGACCTCCGGCGTCACGACCAGCATGGACGACGCCCGCCGGCTGATGCTGATGGTCTGCAGCGCGACCGGCATCAACGAGCCCTACCTCACCGGGGACCCCTCGACCGGCAACCTCGCGACCGCGAAGTCCATGGAGCGCCCGATGGAGCTCCAGTTCACCGCTAGGCAGCGCCTCTGGTCGTCGATCCTCGGCAACATCCTCGACTATATCATCGACCAGGCCGCGATGATGCCGTCCGGGCCGCTGCGTGCTGGAGCGACCGTCGAGATCGACGATGACGGCGACCGGATTGTGACGCTCGGTATCGATCCGGAGACGGGGGAGCCGATGAACAGGGCGGTCGAGGTCAAGTTCCCACCGATCCTCGAACGCGACCTCTCCGAGCAGGTCGATGCCATCATCCATGCTGGCACGCTCAAGGGCGCCGCAGCGGCAGGCACGATCCCGATCAAGTATCTGACTCGGATGCTCCTCGACGCCCTCGGAGAAGAACACGCCGCCGACCTCGTCGAGGAGTGGTTCCCGGAGGGTGAAGACCAGCAGGCTGACGACAGCGAGGCGGCGCTCGCGACGGCGATCGGGAAACTGGAGGCCTACCTCCGGGAGGTGTCGGCATGACTCCGCTCCGCGACCTCCTCGAAAGCATCGTCACCCTGACGAAGATCTGGAAGCGGGACCAGGCACTCAAACCTATCGAGACGAAGCTCGCCGGGCAGATGGCGAAGGCGTTCCGGGCGCACCGGGCCGTCTTCATGCGCGAGTTTGAGCGGATCGGCCCGGGGATCCTCGGCGAGGCCTCTACCCTCCCTGCGATCGAGGGGGCACTCGAAGTAGCCTACCAGGCGACACTCGCCGATTTCCTCGCCCCGATCGAGGAGGCTGCCGGGGCCGCGGCCGCCGCCGCCGCGAAGCACCGGGTGGCGGAGTTCGGGGTCAGCTTTGCGTTTGACCTCAAAAATCCCCGGGCGATCGCTGCCATCAAAGCACAGGCAGCCGCGTCCGTCGAGGAGATCGACGCGACAACCCGGGACGACCTCACCCGTATCCTGACGCAAGGGATGGAGGAGGGCTACAACTACCAGCAGGTAGCCCGGGCGATCGCGGCGAAGTACGACGAGTATGCAGTCCCGGTCACCCGGCCCCGGCACATCCGCAACCGGGCGGAACTGATCGCGGTCACTGAAGCGGCCGAGGCGTACGAGACCGGGAACCGCCTGGTCATCGACGAGATGACGGCCGTCGGCCTGGAGATGGAAAAACGCTGGTCCGACGTCGGCGACGAGCGAGTCTCGGTCGGGTGCCGGGCAAACTCGCAGGCGGGGTGGATCCCGGTCGACCAGCCGTTTCCGTCCGGCCACCAGCACCCCCCCAGGTTCCCGGGGTGCCGGTGCGCCACCCTGTACCGCCGGAGGCCGGCAACATGAACGGAGTGATGGAAAGTGTGACAAACGACATGAAAGAGTTTGTAGCGGACGTCGTCCCGCTCATCGAAGCAAAGACCGACGACAATGGCACGATCCCCATCAAGATCATCGACCCTGGGTGGGGCTCATCGGGCTACTACTCCCGCGAGGTCCTGCAGCAGGCGGTCAACGCCCGAGTCTACGCGGCCGGGACCCAGATGTTCTGGAACCACCCGAGCAAAACCGATGAAAAGGACCGGCCGGAACGCGACCTCCGCGACCTCGCCGGCGTCCTGACCGAGGACGCCTGGTGGGACGAGCGCGGGCCAAAAGGCCCCGGAGTCTATGCCCGGGCGAAGGTGTTTTCCCCCTACCGCGACGCCGTCGCCGAGATGGGACCGTACATCGGGCTCTCCCACTACGTGTGGGGCGAGAGCAAGCCGGGCGAGGCGGAGGGGAAGAAGGGTGACATCATCACCCGGATCGTCGCCGCCCGCTCGGTCGATTTCGTGACCGTGCCCGGCCGGGGCGGGGCGATCGCGGAGGCGTTCCGGGCCGCCCGGCCCCCAGAACCGACAGATGAACAAAAAACAGCAGGAGACAGCAGCATGGGAGAAACTACCCCTACACCGAGACTCACGCTCGAATCGCTCCGCAAAGAGCACCCCGAAATAATCGAGGCGCTCCGGACGGAGTTCGAGAACAGCGCCGCCATGAAGGAGGCGCAGGCACAGCAGGAGAAGAAACTCGCCGAGACCGAGAAGGCCCTCGAAGAGGCGAAGGCGGAGAACGCCCGGCTCAAGGAGGCACTGCTCCTCGTCGAGGCGCGGACGTTTGTTGAGGCGAAGGTCAAGGCGTCAACGCTGCCGGAGATCTCGAAGACGCGGGTTGCCGAGGCGCTCGCGAAGGACCCGGTCGTCAAGGACGGTAAGATCGACGAGACGGCCTACGCCGCGAAGATCGAGGCCGCAATCAAGAGCGAGGCCGAGTATCTCGCGAATCTCGGCGCCGGTAAGGTCTCCGGGATGGGCGCGGGCGCTCCGACCGAGATGACGCTCGAAGAGGCGGAAAAGGCGTTTGCAGAGCGAATCAAAGTATTTGGAGGATACTGAGCATGGCAAAAAATGAGGTCTACTATCCGGGCGACACGATCCCGCTCCCCGTCCCGGAGGGAACTAAGAGTGGCGATCCGGTCGTCGTCGGAACCATTGCAGGCATCGCGATGGAGGACCGCGATGCGGCAGGAAATGCCCCCGTCCGCGTGAAGGGGGTTTTCAAGCTCTCTGTCACCGGACACAACGGAACCACGAACGTGGCAATCGACGTAGGGGACAAAGTGTACTACACTCTCCCGTCGAGTGGGGCGCCAATCATCAACGCCAACGCGTCCGCTGGCGCCGAGTTCGGCGTCGCGCTCGGAGCGATCGCCGCGGGTGCGACCGATCCGGTCGTCGCGACGATCCCCGTCGTCCTCAAAGGAGGTATCTGAATGATGATGGATAAGGTATTTGAAACCGTCGATTCGACCGATGCGTCGATCAAGCAGTTCTTCGCGGAGGCGGGTACTCCGGTCAGTCGGGCACTCGCCCGTGCAGAAAACAAAGCCGACCTCCTGAACCGCGTCTGTCGCGCCCTGGACCTCGTAGAGGCCACGAGCCGAGGCGACGTCGGGATCAACCGGCTCGCCGAAGCGATGGGTACCAGCGACTTCCCCCTCCTGATGGGGGTCGCGATGGAGCAGGTCATGGTCGGCGCATACAAGGCCTGGCCGACATCCTACCGCGACTGGGCGATGGTGAGCACCGTCCCGGACTTCCGCGACGCGGCTCGCTATGAGGTCGCGGGCGGCGACGGCACGCTCCCGGAGGTCGGGCAGCAGAGCGAATACCCGGCGACCCACCTCACCGAGTCGAAGACCACCTTCAGGGTCAAGAAATACGGGACGCGGATCCCGCTCTCCTGGGAGTTGATCAGGAACGACGCAATGGGCGCGTTTGCCGACATCCCGAAGCGGTTCGGTCGGGCCGCCGCGCGGACGGAGGAGAAGTTTGCGACCAGCCTGATCGTCGGCCCCAACGGCCCTGACAGCACGCTCTACTCCGCGAATCAGGGCAACCTCCTCACCGAACCGCTCTCCGTCGCCGGAGTGCAAGCGGGCTTTGCCGCGATGAGTGAGATGACCGACGCAGGGGGTGAGCCGATCTTGAACCGGCCGACCGTCCTCGCAGTGCCTCCGGCGCTCGAAGTGACTGCCAACAACATCGTCAACGCGCTCACGATCAAGGCAAAGTTGACTGGGGGCGGGTCATCCGAACAGGAGATCGAGACCGCGAACTGGATCAAGGCCGGCGGGCTCAAAGTTGCGGTACTCCCCTACGCGCCGATCCTCGCATCAACCGCAAACGGGTCCACGCAGTGGTATCTCTTCGCCGACCCGGCAGAGGGGCGGGCCGCCGTCGAGGTCGCGCACCTTCGCGGGCACGAAGCGCCGGCGATCTTCATGAAGAGCCCCAACGCGGTCGGGCTCTCCGGGACCGCCGCAAGTGCCTTCGACGGCGATTTTGACACCGACACGATCCAGTATAAGGTTCGGGCGGTGTTCGGCGGCAGGCAGGGAGATTACCGCTTCACTGTGGGTTCCACCGGGGCGGGATCCTCCTAACCCTCTTTTTCCGGGGGTGATCTGACATGGACAGCCTACCGCGCCCGGTAACCACTACGGATGTCTATCTCGCCCGGATTGTGGAGCAGAACGATGAGATCATCGCCCTCATGAAGACATGGGGCGAGCGGCCGAAGACCCGGCGCCTCAAGGAGCCGAAACCATGACGTTTACCTACGACCCGAAAACCGCAGCGGGACAGGTGCGGCTCCTCTGCACTGACCGCGACCCGGACAACGAGATCTTCTCTGACGAGGAGATCGCTGTTTTCCTCGACCTCAACGGGCAGGACGTCCGGCTCGCGGCCGCCGACGCTCTCGACCAGATCGCCGCGTCGCAGGCCCTGATCCTCAAGTACATCGAGGTCAACGGCTTGAAAACAAACGGGCAGGCAGTCGCCAACGCGCTGCATCAGCAGGCCGAGAGCCTCCGGGCCCGGGCAGCGGCCGAGGCGGCCGAGGATGATGAGTATATCGACATCATCCCCGGACCGGGCTCGATCATCGCACCTGACTCGTGGGGGTTGATCTGATGCAGGGCATCGTTGACCCCCGGCTCATGGGGGCGCTGGAGAGCCATTTCCCTGACCGCTGCACCATCCAGTATCTCACGGAGACCGTGGACGCCGACGGGCAGGTGGTCAAGACCTGGACGGACCGGCACACCGATGTACCGTGCAACGTCATGCCGCTCAAGGGCCGGGAGATCAAGCGCCCGAACCAGACCTACGTCGTCGCCAACACCTCGATCGCCCTGCAGGGGCACTACGCCGATATCGTCGAGAGCGACCGGGCGATCGTCGGCGGCACGACCTACGACATCCTACTCGTGGAGCAGATCCTCGACACGATGACGCGACTCTCCTGCGAGGTGGTGCGGTGACGGACGACGGACTCCGGCAGATGGTCTACGAGACACGGCAGGACGTCCGGTGGATCAAAGACACGCTCCGGGAGATCAAGGAGGCCAACCGGGCGCAGGACGAGCGGATCGACGAGATCAAGGCGCGACAGGACTCGCAGACCGGGAGAGACGGCGCACTTGCGGCGATCGTCTCAATGGTTGTCGCGTTCTTTACCGCGCTTGCCTCCGGGGGGTGGTTCCGATGAGCGACCCGGGCGTCCACGTTATCGGCGCCGAAGACCTCGCGGCGAAGTTCCGCGCCCTCGCCGACGACATCAAAGGCCCGGCGCTCGAGGCCGCTACCCGGGCGGCGGCGCTCCCCGTGCTTAACCAGGTGCGGATCACCGTCCCCGAGGGTGGCAGAACCCCGTACAAGACCGGTACCTACCGCCGGTCGTTTCAGATGGAGACCGCTGAGAAGACCGCCGAGCGGTGCACCGTGGTCGTGGGGACGGACGCCCCGCAGGCCCGACGACTTGAGTATGGGTTCGTCGGTGCCGACAAACTCGGCCGGGTCTACAACCAGGCCGCCCGCCCGCACATCCGGCCCGCACTCGATGAAAACAGAGGCGCTGCCGTGGCCGAGTTCCGCGCCGCTATCGGGGATATCATACGGAGGCGAGGCTAGATGCAGATCGAATCCATCCTCCGTGCGATCCTCGTCGCCGACCCGGACGTCGCGGCGATCATCGGATCCCGCGCCTATCAGGGACACCTGCCCCGCGAGCCGACGTTTCCGGCGATCGTCTACCAGATGATCAGCCGCCCCCAGGACGGCTTGACCGGTATCGTCCAGGCCCGGATGCAGTATACCTGCATGGCCGAGTCCTGGCGCGAGGCGGCCGACCTCGCCGACGCGGTGCGGTGCTGCCTGCACGGCTACCGCGGCGTGCGGGATGGGGCGCGTATCGAGGACGTCCGATACGCAGGACAGCATGACGACTACGACGAGACGACCGGGATCCACTGGATCCCCGTGGACGTCATCGTCACGTATCTTGAGGTATAAGCATGGCAAAATTCCAGACTGAAATTCAGAACGAGGACGCGATCCGGCTTGGATCGTGCAAAGTTGAGGTTGCGCCGTACGACGAGACCACACCAGAGTACGTGGAGATTGGGGCGGCGCGCAATGTGAAGCTCACAGAACAGATCGAGATCGCAACCATCGCGCCCGACAACACGCCACCGATCCGCAAGGTCAAGGCACAGACCGTCGTCGTCTCATGTGAATGGATGGAGCCGACCCTGACGGGGCTCGCAGCGCTCCGGGGGGCGCTCGACACGGTTACGAGCGCTGCTGGAGAGGATACGTTCAAGACCGGCGGAAAAACGGATATCGGGTACGTCTCCGTGCGGCTGACGAATACCAACGCCGCCGGGAAGACCTATCAGGTCACCGTATACAAAGCACAGGTGACGAAGGGACTTGAGCAGGCGTTCTCGTCGGACGCGGACCTCGAGGCGGCGGTGATCCCGCTGGAGTTCACCGGCGTGGAAGACACTACGAAACCGGTAGGGGAGCAGCTCTTTGAGATCGTCGACATGCAGGCACCGAAGACCCCGGCGGCGTGAGGTGTGACATGGTAGAGATTATCGATCTCTCCACCCTCTCGCCGAAACCGGTGATCGTCAGGATCGGGAACGGCGACGAGATCGAGGAGATCGATCTCACTATCGTCCCGGCTCGCGGCACACTGCTCTTAGCGCAGGCGACGCAGAAACACGGCGGGTGGGACAAGATCCCCGACGATGAGATGATCCCGGCGATCGCGGCCATCTGCCAGCAGTCCAACCCCAAGATCACCGCCGAGTGGCTGGAGACGAAACTGACCCGGCCGCAGCTCGCGGGGCTGGCGCAGGTGGTCATCGCACAGGCGTTCCGGCGGTGGGGGGGCGGACAGGATGACGACCAGGAGGGGGAGGCAAAAAACCCGTAATCGAGGCAGGTCGGATCATTGCCCACCTGTGCCGGACGTATGGGTGGACGCCGGACTACTGCCTCGATCGCCTATCATGGGCACAGGTGATCATGTTCGATGCGTATTCGAGGGACCTCCCGGGAGTAACGGCGCCTGAGACCCGCGTGAGCCCGCCCTCAGAGGGTGGGGACGAGCCGGACGTCGAACGAATCGAGCAGCGGTATGGGCCCCGGATTAAGAGGGGGATAAATGGTCGGTGAAACAAGCGCAGGGAAACTCGTCGTTGAGATCGTCGGCGATGTTGCGGGGCTGACCCGAGCCTATGACGAGGCAGTGCGGCGCACCGAAGGATTAGAGGGCGACCTCAAATCCATCGGGTCGCGGATGACGAGCATCGGCTCTGACCTCATGCTGAAGGTAACTGCCCCGCTCGCCCTCACCGGAGGGCTGATGGTCAAGACCGCGGTGGACTTCGACAACTCCATGCGGAAGGTCCAGGCTGTCACGGGGGCTACCGGGGACCAGTTCGACAAGCTCCGGCAGGCAGCTATCGATCTTGGTGCCTCAACTGCCTGGTCCGCGACTGAATCCGCGGAGGCTATGCGGTACCTCGGTATGGCCGGGCTCGACACGAACGAGATCCTCGAGGCCACACCGCAGATGCTCAACCTCGCGTCCGCGGGGGCGATGGATCTCGGGACCGCGGCCGACATCGCGACCAACGTCCTCACGGGTTTCAACCTGGAGATTTCAGACCTCGCCCACGTTTCCGACGTCCTCGCCAAGGCTGCAGCCAGCAGCAACACATCTGTCGAGCAGCTCGGGTACGCGATGGCCTACGTCGGACCGGTCGCGTCGTCTGCCGGGCTCTCTATCGAGGAGACGACCGCTGCAATCCAGATAATGAGTGATGCCGGTATCCAGGGCACGATGGCCGGCACGGCGCTCCGGGGCGCGTTGTCATCCCTCCTATCCCCGACGAAACAGGCCACCGATATCCTCGCCACCTACGGCCTAACCGCGGCCGACGTCGACCCGCAGGTGCACAGCCTCGCCGAGATCATCGACACGCTCGGCGCCGTAGGTATCTCCACCGGCGACGCCATGACTCTCTTCGGCGACCGGGCAGGTCCGGCGATGCTCACCCTGATCCGGTCCGGGGGCGACGGCATCCGGGACTATACCCGGGCCCTGGAAGCCTGTGACGGTGCCGCGCAGCAGATGGCCGAGACCATGAAGGGGGGTATCGGCGGTACGCTTGAAGAGATGGAAGGCGCGATTGAATCCCTATCCATTGCGTTTGGCGACCTGATCGCCGAAGCGCTGCTGCCCGTCATCCATGGTGTGACGAATCTCGCAAATTGGATCTCAGGCCTTGATGAAGGCACCCAGCGCGTCATCGTCACCACCGGACTCCTCGCCGCTGCAACCGGTCCGGTCATCTGGGGGCTCGGCACCCTCGCCGGTTCGGTCGGGCAACTGATCTCTCTCTACCGCACGTATCAAGCCTCGACGATCGCCGCCACGATCGCGACGAGAGGGTTCAGCGCCGCGATCGCCGCAAACCCGATCGGGCTCGCCATCATCGGCGTGACTACACTCGGTGCAGTCCTCCTGCCGCTGATTGCGTCCACGAATGACGCGACCAAGGCGCAGGAAGAGTATAACGCCGTGCTCCGGGAAACAGCGGATCTCACCGGCAAGACGACCGAAGAGATCGAGGACGAGATCGACATACTCAAGGAGCGGGAGCAGCAGATCCTCGCCAACATCGAGGCAATCAAGGCGCAGAACGTCGTCACCAGACACGGAGCGTTCGAGACCCGGTATGCGGCCGAGGAGACCCGCTGGCATAAACTCGCTACCGGCGACCTGACACGGGAGTTTAGGGATACAACCGACGCGATCAAGGACGGGACGGTCGCCCTCGGCAAGATGACGCAAGCGCAGAAGGATGCCATACTCGCCGCGAAGGAGCAGGAACTTGCTGAGATCCGGGCGGCGCGGGCCATCCGGGAGACCGAGCTCCAGGCCCGTCGTCTCGCGGACGGGGCGAAAACGGCATATGAGCAGGCGTCGAAAGCCGTCTCCGCACATCAGCGGGCCGTCTCCAACCTGCAGAAGGAGTACAACGAACTGAAAGAAACGATCGACAAAGCGCTCGGGATCGACAAGGAGATCGAGGACGCCGAGCGGGAAGTCGAGCGGGCAGACATCCGGCGCATCCGGGCAGAGCGCGACCTCGCCGATATCCGGGAAGAGATCAAGAAGATGCGGGCGGAAGCCGCAGGAGGCGACGCTGATGCCAAGCGGAAACTCGAAGACCTCCTCCTCCGCGAACGTGAGGCGGTGCTTGACGTTGCCGAGGCGCAGGATCGGTATCAGGAGGCGCTCAAAGCGGCAAGCGACGCACAGCAGGAGCGGGTTGAGATCGAGGAGGCGCTCAACGGCGAGAGCATCTCCAGCGCACAGAAGCGGCTCGACGAGATCGGCCGGATGCTCGAAGAGGAGCAGGAGAAACTCGACGTTGCGCTGGAAAAGCGGGAAGAGGCACAGATCGCGCACGAGAACTTTATGGCCATGCTGACGAGAGACTCGGCCACATATCAATCGGAGACATGGGCCGAATACGTCAAATTTATGGATGCCCATCCGGCATACGGCCGCACCTACTATGTCGAGTATGACGAGAACGGCAACCCGATTGGCGGTCTGCCTCAGCCTCCCGTCCGCGACATCCAGATCCCGTCCTACGGCTCGCCCGCCTTCGCGGCGGCCTCCCGGAGTACAGCGTCGGTCGCGGCCGGGGCATCAGGAGGCGCACCCGAGGGGGAGCAAGGCGCTGCTCAGACTGCTGCCCCGGGTACACAGTCGTCCGGAGACCGCCGACCGGTGGTGCGCGGGAACGACACCATCTGGTCGGACGAGGCGATCCTGAAATACGCGGAACTCGCACAGGAGACCGTTCGCGTTGGCGACAAGGTCGTGGAGTCCGCAAACGCCTTAGCCGCGCAGGCGTGGTTGCAGCGGAACGCGCCCGGGGTTACCATCCAGAACCTTAACGTCTACTCCCCGGCCGCCGACGCGGGCACAATGATGAACACGACGAAACGCACCCTCCGGAACATCGGGACGCAGGTGGTGCTCTGATGCACCTGACCTGGCACGCTGCGAACGGCGACACGCTGGTGATCGCAGACCCGTCACAGGCCGCTCCTGAGCCGATGTTCCGCTACCTCTCCAGCGACGGGTTCGGCGGAACCGACAATGAGATCCAGACTCGGCGAGGGGCGTATCAGGACGGCACGACGTTACAGCAGGTCCGGCTGTCGCCCCGCACGCTGATGATCCGGTTCCTGCTCCTCGCTGCCGACCGGGCAGGGGTCGAGCAGAAACGCCGGCGGATCGCGGCCGCGTTCAATCCGCGAAACGGGGCCGGCACTCTGGTCTGGACGCAGGAGGACGGGTCGCAGTATGCGCTCCGGTGCGTGGCCCTCTCCGGCTCGCCCTCGTTCACTTCCGGGCGGCAGGCGCAGGGCCGGACCTGGCAGGAGGCCATTGTGGATCTCCTGGCGCCGGACCCCTGCTGGTTCGACGCAGAAGCGACCACGCTGCCGCTCGCCGGGCTGACCGGCGGGGCGACCTTTCCGATCTCGTTCCCGTGCATCTTCGCAGTCCAGGGAACGACGAGGGTCATCATCAACGAGGGCGATATCGCCGCCCCCGTCCGGATCCAGATCCCCGGGCCCTGCCTTAACCCGGTGGTCGAGAACCTCTCGACCGGGGAGAAGATCGGGTTGCAGATGGAGGTCGATGAAGGGGAGACGATCGTCATCGACACCACGTACGGTAACCTGATCTGTCGGCTCCAGGCCCGCAACGGCACTCAGACCAACGCCATGCAGTACCTGACCGCCGAGAGCACGTTTTGGCGGTTGCAGCCTGGTGTGAACATCGTGACCTTTTCGGCGCCGAGCGGGAGCGTCGAGGTCACGATCGAGTATGCATCCCGCTATACAGGAGTCTAGGAGTCTAGATATGACAGTCAAGCTCAATGCAAAAGGGTATGAGGCGCTCCGCGAGCGCACGCCCGTGATCGAATGGTATGTCGAACTTCAGACGGCCGATGGGTCGGCCGCCTGTGCCCGGTATGCCCTGGCTAATCATCGCACCTCGGCCACCGGGGTCACGCCGATGACCTTTTCGCTACCGGTGACGGGAGCAGACGTCACCCTGCCCTGCCAGATCGAGCGGGTGCAACTCTTCGAGACCGCGAGCGGGGGAGACCCACTCTCCGCTGCCGAGAGTGTCGAACCCCTCCTCCTGGTCCTGGCAGCCGATGTCGGGGCCGTGGTCCTGACCATATACCTACCGGAGGTGACGTAGATGGGATTACCTGACCTCTATCCGGCCCAGGTCGGATCTCCGTACACTACCCTTGCCGCGCCGTATACAACCGGTGAGGCTACGATGACCGTCGTGGATGCGACGAAACTCCCCGACGCCCCGAACATCGTCTGCCTTGCAGGAGCGGTTGCCGGCGAGTTCCGGTACTCCGGGAAAGATGGTAACATCCTGCAGGGAGTGACCGCGCTGCCAGGCACTCCGGCGGCGACTACCTGGCCCGCCGGGACGTTTGCATTCCGCGGGATCTCCGCATACGACCATGCCTCGATAGTCGAGCATCTCACATACCAGCGCTCCCATATAGTCGAGGCATCCCTGGACCTTACCACCAACCACACGTATTCCGGCAGAGTCCTCGAAGGGGCCGAGGCGGGCGAGAATCTGGCATTCGGGGATCTCGCGGTGCTCGCGGAGAGCGGTAAGTTCGTGAAAGCCAATCCCGCCACCCTCGCCACCCTCGACGGCACTATCGCCCTGGTGGTCTCCGACACGATTGCCGCCGGCAGTCAGGGGATGTTCCTGCTTCGGGGTCTGATCCGAAATGACAGTTGGACGTTCTCGCCGGGCAAGGAACTCTATGCCGGCAGCGGGACGCTGACCCATGAACCCCCGACGACCGGGACACAAATCATCCGGAAGGTCGGGACGGCGCTCACCGCGACGATCATCGAGTTCAACCCTTCATCAACCCTCCATGCTGAATATCTGGTATCGGTTCTGCCGGTAAACACGATCAGCAAGGACAACGGTGATGTCGAGCGGAAGTTCTGGAAGGATGATTTCAGCGTTGATTCGTTGGGTGGTTATGAAGTCATAGATGGTTCCGTTGAGTATGTCACAGATCATATTAAAGTCTACAACAATACTTACTTCTACCCTATAAAATTCAAAAATAGTGCTGGATATGGTGTTAGGGCTCATATCAAACAGCCCGGTGTATCTGGGACTATGGTTAATGGGTTTAATCAGATACAATTCATGTTTGGAGGGGATATACCTTCACAATTTCCCGTATCTGAGGATTATACTAAAAGGATTGGAGTCGCGCTGTATAATGGTGGTCCAGACACAGATTCATTATATATGGGGATTGTAACACTTAATTCACCTGTGATATGGACACGAATTAAACAGTTCCCATCATCACAAGATTACTTTGATAGTCTTGCCGCGGGTTATACGTTAGAAGTGTCCATTGATAAGAATGGATATATGATAATATCTATTCCGGAATATGGATACACCTGGACCACGAGTGCACCTGTCAAATTATCAGAAATGTCAACATTCCGTATCTTAACATACAACCTTAAAACACCAATCGAAATTTACAGACTTTCAGTTACTCCATCCATCTCTTACGCCGATGATTTCACCACCGATACCTCCGAGCGGTATCAGGCAGTCACCGGAACAGTTGCCTATGACGATGCCAACAAACGGATGAACGTCACCACAGCGACAGGAGCGAATGGGAAAGCATCCGGCAGGTTGAAGTCCTACAAGTTCTGTGAAGGCGCACAACAATTTGATGTAACGCTCCCTGTCGGTGCAGACGGGGATTTCATCTGCATGGTCACTCACGCTACCGATCCTGCAATGACCAACGGTATCGGAGTAGGTCTGCAATCCGATGGAGCAGGGAACTGGAACCTCGTAACCTTATCTGGAACTACGGTTACGGAAGGTGTCGATTCTGGATTAGATGATGGTGATGTCGCAAGAATCGAGATAGAGAAGGATGACAAAGGGTGCTACTGGTATTACATATACGATGCTTCCGGCGTTAAACCAACAACACCTACTGGGAAACTCTTCACCACGTTATCAGAGGGTTACACCGGATGGTATGCTAACGGTAACAGCAAGACCTATGCGATAGACAATATCTCCATTCGCGCTGAATCCATCGTGGGACGGACGAATGTCGAGGTGACTGAACCGTTCTGGCTCAGGGATGAGTTTAGTGAGGATTCACTTGGACGGTGGTTAGGTCCAAAGACATCCGTTACAATATCCGATGGTAAACTCTTGTGGGGCAATTCAAGCACATATATGTATTTCCCTCTTGCTAGATTCAAAGAACAAACCATTTCATTCACTTGGACACCCACATCTGCATCTGAGGAATCGGGAAGATATCGCATTGCTGTCGGGTTTTGCGAGGCGTATCCTAAGACAGAGTTGTTTTCCGACTCTGGTAACAAGTATATCCTATACTTCATAGCAGATACATCATCATTGGCTCTATACAAAAATGGGGTATCATATAAGACAAATTATGGGTTAACTGGTATTACTCTTGGTGGAACTTATAATATTACGATCACCAAATCCGGTGGGACATTTAATATTACAGTAAATGATAAAACGTTCTCGTTCATTGATGATTCTGGAACACCGATTATCGAATCATCGTATGTAGCATTGATGTGTCCGAATGTAGGAACAATACCACATGAGATCACAAACCTCGAAATCTCCGGCACCCGAGTCTACAACAAACCCATCCACCGAGGAGCAATGCTTGAGACATATCACGATGGGACACAGGAGATTACCGGAACCCAACTCGTGTATGATTTCCAATGGGATCGTCGTGATGAAGTTACAGCATTACTTGGAACTTATACATGGGACGTAACCAATGGACGCTTAGTGATTACTTCCGGACCATCAGATTTTACATTAATGAAATTCAATGGGTTGAAATTCGGAGATCAATATGCTGAAATTACCATGACCATTGGAACTAATGTTGGAAGCACATTGTATTATGTATTTAATTGGGATGGTGAAATCTCAGGTAATGGTCCACGTAATTGTTATATTATACTCGTTACCACATCTACATTCCAAATCAGAAGAGTGGAGAATGGCACATCAACAACGATTACTTCAGTTGCATCTGGATTGACTGCTGGAGATATGTTTACTATAAGGATGTTAAAAGTTGGAACAACTATTCAGGCAATGCTATATGATGCAAATGGCATTTTAAAACAAACCATATCAGCAACCGATTCAACATATTCAACTGGATATAGTGGATTACATGCATATGCCATTAATCAATATATTCACAAAGTTTTGATCATTGGCAAGGAACTACATTCCTCGAACGGCATTGCTGCCTGCATCCCGCCGATAGGGGGCGGGGCGAGATATGGGGTAGAAGAGTCCGTCTACATCCCCATCACCCCCGGCACCGAGATCCCGGTCGGATCTGTTGTCATCAGTCCGAACGCAAAATCCACGGTAGTCGGGACAGCCCTGACCACCTTCGCACAGACACCCGCCGGGGTCTCGGCCTCACTCGAGTATGCGACCGGCACAAAGACTTGCCCGGGTCTGTCGGCTGCCTTCGCTCCGACAGGGAGACATCGGGTCAAGGCCGACCGCAACACCCTGACGAACATCGGGGTCAAAGGATCTGCGGCTGGCACCAGTCCGGCGGTCTACATCGACAGTCTCCATGTCCGGAAGCAGGAGGTGGTAGCATGAGCCGCCTACTCCGTGGCCCGGTGCCGGCAGAGTTCCCCTGCTCGGTGATAGAGGTCTATGACGACGATACCGGCATCGTGGAGGTGCCGGACATCTTCACCCGCCAGATTCAGACTGGCGTGGTTGAGGACGACGACGGGATCGAGATCCCGACCTACGATCTTGAGGTGTTCGAGCCGGATCTGTCTGCCTACGAGGAAGTCACCTGGGCTGAGGTCAAGACCCTGATCCACTTCGACTTCAAGATCCGCAACACCCTCTACACCTTCCGTAACACCCCGGGGGCCACGCATGCCGGCATTGAGGATGAGGTTATCTGCATCCGAGACTATCCGGCCTTCATCTATCACACGGTCGATCAGGGCGCTGCCATTGAGCATATAGGCCACTATCGCCGGCTCCGGCACCCCACTGTCCCGCCGCTCAAACTATCGGGCGATACGTTCTATGTGGGCGGCCCGGAGGACTATGATGATACTCCGTTCCAGGACGCCACTGACCCATCAATCTCGCTGACGTTGGCCGACATTGAACTCTGGAAGGATGGGGTATATGTGAAGAACTATGCCCGTCCCCGGCCTGTGGATGAGGTATGAGGCGGTTTACCTTCTCCCCCTTTTCCTGCCCCGGCACCCGGCAGACTCGACACGGGGTTATTGAAGGGGCAGAGGGAACCATTGTCGCGACGCGGGAACCTCTCGTCGCCGCGGACCGGTTGGCAGCGATCGCCGGGCTTGGAGGTTATCTTGCCGGGCGGTCGTATGCGGTACCGGACGTCTCCGGCGGCGTTTCAGTGATGTTCAAGGAGGTGTACCCCATATGACCGATATTCAATTCAAGCGCGGCTCGACGTTGCCTGTCTACCAGATCACGCTCTACCGCCCGGACAGCCCTACGACCCCGCTCCCCCTCGCCGGCGCCGAGGTGCGCCTGGTCGCAAAATCCCGGCTCACGGGGGAGATCGTGATCGACCGATCTCTAGAGATCCTCGATCCGACCGCCGGCCTCTGCCAGTTCACCCGGGAGGCCGATGAGTACCACGGAGGCGAGACCTGCCAGGCAGAGATCATCGTGACGTTCGGCAACGGTGCCGTCCTGATCCTGCCGACGACCGGCTACTACTCCCTCATCATTGAGGACTCGCTGGCATGACCGACATTGAACTCCGGAAGGATGGGGCATATGTTAAGAACTATGCCCGTCCCCGGCCTGAGGAGGAAGTATGAGGCGGTTTACCATCTCCCCCTTTTCCTGCCTCGGTACCCGGCAATCTCGTGTCGTCGAGGTTGCAGGCGAGAGTGCTACTGTTGACGCCACTCGCTCGTTTGCAGCGGCACCCCGGACCGTCGCAGTAGAGATCCCCTTGGAGGTCTGGCTGGATGCACATGCATACCTGGGCACCGCTCCGTCGTACCTGGTTCCTGGGATGCGGCGATTCGGGCTGTCCCGGTTTTCCTGCCCCGGCACCCTCCAGTCTCGACACATGGCTGTTGAGGGGGCAGAGGCAACCATTGCCGCGACGCGGGATCCTCTCGTCGCTGCGGACCGGTTGGCAGCGATCGCCGGGCTTGGAGGTTATCTTGCCGGGCGGTCGTATGCGGTACCGGACGTCTCCGGCGGCGTCAACATAACGTTCGAGGAGATATAGATGGCCGTCGATATCGAAATCCAGCAAGCCGGGACGTGGCCGACCTACCGACTGACCCTGACCCGGTCCGGGCACCCGCTCCCGCTCGCCGGAGCGACCGCCCACCTGATCGCGATCCACGCGCAGTACCCAGTCTGGGAGATCCGGAAACAGATGGAGGTCGAGAACCCGTTGGGCGTCCTGGTCTGCCGGTTCGCGGCCGAGGACACTGTCCATCCCGGCACCTACAACGTCACGATCCGAATCCTCTGGGGCGACGGGTCGGCCGATACTCTGCCGGTCGCCGGATCGTACCAGATGGTGATCGGCCCCGGGCTGGTTGCCCCCGATACTCCGCCAGAGCCCCTCCGGGTCTACGAGCGGTCCGGCGGCGTGTTGACGCTGCTCGGGGTGATCGATGCGTATGAGGCGATTGAATGGACCCGGCGGTGGCGCTCTCCCGGAGAATGGCAGGCCGTCATCAACCGGTATGCCACCGGGGCGGAGTATCTGAAAGAAGGCCGGTTCGTCTCGCTCCCCCGACGCGGTCAGCACCTGGTCGGCCGGATCGAGAGTATCGAGGGCCAACAGACGGAAGAAGGGGAGATCAGTGAGAACTGGACGGTCCGCGGGCGGGAGGCGGGCGTCATCCTACAAGACCGGATCTGCCTGCATGGAGTCTCGTCCGGGACCGGGTATGACGAGCAGAAAAATGTTGTCGGGGAGACCGCCATGCGGCATTACGTCGACGTCAACGCGGTCAACCCGACCGATCCCGATCGGGCGATCCCTGGGTTGGTGTTGGCTCCGGTCGACCAGGGTCGAGGATCGTCAGTCACGGTCTCCGCCCGGTTCCAGGCGCTCCCAGACCTCCTAGAGCAGATCGCTCTCCAGTCCGGGCTCGGGTGGGCCGTCACCTACGACTTCGCCGGGCAGCAGTTCGTCTTCACCGTGTTGGATGGGGTAGATCGGAGCGCCGAGGTCCTCCTCTCCCCGCGACTCGGCAACTGCCTGGTCTCCGGGTACCGGGCCTGCCTCTCGGACGCCCCGACCCTGGCGGTCGTGGCCGGGCAGGGGGAAGCCGCCGACCGGGAGATCGTGGAGGTCGGGACCGCGACCGGGTGGGACCGGCGCGAGGTCTTTGTAGACGCCCGGGACCTGGACGCGACCGACGCCCTGATCGCCCGCGGGGATGAGAAACTCGCGGAAGTTGGGGAGACGACAACCCTGGAAGTCGAGTATATCCCGACCCCGACGTATCGCTACATGACGGACTTTGACCTCGGCGATATCGTGAGCGCCGAGTACCCGGGCATCTGCTCGATGCAGGCCCGGATCGTTGCGGTGACCGAACAGTATCCATCCGGGCGGATTGTGCTCGGACTTGGGAAAGAGTGGCCGGACCTGATCAGTCTGGTCCGGGCGATGCGGAAAGAGAACGCGGAGATGAGACGATGACACTGAATTACGGGATTTTCGATGTGAGCGACCCGCAGAACCCCGACAGGGTGTATTCGGCGGCGCTCCTGAGCAGGATTCTGAGCAAGCATATCCGGGACGGGATCGTCCACGGCGACGGCGGCGAGTTGGCCGTCTCGGCGTCCGATCCCCCGGCGATGACCGTCGAGGTGGCAACCGGGACCGCGATGGTGCAAGGCCGATTTTGCGAGAACGATGCGGCGCTGACGCTGTCGGTGCCGGCGGCTCACGCGACCTATCCCCGGATCGACCGGGTGGTGGTGCGGCTGAACGCCTCGCCCGGCCGGACGATCGATATCCTGGTTAAGAAAGGGACTCCGGCACCGTCCCCGGTCCCGCCGGGCCTGACCCGGACCCCGGAGACCTGGGAGTTGTCGCTCGCGCAAATCTTCGTCGCGGCTGGCGCGACGATGGTCCAGGCCGCGAATATCACCGACGAGCGCAGGGACGCGACCCTGTGCGGCTGGGCGTGTGCGACCTACCTCCCGTCCTCGCAACTGGAGATCACCGGGCCGGTCAATATGCAGGGGAACGCGCTGACCGGGCTGCCGGCGCCGAGCGCAGGGACGGACGCCGCCCCGAAATCCTACGTGGATGCGACGCTCCCGAAACTGTCGCAGATCGCGATCGACGCGGACAAGGACTGGGGCGGGAAGAATATCACGAACGTTGGGGTGATCCGAACCTCGGACGTCACCTGCGTGGGGAACACCAACATCCTCTTTCTCAGTACGCCATCGAACACGGTCCAGGCGAGTTCTACAAATGTATTGGAGGGGAACATTTCGGAATGGCAGACAGTAGCGAAATTTTTGATGCCGTCTAATGTTCTTCGGGGCGGGATTCGCATTAAAGCCCAAGTCAAAGAGACGTTCGTTCTGGGTTCCTATTCCTCTCTAAAAACCCAAATATTCGTGGATGGGGTAAATGTTGGAGGATTTGTTATTACTGGTACAGGTTGGCAAGAGGCGAGTAAAGACATATATGATGATGGTATGTGGGGGTCGATCGTTGAAATCAAGGCCATGTCTGATCAAGACAAGACGAACAAGGAATGTGGTATTCGGAATTGCAGAATTTGTGCCACGTTTTCCCGTCTTCCGACGTCGGAGACGCCTGTAACCCAGACGTTGGTGTGAGATCCATTTTCTCTCATGACCTACTCCCAATCATCTTTCTGGACCCCGGCGCGCATCGCCGCGGTGATCGGGGCCATCCTGCTCGTCGTGGCGCTCGCATACCTGGCAAGCCTGCCGCAGAACCAGTTCCAGCCGGCCGACCTGCTGGAGCCGAAATACGCCGCCGACGCGGATCTCGGCTACTGGATGGTCGACAAGTACGATCCGGAGGTCGACGTCTATCACCTGCTCGTGGTGATGCAGCACGACAACGGCACGTTCGAGTGGTTGGACGGCGACGGGATCTGGTTACCCCGGCGCGCCGTCGAGGGGACGTTTACCGTGATCGGATCGTTCGACGCCCGGAAAGCGCACCTCTGATCCGGCGAGGGCAGTTAGGGTATCTAGGATCGTAACTTTTTAAGATCTCTCTCTCATGTGGAAAGTTACGATCTCTCGTGCCCTATGTGCCTCGTTCTGCCCTTCTTGCGATAGTTATTTATACTATTACAACTAATATATGTATTGTAAGAGGTGTAAGAGATGGAGATTGTA
>ERZ773359.2074-NODE-2074-length-26126-cov-6.497066_pt1 | contig 26126 bp, 26 predicted proteins | sample MGYA00374955_ERZ773359 | MGnify/ENA primary metagenome ERZ773359 (study PRJEB29098, sample SAMN04486028) | biogas fermenter metagenome | study: EMG produced TPA metagenomics assembly of the Biogas fermentation microbial communities from Germany - Plant 4 DNA1...
TGTCATCTCGCAGTCTCATTCACCAAAATATTTGCTCCCTTCGGTCGCATATTTTGGGAATTCGTTGCGAATGACCTACCAACCATTTTTTCTTCCCTACGGTCGAAAAAATGGGGTTAGGTCATCTTTAATAGGCTCGTGCTGCGTAGATCATATGTTTTGCGGGTTTTCCACAAATGTGGCACTTATCCCCTAAGTTTTCCTGTTCGAAAGGAATACATCTAATAGTTGCTCCTGTTTCCTCTTTTAGCTTATCTTCACATGCTCTTTCATCGCACCACATCATTTTGGCGAAACCAGGACGGTTGGGTAAATCTTTTTTGTACTGTTCATAATCTTCTACTATATAGGTGTGAGCTTCTCTGTGAGCTTTGGCTTTTTCAAACAAATCTGCCTGCATAGTCTTAAGCATATCAGAAATAGTATCTGCTATATTGTCAAGGGAAATAAATTCTTTTTCCAACTTATCTCTTCTTACTGCCACTGCTTGATTATTCTCAATATCTCTAGGCCCAATTTCAATACGTATTGGGTATCCCTTCATTTCGTACTGATTGAACTTCCATCCTGGTGAATATTCTGTACTATCATCTAATTCAACGCTTATTCCCTTATCTTTCAGCGCATTGTATAGTTCATTTGCTTTCTCTAAAACTCCCTCTTTCTTTTGAGCTATTGGAATTATTACCACCTGTACTGGTGCCATCTTAGGAGGAAGTACCAATCCTCTGTTATCTGAGTGAACCATTATAAGTCCACCGATTAATCTGGTAGAAATACCCCAGGAAGTATGGTAGGGATATTGTTCCTTGCCGTCTCTTCCCTGGAACTTAATATCAAAAGCTTTTGTGAAGTGTTGACCTAAATTATGGGAAGTACCTGCCTGCAGTGCCTGACCATCGTGCATCAAGGCTTCCATGGTATATGTGGCCTCAGCACCAGCAAATCTTTCCTTATCGCTTTTTCGACCTGTAACAACAGGCATTGCCATTAAATCTTCTGCTACTTGCCTGTATATTTCAAGCATTTGAAGAGTTTCAGCTTGAGCTTCTTCAGCTGTTTCATGAAGAGTATGGCCTTCCTGCCATAGAAATTCAGAAGTTCTCAAAAAGGGTCTGGTTGATTTTTCCCACCTAACAACACTGCACCACTGATTGTACAAAAATGGTAAATCTCGGTAAGAATTTAGCCATTTTGCATACATGTGACATATGATTGTTTCTGAAGTAGGTCTTACTACTAATCTTTCGCTTAATTCATGGTCTCCCCCGTGGGTAACCCAAGCTACTTCTGGTGCGAATCCTTCCACATGTTCCTTCTCTTTATTTAACAAACTTTCAGGAATTAAGAGAGGAAAATACATATTTTTGTGTCCAGTAGCTTTAAACTTTGCATCTGCATATTCCTGAATTTTTTCCCACAAAGCATATCCATAAGGCCTGATAACCATAAATCCTTTTACGGGAGAGTAATCAACTAACTCAGTTTTCATTATTACATCTGTATACCATCTGCTAAAGTCCTCTTCCATAGGTGTAATTTCTTTTACAAATTCTTTGTCTTTCTTAGCCATTTTTTCTCCTTTCTTTGATAGGTTTATTATAATATTCATTCTACACTGTAGTCCTGGTTTCCCCGCCATACAAAATAAACCGCCTCTAAGTTTAGAGGCGGATCTTCCGCGGTACCACTCTAATTACTGAATATCAGTATCTCTTTAATATAAGGGTTTCGCCCTGGGTTTATCCCAATACTCCGAGGCGGGTTCGTAATACAGAGGGCCGAAAATCTTCCACCGGTGATTTTCTCTCTAAAGACCTTGTATAACTACTATTCCTCTTCATAGTATGCTATTCATAACAAGTTCATATTATTAAATTTTTATAATAATGTCAATATTTTTTTGTGTTTACCAGCAATTCTTATATAAAATAATGAATTGTTCTATTGATATTGGAAAAGACTGGCTGTATAATATATATACACTAATAAAACAGGAGGATAAGTATGAACAAAAGAGTTGTAAGTTTAGTATTAGTAATGCTATTAATTTTAAGTAGTTTCAGCTTCGTATTTGCTTCCGATTCGGAAAACGTTATAATCACCATTATTCACACCAATGATACTCATTCAAGACTATTGGAAGATGATTATAACGGAATTATAGGCTTTGCAAAAATAGCCGCCTTAATCAAAGAGGCAAAGGAAGTGAATCCTAATACATTAGTTCTTGATGCTGGTGATACACTTCATGGAATGCCTATAGTTAATATCAGCAAGGGCGAAAATGCTATAAAGGTATTGGAAGCTGCAGGCTATGATTACATGACCCTAGGTAATCATGATTTTAACTATGGTTATGAAAGGCTATTGGAACTAAGGGATATGACATCCTTAGGAATGTTAAATGCAAATATTTTGAAAGATGGTGAAAATCTATTCACTCCTTATGTAATTGAAGAAGTAGCTGGAATTAAAATAGGCATCTTTGGTCTTACCACTCCTGAAACAACCTACAAAACTAGCCCTACAAATGTGGAGGGACTAACCTTTGAAGACCCCATAGAAATTTCACAAAAAATAGTTGAAGAATTAAAAGAACAAACAGATGTTATCATTGGTTTAGTTCATATAGGGTTAGATGAAAGTTCTGTAGTTACATCTAAAGAAATTGCGGAAAAGGTAGAAGGTATAGATATTCTTATAGATGGTCACAGCCATACTTTCCTAGAAACAGGTTTATTAGTAAACGATACATTAATTGCTCAAACTGGTGAACACGGTAAAAATTTAGGTTATGTAAATATTGAAATATCCGACGGTAAAATAGTAAATAAAACTTCACAGTTGGTATCTGCAGAAGCTGTGGCTGAAGTGGAACCAGACATGGAAGTAACTAATTTAATTGAAGAAATCAATGAAGCAAATAAGGAAATGTTTGATAAAGTTGTTGCTACAACTGATATTTTCTTAGACGGTGCCAGAGAAAATGTAAGAACCAAGGAAACAAACTTAGGAAATCTTTCTGCAGATGCAGTAAGGGCAGCAGCAGGATCGGATATAGGTTTTGTAAATGGTGGTAATATAAGAATATCTTTGGAACCTGGTAGTATTACTTTTGGTATGCTGGCAGAATTATTCCCCTTCGGCAATACAGTCCAAGTTAAGAAAATTACAGGGGAAGATTTATTGAAAGTATTAGAACAATCTGTTAGCGGATATCCTGCAACATCTGGCGGATTCTTACAGGTAAGTGGTATGGCATTCAGCTTTGATCCTTCAAAGGAAGTAGGATCTAGGGTTGTGGAAGTAACAGTAGGTAACGAGCCACTGAACCTAACGGCAGAATACACTGTTGCAATAAATGATTTCCTAGGAATCGGTGGAGATGGATATGAAGTATTTGCAAACTATCCTATTCACAGCGAAGTAGGAACTTATGAAGAAGTGTTTGCAGATTATTTAAATACTAACGGAACAGCTGGATGTGAAGTTTCAGGAAGAATTAAAGTGGTGGAAACTCCTGTCGTAGAGCCGGAACCTGTTGAACCAGAACCTGTGGAAGAGCCTGAACCTGTAGAAGAGCCTACTCCAGTTGAGCCTGAACCTGTAACAGAAGAAGTAATATACATAGTTGTTCCAGGAGATGTTTTGTGGAAAATAGCAGCAAAATATAATTTAACATATCAGGAAGTAGCTGAATACAATAACTTAGCTAATCCACATTTAATTTTCCCAGAACAAGTATTGAAAATACCTGTAAAATAGTATAAAAGACTCTTCACTCCCTCTTATGTGGGAGTGAAGAGTCTTTTATTATTCATCCATCCCATACAGATTAAATACCGTAAGTTCTGGTGGAGCCATAAATCGCATAGGTATTTGTGATGTTCCCAGTCCAACATTTACATATATTTTTGTTCGCCTGAAATTATCAATAACATACATCCCCCTTACATACTTTTTTGCCAAAGGAGGGTTATAATTTATAAAGGGCAAGTTTATCTGTCCTCCGTGACTATGACCAGATATAAATAAGTCTAAATTGTGTTCAAAAAAATATTCCGCCACATCTGGTTCATGGCTTAGAATTATATTGAAAGAATTTTCATCTAAGTAACTTGCAATAACTTCTTTTTCGAACCTTCCAAAAATTGAATCGTCCATTCCTATTATACTTATATTGTATTCTTTAAGGTATACTCTTTCATTTAAAAGGAGTTTAAATCCACTATCTTCCATTACTTTTCTAAATACTCTTTCAGCACCGCCTCCGTAATCATGATTGCCATACACTGCATACTTTCCAAAGGGAGCATGGATTTCTCCTAATACTTTTCCTATTTCATTTATATTTTCTTTTCTTTTGTACTTGTTGTATTCATCTATTAAATCTCCTGTAAAAACAACAATATGAGGGTTTTCATCATTTATTTTTTTTACTGTCTTTTTTAGATATTCCAAATCAAAAAATTCAGATATATGAACATCTGAAAATTGAACTATTTTAATGTTTTCATTAACTATTAAATTACTGTATATATTTTCGTATTTAACCATTAATAACATTGGCTCTACTATTCCAGCATAAAAGTAAAAAATTATAAAAAATAAAATTAAAAAGAATACTGATCTTATAAAAAACTTCACTTAACTACTCCTGAATGAACTTGGTATGAACAGACTTAGATTGTACAAGCACCTATCTCATCTCTACTACAACTGAAGTATATCAAATTTTCGCAAAAAAATATAGCGAAACTTCGTTCATTAAGAAATTCTTAAATGTTCCGCTATATTAATCTTATACTATTTTGGTCTCTTCTTCATCACAGATAATAAATTCCACATAATTGGTAATTATATCTATGTAATTAAAAGACACAATTCTTTTATATCCTTTTTTCTCAACATAGACGGTAAATATTGAAGGATATGTATTTAAAATTATTCCTTCAACAAATTGAGAACGACTTTTCCCTTTTCTTACCTTGAATTTTACTTTCTTGCCAATACAGCCTTCAACTATTCCCTTGACTCTCATTACGGAACTTGCAGCCAAAAAATCACCTTCTTTACTATAAAATAAAACAAGGGATACTATCCATAATATTATTCCCAATAACACAAAAATTATGTCTTGTTAATTTTGTCAGTAAAGGATGAATATTTCTGCTGAGGTCAAAAAAATGGATGCACCCGGTTTTCGTCAGTACCACACCAGAAAACCGGGTGTCATCCATTCGGGATGTTACTTTCTGTTTTTGGGGGAATCACCTCTTCCAATATAGCTGTATACTAACATTCCTTTACCTTCAATCCCGCTATGGTTTTTCTGAAGCAGTATTGGAAGTAAAACTTATGTTGTACTTTATTAATACCCATTTAATATTATTTTAAACATTATTTTGAATATTTTTTTATTTTATATTGTGCTATAATATGTAAAAAATAGGTGAGGATTAGTATGTTGAAACTTTATTCCTATGGAAAAATAAATTTATTCTTAGATGTTGAAGGAAGACTAAATAATGGTTATCATTTAATAAAATCCATAATGCAGTCCATTGATCTACATGATGAAATAGTTCTAAATCCCATAAAAGAAAACAGAATAATTATTGAATGTTCTGATACCTCCATACCAACAAACGAAAATAACACCTGCTACAAGGCTGCTAGATTAATTAAAGAGACTTACAGTATAAATACAGGTATTCATATTTACATACAAAAAAATATTCCTTCGGAAGCTGGTTTAGCAGGAGGAAGCGGCAACGCCGCTGCAGTAATAAAGGGATTTAATAATCTTTGGAACTTAAACTTATCCCTCCATGAAATGCAGGTAATAGGATTAAAAATAGGAGCAGATATACCTTTTTGCTTAGTTGGAGGGACTTGCTTAGCTGAAGGTATTGGTGATAAAGTCACTGAAATTAACGATTTTCTATGGGATAATATATTAATTATTAAGCCAGATTTTTCAATGTCCACTGCCTTTGTATACAAAAATTTAAGCCCAATGTATTACAATCTATATAAAGATAATAGAATCCTTGATTACATAGTAGAAGGTAATTATGAGGAAGCTGCTATATGTGTAGCAAATACATTGGAAAAAGTTGTGGAAAAAATACATCCAGAAATAAACCATGTTAAAGAACTAATGATTAATAAAGGAGCCCTATCTTGCATAATGACAGGCTCTGGATCTGCCCTCTTTGCTTTATTTAATAATGAAGCAGAAATGGATGAAGCATATATTGCGGCAAAAAACATATTTCCAAAAGTATATAAAACAAGGACAGTGAAAACTGGTGCTATATTTTGCGATTAAGAGGGTTAATAATAGGGTATAGAAAGCCCATAGAAAATTATAAGGAGAGACTATGAAAAGACTGTTAATCTTTATTTTGGTATTGGCATTGATAACCACAGCTTGTACCGTATCCACCAATCCAGAACCAGAACCGGAACCAGAAATAGAGGAAAACACCTCGGACAATGATGCAATAATTGCACCAGACTTTCAATTGAAATCTCTAGATGATTCAGAAATAATATTAAGTGAATTAAGGGGAAACAATGTTATTCTAAACTTCTGGTATACGGGCTGTGTTTTTTGTGTAATGGAAATGCCTGATTTACAAAAGTTGCAAGAAACTTATGAAGAGGACCTTGTCCTGCTTACAATTAATGTAGGAGAAAAGAAGGATAAAGTAGAGGCATTTATGGAAGAAGAAAATTTAAGCCTTAACGTTTTATTGGATGAAGATATGAAGGTGGCTAACACGTATGGTGTTCGTTCCTTCCCTACCACCATTGCCATAAATAAGAAAGGTGAAGTAATAGGGGGATATGTGGGAATGCTCTCCTATGAACAAATGGAACAACTATATACCTTTTTTGAAGAGTAAACTAGGAGCTTTCAATTAGCAAATGCTATTTGAAAGCTCCTTTTCTTGTTTTATTTATTCAATCCTTTTATTTTCTCTGTAACCAAAGGAAGAATTTCACTTACATCTCCCACTATTCCATAGTTAGCTATTTTAAATATAGGAGCATCAGGATCTGAATTTATTGCAATTATAGTTTCTATATCCGCAAGTCCCGCAAGATGTTGAATTGCTCCTGATATTCCACAAGCTATATATATTTTAGGTGCCACTGTTTTTCCCGTTTGTCCCACCTGGCGGCTATAGGGCATCCATCCAATATCGACCAAGGGTCTTGAAGATCCTAAAGTTCCCCCTAAGGCATCTGCCAATTCCTGTGCTAATCTTATATTTTTTTCACTTCCTATACCTCTACCTACACTGACGATTATTTCTGCATCGGATAAATTTATACCTTCTTCATTGTCTATATTACGGATAAGTTTTACAAATCCTTCTATAGGATCTTTTTTTACTTTAATAATTTTTCCCTGCTTCATGTAATCTGGCTTTAGAGGTTTAAATACTTTTGGACGTACCGTTGCCATTTGAGGTCTGTGATAGGGACAAACTATTTCAGCCATCAGGTTTCCTCCGAAAGCAGGTCTTGTTTGAACCAAAAGTCTTTTTTCCAGGTCCATATCCAAAGAGGTGCAATCAGCTGTAAGACCTGTCTTCACCGTGGAGGAAATATGAGGAGCTAAGGAACGTCCTCTGGAAGTTGCACCTATAAGAACAATTTCCGGTTTATATTCTTCTATTAGATTAACCATAATTTCTCCATAAATATGGTCATTAAAATCGTTGAGCCATTCTTCGTCAATTATTAATACTTCATCGGCACCATAGGCTATAAGTTCCTTTCCCAAGGAGTCGATTTTATGTCCCAGTACAACAGCTGTAACCTTAACTTTAATAACTTCTGCCAGTTCCCTTGCCTTACCCAAAAGTTCTAGGGAAACATTTTTTAATTGTCCGTATCTTTGCTCTGCAAATACCCATATACCTTTGTATTCACTTAAATCTATATTCTCAACTTCATCTCTTTCAAAGATTATTGCATTAAATTTACAACTTTCCGTGCAAGAACCACAAAGAGTACATTTTTCTCCTATAACAGCTTTTTTGTCAACTACTTCTATAGCTCCAAAAGGACAGGCAGCAATACATCTTCTACAGCCTACACATTTGTCTTTAATAATATTTATACTTGCCATTACTTCACCTTGCCTTTTAGTTTCAACAGTATTTCTGATAGTTTAATTGCTTTTTCTTCTGTAGTGCCTTCAATCATTTCATTACTTACTTCGTGAACTGGTACAAAAGTTTTCCGTACCTGAGTAGGTGATCCTTTAAGCCCCGTCCTCTTTTCATCTGCATCTGTATCATTAAGGGTAAGAACTTCTATTTCTGATTTTTGAGCTATTTTCATAGTTTTAATAGATGGAAGCCTGGGCATATTAATTTCCTTCACCACGGTAATAAGGGCAGGAAGTTTTATTTCTATTTCCTCATAACCATCATCTGTAATCTTGAGACAGTGGATTTTATCTTCTTTAATGTCTATAATTTTACTTATATCCGTTGCATAAGGAATTCCTAATGTTCTTGCCATGCTGGAGCCCACCTGGGCTGTATCCCCGTCAGTGGCCTGTTTTCCACATATAATTAAATCGAATTCACCTATTTTTTCTATACCCTTACTTAGAGTATAGGAGGTTGCTAAAGTATCTGCACCAGCAAATTTCCTGTCCGTCAATAATACTCCCTTGTCAATTCTTAGGGATATAGCTTCCTTTAGCATTTCTTTTGCAGCGGGAATACCCATGGTTATTCCTATAACTTCTCCTCCCCTTCTTTCCTTTATGCGAACTGCTTCTTCTATGGCATATGTGTCGAAAGGATTTATAATAGCAGGAACATTTTCTCTTATTATGGTATTTGTCTCAGGGTCCATTTTAACTTCATTAGTTCCAGGAACCTGTTTTATGCACACTATTATTCTCATTTTTCTCCCTCCACATATGGAAATATAGTTCCTCTGTTAAGTAACTGGGCAGGATCGAAAATTTTCTTCAGTCTTCTCATTTCGTTAATTTCTTTTTCATTATACATTTTCTCTAAGAAGGGAACCTTTAACTTACCCACACCATGCTCTGCAGATACAGCTCCTCCCATCTTGCTAATTTTTTCTGCCCACGTTAAAAACAGATTTTTACCCCTTTCGAACTCCTCCATATTTCGGGGAATTATGTTTACATGAAGGTGATTATCTCCTATATGTCCGAAGATAACTGCTTCTAAATTGTTTTCCTTTATATCTGTATTATACATTTTCATTACTTCTTTTAATTTATCATTAGGTACCGACATATCAGAACCTAACTTTGTAATATTATGATAAAATTTTTTAATATTGTCAATTTTCATATTTACGCATTCAGGACATGCATGCCTGAATTCATGGAGTTTTTCAAGACTGGTCGGATTATTTGCCACCCAGGTGTCATCCTCATTTCCGCCTAAAGAATTTATAATATCTCCTAATTTTTCCACCCCTGCCCATATCTCTTCATCAGAATCTCCTTCTATTTCAATATAGACAGCAGTATGGTAGCTTTCTTTTATTTCCTGAATATTTCCAAAGGCAGGATTTGTTTTTTGCTCTATTCTCAACATTTCCAATGCTTTATTTGAAAAAAACTCAATGGCGGAAGGATATAAATCTATATCAATATTATTAACTCTAATTTCTTTTCTCAAAGCACGAACCAGGTCAAGGGCCTTATCTTCACCCGGCATAAAAATAGTAATTCCCCAGCATGCATCCTGTACCTTGTTAAGTTCAATTTCAATTTCACTGATAATTCCTAAGGTACCGTCAGAGCCTATAAATAAATCTAACATGTCCATTCCTGGTTTATTGTAGTATCCCGAAGTGTTTTTCTTAACAGAAGGCATATCGTAGTCAGGAAGTTGCCCTTTAATTACTCTGCCGCTTTCTGTTATAAGGCTAAAATCTCTCCCTTGGGCAATGTATTGTCCTCTTTTTATGTCTAGTACGTCTCCATCTGCCAATACCATACGAAGTCCTGTAATGTGGTCCCTTGCAGAACCATATCTGAAGCTTTTAGCTCCCGATGCATTACATGCTGCAATACCTCCCATGGAAGCAGATGCTTCCGTAGGGTCAGTGGAATAAAACCATTGATTTTTTTCCATATACTTTAATGCTTCTAGGGATTCTTCATCCCAATCGCTTGTAACGAAAGATTTATTTAATAAAAATTTCCTTAGTTCCGTAAGCAAAACTCCCGGTTGAACCTTTAAAAAGAACCTGTCATTTTCCCGGTCGTATCTAGCTCCTGTTACCTTGTTCATCCTGCTTAAATTTATTATATGTCCTCCAAAAGGGACTGCCGATGCAGCAAGGCCTGTTCTGGCTCCCTGAGTAGTTATTTGAATATTTTTTCGAGACATTTCTTTAACTGAAGCAATTATTTCATCCTCAGTCTTGGGAAATACTATACTTTCAGCATATCCAACCTGCCTGGATTCATCTCTTAAAAATTCTCCATAAACTTGTTCAAAATTATTAGGCATAGTCTGTCCCCTCTCAGCAAATTATGAATAATAATTTATCATATAAAGTAATATAAATCAATAAAAAAGAAGAGGAGCCCTAGTCCTCATCTATAATAAAGCTTTAATACTTTCTATAACATAATCTATATCTTCCCTTGATATTCCTAGGTGGGTTACAAAGCGATATTCTCCCGCTTCCTTGCCGTTGATTTTAATATTTTTTTCGTATAATTTTTCAATTAATACTTTTTCTTCTATTACTTCATCATCTAATTCAAAGAATACCATATCTATATCAAGTCTGTCTTTTCTTACTTTTATACCGGGAATTCTCGATAATTCTTCAGCTAAGTACTTAGCGTTTTTGTGGTCCTCCTTCAATCTATGGGTCATTTTTTCCAAGGCAATAATACCAGCTGCTGCTAAAATTCCTATTTGTCTCATTCCGCCACCCATTAGCTTTCTATACTTCCTTGCTCGTTGAATAAATTCCTTGCTTCCCGCCACCATTGAACCAGAAGGAGCCCCTAATCCCTTTGACAGGCAAAACATTACAGAATCGCAGCATGCAGCGATCTCCTTTACATCTACCCTTAGAGCTATAGCTGCGTTAAATATTCTTGCTCCGTCTAAGTGTACAGGTATGGAATGTTTTTCTCCTATTTCTTTTATTTCTTTCATTATGTTCAAAGGTACTACTGCACCGCAACCATGGGCATTTTCAACACAAATAAGACCTGTTTCCGGCTCGTGAATATCATCAGGCCTTATGGCTGATAGAACATCTTCCGGGGACATACTTCCGTTTTGTGTTTCCAATGTTCTTAACTGTACTCCGGCAATAAGAGCAGAGGCCCCCACTTCGTGAAGTACTATGTGATTATCTTTTCCCACTATTATTTCCTGGCCTCTTTTTGTATGGGTTAAAATAGCCAATTGATTACCAAAGGTACCACTAGGTACAAACAGAGCTGCTTCCTTTCCTACTTTTTCAGCTGCAATTTCCTCTAACTTGTTAACAGTAGGGTCATCTCCATAAACATCATCCCCTACTTCCGCATTAGCAATAGCCTGTCTCATTTCATCCGTAGGCATTGTAACCGTATCACTTCTTAAATCAATAAACTTCATATTATCACCTTCTATATTATTTTTTACTGCATGGGAGGTCTTCTCCATGTGTCATTCACTAAATGGGGCATCCCGCAGTCTCATTTACCTATATTTCTCCCTCCGGTCGGAAAAATGGACGGTCGAAAAAATGGGGTTAGGTCATCTTACATGCTTTAATAACGTGTTTTGCTAAGACAGCAGTAGTTACAGCCCCTACTCCAGAAGGTACTGGTGTTATATATGCTGCCTTTTCCATACAATCTTCCGTATTTACGTCTCCTGTAATTTTCCCGTCTTTATCTACATTAATTCCCACATCTATTACACTAGCCCCTTCCTTCACATACTCTCCTGTTATCATTCGGGACTTCCCTATTGCTGCAACTAAAATATCTGCTCTTTTGGCAACCTCTGGCAAATTATTGGTTTTAGAATGACATATAGTTACCGTCGCATTTTCTTTAAGGAGCAACATGGATAGGGGTTTACCTACCACCATGGATCTTCCAACTACCACTGCTTCCTTTCCTTTAAGTTCAATCTTGTAATATTTAAGAATCTCTAGGGCTGCCTCCGGTGTGCAGGGAGGAAAACCCGTTGGGTCTCCTTCCAATAATTTGGCAACATTAACAGGATTAAAACAGTCAACATCCTTTTCAGGAGGTATCACAAACTTTACAATATCTTCATCTATTTGTTCTGGCAGAGGTCTAAAAACTAATATTCCATGTACACTATTATCATTTACAACATTTTTAAGTTCATGAATGAATTTCTCCTGCTCAATGTCTGCAGGCAGCTTCAATACTTCTGTTTCTATATTAACTGCATCCATTCTTTTTATGGCTGCAACTTCATAAGCTATATCGTCTTTTCTTTCCCCTACCCGAACAATTTTAAGTTTCGGTGTAATTCCTTTTTTTTTCAATTCTTCGGCTTCTCTTTTTACAGATTCGGCAATACTGTCTGCCACCACCTTGCCTTTTAAAAACTTTCCCATTGGCCCTCCTAACTTAATATTTCCAATACCTCGGCATAAATTTCATCAACCTTTTTATTTCCAGCCCTTAATATTTCTTCCGTTCTTTTTACTACATTCTCAACATACTGCTTATCTTTTATTAGCTTAATGTTTATTAAAATATTTAAATACCCACTGTTTAAAGCTGCCTTCAGTAACTGTACACCTACACCTATATCACTTATAATAATTTTCGATGCCATACTCAACAATTCTTCATGAAGAAGTATTCCTTCATAAGCTAATTCCATAATTTCCATGGGGGCTTTACATGCATTTTTCAGGCACCTTTCCATTTCTTTTTCTTTGTTAGCCCTTTCTTCTTCTGTGGAAGAAGGCATAGCATAGGCTTTGGACAAGGGTTCAAAATTCTTTGCATCTTCTTCCACTAAGTTTAACAGCTTAATCCTTAGTTTTTCCCCTCTTTCCAAAATATCCTCATGTTGTTTCTCATATTGGAGAAACTTCTTCTTTCCCTTGGAGAAATTTGCAACCATCATATTAAGAGCAACTCCCAAACTGCCCGCTAATGCCGCTGCTCCTCCTCCCCCGGGAATAGGTTTTTTTGAAGATAGTTCAGCAGTAAAATCTTTACAGGATAGATCTGTTAACATATAATCACCTTCTTAATCATCATTGTAAATTGCAAAATGTACATGGTCTTCCCACTTGCCGTTAATTTCCAAGTATCTCTTAGAATATCCTTCTTCCTCGAAGTTAAGTTTTTGTACGACTTTAAGTGATCTTTTATTCCGTGGTACTATATTTACTTCTATTCTATGTAGATTATATTCATTAAACATAATCTCCACAACTTTTTTTACTGCCTCTGTCATATATCCCTTATTTATTTCATATTTATCTAATTTATAGCTCATGTAACAAGACTTGAAATTTCCCATAACTATATTGGAAATTCCTACATTGCCTATGAGCTTATTATCTTCTTTTTTGAAAATCCAGAATCTAACGTGAGTACCCTTCTTAAACAAATTATATTCAAATCTTAGCTGGTTTTTCTGGTATGTCAAAGTATAAAAATTCCTGGGACGCTTAGGTTCCCATTCTTTTAAAAAGTTATAATTCCTTTTATAATAATTAAGTACTTCCCGGGCACTGCCAGGTTTAAGAATTCTTAAATACAATCTCTCTGTTTCATAGCTTCTTTTCTTATACATATACTACCTCGCTGTCATTTAATTCTATAATTCTCTATGGATTAAGTCAACTTATTTTACTTTACTATATAAATTTTTTGTGATAGTATAATCATTAATTAAGCTTTGGAGGAAAAATTGAAGTTTAAAGTTAATAATTGGTTTTTAGTATTTACTGCATTTTACATATATTTTATAATGGCCCTCTTTGAAAGCGCCAGAGGAAACTTTGTTCCCTTTTTTATGGAAGAGTTTCGCATTAATAATGCCCAAATGAGCTTGGTACTTACTTTTAACGTTATAGGCTGTACCATCGGAAGTTTTATGGGAGGACACCTTTGCGAAAAATACGGTCATAAGTTTGTATATTTTACAGGCTCAACCGTTTCAACCATATCTGTACTAATAGCCCCCTTCGCTTCAAATGTATTTTTGCTGGGGCTTTTCAACTTTTTATTTGGAATAGGAAGGGCCTTGTTAGCCGTTACCGTTGATTCCTCCATACCCGTTGTATCCTTAGGCTTCGAATCCATACTGATGAATATTACTCATTTCATGTACGGAGTGGGAAGCTTTACGGGACAAAGTATCTACGGTAATTTACTTGGACAGGGACTGCATTGGAGAAGAATATATTTATACCTTGGAATTTTCTATATTATATCCGTAATACTTACTTTGTTTATAAGGATGCCGGGTATAAAAAGTAGTGTAAACAGGGGAGAAAAAAGAAGGGAGCTATATAGGAACCCTATAATCTACATGTTTGTAGGAGCAGTTACTTTTACCTTTTTAGGAGAAGCTGTAGTATACACCTGGTTTATAAGTTACATGAGAATTTCTTATGGATTCGATCCAGCCTTGGCAGCAAACTATGCCTCTGTTTACTACCTACTGTTCGCTTTGGGAAGACTTTTGGGAGGCTTTATACTGAGCAAAACTGGGAATGTAAAAGGACTTCAAATTTACCTTCTCTCTGGAGCCCTGTGCATTGGAGGAGGACTTTTATTAAGGGACAAAGGCCTAATAATTATTGCTGCTTCCGGATTCTTTATGTCCATAATCTTTCCTACCATTATGGTAATAACTAATATGATTTTTAAAGAAAGCGCATCCTTTGCCATAGGACTGATAACAACTGTGGGCAATATTTTATACATGATACTATTTAACATTACAGGAGTATTAAATGATCTTGCGGGAACCTATGCTGCTTTCTATGTAGGGCCTGCTGCAATGATAGGATGCTTCATAATGATTACATTAATAAATAATAAAACAAAAAATAAGGAAGACCTGACCTAAGAAGGTGTCCTTTAATTACATATGCAATCTTCTTTTAATTTCTGCAATTAATCTTTTATCCTCAAAAATAATAATTGTGGACAGGGAAATTATACTGGTAACTATACAAATAAGGGAAGGATAGAGTACCTCCAAGAAACCTAGTATTATAAATATTACCGGCACTATTCCAAAAAGTCCGTCAATTATTATATATAAAATATAATCTTCAATATGTAGTTTCATTACCTTGGAAATTGTAGCCATGGATATCATGGCAAACACACATACTAAAGGGATAACATAATTTATAGACCATCCCTTCCATCCCATCAATATATCCCAGATAATCACAAGGACAGATATAGTCATAACCTGGTATATAATATTTTTAGGTATATTCTTACGCTTATTTATTGCCGTTGCAATACTTGCCCATACAGAACCTAACCCCCCTAAAATAAATATGGACCAGGCCCCTCTTTGAGGTAGCAGAATATTTATTGCCACAGAAACAGAAGCTATTATTATAGATAACAGAAGCATTATTTTAAGGAATTTTGAATGTTCTTTATAAACAAACGAAATCCTGGGGAAAACTTCTTCTGAAGTCTTAATCCCACTAAGGTACCCCTGACAAAGGGGGCAAAGTTTTCTTTTTCCCACTACTTCTACATTACAGTTGTTACAGTACTTCATTAAAGCACCTCCTGTTCATCCACTACATTAGACTCAATAACAACAGGAATACCCATATCTGTCAATGTTTTAAAAAACCTTCTTTGAATCTCCCTACTTACAAAAGCAGAAGTAAAGCTTATCCTTAGCTGGTTTTCAAAGGAACATACACAGGCCTGAAGTTTATTTGTACTTACAAATATATCAAAAGAATAAATAAATGGTTTTATGTCCGATGGCATATTAATAACTCCCACATTAGACAAGGTTGATGTATAACTTCTGTCTACAATACTGTTGGCAATTTTTAGAACCAAATCTTTAATGGATAAGGGAATCATGCGCAAAATTAAATTATGTTCCAAGGAGGCCAATTTATTAATTCTTTTTTCCATAACTTCAGGAGTTAAATTTTCTTTAAATTTTATTTTCAAAGCTTCAATTACTTCCCTTAATTCAGCACTTCCCTTAGAAAAATCATAATCAACATTTATAACACCGAAGAAATTTCGTGCAGTCTGGGAGTGAAAATAGTTTCGTAAATTTACCGGAATACTTAGTACCACTAGCCTCTTTTTTAATCTAAGGGGTATTTCTTCATTTATGGAACACATTAGAATTGCCGCCAGAAATACTGTCAAAGAAGTGTTGTATTCTTTCACCTTAGGCAGTATTTTGTCTACTGGAATTACCCCTTCGATAATGCTCATACGGTATTCAGGAATTTTAGGTCCTTTGATTTTAAAAGCTTTAATGCTCTTTCTTTTCTGCAATATCCCTGTATCCCTATAGTATTTTTGAAAACTGTCATCCATTTTTTGTGTCTTAGACGCTTCTATATCTAATACAGGAGATTTATCTTTTAATGCATACTTATATTTAATAGTTATGTAGTGGAATATTAAAGTTTTGAAAAACTGCAAAGCACCGGCACCGTCTGCCAAGGCATGGTATACTTCAAAACTTATTCTCTTTCTGTAGTACATTACCCTGAAAAGCAGAGTTTTATTGTTTTTATCATATAAAGTAGAGCAGGGCGGAAGATTTTCTTCCGTAACCACTGGTTCAAAACGGCTTTTTTCAAAATAATACCAGAACAATCCGCTCTTAATTACAGACCTGTAAAGGGGAAATGCTTCTATAGTATTATTTAAAGCTTGTTGGAGCACCTGTTTATCAACTGTGTCGAATAACTCACATGCGAAACGAAATACCTTTGTATCACTTTTTTTACTGTTGGCAGGAAATATTTTTGCTGCATTATCCAGCCTGCTCCATTCAGATATTTTATTACTTTTCATTAATTTACCTCACTAAGAAAGCGGTTGATTATTTCATAGCACAATTTTACCTGGGGAAATCTCGGTGGCAGCGCAAAGAAACCATGGAGTCCGTCGTTTATTCTGTATATTTCTACATGATTACCTGCAGCCCTTAATTTTTTACCATATTCCTCCCCCTCATCCCTTAAAGGACAGTATTCTGCCGTAATTATCAGAGTTTTGGGCTGATCCTCCAAGTTTTCAGCTAATAAGGGAGCGAAATAAGGACTGTTTTTATCTTCTTCCCTTGATATATACAAGTCCATATAATCAGTAATCCTTTTAGACGTAAGCAGGTAGTCCCTTCCATTTTCTACTATAGATTTGAAAGGTGAAGAAGAAGAAGTGTGGTTGTTATAAGTTGAAGGATAGATTAAAACCTGCTTATTAACCTTAAATTCCTTCCTGTCTCTTGCTAACAGGGACAAAGCAGCAGCCAAATTGCCTCCTGCGCTGTCACCTAGTAGGGTAACTTCCTTATCATTTAATACCTTGTTGGTTATAAATGCTTTTGCCACCTGGTAACAATCCTCCAAACCGAGGGGAAATGGATTTTCAGGAGCAAGTCGGTAGTCCACAGATACTACCTTGTGATTAGTCAGCCTTGCCATATTAGTGCAAACCTTATTGTAAGTATCGATATTCCCTGTAACCCATCCACCACCATGAAAAAACAAAATTACCGGATAATCAGTTCCTTGGTTGGGAGTATGTATTCGTATGGGAATATTGTAATCCTTCCCTGCAATTTTAAAATCCCAACTTTTAAACAGGGGTTTTAGAATATGCCTTCGGGTTAAGTTCACAAAACTTCTGTGAAGGTGTAAATTTTTTTTAATATCTATTTCATTATAGGACAGAGCTTTCAATGCAGCTCTCATAACTTTATTAATAGCCATAGTTTCCTCTTAGTTAGGGTAACTAAGTAACGCTCCCCATTATTTTACACCATTATATATACTTTTATTATATGTGTCCATAGAAATATAGGTATGGGACACACCTCTGATTAGATAATCTATAAAGATGTACCATTTTTCTCAATTATTTAAAATATTTGCTTTTTTTGTTGACTTTTGGGTATATTAGTTTAAAATAAAGGTAAGTTCCATAAATATTAAGGAGGATAACTATGCAAAAATACGTTTGCGATGCATGCGGTTATGTATATGATCCCGCTGAAGGTGATCCGGATAACGGTGTAGCACCTGGAACTCCCTTTGAAGACCTTCCTGATGATTGGGTATGTCCCCTATGTGGAGTAGGAAAAGACGAATTTTCACCTGAATAAGAATCTCGCCCAAGACACGCAATCATTTGCTTTTGGGTTATAGGAATGACACAACAAAAAAATGGCTTTACGCCATTTTTTTATTTACATACTTATTGTTCCTCCACCAATTACTATGTCACCGTCGTAAAAAACGACTGCCTGACCAGGAGTAATTGCTCGCTGCTTCTGCTTAAATTCAACAATAATTTCGTCTTCAGATTCAGGATAGAGGATGGCTTCTGTTTCTTTCTGACTGTACCTGGTCTTAACAGTTGCTTTCATTGGTTCTGTAAGTTTTTCTACAGCAATCATGTTTAAATCAGAAGCTTTTAATCTTTTAGAATATAGTTCCTCCTCACTACCCAGGATGACCGTATTATCTTCTTTGTTTTTGCTGATTACATAAGCAGGTTTACCCAAGGCAATTCCTAAACCCTTTCGCTGTCCTACAGTGTAGTGAATTATACCCTTGTGCTCACCTAATATATTTCCCTTACTATCGATAAACTTACCCTTTTTAGATTCCACACCCATGGTATTTTTCAAAAACCCGGCATAATCTCCATCTCTTACAAAGCATATATCCTGACTATCAGGTTTACGTGCATTTATTAAATCTCTTTCTTCAGCTATTTTTCTAACTTCTTCTTTTGTCATCTTTCCCAAGGGTAGTAAAGTTCTTGAAAGGTCGTGCTGTGAAAGCACGTACAGGACATAACTTTGGTCCTTTGACAGGTCCACTGCTTTTTTTAATAAATATCTTCCTGAAACATTATCGTATTCAATTTGAGCATAGTGGCCAGTAGCAATATAGTCTTTTTTCATAAGAAGAGCTCTTTCAATTAATTTGCTAAACTTTATATATCTGTTGCAGTCAATACATGGATTTGGTGTACTGCCTTCCTCATAGCTTCGCGCAAATTTTTCTATAACTTCATCTTTGAAGGTTTCTTTAAAATTAAAAACAAAATGATCAATTCCTAATTTATGGCATACGCTTCTGGCATCCTCCACATCTTCCAAGGAACAACAAGTCCTGGTTCTGCAAGATGTTAAGACATCCTCATCGTCGAATAATTTTAAGGTTGCACCGCAAATATCGTAACCTTGGTCTTTTAATATTACTGCTGCAACGGAACTGTCTACGCCGCCGCTCATAGCAACCATAACTTTTTTCTTCATATACTACTCCTATTCTAAAGGTTCAATATCTGACCTTAACACTCTAAGTTTTCCAAACAACAACAAAGCTATGATTATTCATAGCTTTGCCTGAAATCATTATACAATTCAACACTTTGTATGTCAAATTTTTTAGTACATCTCTTCCAAAGATTTTATTATATTGTAGAGAACAAAGTTTACGGGAGTAGGTATATTAAGTTTATTGCCCATTTCAATTACTGTTCCCGCAAAATAATCTACTTCTGTCTTTCTTTTAGCTTCTATATCCTGCAACATGGATGTTTTTCCCATAGGTGAAAAATTACTCATCAATGTAACAAATTCTTCAACATCTTCTTCCCTTAAATCAATATTTTGTGCCTTGGCTATGGCAAGAACTTCCTTCATGGCCTCCCTAAAAAGTACTAAGTTAGTTTTAACATGAGTAACCTTACCATAAGGAGCTCTGGTAACAGCAGTTACCTGATTAACCCCAACGTTAAGCATGAATTTTTTCCAAATCATTCTTATCATGTCGGGAAATACAATGTTCTCTATTCCTGCTTCATTAAAACATTCCTGAACAGCTTTAACTTCTGGTGAGATAACAGTATTGTCAGCTTCACCGAAATGTATTTCGCCATTAACGGTATTAACTATTCCTTCCTCTGTTCTTATGGCATCAATTTTCATGGATAAACCGTAAAGAGCTTTGTTTCGTGGGAAGGCCTTGCTTATTCTGTCTCTGGCAGTTACACCGTTTAAAAAAGTAATTAGTATTGTATTGTCCCCTACGAAGGTTTTTACATCTTCCAAGGCTTCTTCCAACTGATAGTTTTTTACGCAGAAAATTATTAAATCAAAATTCTCTTCATCTCCTGCGGAAACAATCTGGGGATAGAAGGTTTCTCCATTTAATGTAAATCCGTATTTCTGGAGCCTTTCCTTTCTTGATTTACCTGCTATAACCTTAAAGTTGTCACCGAAACGATCATGCAGCAGTTTTCCATAAACTGTTCCAATTGCTCCCATTCCAATTAATGCAGTCTTTTTAATCTTCATACTACCACCTGTTTTTTATATTTCCATCTATTATACAGAATTCTCCAATCTTTGGCAATGATTTTATTATCCCACCCTAAATTATTCTTCAAAAATTTTCTCATTTTTGATTTAAATCAAAGATAGTTGGTATATTAGTATTATAATAGATAAAAACAAAGGAGGAGTTTATGTTTAAAATATCAGATACTGTTAGCTGGGTAGGTAAAATTGACTGGGAATTAGACAAATTTCATGGAGATGAGTATTCAACTCACAGAGGGTCTTCTTATAATTCATATTTAATAAGGGACGAAAAAACAGTATTAATAGACACTGTGTGGGAACCCTTTGCAAAAGAATATGTTGCAAATTTAAAAAAAGTAATCGACTTGAAAGAAATTGACTACATAATCATAAACCATGCAGAAATTGACCATGGAGGCTCTTTGGCTGAACTAATGAAAGAAATCCCTGACACACCTATTTATTGCACTAAGAACGGTATAAATACTATAAAGGGACATCATCACAAGGACTGGAATTTCGTTGAGGTTAAAACAGGAGACACCTTGGATATAGGTAAAAATAAATTAATATTCGTTGAAGCAAGAATGCTTCACTGGCCAGACTCCATGATGACATACATGTCAGGTGAAAATAAACTTTTCAGTAACGACGCCTTCGGAATGCACTATGCATCAGAACTTATGTACAATGACCTGGTAGACCAGGACGAATTATATGCTGAAGCTATGAAGTACTATGCCAATATATTAACTCCCTTCAGCAAATTTGTTGTAAAGAAAATAGAAGAAGTTGTAGCCTTAAATATTCCCATTGATATGATTTGTCCCAGCCATGGTATAATTTGGAGAGACAATCCCATGCAAATAGTGGAAAAATACATGGAATGGGCAAAAGACTACCAGGAAAACCAAATTACCATAGTGTATGATACCATGTGGAACGGAACTCGAAGAATGGCAGAGGCCATTGCAGAAGGAATTAAATCCAAGGATAAGGAAGTAACTGTTAAGCTGTTTAATTGCGCTAAGAGAGATAAAAATGACATTATTACAGAAGTATTCAAGTCAAAAATGATACTAGTTGGTTCTTCCACAATTAACAACGGTATTCTTACTTCCATTGCAGCAATTTTGGAAATGATAAAAGGGCTTAAATTTGTAAATAAAAAAGCTGCTGCTTTCGGTAGTTACGGTTGGAGCGGAGAATCAGTAAAAATAATTACGGAACATTTGAAATCAGCCAAATTCGACGTGGTAAATGATGGAATCAGAGAACTGTGGAATCCTGATGAAGAAGCATTAGAAAGGTGCAGAAAGTTCGGAAGAAATTTGGTATAAATATATGGGGACACCTCTATAAGAGGAATGTCCCCAATTGTATGTTCACAGTATATTCTCTAAACCATCCATATCTGTAATAATAATTTTTCTGTGTCCAATTAGTTTTATTAGGCCGTTGTCCTGAAGAAGTGAAAGTTTTCTGCTGAGAGTTTCCTGAGTAGTTCCTATCATGGAGGCTAATACACCCTTACTTACTGAGAGATTTATTTCATATTCGTTATTTCTGCTTTTAATATTTTTCTTTTCCACCATTGAAATTAAGTAGCTGGCAATTCGTTGTTCTACATCCATCAATCCTATTTGTTCAATTAATTCCTCTGATTGTTCAATTCGTTCTGCATATTTTTGAAGGAACTTCAGTGCTATTTCCGGTTTTTCCATAATCAGTTCCCTGATCCTTTGGCTTTTGATTATGCATATTTCCGTGTCCTCCATCGCTTCCGCAGAATTTGTTAATAAAGTATTGTTAAAAAGTGAAAGTTCTCCCATGAATTCTCCCGGTTCCAATATCCTTAATATTTGCTCCTTGCCCATGGCTGAAATTTTAGATATTTTAACTCTTCCCTTATTCACTACAAACAAATAATCAAAGTAATCACCAGGAGAAAATATAATTTCACCCTTACCATATTTTTTATGGCTGGATGCTGCCATAATACTTTCTTTAATTTCAAAAGGCAAGTCCACAAATATAGGTACATTGTCTATACAATAGTGGTCGTGACTGGATTGACAATTACAACAAACTTTCATTTCCGCCTCCTCTAATATTTTTATTAACTATATCAGTAAACTCCATATTTTTCAACAAAAAAGAGGCAAGGTGTCTCCTTACCTCCTACTATAAATACTTTCTTTCCAACTCATTAAGAATATCCAAGTAATATTTTTGTATACCCTTTTCTTCTGCAGATTTTTCGAATTCTTCCGATAGTTTGTTTACCCTATCCATAATTTCTTCAGGAAGATTCTTTTCTCCGAAGTTATATACTGCATTATTTTCTTTCGTAATATGCCTTTCCAATAAGGAAGTATATCCAATGGCGTTGCTAATAACATCTAACTTACTTTCCTCATCACCTTCTTTAACTCTTTGAAGGGCTGCTTTTAATTCCTGAACATGAAATCTTCCGTAATCGTGTTCCACCAACATACCATGAGTTATTAGATTTTGCCCCAGCTTACCTAAGTTCTGTTCCATTTCTTTAAAAAGAAACTTTTCTTCTTTCCCGTGATGGTGCTCATCTGCATAACCTTTGATAAAGTCAATCATTTTATCAAAATCATCAAATTTTATCTCTTCACCTTTTAATACATTAAAGCATGCATTTCTGACAACTCTCAGCATTCTAAGTATATTGTCATGTTCTTTTACCATTAATTCAATACTGTTCATAATTCACCTCCTAATGGGATACTTATCCCTCTTCTAACTATAAATTTTGCCGGTAATTTCATCTAATTTCTCATATTTTACGCCAGTATCACCTAATAATCCTTTTATAAACTCATCTCTTAATAAATAATAATTTTTTATATCCCCTCCATGGGCCTTCCAGTACTGCTCATGAACACATGTATTTCTTCTCCATATTATTTCATTGTCATCATTATAGATAACAGAAATTGCATGGTCACAGGGCATACCATCCAAAAGTGTATCGTTAAGGGCTTTATAAATTTCTTCTATTTTTGTATCCTTATTAAAGGTTGAAACTTCAGCACCCTTATTTTTAAATATATTTTTTATACTATCTAAGCTTTCAGGGTTTACCTGCAGTAACTTGGTAACTGCAAAAGCTAACTTATTTTCAACTCGGGAAACTCTTTCCTGAAGCCAGCCATGAATATTAGTAACATCAATTACTTCTTCCAAAGGTTTTAATTCTCCATCGCCGAATTTTTCATAAGCTGTTGTCCTTATATTAATTCCCTGCTCATCAGCATAATCTAAAATTTCTTCCACTATATCATTTTGAATTTTTATTTTATTGTACAACCAATAATGTATTGGGCCTAAAAATGCGCTCATAATTCTCTCTCCTTTATGTCGTATTAAGAACCCCACCCCGACCTCGAAATTGCTGTTGGGTACCCGGGAACCTTGTTGCTTCATAATAAAAGAGCATGTGGGACATGCTCTTTATTGTGCAGATTTTAAATAATCATTTAACTTTTTAACAAGTTCATCTGCATTAAATCCATGTACCATGGCAGCTTCTTCTACTGATTCCATCTGAGATGAGGGACATCCTAAACAGTGCATTCCTGACTGCATCAATATTTCAGCCAATCCTGGATCTAATTTCAATACTTCTCCTATATACATATCCTTAGTTACTTCTTTTGCCATAGTAATCCTCCTATATTATTTTCCTATTAACCTAAAAATATTTTTAAATCATCTTCTACAGTACCCATACCTGCTATTCCAAAGTTTTCAACCAATACTTTTGCTACATTGGGTGAAAGGAATGCTGGTAATGTAGGTCCTAAATGAATGTTTTTAACTCCTAAGTATAGTAGTGATAATAATACTATCACAGCTTTTTGCTCATACCATGCAATATTAAAGGCCAATGGCAGATCATTTATATCTTCAAGTTCAAATACTTCCTTCAATTTAAGAGCTATTAGAGCTAAGGAATATGAGTCGTTACACTGACCTGCATCAAGTACTCTAGGAATTCCTCCAATATCTCCTAAATCTAATTTATTATATTTATATTTTGCACAACCTGCAGTTAAAATAACCGTATCTTTTGGCAATGCTTTTGCAAATTCAGTGTAGTAATTTCTTGATTTGGCTCTTCCGTCACATCCTGCCATTACAAAGAATTTCTTTATAGCTCCTGATTTAACTGCATCAACTATTTTATCAGCCAATGCAAATACTTGTTCATGAGCGAATCCGCCAACGATCTCACCTGTTTCTAATTCTGTAGGGGCAGGACATTTTTTTGCTAATTCAATTATTTCTGAGAAATCTTTCTCTGATCCAGTTTCTCCTTCAATGTGTTTACATCCAGGATATCCTGCTGAACCAGTGGTAAATAATCTGTCCTTATAGCTGTCTTTTGGCGGTACTATACAGTTTGTTGTCATAAGTATAGGACCGTTAAATAATTCAAACTCTTCTTTTTGCTTCCACCAGGCATTTCCGTAGTTTCCTACAAGGTGCTCATATTTCTTTAAATGTGGATAGTAATGAGCTGGCAACATTTCTGAATGGGTATAAACATCTACCCCTGTACCTTCTGTTTGTTTTAATAGTTGTTCCAAATCACCTAAATCGTGTCCAGAAATTAAAATACCTGGATTGTTTCTAACACCTAAATTAACTTTTGTAATTTCTGGGTTTCCATAAGTTGTAGTATTGGCTTTATCTAATAAGGCCATACCACTTACTCCAAATTTACCAGTTTCTAAAGTCAATGCTACTAAATCTTCAACTCCTAGGGAGTCATCTATTAGTTTTGCCAATGTACTTTGCATAAATGCATTTATTTCTTTGTCATCAAAACCTAAAACATTGGCATGTTTCATATAAGCAGATAAACCTTTCAAACCGTATGTAATAAGTTCTCTTAAACTTCTTACATCTTCATTTTCTGTTGCAAGTACACCTACTGTTTTAGCCTTTTCATCAAATTCTTCCTTTGAATTTCCAGACCATAGGGCTGCTTCTGATAAATTTTCTTTGTTTGATAATTGGTTTATTAAATCATTTTTTACTTTTAAGGTCATTTTTATTCTGTCAGAGAAAACATCATTATCGAAGTTTGCATTTGTGATTGTAGTAAATAAATTCAATGTGATTAAATGATCTACATCTGCCGATACTTCTTTTCCTTCATTTCTCAATCTTGTAGTAATTTCCGACAATCCTTTTGATGTATATACTAATAAGTCCTGTAATCTTGAAGTTTCTGGTTTCTTACCGCACACACCTACTTTTGTACATCCCTTATTTCCTGCTGCTTCCTGACATTGATAGCAAAACATACTTTGTTCACTCATTGACTCATTCCCCTTTTCAATAATTTTCATTTGATGTTTACAATCATAACCCATTTCATTGTTCAGTTCTGTAACATTTGTTACCAACCGCAACAACTTTTCAACATCAATTGAGTTCCAGCCTATTGACTGGTCAATGAAGGAAACAGAATTAAATGCAGGA
>ERZ773359.2075-NODE-2075-length-26116-cov-6.527225_pt1 | contig 26116 bp, 19 predicted proteins | sample MGYA00374955_ERZ773359 | MGnify/ENA primary metagenome ERZ773359 (study PRJEB29098, sample SAMN04486028) | biogas fermenter metagenome | study: EMG produced TPA metagenomics assembly of the Biogas fermentation microbial communities from Germany - Plant 4 DNA1...
TTGAAATGTTGCTAAAACCTGAAAAATCAAGATTAGGACAAAGGTTAAACCCTCCGGCGGCGTTAATTCTTGCTTTTCTTCCTGCCGCTGTTCCAGAGCCTCCTCCGGTGGCGCTAACACTAATTCCACCCCGGCTAGGGAGATTGTATCACCATAATTTACAGTCCCCTGCCCCTCAACTTTTTTACCGTTAACTTCAATACCGCCTTTAGAACCCAGGTCGGCAATGGACCAAGTTTCGTGATGATAAGTTAGCACGGCATGACTGCGAGAAACAATGGGCAAGTTGATAACCAGGTCAGCATATTTACCGCGCCCAATCAGATTTTCCCAATTATAAATTGGGAGGCGGGTACCATTAACCATGTAAAGATAGCCCCATACTTTTTTATGCTTTCTGTTTAATAAAAGCTGCAATGTACATTGCAAAAAGATAGCAATTGCCAGCAACGGGAGGAGCCATCTTGCCAACAACGTATAAATTTCCGCCCAAAATTCTTGTTGTAAAAGCGCATTGAGCAGGTTTGCCAAAAAATCTGCAGACTTGAAAAAAAGCTCAAGCCAAATCAATTTTACATTTTCCCATAATACATTCATTGGCACAACCTCGCTTGAGAGTACAAACTCCAAAAGCAAAGCTATTTTATTAGATCAGATTCCGGTAAAAAAGTCAAAATCCTCTCTGAAAAACAAAAAAGCGCCTTTTTCTTCTAAGAGGTATTAACATTATTTTCCATGCAGGAAAATTTATACCTGTCAAACAGAAGTGAAAATAAAATAAAGTCAATTCTTTATCTTCTGAGTAATCCTTGACCTGTTTTGAGGCTTACTATATACTTTTTTTAGCAGTTCTTTTTCATGCTGCTTGTAGTCCAATTATCAATAATAACGAGGTGAAGGTGTTGAACGCACAAGCAAAAAAAGCATACCGTACAAAGTTATTTACGGATCTTTTTTCCGGAATCATTCCTGACAGAGTTCCCATTTGGGACGGACTGAATATTGAATATTTAATTCAGTATGCCGGTTTAGATTTAATGACAACCCAATACCAAATCACCGCAGATCTTTTAATTAAGATTTATGAAAAAGGTATGGAAATCTGCCGGGGGGACATGCCTACCGGTAACTTTGCCCGTGATCCCATTACCCTTATGTTCCAGCAGTCTCAAGTGATGGAAATGGGCGCAAGCGGCTTTATCCAACATCCTGAACGTACATTCATGCACGAGGATGAATATGATGAATTTATAGCAAACCCCATTGATTTTATTTTAGAGAAATGTCATCCACGCATGTTTAAGGGCTACCAGGGTGAAGTAAACCGCAGCCTTAATTTTGCCAAATCTCTCCTTGCTACGCTAGATTTTAATCAAGCATTTGCCGTGGCTGAGGCCACCATTGCCGAACGTTATGGCCTGTTTACACGTCCCGCCGGATCTGTAGCTATGCAGCTTGTTCCCTTTGATTTCATCGCCGATATGTACAGAGGCTTTTCCAAAATTCCATTAGACATCAGAAGACGGCCGGAAAAGCTTTTGGCCGCCATCGAAGCAGTTATGCCCTTTGCTATCTGGTTAGGCAGGCCAAAGGTCAAAAGCCCCCTTGGCTGTAATATGATTTTTACCCATATGGCAGTATTTCTCAACAATAAAGATTTTGAAAAATTTTACTGGCCTACTTTTAATCAAGTTTGCCATATTGCAGCTGAACAAGGCCAGCAAATGCAGATCTTCCTCGAGGGCGACTGGACTCGCTTTGTTGATTATCTCCAGGAATTGCCCCAGGGCACTATTCTCTGGGTAGAGTACGGTGATCCTAAGGTCTTTAAAGAAAAATTAGGCAAGAAAATGATTTTAGGTGGTTTTTATCCCCTGACCTTACTGGGAACCGCCTCTAAAGAAAAATGTATCGATAAAGCAAAGGAACTGCTTGATATTTTGGCTCCGGGCGGCAATTACATTTTTATCTTGGATAAATGGGCCCTTAATATTGCTGACATTAATCCGGAAAATTATGTGGCCGTATTAGAATATGTCCGGGATCACGGCAAATACTCCAATGCGGGAGAGCTTGTGACCACAGCGAAAAAAGAAGATTCCATACAAAAATATTCCCACTTGTATCCGGAATTTAAATCTAAATATCTACTTAGTTTTGATGAGTTTAAAAAAGAATATCCACCGGTAGATGAAAAGATAGATCCTCTCATGCGTGCAGCTTATGAAAAATATACAGCCATGGTTTTATCACATCTTTTCTAATATCCAACCTTAGCAACAGGAAAATGGCGCTGGCCATTTTCCTGTTTTTTTGTCAAAATTTTGTTTTTCCTCCCAAATTCCTAAAATTCTTAAGGAATTTTTAGTTAGAAATTTTTAGTTGTGTACATTTTTCCTTTTAATTTGTGAATACAATTAAATTATTAACAAAATACTATAAATGTTTTTTATACCAATATTATAACTATGGGATTGATTTGGGTATAAGAATGTGTTATTATGAGGTAGCAAACATAAGTTTCTATTTTCACAAATTAGGGAGGGAAAAAATTGAGGAAGAGAAAAGTACTCGCACTTTTGTTGGCCCTAGCTTTAGTGGCACTAATGTTAGTTGGCTGTGGGGGGATGCAACCGAATAATCAGCAAAACAACACTGCCAATAACGAGACAAACAATCAAGAGAACGAAAATTCAGGGACAGCAGCAGGCACTTACAAGCTTGGCCTTGGTATTGTCAACAGTATTGAAAAATCTAAGGATTATCAACCAGCCGAAGGAGATAACCCCGAAGTACTGCCTGTAGGCCAGGTAGACACCACTATGGCAGCCGTTTTGTTTGATGCAGACGGTAAAGTCGTTGACGTTATCATTGATGTTGCCCAAAATAGAGTTAATTTTGATGCAGATTTAAAAGTTACAAATAGAGACGCCGAGCTTAAATCCAAAAAAGAATTAGGTCCTGACTACGGTTTAATCAATGCTTCGGAAATCGGTAAAGAATGGTACGAACAGATTGAAGCTTTAGAGGCCTGGATGGTCGGTAAAACAGTTAGCGAAATTACCGGCATGAAAACTTTTGAACGTGACCCGTCCCACCTCCATGTGCCTGATGAGCCTGATCTGAAATCTTCCGTCACCATTACCGTGGAAGCCTACTTGGCTGCTGTGGAAAAAGCTTTTGCCAATGCCATTGAAGTTGAAGGTGCAGAAAAATTAGGTCTGGGCAATAAATCTTCAATTGCAAAATCAAAAGACTATCAACCTGCCGAGGGCGACAATCCTGAAGTTTTGCCTGTGGCACAGGTGGATACCGTGATTACAGCTACAGCATTTGATGCCGACGGCAAAGTTGTAGGTACCATTATCGACAATGCACAAATTAGAGTAAACTTTGACGCCGAAGGAAAAGTTACCAATAGAGATGCTGAATTAAAAACAAAGAAAGAATTAGGTCCTGATTACGGTTTAATTAATGCCTCTGAAATCGGTAAAGAATGGCACGAACAGATCGAAGCTTTAGAGGATTGGATGGTCGGTAAAACAGTTAGCGAAATAACCGGCATGAAAACTTTTGAACGTGATCCGTCCCACCTCCATGTCCCCGATGTCCCTGAATTGAAGTCTTCCGTTACCATTACCGTGGAAGACTACTTAGAAGTAGTTGCCGAAGCTTATGAACGTGCCAGGTAGGGTAATTTCCCTAAATAACTCCACCGGCTTGTCCGGTGGAGTTATTTTTTTCACTTCCTGGCACCATTGACAGACTTCCTGCTGTCAAGCTAAAATTATGTTACTGCTTGAGCCAATTTACAAAAGACGTATTTGGGGGTTTATACGGTGACACAAAAGCTGAAGCACAGTACAATTAATAAATTTTGCATTGGTCCCATAGGTTTTTTCTTAATGATGAACTTTGTCGGGAATTATTACAATTATTTTCTTACTGATATTCTCACCATCAGCGCTGCAACTGTAGGTACAATTTTACTTGTGGCCAGAATCATAGATGCCATTGCCGTGCCTGTGGCCGGCGGTATTGTGGAAATGGCACACCAAAAATGGGGCAAGTACAGCACCTGGCTGTGGGTTGCCCCGCCGCTGACTGGTATTTTTATTGCCCTCATGTTCACGGGGCCTAATTTTCAACCGGCAGTACTTTCCTTCTTTTTAGGCAGTATGTATGTTCTTGCACATTTAACTATTAATCTGGCTGAGGCTTCCCAGTACGCCTTAATCCCGGTAATTGCGCAAACTCCTGCAGACCGTATCCTGCTTTCCAGTAGAAGGGCACAAGCCATGTCTGCAGGTCAGTTAATTTTTGGACTGGTGGCTCCCTCCCTTATTATCCTCCTAGGGGGGAACAATGAAGGACGCGGCATCTTTCTCACTGTCCTTTTCTTTGCCATCTTACAAATGCTAGGTTACTGGCTGGTCGCTAAAGTTGCCCAACCTTTTGATGGGGCAAAAACTGCTTCTAGTACCAGCAATATTTCGCTAAAAGACATGGCCCTGCAGGTTGTCACAAACAGGCCGCTTTTTATCTTAATTGTGGCGGAAATTTTACGGTGGACAGCCAACATTGTCATTGGAAACTTTGCTGTCTATTATTTTAAATATGTCGCTCAGAACCAAGCTTTAATTGCGGTGTTTTTTACCTGCAGCAGTATTGCCACCTTCCTTGGCTCCGCCGTAGGCCAATTTGTAACACAAAAATTAACGAAAAAACAATCCTGGTATATCGGCATGAGCATCAATTTTTTGGCCCTGATTCCTGCCCGAATTTTCGCTCACAATACAGTACTTTTTATCACTTTTGCCGCTGTGGCCGCCGTAGGGCATGCCATTGTTATGAATTTGTCTGCTGCTTTCTTCGCCGATGTGGCGGAGTATACTCAGCACAAAACCCAAAAAGATGCCAAGGGAGTAATAATGTCTTTAAATTCTTTACCCATTAAAATTTCCGTAGCTTTATCCGGGGCCATTGCCGGCTATAGCTTGGCTTTAATCGGCTATGACCCTAGTGTGGCGGTAACTTCTCGCATTATAGAGGGCATTATTTCTTTTTCCACCTTAATACCTGCCTTCTTTGCCTTCATCTCCATCCTGGCCATAAAATTTTACCCGTTACCGGACCGGATTCAAGATTTAAGCGAAGCTTAGGATAATAAAGCCCGGAGACAAATTTGCCTCCGGGCTTTATTTATCCTCAAATTCTGTGTTGGTACCGGTAGCGATAAGCTCTTTCCCTTGCCAGCGCTTTTTTACGCCGACGTCTTTTGATGAAAAGCCGCAAGCGGAGTAAAAAAACAATCAACACAACACCCAGAAAGAGACGGCCAAGTATCTTACTTATTGATTTAAAATTAAACGGGCGCGCAGCCTCCTCCAGGTCTTCCGGCTGTAAATCCAGTGTTAACATTTCGGCACCAAGATTCTCATACATTAAGTGACTGCCGCGCCGCAGGTTAAGTGTAAGTTTTAAAACCGCCTTTGCTTCGTTTTCCTTTTCTTTTACGAAAAGGTTTTTTCTTATATCGGCAACGTTTAAATCATGGTGTAATAGTCGGGTTACTTTCTTCACTGGAGGCAGCACAAACTCCCCCTTAGCCAAATTCTGCGGCCAGACTTCCGCAATCATTTCTTTTGTCAATGAAAAAGATACTTCCCGAAAGTGATTAAAACCATAGTCAAGTAAAGCGGTAACGTCTGCACACAGATCTTTAACTTTGGGATTGTCTAAAACTACCGCAATTAGCAGCCGTTCTCCCTTTTTCGCAGCAGCAACAATGGTATGATTGGAATCTGCAGTCCACCCTTTTTTCGTAGCAATAATCCCGTCATAGGCATATTTTCCTTTAAGCAAAGGATTTGCATTATTGAGGTATCTTGTTTCCTTTTGCTTATTGGTTGGCGGTATTTCAAACCGGGTGGTGGTGAAAATTTGACAAAAAAGCGGATTTTTTACGGCATACTGCATAATCTTTGCCATATCGTAAGCGGTTGTATAGTGGTCTTCATCAGGCAGGCCATGGGCATTAGTAAAGTTTGTCTTAAGGGCACCCAACTCCCTGGCCCGTTGAGTCAGCTGCCGGGCAAATTCTCCACTATCTCCGGCAAGATATTCAGCAATGCCATTGGCTGCATCATTGGCGGAAGCCACCGCCAAGGCATACAAAGCCTGCCGCAATGTAATTCTCTCTCCCTCGTCCAGAGCAATATGGGATGAGTTCCGCTCCAAGGAAAACACCGCCTCATGGCTTAATTCCAAAGTATCGTCTAAATGCCCGTTTTCCAGCGCCAATAGGGCGGTCATAATTTTTGTGATGGAAGCCGGATATTTCTTTTTCTGCATATTTTTTGCAAACAAAATTTGCCCGGTACTTGCATCCATCAAAACAGCCGCATCTGAAGTTAATTTTGGCAAAGTTTTTGTTTGGGCAAAAGCAATTTCCAAGTTTAATAAAAGTATAATGGTGAACAAGATACATCGACTTATCTCTTTTCCTGACATTTTTTAATCCTCATTTAGTTTTCTTCGCCTTTTTCATAATTTGTCAGCTCTTGGGCAAAATAAATTTAGCCTGCACGAAAGGTGTGAATATTCATGCTTAAAAACCGGGTCACCATCGGACTTGCCATAGGCTTGCTGGCCGATGCCGTAAAGTTGGCTTTTAACTACCTTTGTTTTAAGTTAAACTTCACTGATGTTGTTTTTTGGCAAATAGTGGCAGGAACTGCTCTCTCACGTGCAGACATTTTTACCCCGTTGGGTTTATTGGTGGGCGCTTTGGCTGATATTATTGTAACCTCTATTTTAGGTTCAGTTTTTATCTATCTTATTTACCTAACGGGAAAAGAAAGCCTATATCTTAAAGGTATCGGTTTTGGCATGCTGATGTGGATTAATTTTTTCGTTATCGTTCAAGGTCTTTTAGTACACGAAAAAATCCCGCCGACACCTTCCGGCCTGCTGGTAACATTTGCCGCCCACTTCTTATTCGGCTTAGCTCTTGCTTTTTTTGCGCAACTTTTGACGGCAAATTTTGGGGAAAAACAAGAGCGCAAACCGCAGCCTCAAGTTTTTCAGGCCAAAATGCGTTTTCGCAAAGCCATCAAACCGGAAAAATTAAAATAAGAATTTTGCCGCCATTGCCGGTCTTTGGACGGTTGGCGGCAAAAGTTTTAAAAAATTATTTTTTCTAATTGTGCCCGCATATCTCCCTGCACAAGACCACCGTGGTAGCAAATGATTCTGTCAATCTCATAGGAGAGTAATTTTTTTAACGAAGCGACGGCTTGTTCCTGATCTACAGTGAACATAGGAATGGGGCCCATTAATTTGCCCTGATCGCTGTTAAGAGCATCTCCAGCGATGAGGGTTTTTGTTGCCGGCAAATATAAGCAAATATGACCCGGGGTATGCCCCGGCGTATGAATAACCGTAATGCCTCCGCAAAATGGCAATTGTTGACCGTCAGAAAGTGTCATATTTACCTCCACGGTTTCCCGATTGCGGTAGGCAATTTTGTTTTCTTCTTTTTGTGCAGGCGGTAGCGAAGCAGTTGTCTTTTCTATTTTTTCCCACAGGTGTTTCTTTCCTTCAATAAAAGGCTTCTCATCTTCATGCGCCAGCACGGAAATTTTTTGCTGAGCTAAAGTCAAAATGCCTGTCAGGCCGCCGAGATGATCAAAATCGTGGTGCGTAATTATTACTTTATTTAACCTTTCAAAGGGGACCCCGCTTTTTGCTATGGCCTCTTTAATTGCTGGCGCCATATTGGGCATACCCGCATCAATTAAGATCACATCTTTATCATCCCATATAAGAACCGGGTGGACAACCATTCCCTCACCGGGTGCAGATATTTCCAAGATTTTAAGACCTGGTGCAATTTGCATTTTCGCCTAAGCCTAAAGCTTAGTTTCACCTCCATTAGCTAAATTTTTGCCTGCAAATACACCTGCTCTGGCAACTATTTAGAGCCTTTAGCCGCCCACAAGGCGTAACATAATAATGACTTCATCACCGTCCTTTAAAATTGTTTTTCGCGGCGCCGGCTCTCTATTAACCAAGAAAGTAGCCACATCTAACAGGCTTAAATCAACATTATCTTTTTTAATCGTAATTGCCTCCAGTAAATTTTCAATAGTGGCTCCTTCCGGCAACTCCACGTTTTCCAGCTCTCTTTGCAGGTAAGCTTTAGCTACACCTAACGGCTTAACCTTAACCAGCAATTTCTCACCCCACAAGCAGGAAATAATTCTCTCTACTTGCCATAAAGATCACGAATGACCTCCTCTAACCCGCCTAAGGCCTGTAGAGATTCCAGTGAAGGTTTCCCTGTTTCCCAATCCCATTCCATATGTGTAAAAAAGTTTTTGGCAAGTTGTTCCACATCAATTTCCACACCCTTTAAGGGACCTGCCGTTAACGGCGGCTTGCCGAGGGCACGGGGCGAGATGGTAAAATCAGACGGTTTAAAGCCTTCACGCAAGTTAAAGGCATGTCGCATATTTAAGATGCGTTTACCTGTTTTTAAAGTATCCTCTTGGGTAAAGGGCATGCCTGTCACGGCAGCAAGATATTGCTCTTTAGCATCCATCACGCCGCCGTTCATCATGAAGGTACAAAAGCCGGCACAGTTTTCCACTTCCTGCGAAGCAGTCGCGGCAACATCCATGGGACCGGTATTACTGAAATTATATTTATCCGGGAAAGCACCAAAAGCTTGAGCCAGTCCAATCCCGCCTTTTACATGGCGGCCGGGCGTAGGATCATACTTATAGGTGCGGGCTAAACCCGGTCCTAAACGAGGATCATGCATAGGCAGCTCAATGCCGCTGGCTGTTTGTAAAAATTCCTCACCTTTACCCCAGGTTTTTGCAGCATAAGCGGAACCATGAGCCAACACGGCGCCACAGCCTTCCTGTGTGGCAATTTTTTGCGTCAAAACCACAATGGCGGCTCCATTTCCCCAGGTTAAGTCAATTCCATCCAGTTCCTCCCGGGTAAGAATTCCGTTATTGTAACATTCCATGGCCCAGGCCACAGTTGCTCCAGTAGAAATGGTATCAAGCCCATACCGGTTACAGATTTCATTACACATGAGGACGGCGTCCGCTTCAGAATTTAAAAGTAATGCGCCAAAAGAACAGGCGGTTTCATATTCAGGCCGTTCCGTTGCTTCCAGGGGCCAGCGGCCGCTTTTAACTTGGTATTCTGCTCCACAGCCAAGGGGACAGTTATAGCAAGCATATTTTTTTACTTTATGCACATCCAAGTTTGCAGCACTTAATTTTTCCGCCGCCTCTTCACCGTAATCAATAATGCCGACTCCTGCCCAGTTTTTAACCGGGGAATCACCATTGAGCGCAGAGACAGCTGTACCGGAACCGGTTCCTAGGGTACTGAAAGCTTGAGCACCGGGGTTTTTCTTGATATTGGCGGCAATGAGCTTGTTGATTTCCGTGACTTTTTGCGGATCAGCCATGGTTATTTTTCCTGTTCCGTAAACAGCAATGGCTTTTAAGTTTTTTGACCCCATAACCGCCCCGCCGCCACCTCGTCCGGGAGCCCGATGGCCGTCATTTATTGGGCAAGAAATCAGTGAAAGTTTTTCTCCGGCCGGACCGATGGCAACTACGCGGAGTTTAGGTAAGTTCAATTCTCTCTTTAAAAGTTCCCAGGTTTCTTTCGTATCTTTTCCCCACAAATGGGTCGCATCCTTAATTTCCACTTTACCGTCCACAATAAGTAAATAAACAGGTTTTTCTGCTTTACCGGAAATAAAAACTGCATCAAAGCCGGCTTTCTTTAATTCAGGCCCGAAATAACCGCCGGAATTGGCATCATTCCAGCCGCCTGTAACCGGTGATTTATGCACTAAAGTATAGCGAGCACCAAAGAAAGCCTTCGTCCCTGTGCAAGGGCCGGTGACAAACCCTAAAATGTTCTCCGGGCCCAGAGGATCGGCACCTGCCGGCATCATCTCATATAAAATTTTCGCACCTATACCATAACCACCAATAAAATTACGTGCCAAATCTTCATCTAAATCTCTAATGGAGACAGACTTTTCCGTCAAATCAACAAATAACAATTTTCCTGTATAACCTGCCAACATTTTTCTTGCCCTCCCACTTGCGTATTTTTTAGGCGCAGTGCAAAATTTTTTCCAGGCAAATAAATGAATTTTGCGAATATTACACCAAGTATATCGCTAAAGTATTTTATTCTACACTCTTCCTTTTCATCCTTTTTTCCTTTAGCAATCCCAAAGCCATTATTGACCGATTACTGCTTAGTTTTTACTTGCATTTGGCAGAGGCAATGCTTTTAAAGTTTAGACGTAATAATAAACATGAAAATAAAAAAAGCCTTTTACAGGCTCAGTAAGTAAGGAATGTTCTGGATCATTTTCTCTATCTGTTAAACTAACCTGAATTAGATTGTAATTCCTTTAGTTTATTGTTTAAATCTTGCTTTAACATCATTATTTGACGGCAATATTCATAAAGCACCATTCCTGCAGGAGTGGGTTTTACGCCTTTATTGCTTCGTTCCAACAATTGTACTTTAAAGTGTGATTCTAAATCACGCACCTGCATACTTACGGCAGGTTGTGTAAGGTGTCCCTTGCGGGCGGCCTTAGAAATGCTACCGTATTCAACTACATTATAAAATGCTTCCAATTGCGCTATTTTCAAGGATCTCACCGCCTCCTTCGTGAAGAGTAAATAAAGTTAGCATCAACGATGATAAGTGAAAGAAATAACATATGGAATTATAAAAAGTAGCTGGAATAATTTACAATTACCTATAAATTACCAGCGGATTGTTATCGTTTTCACATAAATATATATTCTGCCCGACTTTTCATTTTTCCTGCTACAAAAATGTTTTCTCAGAAAAATTTATTAATTTTTTCTTAACTTAAAATTACTCTCCTTCCCTATGAGTTATTTTACGAAAAATGAGTAAAAAAAGCAACTTTAACCAGTTTGCCTAACAATCGTTTTCTCCTGTTTTATTCCTTTATTTCCATGATTTTCTCCAATTCCTTTACTTTATTGGTAAACCAGGCAGTATGTAAATCCTCATCAATTAAATGGTCCCACAACATTTCAAATAATTCGTCATCCTTGCCTACACGTAAAATAAAATCTTTATAATCTTTCATAGCTTTTTCTTCCAGATCAATATTTGCTTTTAGAATGGCAATGGTGCCGGCCATTCCCGTTACCAAACCTCCCATCATACCTGTCAAAGGAGCTACTTTCTCCCCCACAAAAGCCGGTGAAGCGCCTAAATAGGCGAGCTTGGCTTTAATATTTTCCACATGACCCTGTTCCACCTCAGCAATACGTAATAGTGTCTGCTTGAGATAAAAATCATCTACTTGCCGGCTTTGCGCCAGGTAAAGGTTTACCTGGTTTAATTCCAAAAAATAAAACCATTGGAGTTTTTTAATTAGGGCTTCTTTCTCCATGCAAACCTCCGCAAAGACCAGGATGCTTATGATCCGTTTATTTCTTTGATTTCAAACCTAATTTCATATTTGCTGTCAGTATCTAAAATGCGTGCCAGCCGTGCCAAACGAATAGCCGCCACCTGTCCCTCAAATTCACCGGAAAAAAATATAGTAAAAGCCGGTTCTATCTTTGTCTCACCCAAGGTTACTTGTTGATTAGCTTGTGGCACCAATTGCCCGGTTTGTGTTGTTTCGTTGGTTTCCGTTTTTTTCGCCCGCCTCCCCCTGGGTTTAGTTTCAATGCCTAGGGATTTCAAAACTTCACTATAAAATTTTTTCCGGGAGATTTTCATCTCGCGGATAATGTCATTGGTGGCAATCTCTTCCCGCCATTTAGTCATTAAAACAACCTGTTTTTCAATGGGAAGTTCCTTAAATTCTTCATAGGGTAACACTCTATTTTCGTACATATTGTAAACTATCACCTCGCTATTTTGCATATATTCTTTTTTCGCTTTACCGGTTAAAAAATCAACCGGTGTCCTTATGGGGCCCTTTCTTCCCGTTCTTGAGGCCCTCCCGCGCACACCGCTAAAAAATTTTTTACTGGTTGTTGTTCTAAAGACAATTTCCGCTTCGGAAGGTTGTAATTCCTCGGAAAGATAAGTATCCTCGCTCATTTCCTCACCCAATTACTTTGTATATTTTCTTAGTATGAGCCGCTTTTACTTATTTATGCCGTTTCTTACGGAGCATAACAAAATACCAAGGAAAAAGTCCCGGATTTTTCCGGAACTTTTGGTAGCAGGTTTTCTAATTTGTATACGGGTATTGTTCACCTTGGGAGCGGTAGGGCACCATCCAGGGTGCGGTAATCTCATCCTGACTGTCCATGGCTCTGCGGTACATTAATTCATAATACTCGCGCACCATCCTTGTGGCAGAAAATTTAAAGTGCGACATGTCAATGCTGGCCCGCATCATATCCAACCAATGATCTCGCCTATCATAATAAGTGGGAATAACCTCATGAATAAGAACTTTGTACAGTGCTTCCAGATCCTTTAAATTTTGTTGTTCTGGATCAGTTTCAGTGTGGTGAGCATCAAGGAGCCACCCGGAAATACCGTGCTGCGGCCCTTCTCCTACCCAACCGTCCACCACACTTAAATTTAAAACGCCATTCATGGCAGCCTTCATGCCTGATGTACCTGAGGCCTCCAAAGGCCGCATGGGGTTATTAAGCCAGACATCGCAGCCCCGCACCAAAAGGCGCGCAATTTCCATATTATAGTTTTCCAGAAAAACGACAGAATCCTGATATTTTTTATCCATCCTTACCAAATCACGGATAATACGCTTACCTTCTTCATCATCAGGATGTGCTTTTCCCGAAAAAACAAGCTGTATTTTTCCTTCTTGAAGGAGTGGATCAATTACTTCCGCGTTACGGAAAATCAGGTCGGAACGCTTATAGCCGGCTGCTCTTCTGGCAAAGCCCACAATCAGACGCTCGGGATTTAAACGCGCATCTGTATGTTGTCCGGCAAACTCCACAAGCTCCTGTTTCAGTTTCATGTGAGGTTTCCATAGATCTCCTCCTGTTTTGAAAGCTCGATGAATCTCGGGAGCTTGCCAGGTGGGCACATGTACACCGTTGGTTATGGAGATAATGGGGCTGGTATCGGCCACATGTCTCCACATCGTCCTGGCTGTATGGCCGTGCAAATTGGAAACGGCGTTGGCAACGGTGCTTAAACGCAAAGCTGCTTCCGTCATATTAAAGGGATCGCCCCCTAGACGCACCATTTGCTCATAGTGCAAACCGTTATATGCACCCAGCTTTTGCAATTCGCCGTGGTCATGTTTTTCGTTGCCGGCTTCTACGGGAGTATGGGTGGTAAAAACTACTTGGCGACGTGTTGCTTGCCAGGCGGCTTCAAAGGACATACCTGTCGCCATTTTTTCCCTGATTAACTCAATTCCTGCCAGTACCGCATGTCCTTCATTAAAATGATAGATATCAACTTCAATACCGAGAGCGCGCAACAAGCGCACTCCTCCGATGCCTAAAACTATTTCCTGGGCAATGCGCTCATAGCTGCTGCCGCTGTAAAGTTTGTTTGTCACCCAGCTAAATTCCGGCGACTGACTGGCATCTAAAAGATATAGGGGGGCATTACCATGCTCATCAACTAAGCGAACCCTGCAATGCACATCCTTGCCTTCAATTTGTACTGTCACCGTTATGCCCGTGTCTTTAATAAAAGCAAAATCATAATTTGGGAACTTGTCGTACGGCCAGCCGTCCTCACCGATAAATTGTTCCGTGTAATCCTGCTTCCAAAGGATCCCAATACCTATCACTGGTAAATTTAAATCTTTAGCTGCCTTTAAAAAATCACCGGCTAAAACTCCCAACCCTCCAGCATAAATTGGCAGTTGAGAATTTAAGCCGTATTCCATGCAAAAATAAGCAACTCGTGGCAATTCCGCATGTTGTTTCATCGTTTTCCGGCCTGCGCCGTGATCACCATCCTTTTCAAATCTCATGTTTATTTTGCAATTGCTGCGGGCAGATTATACCTTACATGCAGGAACCGACACAAATTGCCAGAATAAAATAAAATAAGATTTTTTACGGGGGGAATTTGATGACAGGGTTTGCGCTGGCTTTGGCTATTTTGCTGTTTTTGCTGGGTTTAGCCGGTGTTGTACTGCCGGTACTGCCGGGTACCATCCTCATTTACGCCGGCATGATCCTCTACGGCTTATTGACAGGATTTAAAACACTTACGGCCAATTTTTTTCTTTTGCAAGGTATGGCTTTAGTTTTAACTTTTTTTATTGATTATTTGGCGGCAGTGGTAGGCACTAAACGGTACGGCGGCAGCCGCTATGCTTCCTGGGGCGTGATCATTGGCGCCGTGGTTGGCATCATCTTTTTCGGACCCTTCGGGTTTATTATCGGCCCCTTTTGCGGGGCAGTCATCGCAGAAATGATTTTCGGGCGGAAAAGTCTTGAAAAGGCCATTCAGGCAGGTTTTGGCACCCTCATTGGTCTTGTGGGCGGAACAATCTTAAAATTAATCATTGGGCTTTTGATGATTGTCTCTTTCTTTATTGCCATTTAAAAGCTCCAGTATTATTTTGCCTTGAAAATACATTTTCCGCGCCAAAAACAAAAGCAGCGTGGGCTTCTACTTTCCCATGCTGCTTTTTCTTTTGCCTCAACGGCACCTTACGCGCTTGCCGAAAAACTTGATCAGTCCCAGTCCGGCAAGAAAACCTCCAATATGGGCCCACCAGGCTACCGTTACATCAACACCAATACTGGTAAGCCCGGAGAAAACTTGCAGCACAAACCAAAAACCTAAAAAAATAACGGCGGGAACTTCGGCAATTGTAAATAAAAAGAAAAGAGGGACCAGGGCAACTACACGTGCGCGCGGGCAGCTAATTAAATATGCTCCCAGGATTCCGGCCACAGCGCCGCTGGCACCAATTATAGGTATATTGCTGGTGGGATCAAAGAAAACCTGTACCAGGCCGGCTATGACTCCCATGAGAAGATAAAAGAGTAGATATTTTATGTGACCTAAACGATCTTCAATATTGTCTCCAAAAATCCAAAGGTAGAGCATATTACTGCCAATATGCATCCAACTGCTGTGCATAAATTGGTAGGTAATAAGCGGTATCAAAGCAGAGACGAACCTTCCCGCATGTAAATCTGCCATTAGTCTTGCCGGAATTAAGCCATAGGTAAAAACAGCCGCATTAAGCTGGTAATAATCCAAAGCCAATTGACGGAAAAAAATATAAACATTCAAGCCAATAATTAGGATATTAACAAGGGGAAAAATGCGTGTACGGACTGTATCCCTTAACGGCAGCAAAGCACCGCCTCCTTTACTCTGGATTAAAAACCGTTTATTTTCAGTCGCCAATAAATAAGCAGCGCCACTTGTAAAAAGATAATTAAAGGTACACCAAAACAAAAAACGGTATGTTTAGTCTTATGCCGCCAAATTTTCATGCCCAACCAAGTACCGGCGCTTCCTCCCAAAACAGCTAATCCCAAAAGTACTTTTTCCGGAATGCGCGCTCTGCTTTTTTGCGCAGCACGCTTATCATAAAACATAAGGAAAAATGTGAAAAAGTTCAGGCCCAAAAGAAAAATTTCCCACGCCTTCATCTTGCTCTCCCTTTTAGTTCCATGATTTTAGCTTCAGCCTTCCTTCTCCTGCATCATACTGCAAATCTAATATTTTTGTAAGACTTTGGGCAAATTTGCACACTTTTTCCTTTATTTTGCCTTGCTAACAGCAGCAGGAAAATCAAAATAAAAAAGCATGACAGAAATAATATTATTTCTATCATGCTTAAAAAATCTTTCATTATACTAAAGCCGTAGAAACGCCGGCATCGGCAAAAGTTGACATTTCATGCATAATTTTTAAAGCTGCATCCACAATGGGCATGGCTAATGCCGCCCCGGTGCCTTCACCCAAACGCATGTTCATCCGTAAGAATGGTTTAATCCCTAACATCTCCAATGCTATGGCATGCCCCGGTTCTTCTGAAAGGTGAGAAGCCAGCATATAGTCCACCGCATGGGGATGCAAATGGGAGGCAATTAAAGCGGCGGCGCTAGAAATAAAACCATCAATGAGAACAGGTATGCGGTTTGCCGCCGCAGCCAGCATCACGCCGGCCATCCCGGCAATTTCCAGCCCACCCAGTTTGGCCAGCACATCTATGGCATCGTTACGTTGAGGCTGGTTAACGGCAATGGCTTTTTCCACGGCTTTAATTTTTTGGCCAAGTAAATCATCCTTTAAGCCAGTGCCTTTACCACAGACGTCTTTCACATCACACTGTCTATAAAAAGCGGTGATGGCAGTACTGGGCGTGGTGTTGCCAATACCCATTTCCCCGGTTCCTAAAAGTGAAACTCCTTTTTTTATACACTCTTCTGCCACCTCTATGCCTACTTCTAAAGCTGCCACTGCCTGCTCACGGGTCATAGCCGGGCCTTGCGTAAAATTAGCGGTACCATAGGCTATTTTCCGTTTTAATAAGATAGGGTTATCGGGCAAGTCGGCAGCCACGCCAATATCTACGACGATTAATTCGGCACCGGCATGCCGTGAAAGCACATTCATGGCCGCCCCGCCGGCAAGAAAATTAAGTACCATTTGCGGTGTTACCTCCTGCGGGTAAGCGGAAACGCCTTCCGCCACCACACCATGGTCACCGGCCATTAAAATGCTGGCTTTCTTGGGGCATTTAGGTTTAACTTCCCCTGTGATGCCGGCAATTTTTCTGGCAATCTCCTCCAGCACCCCAAGGCTCCCTATGGGTTTGGTTAAACTGTCAAGATAATTTTGGGCTTCCTTTTCCACCTCCCGGTCCGGCGGTGTAATTTTTTCCAGTGTGTTTTGCAGTTTTTGCATCTGTATTCCTCCTTACCCTTAATAAAATTAAAAGTCCTCAAGCACAGTTTGGCTTGAGGACTTTACCATCATCCCAACCTAAAAACGGTTTATGGCAGGTCTCCTGGCTCCCGGATCAATGTCCCTGCCGCCTTCCCGTCATGAAGACAGTGGCCTGTGTGGCAGTTTCTCCCCGGTTACAGTGGCGGGTCCGCCCGGGACTTGCACCCGATTCCCTATTCTCCGCAAAAAGCGGCACCATAAACCTTTATTTGGTTTTAAGGAAATTATAAAAAGAAATGCAAATGCTGTCAAGATGATTAATCCGCTTTTATCGCGCACCTTCTTCGCAAAAAAGATCATTATTTTACTCTAGTTCTTCAACCTTGAGAACTTGCTTGGCTGAGATGGCATAAAGGTATACGGCGGCTACAGGCTGTTTTAAAATCTGCTCGACGGCACGCACATAATAAAATAACTGCAGCCGATATCTTTGCAGTAATGAGTCAACATCCCGGTCCGTTTTATAATCTATGAGGATATAACCGGAAGGTGTGGGAATTAAAAGGTCTATGATACCTTGAATAATCACTGTATCCTCACCGGGATCTGCGGCCTCAAGCTTTCCTTTTGCCAATTCAGATACCGGTAGAGCCAGTGTAAAAGGCCATTCCCGTAAAACTTGGTCTTTATATTTTAGCACCTGCTTGCCCGCTTCCGTGGTAAAAAAAGCAGCTACATGTTCAGGTTTTAAATAGGGCAAACTTTCAGCGGCAATAATACCCCTTTGCACCATAGATTCCATCTGCCGTAAAACACCTTCTGTATCCACCGGTTGCTGTAAATCCAGATGCTGTAATACTGTATGATACAATTGTCCCCGCTCCACTGCAGTGGGACCTTTTCTTTTTTGCAAAAACTCCGGCCGTTTCCATTGTGAGGCCACCAGTGCCTGTGCCTCTCCCTCGCTCAGTTCTTGGCGGGCAAAACGCCGTTTAAGCTCTGTAACAGACAATTTGGCCGGTAACTTGGCTTTTCTATATGGATACATAAAATTTAAACGCTCTGCCACCATTTTTTCTATGGTTTCATCAGTATCCAGCGGTAACGGTTTCAGCGCCAGTAAGGCTGATTTAATTTCTTCCTCTGCCTGCTTGGCTGAAGTGGTAACTGCAACTTCATCAATTTGCGGAATTAAAGTTAAACTAAAGCGCGCTTCGGCAGCAGTTTTGAAATTTGTTTTTTGAGGTACCAATTCAGGATGACGGCTAAGCGCAAGCAACAACCAATCCAAAAAACTTTTGGCATTGCGCAAAAGATAGGCAGGCAATTTTTCCCCGTTTAGACCGGCACTATCCTTACTGTTACCAATTTTAGCTTCCACGCCGGTAAGCGAGCCTATAATATATAATTTTTCCCGGGCCCGGGTCAGCGCCACATATAAAAGGCGCAACTCTTCCGCTTTTGTCTCCGCTTCTCCCAAGAGACGCAAGGCTAAATAAGGCAAGGAGGGATAGCGGACTTTTTCCTCCACATCAACAATGATGGGTGCCAATCCCAAACGGCGGTGGAGCAGAAAAGCTTCCCGTTGATCCTGCAAATTAAACTCCTTCCCCGTGTTACAAAGGAAGACAACGGGAAACTCCAAACCTTTAGCTTTATGAATGCTCATGATTCTGACAACATCCTCATTTTCGCCAAGCACACGGGCGGCTCCTAAATCTTCTCCCTGCTTTTGCAGTTGCTCAATAAACTGGAGAAAACGCCTCAAGCCCTGCCGGGAAAAACGATCAAACTGGCGCGCCCGTAAAAATAATGCACGAATGTTGGCAAGTCTTCTCACACCGTCCTTCATGCCTGCCACAAAATCAGCATAACCGCTTTCACGGTAGATGGTAGCAATAAAACTTGCCAGCTTTTCCCTGCGCGCCATGGTCCGCCAGCGTTCTAGCTTTTGCAAAAAGCTTTGCAGTTTTTGCGCTAGTTCCGGCACCTGGGCTTGTGCCGCCTTCTGCACCGCCTGCCAAAAGTTACAGTCTTTTCCTCCCAGGCGGCGAATCGTTGCCAGTTCTTCCACCGTACAGCCCACAAAGGGCGATCTTAAGACAGCGGCCAAAGCAATATCCTGTTGCGGATTATCGATTATTTGCAATAAAGATAACATTACGGCCACTTCTGTGGCGGCAAAATAACCGCTTTCAAGGTCGGCATAAGCCGGAATCTGATAACGTGCCAAGATCTCCGCCACTTTGTCGGCGCGGTTTGCGGTGGAACGCATTAAGATTACAATGTCGCGATAGGCAAGCGGTCTGTAGCCGACCTGCGGATCAAAAACATGAAGCTTTTTTTGCTTAAGCTCCTGTATTTTTTGGGCCACAATGATGGCTTCCCGCTCCACCACCGTTAAATCTTCCTGTTCGGACTCTGCATCCGGTTTTTTCTCCACCAGAATTATTTCCACCGGTTCTGTTTCCATGGTGGACACAGTTTCGCTTGGCGGGTACTGCGCTCCAAACACAAGGGCGGCATCCTGATCATATTCAATTTCCATGGCTTCAGCCGTCATTAATTGCGCAAAAAGATAATTCACCGCGGCAACAATATTTTGCCGGCAGCGGAAGTTGCGGCTGAGCCGGATAACCTTCCCCGGCGGGTTTTTCTTGGCATCAGTATAAGTTTTATATTTTTCCAAAAATAATCCGGGATCTCCCATACGGAAGCGGTAAATACTTTGCTTTACATCCCCTACCATAAATAAGTTGCCCTTGTTTTCTCCCTGGCGCGAAACCAACTGTAAAATAGCATCCTGTACCGGGTTAATATCCTGGTATTCATCCACTAAAACCTGGGCAAAACGTGCCTGCAATTCCAGAGCGGCTGGCGACGGTTCCGGCTGGCCGGAGGCAGAGTTTTTTCCTAGCAAGATTTCCAAACAATAATGTTCCAAATCATTAAAGTCTAAAACGCCTGCTTTTTTCTTTGCTTCTTTATATTGGGCGGCAAACTGCCGCACCAGCCGGATGGCTACTTTCACTGTTGGTGCCAATTGTTTAATTTCTTCTACAAATTCAGTTAAAGAACGGAAAAAATAGATTTGCTTTGCTTCCAGCAGAATTTTTTTTGCTTTCTCACGCAGCTTTTGGACCCGGTCTTTCAAATCCCGGTCCACATCCTTTGCCTGCGGTAAGCGCTGAAAATGGATACCTAACCATGCTTCCCGCAGCAGCTCCCACGATTCTGCCAACAAAGCTTTTAAATTTTGCACCTGCTCCCATTCCTGCTGTAAAACATCCTCATAAACTATGGGCGCCCTGGGTTGCCTGCACAAAACTAAAGCATGTTCCAAGCAGGTGCTTGCCTCTGCTAACATTAAGTTTAATTTTTCTTTTAGGGGAGACAGCCAAACTTCTGCGCCGGTTTCATGACAATTTTGATATAGTAAATAAGCTTTTTGCAGCCATGCTTCCGGCCAGGGGTTGCTCCAGGCAAAATCATAAAGCTGCAGAATTAAAGCAGGTAAAGCTTCATCGCTGGTTTTGCCACCATAAGACTGCACAAAATCAAGAAAATCGGTTTCACCGCGGGAAAAAGCTTCCTCCAGGACTTTCTCCACCGCTTCTTGTCGCAATAGTCCGGCCTCCTGCTCAGCGGCAACACGGAAGATAGGATCCAAATCCAATAAATAGAAATACCGGCGGATTACTTCCAAACAAAAAGCATGGAGCGTGGAAATAGAGGCACCGTTTAAAAGGGAAAGTTGCTTCATCAATGTAAAACGCCGGGCTGCAACGATTTCTTTTTCCAAAGCCGCCCTAATCCGCTCCCGCATTTCAGCAGCTGCCGCTTCCGTAAAGGTCACTACCAGCAGTCTATCTATATCAAGGGGGTTATGAGGATCGCAAATTAATCTGAGAATGCGTTCCACCAGCACCGCCGTTTTTCCCGCACCGGCAGCAGCGGAAACAAGCAGGTTGCAGCCGCCGGTCTCTATGGCGGCCAATTGTTCCTCCGTCCATTTATTATTCATTTTCCTCCCCTCCCTTTTTCTCCACGGCAGCCAGCACTTCTTCCACCGTAAATTTCCGCAGCAGCCTGTAACTGTTACCGGGCAAGGCGGGCTCAAAACAACACAGCGGTTTGTACGGACAATAGGTACAAGCGGTGCTGCCGTCTTGCTTTTTATATGGACTAGCGGCAATATTACCGCTTTGTATTTGCTGTGCAAGTTGTCTGATTTTCTCTTCCACATACTTAAGCATAGCCTCAAGCTGTTTACCATTTAAGACACGGGAGTACTTGGTAAAACTACCGTCTTTTTTTAGGGACGCAGAAACAAATTTTTCTCCTCCCATGAAAGTGAAAATCTCCGGATCCGCCAAAAAATAACCCTCCAATTTCACAGGTGTATCACCGGCCGCCGGCAGCGGGTTATCAAGGCGTTCAAAGGGACGGTAAATGGCGTAATAAAATGCTCCTACAGGTTCCGCCTGTGGTAAACCTATTAGTTCTTTATATTTAGTCAATGCTGCCAAGTAAGCAAATAATTGCAAGGATAAGCCATGCCAGAAATCAGATAAATCCAATTTGGTAGGGCTGCTTTTATAATCAATAATGCGCAGGTAAGTTTTTTCCCCGCACACGGCGGCATCAATGCGGTCGATCTGGCCGGTTAAATAAATCTCTTGACCATTTACCATTAATTCCCAGGCAGGAAGCTTGCCTCTACCAAAGGAAAGTTCAGCAGCCACCGGCTCAAAGCGGCTGTTTTGGGCATGCAATGTTAAAGAAGCCACCGTTTGGGTTAAAATTTCCTGCAGGCGTTGTGCCAAATAACCAAACCGTGCATGAGATAAGAATATTTCCTGATCCAGCTCCGTTAAAAGTTTTGCCACAATTTTTTGCATTCTCGCTTGTGCTGCTTCTTGGGATAAATTAGACCAGCGAAGATTTTCCGCCAACAACTGCCGCACAAAGCGGCAAAGAGCTTCGTGGAAAAAAACCCCCATTTCCGGTGCTTCTATGCCCCATTCCGCCCTTGGCTGCAGACGCAGACCGTATTGGGCAAAATGCGCAAAAGGACATTGGGCATATTTTTCCAGGCGCGTAACACTACTATATAATGAGGGGCCAAATAATGCTTTCACATTTGCCTCCGTAAGGGGAGCAATCTCATTGTGATAAGTAAGAGCAGGCCATAAAGACTGCATAACCGCCAAGACATCAGTATGTTTTAAAGACTGCTGGTAGACAGCTGCCCAAAAAGGCGAAAGTTCTTCACCGTTCAAAACCCTGCCGGCCAAATGCAACAGTTGTGCTGCGACCCGGTGCGGAGCAACAACGGCATGATAATCCTGCTCGGGGTCAGGGGTATGGCCGAAAAACTGCACCTCATTGGCAGGGAAAAGCTCGCGCACGCGGTTAAAAAGTACTGAGGGCAACTTGGCTTTCCCCTCATCGTCAGCCAGAGGACAGCTGAGCCATAAATATTCCGAACTGCGCGTCAGTGCAATGTAAGACAAGTACTGTTCTTGAAAGAGACGCTGTCGTCTAGTGACGGCCAATTCCATGCCCGCCTCAGATAATGACAGGCGTTCAGTATCTGCCAGTAATCCTTCCTCCTGGAGGCGGGCGGGAAATTCACCTTCATTGAGGCCTAAAACGTAAACTGCCCGTAAACGCGGTTGGCGGGAACGCTCCACATTGCCCACCGTAACACAATCCAACGAAGCGGGAATCAGCCCCAGCTTGAGACTTTCCAAGCCTGCAAAGAACACCGTACAAAACGCCTGTAAAGGCAGCTGTTCTTGCCCCAAAATGGCTTCCGTTTGTTCCAGCAACTCTACAACTCCATTCCACACCTGCCGGTGTGCCAAAGCCTCCTCCACCAGTCCCAGATTTTCCGCTTCTTCGGCCCACGCTTGCAGAGTCTGAACAGCATTAATTCCTTCTAGCAATTGCCAGATGGCATAACAGTAATCCGCTGCCGCTTGCAGTTTGTGCTCTGTCATTTTCTCATAAAAGGGCGCAAACTTTGCCCGGAAAGTATTTTTCACGTGATTAATCTCATGAAAAAGAACTTTTTCCGCTTCTTCATCTTCCCCCAGAGTGAAGCGCCGTTGATATTGCCAAGGCTCCTGAGCCAGAAAACGTTTACCGTTAATACCATGCAAGCGTACATAGTTTTCAAATTGATCCACTAAAGGGCGCGGCAGCGGGAAAAGATCTGTTTTCAACATGTGCAAAACAGGTTCCTGCTGCAGATTGCTCACTGCCGCTTCCAAAGCCGAGCGTAAAAATTCCACCAAAGGGTGATGGGAAGCAGAAGGACGATCATCAATAAAATAAGGAATATCGTAGTCAATAAAAACGGCGGCCACTAAATCGTGATACTGGGAAAAATTGCGCAGCACAATACCGATATCGCGATAGCGCCACTTTTTTTCCCGCACCAGGTGCAGAATATCACGGGCAACCGCCTCCACCTCCGCCCTGCTTCCCGCTGCCGTAACCAGCTTTATCTCCTGGGCTTTATGTGGATAAGGCTGGGCCAAGAGATCGGCAAAATTTGCTTCCAAATAAGATAAAGCCGCTGATTGGGTAAAACGAGTCCTCTGACCCGGCTGTGGCAGCGCCAGGGTCGGTAAAGTCTCTAGCTGCAGTTCATGAATGATCTGTTTCAGGCGGTAGTATGTATCTAAAGTAGGCTGAAACAGCTCATCTTCTTGCGGACGCACAAGTTTTGTAGGATCCAAACATAAAGCTATGTTAACTTGTGCAGCGGAATTCATTAAAGCCGCCAGCACCCTTAACTCCTGCGGGGTAAAGCCGGAAAATCCGTCCACCCAGATACGGGTTCCCGGAGGTAGATAACCGGCAACAATGGCTGCAGCCAGCTCCGTCAACAAATCTTCCGGATCATGATAGCGGCCGGCGATAAAATCACGGTAAGCAGCATAAATGGCAGCCAAATCCTCTAATTTCATTTGCAATGCCGGGGGACAAGCTAGCTTTGTAGTCGCTTCCAGTAATGCTAGCGGCTCAACTTTATAATTTTTAAACTCCCGCAGCTGTACAGCTAATTGTTCACAGAAACGGGGCTGCCTGGCCGCCCGGCTAAAGGCGGACAAGGAGGGTCCAAGTTCTTGCAAAATACGTCTCAGTACAAGCTGGCGCCCTGTTTCTGTAATTATCGGCATTTGCTTTCCCCGCAGGGACAGCACGCGATACGCCAGGCGCCTGAAGGACAGGATCTGTGCACGAAAAGTTCCCCCGCCGCAGAGAGCAGCCAATTCTTTTTCCATTTCAAAAGTTGCTTGGTCCGGAACCAGAAAAATCAGCGGGTCGCCCAGGGGCTCCCCTTGACAGAGTGAAGCAATTTCCCGGAGGCATCTCATGGTTTTGCCGCTGCCGGCCCGGCCTAAAATAAAACGCACTGCCATAAAATCACTTCCATTTACGTCTTTTTGTCAACATTCGCCTTAATTAACCTAAATCCTCTCCCCAATGGCTTCCCTTTTTAGGTAAGATAGTTTAAAATAAAAAGCGTTACATAAGAAGAAGGAGGTTTTTTCCTTGTACAAAATTGCTGTCATACCCGGTGACGGAACAGGCCCGGAAGTTATTCGTGAAGGGTTAAAAGTCCTTGAGGCCGTTGGCACTGCTGAAGGTCTAAAATTTGACTTTGTACATTATGATTTAGGCGGCGAACGTTACCTCCGTACCGGTGAAGTCTTGCCTGATAGCGTCCTGGAAGAATTGCGCACCCAATTTGATGCCATTTACTTAGGAGCCATTGGGCATCCGGATGTTAAGCCGGGAATTTTAGAAAAAGGGTTACTTTTACGACTGCGTTTTGAACTTGACCTATATATTAATCTGCGCCCCGTTAAACTCTATCCCGGTGTAGATACTCCGCTGAAAGATAAAGGCCCTGAAGAGATAGATTTTGTGGTGGTACGGGAAAATACTGAAGGGCAGTATGCCGGTGCCGGCGGTATTTTACGCAAAGGCACGCCGCATGAAATCGCCATCCAGGAATCGGTCTGCACCCGTATGGGTGTAGAACGCTGCCTCCGTTATGCCTTTGAATATGCCCGGCGGCGTAATAAAAAGAAAAAAGTGACACTATGCGGCAAAACCAACGTTTTGACTTATGTGTTTGATCTGTGGGAACGTGTCTTCCATGAAATCGGCGAAAAAGATTATCCTGATATTACCCGGGATTATGCCCATGTTGATGCCACAGTGATGTGGATGGTAAAAAATCCGGAATGGTTTGATGTCATTGTTACGGAAAATATGTTCGGCGATATCATCACCGATTTGGGTGCCATGATTCAAGGAGGAATGGGCATTGCCGCCGGCGGCAATATTAACCCGGAAGGTGTGTCCATGTTTGAACCTATCGGCGGCTCTGCACCCAAGTACACCGGAAAGAATGTAGTTAATCCGCTGGCATGCATCGGTGCCGCAGCCATGATGCTGGAAAATCTAGGTGAAACCAACGCGGCACAGCGGGTGGAAAATGCCATACAAAAAGTATGCAGCACACATTTGAAAAGTATGGCTGCCGGTAAAATGGGCTATACCACCCAGGAAGTGGGCGATTTGGTGGTTAGATACCTCTAAACTATTTTCCCCGTGCACAAGCTCAACCGTCCGTTACGGACGGTTGAGCTTTTTTTCTGCAAGCTACGAGATGCTTTCACTCCTTGTTTTGTCTGTGCGTATTATAAATGTACCAAGATATGGGGGGCAAAATTATGACTTGGAGGCAAATTGATGCGGCTTTGGCCCGCCCCCAGCAAAAAGACTGGATTGACGCTACTATTTTAAGTATTGGTCAAGTTTTGGGCGTGGCCTCTCCACAACTCGGACTCAATGTGCAAAAAAGCGGGCGCTCTACGGGATTAACGCGAGGGCAAATTAGAGTAATAAAAGCGGCAGTAAAAGTCGGCTTTAGCGGTGGGCGTACAGCTCTTTTTACCGGGCAAATTGTAACGTCAAAAATGGGGGAACCGGGTGACAGCGGTTCACTGCTTTTAAATTTAAAAAACTATGCCGTGGGCTTGCTCTTTGCCGGGGGGCAGACAGCCACGATTTATCATCCCATTACTGAGGTGTTAAAAGTTTTACGTGTCCGCCTTACAAAAGAAAAAAAAGATCTTCGTTCCTTTGACCAATACGAAGAAAACTTTCGCTCTCT
>ERZ773359.2084-NODE-2084-length-26061-cov-7.070484_pt1 | contig 26061 bp, 20 predicted proteins | sample MGYA00374955_ERZ773359 | MGnify/ENA primary metagenome ERZ773359 (study PRJEB29098, sample SAMN04486028) | biogas fermenter metagenome | study: EMG produced TPA metagenomics assembly of the Biogas fermentation microbial communities from Germany - Plant 4 DNA1...
AGCCGAGACGCGAGCTAAAAGAGACGAGGGGCCGACCTTTTGGGACAGCCCCTCTCTTAGGCGCGTCGGTGTTCCCAAGTTGTTGGTGTCCGACGCGTTAAGATTTGAGGCCTATCCATTATCCAACAGTTCGCTGGCGAGAAAGACAGATGGGTGGTACGCAGTACGGCTCCTCTGTGTTGGCCTCGTGGCAGACATGATAAGGAATATGAATGACAGGTTGTGACAACGTCCGCGAATCGAGGTTGCGCTGTGATCATCTCAAACCTCCCCTCCCCTTCTTCTTAACGTTCTTAGGCGGCCTCACGCAGGCAATGGGCTTCTTCTCCGGCTCGCTCAATCGCAACGGTAAGGCTTTTGCATACCCGTCGTCTTTCCAAAACATCCAAGATTCCCAGACGCAGCAGAGTTCTCAGGGGCACTCTCTGAAGACCGCCCAGATAGATTCGAATGCCTTTTTCACTCAGGTTTTTGACCTGTTCTATGAACGCGAGCACGGCTGATTCGTCGATCGCAGGAACTCTCGAGAAATCTATAACGTGTACGTTACCCGTAGGGAGCGTTTGCAAACGCTCAAGCAAAGAACGTACGCCCAAGAAGAACAACGGTCCGTTCAATGACGTCACGTCGACGTGCAGCGGAATCTCCGTCGTTGACGGCAATCGATTGTCAGCATTCGCTAGACCTGACCCTGCGCTGACCACAGGCAGCTGAGTGAGATCTGCAATGACGAAAACGACGGCCAGGATCACACCGACGACCACGCCTACGACAAGATCGGCGAAGGCGGTTAGCAGCATGGTGGTCAACAAAGTAGCTGTGTATGTCCAATGGGTGCGTCGCAGTATCGGGATGTTTTCCCAGTCGACCACCTTCAGGGCCGTGATCATGAGAATGGCTGACAACACGGCCAGCGGGATTTCTCCGGCCCACTCGCCGAAGAACAAGACGATGAGCAAAAGAGTTAGCGAGTGGATGACGCCAGAAAGCCGACTGCGGCCACCGGCGTCTATATTCACCGAGGTGCGAGCGATGACTCCGGATACTGGCATGCCGCCCATAAGAGCCGAAGCGATGTTTCCCAAACCTTGGCCAATCAACTCTCGACGACTGTTGTGTTTCAAGCCTGTTATTTGGTCAGCTACTTCAGCCGACAACAAAGACTCCATGCTGCCGAGCAGAGAGATGGTGAAGGCCGGGGCAACCAGCCGCACTATGTCCGCCGGGGGCAGTATTGGCAAAGAAGGCCTGGGAAGGCTTGAGGGAATGGCCCCTACCACATGAGGTGTGCTGATGAACAGCCGGTTGACCAGAATTCCTGCTCCAAGACCGAACAGTGATGCAGGAACGGCTTTGGCAAAGCGTTCGGCAAGGATGATGGCAACGATGGTTACCAGCGCGATCACGGGGCTTTTTAGGGCCTCGGAAATCTGCGGTGCGAATATGATGATGGCCACACCGTGCGTGAACCCGGAAATAACGGAACGCGGCAAATATTGCACGAAACGACCAAGACCGAGCAGACCGAAAACGATCTGCATGAGGCCGGCCATGGCCGCGGCCACAAACATGGCTTGGACGCCAAACCTACCTATGATGCCAATCAGCACCGCGATCATGGGACCGGTAGGGCCTGAGATCTGGACGGGGCTACCGCCAAAAAGCGAGGTTACAAGACCCGCGAATATTGCGGCATAAAGACCCGAAGCCGCGCCGGCGCCACTGGCTATACCGAAAGCGAGAGCCAGCGGCAGAGCAACGATAGCCACCGTCACCCCGCCGACAATGTCCCCACGATAGCGCACCCACCACTGCAAAAGACCTCACCTCGTGGCCAATATTGAGTGACAGTCCAGAGCAAACCAGACAGTTACAAAAATACAAAAAGCGCATGCACAAGTCCGGTGTATGGACTTGGTACATCCGCTTGGCGGACTCCTACGGGGTTAGCTGACGGGTTCGGGCACCCAAGTTGCCCTACCTGGAGATTCCAGGATTCACCCCAAGAAAGGCGGGTCCCCCGCTCTCTACTCAAAGAGTGGCTTCGGAGATCTCGGTGCGCTTTTTAGTTTTCATGAGGCGAGATGCAGCCTCAGCCTTAGCTTACCATAAATGGACAGAAAATCAAAGGTTTTGACTGCAAAAAATGCTCATTGCCGCGGACGGTGTGTTGACGAATTGACCGGATGACAGTCCATGTGAATGATACCACAAGAATAACTCCGCACGCGGATCAAAAAGCTAGTTGGGTAAGGAGCATTATAGAGAGGCGTAAGCCGTAACTTGGTCGAAGCGCTTTGTGCAGTCAGTACAACTGTTGGGATGACAGTATAGCATATGCAAAACGGAGGCTGACATAGGGCATGGAGTATTCCTTGATGTTGCTAGTACCAGCCGCTTCTTTCTTGGCACTGTTGTTTGCGGGCTATCTTGCGGCTAAAGTGAAGTCGCACGACGAAGGTACCCCGGATATGGTAGCCATTGCAGAAGCGATACGGGAAGGCGCTCGTGCCTATCTGAAAAGGCAGTATACGGGCGTGGCGATCTTTTTTGCCGTCGTATTGGCGATCATGGTGGTCTTGGTCGTACTCGAGTACATCGTCGTTTTCGTGCCCCTGGCCTTCGTGACGGGAGGTGCCTTTTCGGCACTGGCCGGATATATCGGTATGAGCATTGCTACGGCGTCGGGGGCTCGCACGGCCAACGCGGCGAAAAGCAGCTTGGACGCGGCCTTGCAGTTGGCCTTCTCCAGCGGTGCCGTTATGGGCCTTGCGGTTGTCGGATTGGGCCTGCTTGATCTTTCGGTGTGGTTCTACTTCCTTAATTGGTTCTATCGTGACGCTGATCTTTCCACTCGCATCACTGGCATTGCGAGCACTATGTTGAATTTCGGTCTGGGCGCCAGTTCGGTAGCTCTTTTTGCCCGAGTAGGCGGAGGAATCTTTACCAAGGCCGCCGACGTGGGCGCCGACTTAGTAGGCAAACTCGAGGCTGGCATTCCGGAAGACGACCCGCGCAACCCGGCGGTCATCGCCGACAACGTCGGCGACAACGTCGGCGACGTGGCCGGCATGGGCGCCGACTTGTACGAATCATATGTGAGTTCCATTGTGGCCACGTCGGCTTTGGCACCTGCCGCTGGGCTGTCGATGGAGGGGATAATGGCCCCGATGATAGTGGCGGCCATCGGTGTGTTGGCATCCGTAATAGGTACTTTCTTTGTCCGTTCTCCCAAAGAAGCTGGTCAGGCAGGGCTCAGCAAGGCTTTGCGCAAGGGCGTGTGGACCAGTTCTTTGTTGGTCGCTTTGATCACCTTTCCTTTGCTGACGCATCTCATGCCTGAGCACAGCACAGGCGTAGGCATCGCGGTGCTTTCCGGTCTGTTGGGGGGCGTACTCATCGGTACCTTCACCGAATGGTACACCTCGCCCCAGTACAGATGGACGCGTCATTTAGCCGAAACCGCCAGCACCGGACCTGCGCCAGTGCTAATACAGGGGCTGGCCGTGGGCTTTATGTCCGTTGCACCCATTGCGACTGTTGTGGCCGTCGTGATTTTGGTAGCCTTTCTGGCTTCCGGAGGCGCGGGAAACTATAATCTTGGGCTGTTCGGAGTCGGCTTTGCCGCAGTAGGTATGCTCTCCACCTTGGGCATTACTCTAGCCACGGATGCCTATGGTCCGGTGGCCGATAACGCCGGCGGTATAGCGGAGATGACCAATCAGGATCCGGTAGTGCGCGAACGCACCGATGCTCTCGATACCCTCGGCAACACTACGGCCGCTACAGGTAAAGGTTTCGCCATCGGTTCGGCGGCTTTGACCGCTATTACACTTATCGCGGCTTACAAAGAACAAGTGGCTATTCTGGCTCGGAAGGCGGGCGTGAGTGTTGACGTTACCTTCAGCCTGCTGGAACCCCGGGTACTCGTGGGCGTTCTTCTCGGGTCGGTACTGCCTTTTGTCTTCTCGGCCTACATCATGCAGGCCGTGGCGACCAGTGCTCAGGAAATCGTGGTTGAGGTGCGTCGTCAGTTCCGCGAGATCAAAGGGCTCATGGAAGGAAGGGCCAAGCCGGACTACGCCCGTTGTGTCGATATTTGCACCCGGGTAGCATTAAAGGAGATGGTGACCCCGACGCTGGTTGTGGTCACGGTTCCTGTGATCGTAGGACTGATCCTCAATGTTCAGGGTGTGGCGGGGCTATTGACCGGTGCGGTTGCTTCCGGCTTTATGCTGGCCATTGCCATGTCTTCAGCGGGCGGAGCGTGGGACAACGCCAAAAAACATATCGAGGGCGGTCATCACGGTGGCAGAGGTTCTGGATCTCACAGGGCGGCCGTGATCGGTGACACAGTCGGTGATCCCTTCAAAGATACCGCGGGTCCGTCGTTGAATATTTTGATCAAATTGATCTCCATGGTGTCTGTAGTCTTTGCGCCTTTTATCATTGTCAATCATCTGTTGTAATCCGGGATGGGAGTTATAAAGCGCCTCCTACTGCGGCAGAATGCCTTCAGGAGGTGAGCGCGTGAGCGAGTTCAAGGTGGCCAGCATAATAGAGCTGGTTGGTGAATCGGAAACCAGTTGGGAAGATGCGGTCAGTCGGGCCGTTGGAGAGGCGGCCAAGACGGTTCAACACATCCAAGGCGTGGAAGTGCTCAACATGACTGCGGTGGTGGAAGAGGGGAAAGTGGTCAAATACAGAGCCGATTGCCACGTCGCATTCGGAGTTGACGACGATCTTCGGAATCTGTAGGGGTACAAGGCCCTGCAGATTCTGGTCAAACAACGGACAGGCGTGCCCGTCGATTCGATGGGCGCGCCTGTCCGTTTTTATACAGGTTTATCGACTTGTATGGCGAAAGCGTCATCAGTTTCGTAAGGGGAGGCCTATGAATGAGTGGTCTTGTGGATGTGGCTCTGATCGGATTGGGCGGTTACGGGGCGACGCACAGACGCGCCTTGCAAGCTCTCGAAAAGGCGGGACTGGCCAGACTGGCCGTGGCCGCGGAGATAGATCACGTCGGTCAAGCGGAAGTGATCAATCAGCTACGACAAAACGGAGTGCAGGTATACCGGGATTGGCAGGAGATGCTGGACAAAGGCGGCTTTGATGTGGTAGGAGTGGCGGCTCCGTTGCATCTTCATCGCATCATGGTGATCACGGCACTACAGCGAGGTTATCCCGTATTCTGTGAGAAGTCGGCCGCAGTGACCGTGCAGGATGTCGCGGCCATGGCTAAGGCCGCCGACGAAACGGGACTTCTTTGTGCCGTCGGATTTCAGTATCTCAGTTCGGGGATGGTACGCCGAATCAAGCAACTGGTCTCCGAAGGAGTCTTGGGAGAGATACGACGTGTCATCGGTGTAGGTCTTTGGAAACGAACGGATGCTTATTACAAACGCAACCAATGGGCCGGTAAGCTGCGGATCGGTGAAGATTACGCCCTCGACGGTCCCATGTGCAATGCTTTGGCTCACATGCTGAACAACTGTATGTATTTTGCCTCTCCCGTGCCCGGGGAACTGCTAGATCCGTCCGAGGTCAGAGCTGAAATGTATCGGGCCATCCCGTTGCCTGAGATGGAAGACACGGCGACGGTATTGGTTCGCGACAAAGCCGGCGTGGAAGTGATGTATCTGGCCACGTACTGCAATCCGGTGCAAAAACCCCATTATTATCGGATCATTGGCAGTCGCGGTGAGGCTGTCTTCGAAGACGGCAAGCTGACGGTGCAAGTCGAAGGGCAATCACCGACGGTTGAGGAGTATCGGGGCACCGGAAGCACGGAATTGATGTACAGGAATTTCCTGGCAGCCCTGGACGGTAAAGAAGAGCTGCTGTCGCCGATCGCTCAGTCGCTACGTCTGGTACGGGCCCAAAACGGCGCCTACATCTCCAGCCGACGGATACATGAAATAGGGGCGCCTCATGTGCGCCGCTATGCGGAAGGCGAAACGATGGCTACCGAGATCTTGGATCTGGAGTCACATCTCGAGGCCTGTGTCCGTGAAGGCGGCTTGCCTTCAGATGTCGGTGCACCCTGGGGACGTGCCACCTCGTGGGCTTCCGTGAGCGATCTTGAATACTTCGCGCCAGTGTCTGTAGAGAAACTTTCCGATTGATGAAGGAGAATTAGGAATCTCTGGCGAAGCCAACTCACACCGGACGCCGGAGGCGCAGGTAACACAAGAGTATGGAGGTCTCTGATAAAATGGATAAAATGAGCCGCAAGACCATTAAAACTGCGACAATAATGTTGACACTCATCGTATGTATGTTAGCCGGGACGACGATGGCTTTGGCTCGGACAGGCGCGTGGGTGGATGAAGTCGTCTTCGTAATGGAGGAAGACCAAAACAAGGCTGTAGCTCGTATTGAGTCAGGCGAACTGGATATTTATACCCTAGGTATTTCTCAGGCGGACCTTTTCAGAAGGATCCAAGACTCTCCGAAGCTGGCCTATGAGGTTTCCTACGGATCATACAACGAATTGACCTTCAACCCGGCAGGTCCGGTCTTTTCGGGTACCGGTAAGCTCAATCCCTTTGCCGTTCCCGCCATCCGTGAGGCGGTCAACTGGCTGATCGATCGTGACTATCTCACAAATGAGGTCTTGGGCGGTTTGGGTGCACCGCGGTACACCGCTTTGAACACGGCCTTTGCCGACTATGCCCGCTATGCGGACACCATCCGTCAGCTTGAGCTGAAATACGGCTATGACTTCGAAAAGGCGAAGGAAGTCATAACCAGAGAGATGACCAAGTTGGGAGCCACTATGTCAGGTGGCAAATGGCATTTCCGCGGCGAACCCGTGACGTTGATCTTCCTAATCCGCACTGAAGACGAGCGGCGGATCATGGGAGATTATGTGGCGGCACAGTTGGAAAAGGTGGGCTTTGTTGTAGACAGGCAGTACAAGAGAGGGGCTGACGCCACGCCGATCTGGAACGCCAGTGAACCTTCCGAGGGCAAGTGGCACATTTATACCGGCGGGTGGATCAGCACTCTGGTCAACCGGGACCTCGCTTCCAACTTTAGCTTCTTTTATACCAAGCGCGGTATGAACTCCCCGCTTTGGATGGCCTACAGCCCCAGTACCAGGTTTGATGAGGTCAGCTTGAAACTGGAAAGCGGCGATTTTTCCACCATGGAAGAGCGAGAGGCGCTCTTTGCCGAGGCGCTGGAGCTTTCCATGAAGGACTCCGTCCGCGTCTGGCTGGTCGATCGGGTCAGCGTGTGGCCGCGTTCCGCTGACACTCTGCTGGCTACGGACGTGGGCGCGGGCATGTCCGCTTCCCGGATTTGGGGTATGACCGTCCGCAAGGACGAAAAGGTCGGCGGCAGAGTGACCATCGGCAATGCCAGTATGTTGGTCGAGCCGTGGAACCCGGTCGCAGGAACCAACTGGGTCTACGACATGATGATTATTCGGGGTACCGGTCAGCAGGCTGCCATACCGGATCCGTTTACCGGACTGTACCAGTCGCAACGGGTTAAGAAGGCTGAGGTCACATGTATCGAGGGACTGCCCGTCACCAAGACGCTCGATTGGGTGGATCTGAACTTCATAGACAAGATCGAAGTGCCCGGAGACGCCTGGATTGACTGGGATGCCAAGGCGCAGAGGTTCATCAGCGTCTCGGAGGCAGGTAAGGCAGGATTGACGGCTAAGTCCAAGATCACTGTATACTATGAGGACAACCTCTTCCGCGACACCAAGTGGCATGACGGCAGCCCCCTGTCGTTGGCCGATATGGTTATGAAGCTGGTCTTGGCGTTCGATCGGGCCAAGCCTGAGAGCAAGCTTTTCGATGCTTCGGCGCAGGTCGCATTCCGCAGCTTCCAAGAGACCTTCCGCGGCATCCGGATAGTCAATGAGGACCCGTTGGTCATCGAGTACTACACTGATCAAGTTTATCTGGATTCTGAGTATCTGGCGGGAGACGCAGCCAACATCATGTGGCCGTTCTACTCCCAGGGCCCCGGTGCTTGGCATGTACTGGCTTTGGGTATACGCGCTGAAGAGAACAACGAATTGGCGTTCAGCGCGGCGAAGGCTGACAAAGAAAAAATCGAGTGGATGAGCTACATCGCCGGACCAAGCCTGGCTGTTTTGGGCAAGCATCTTGACCAGGCGGCGTCGGAAGCTTACATCCCCTACGCGCCGACCATGGGCAAGTATGTCACTTCACAACAGGCCGCCGGACGTTACGCGAGCCTGAAGAAGTGGAATCAGGAGAGGAAGCACTTCTGGCTCGGAACGGGTCCGTTGTATCTCGAACAGGTTCACCCTGTAGAAAAGATCGCCGTACTCAAGCGCTTTGAGGACTATGCCGATTCAGCTGAGAAGTGGGCCGGGTTTGCGCAGCCCAAGATCGCTGAAGCTGAGTTGTCGGGTCCCAGCGTCATCAACCGGAGCCGGGGAGCTACCTTCAATCTGGCGGTCACCTTCGACGGCAAGCCTTACCTGCGTCAGGACATCGATTACATCAAGTACATGGTGTTTGACGCCAAAGACGCCCTGGTCTTGGTCGGCGAAGCCGAAGCTGTCGCTGACGGTCAGTGGCAGATCAGTCTGTCACCGCAGGAGACCGGAAGACTGCCGATTGGTGCGACCCGCATCGAGGTCGTGGTGGTTCCGACCGTGGTCAGCATTCCCAGCTTCGAGAGTCTGCAGGTGATGACGCTTCCGTAAATGGCAAAACAAAGACGGGGATCCTTGTGATCCCCGTCTGCTCCGGTTTTGCGGTATGGTAGAGGGAGTGGGAGTGAGTTCATGTCTCAGACGGGAACGGCGAATGCTGGCATGGGTCGCCTTGCGCTGAGGGACTTCGGCGGCACAGGGCTCAGACTTCTTCGTTATTCGCTTGTCAGAGCGATCTCCATTGGCATCACGGTTGTCATCGCTGTCTATTTGACCATTATTATCGCTAACATGGGGGGCCAAGTCGATCAAATCCGAAAGGCGGAGATACAGGAACAGATCGGCTTGAGCTTTATGAATAACCCGGCGGTTAGGGATATGACACCGGAAGAACGTCTCGCTTTGCAGGAGGAGATGCTGCAGATCGAGATAGAACGTTTGGGCCTCAATCGCCCCTTTTTGCTGAGAAGCTTCAGTTATTTGTGGCAGGGTCTCACACTCAATCTGGGGCGAGCGGAACAAATGAGCAGCGACACGGGGTCACGTCAAGTGCGCCTCATCCTCTTAGAACGACTGCCCGCGACGTTGCTGTTATGGGGAACCGCCCAGATTCTGGTGTTTGTTGTCGCCATTTTGGTGGCGCTATGGCTGTCGAACCACTACGGAGGGATACTGGATCGCCTGATCATCGCTTTGACTCCGCTTTCAGCGGCTCCGGCTTGGTTCTACGGCCTGTTTCTCATCCTGATCTTTTCGGCGATACTGGGGGCGCTGCCCTATGGCGGTATGGTCGCCGCGCCTCCTCCTACGGATCCGAAGGCGTATGCGCTGAGCGTGTTGCGACACTTGATACTCCCTGTCGCCGCTCAGTTTGTCAGCGGGATCTTCATTTTGATCTACAACTGGCGCACCTTCTTTCTCATCTACTCCAGCGAAGACTACGTCGAGATGGCGAAAGCGAAGGGGCTTTCGGGGCATCTCGTGTCACGGCGCTACGTGTTGCGGCCCACTCTGCCGTATATAATCACAAACTTTATGTTAATGTTGATCAGCGTGTGGATGGGTGGTATCATCCTGGAGACGGTCTTCAACTGGCCGGGGCTCGGTAAGCTTTTGTACCAGGCCATTCATCTGTTCGATACTCCTGTCATTGTCGGCTCTACGGTCTTGTATGCCTATTTGCTGGCTATAACCGTGTTCTTTTTGGATATCATCTACGCTCTTGTCGATCCAAGAGTGCGAGTCGGAGCTGAAAGCAGACAGCCATGAATAACTTGCGTCGATACGTAACACAGTTGATGGGATATCCGACTGCGGTACTGGGATTGCTGATGATCATCGCCTTGATCGGCGTGGCCATGTACACGGTTATCACTATTCCATATGAGAGAGCCATCGATTTGTGGCGAGGTCACGAAGAATCCTGGGCGGAGAATCCTCGTAATGCAAAGCCGAAATGGGTCAACTACTTCCGGGACGGTCAATTGCCCGAGACACTGGTCATGAGAACGCAGGACCCGCAAGCGTCCAGAATTGAGCAGGATCTTGAAGGAATACGACTGGTTACGGCGACACTGAGCTTCGATTACCACTATGATGACTTCCCTTCCGAGGTCATACTCTTTTTCACCTCTAAGGCCGAGGAGCAGCGTCCGTTTGTAGCCACGACCTGGATTTTGCCGGACGGACGGCGCATCGAGACGGATGCACAGGCTCTGGCCTCTCAACAAAGAGTCTATCTTGGTTTGGACAATCGCGTTAAGAGGGCACTGGGGCAGGTCCCGGCGGAGATCGGTCTTTTTTCGGACCAAAGCGGCCAACTGCTCAAGGGGACCTATCAAGTGGAGATACAAGGCTATCTCTTTGAGGAGTCCTCGGATTTCGATGCCAAACTGGTCGTTTACGGCAAAGTACACGGCTGGGCGGGTACCGACCATATGCGGCGTGATCTGATGGTGGCGCTGATGTGGGGTGCGCCGCTGGCCCTGGCTTTTGGATTGTTGGCTGCATTGGGCTCTACCATCGCGACGTTTATCATTTCGGCCATCGGTGCTTGGTACGGCGGATGGGTGGATGCGCTCATTCAACGGATCACCGAGATCAACTTGATCCTGCCGGTCATGCCAGTTTTGATCATGGTCGGCACGCTCTATTCGCGCAGCATCTGGACCATGCTCGGCGTGGTCATCTTGTTGAGCATTTTCGGCGGGGGAATAAAGACCTATCGCTCGGTATTCTTGCAGATCAAAACGGCACCGTACATGGACGCGGCCAGGGCGTACGGAGCGAGCAACATGAGGCTGATCTTCCGCTACATGATTCCGCGTATGATCCCGGTGCTGATTCCGTCGTTCATTACGTCCATCCCCAGCTTCGTCTTTCTCGAAGCGTCGCTGGCTTTGCTGGGTCTGGGTGACCCGACATTGCCGACGTGGGGCAAGTTGTTGCAGGATGCTTTTAGTAACGGAGCCATATTTAAGGGCCACTATTATTGGATTTTGGAGCCGGCGGTTCTGTTGATGATCACCGGTTTGAGCTTTGCCATGGTCGGCTTTGCTCTTGACAGGATTTTCAACCCTAGGTTGAGGGGGCTCTGATTGTTGGCTAACACGGAAACAAATTCGGCCCTGTTGCGGGTGGAGGAACTGGTGTTGCATTACCGCACTCGCGCGGGCACAGTACAAGCAGTGGACGGGGTAAGCTTTTCTTTGGACAAAGGTCAGACCCTGGCAATCCTGGGTGAGTCAGGATGCGGCAAAAGCTCCCTAGGTCGGGGACTGTTGCGTTTGTTGCCCCGTAACGTAAAGACCTACAGCGGTAGCATATTCATCGGTGATCTCGATACGATGACGCTCGGTGATCGTCGCTATCGTCGTGATGTGCGCTGGCGAAGGCTGGCCTTGGTTCCTCAGGCAGCCCTGAACACGTTGAACCCGGTCCTGAAGGTGGGTTACCAAGTAGCGGAGCCATTGTTGGTCCATCGTCAGGTGAAAAAGAAGAGTGAAGCCCTTGAGAAGGTCAGGCATCTGTTCAACCTTCTGGGGCTGTCAACCGATTTTTTGAACCGATACGCCTTTGAGCTGAGCGGCGGTATGCGACAGCGCGTGGCGATTGCCATGGCTTTGATTTCCGATCCCGATGTCGTGGTGCTTGATGAACCTACGTCTGCACTGGACTTGCTGACACAGGCGAACATCATGAACGTTTTGAAGCGGATAAAAAAGGACATGGGTATGACGTTTGTCTTCATCACCCATGATGTGGGCACCGCCAGTGAACTGGCAGATGTTGTGGCGGTTATGTACGCCGGAGAAATGGTAGAGCTTGCTCCGGCGGAGAACTTCTACACGGACCCGCTGCACCCTTATTCGGAGAGACTGATGGCCAGTGTGCCGACGCTCCGTGAAGAGAAAGAATTGCAGTTCATTCCGGGTCAACCGCCGAGCCTGATCAATCCCCCCGGAGGCTGTCGTTTTGCGGCCCGGTGTCACAAACGGCTGTCACAGTGTACCGAGAAGGAGCCACCTATGACGATTGTGGACAAGGGGAGTCGGGTGAAGTGCTGGTTGTATCAATAGAGCGAGGCCCTTATAGGCGGGGGAGAAAATGAGGAACGGCGTTCTTCTTTCGGTTCGTGACCTGCATACTTGGTTCGAAATGAGGCGCTGGGGCTTCTTTCACGTCGGATACGTGAGAGCAGTGGACGGGGTCAGTTTCGATCTGAGGCGAGGCGAATGCCTGGCTATTGTCGGAGAAAGCGGCTGTGGAAAAAGCACGCTTATCAGGACCATTCTGGCTTTGGAGACGCCTACCAAGGGTGAAGTGGTCTTTGAAAACCGGTTGGTTAGCGGGATCGAGCCGAAACACATCAAATGGTATCGTTCTCAGGTGGGCTATGTGCAGCAAGACCCTTTCGCGGCCCTACCTCCTTTTATGACCATACGGCAGATCCTAGACGAACCCTTGCGCATCAACGGTATCCCGAGCAAACGGGAACGCGAATGGCGCATCAAGCAGGCCTTGACCGAGATGAAGCTAACTCCGGTGGAGGATTTCCTCCACAAATTCCCGCATATGCTCAGCGGCGGTCAGCAACAACGAGTGGTGTTGGCCCGAGCCAGGATTCTCAATCCCAAGCTGTTGATAGCCGATGAGCCCGTATCCATGTTGGATGCCTCGGTACGAGTTGAGGTTCTTCAGCTGTTGCGCCGAACTCAGGAAGAACTGAATCTGGCCGCTATTTACGTTACACACGATCTCTCCACGGTGCGTCACTTCTCTGAACGTATTTTCGTCATGTACGGTGCTCAGGTGATCGAGCAGGCTACCACAAACGAACTGTTGGAGAATCCAAGCCATCCGTATACGCGGTCTTTGTTGGATGCCATAGCTGAACCCGATGCGGAGAACGCTAGACAGATGCGTGTCGTTCCGGCCGGAGATCCGCCAAGCCTTTTGCGACCGCCACCGGGATGCAGGTTTTTCGAACGTTGTCCCAACGCCATGAAGGGATTGTGTGAAAACGAAGCACCTCCGGATTTCGTCCTGAGCCGCTTCCATCGAGTGAAATGCTGGCTCTATCAGGATGAGAAGGTCCTTCCGGTTGAAGAAACCGAAGAGAAGGAGATCTCTTAGTTGCTCGTCGCATCGCTGATCATGTTGGGACTGGGTTGGGCACTTCTTTTCATGCAAGTGATAGGTCTGCTTGCGCCCAGTTTGGCCGTATCTTTGTTTGCTTATGTCTTAACCTTGCCCAGCGTGTTCGTCGGCCTTGTGTGGCTCTTCAGTCTGAGACCGCCTCAACGCCGTTAGATGAAGTCGTTTTGGAGTGTACCGGAAGGGTGACCGTGAACTTGGCGCCTCCTTCGGCCATGTTCTCGGCGCGCACCTGACCTCCGTGCAACTCCACCAGTTGTCTGACTATGACCAGTCCCAGCCCGGTGCCACGGGTACGGTTTTGGCGCCTGGCTTTGTCTACTTTGTAAAAGCGTTCCCAGATGTAGGGAAGCTCTTCCTCCGGTATTCCGGGGCCGTTGTCTTCTATGCACAGCTCAACAAAGTCGTCATCGGCGAGCTGCGCACGCACGACGACCCGACCTCCGTGGGGAGCGTGCCGGGCCGCGTTATCCAGCAGGTTGAGCAGAATTTGCTCCAAGCGGTCAGCGTCGGCGTAAACGGGCGGAAGCGAGGGTTGCAAAACCGACTGAACGGTAATGTTTTTTTCCGTAAACAGAGGTTCCAAGAAGGCAATGGCATCGGAGACAGTCTCAGCCAACGACAGCGGTATCAGATGGAGGCGGACGTGGTGCGCCTCGATTCGCGAGAGGTCTATGAGGTTGTTTGTCAGGCGAATCAGGCGTAAGCTTTCGTCCATGATGATACCCAAGTAGCGTTGCACCTGCTCCTGAGTACTGGCCACTCCGTCCACAATGGCTTGAGCAAATCCGTATATGGATGTCAGGGGCGTACGCAATTCGTGCGATACGTCGGCTACGAAGTCGCGCCTCATCTTCTCGAGACGATACCTTTCGCTCACATCTTGCAGGAGTGCCGCTGCTCCCAGTAAGCTGTCGTCCGGCCTTTTCACGGGATTGATGTTCACCATCACCGCACGTGTGGTCGACTCCAAGGAGAAGCTGTGCGGCTCCTTGTTCCGCAGGACCATGTCAAAGCCTTGCTTTAGATGATGGAGCAATCCATCCGGGCAGTCGTCGTTCAATTCCGACAGTGAGTCTCCTAGAGCCACCGCGACGGGATGTAATAGGTTGGCGGCGGCGGCGTTGATCAAGATGATCTCTTGGTTGGTGTCAATGGCCAAGACCCCTTCGGACAGTCCGGCGATACAGGAATCCGTCTTGCTCTTCTCTTCCGCCAGAGCGCGAATGGTCGAGTCCAGTCGGGTAGCCAGTTCATTGAGGGCCATGGACAACTCATCGATTTCATCTCGGCGGCCGTGGACACGCACTCGTCGTCGGAAATCACCTCGCGCCATGTCAAGGGCCACAAACCGCATTTCCTGTAACGGTTCAGCTACTCGACGGGAAAAGAAAAAGCTGACCATAGCGGCCAGGGTCGCGGCAAGCACTCCTGCCCAGAAAATGAGCCGGTGCCCGTCGCGGATAGTCTGCATGACACCCAGCAGCGGAGCACTCAGGACAATTGCCCCTCCCACGCCAAATCGGCTGATGATGGGAACGGCGACAACAAATGACGGCTCAACGGAGCTGCCCTTGCTCATGGAACGTTGACGCACAATCTGTCCTGAAAGGATGGTTCGGACTTCTTCCTCATCCAACTCGACACGATCCGTACTGCGAGCCAGCGGAGAGCTCACGAGAACCAAGCCGTCAGCGTTAATGACCCATATGCTAGCATCTCCATAGACGTGGGCCGCTTCCAAAAAAGTGCGGATCCGGGTTATACGTAAAGGTAAGGTGACGGTTCCAAACTCAGCGGCGAGGCGTTGACCGATGCGGATGAGTTCTTGTTCTTTCAGAGAGAAGATGTATTGGGTGTACATGTAAGAGAGGGAAAAACCAAGCACAAGGATGGTGATCAGGATGACGAGAAGCTGAGCTTGGAACAGGCGTGCAAAAAGGGAGCGCATTACAATCTCACCCTTGAGTCGGGTTTTTGAGTGAGCGCTTAGTCATCATCTTCGGCCGGCACGGCTTCAAACCTGTAGCCCACACCCCATACCGTGTGAATATAACGATACGGATGATCCTGGGGCTCAAGCTTGCGCCGCAAGCGTTTGACGTGGACATCGATGGTACGATCATTACCGAAGAAGTCAAAGCCCCAGACATGCTCCAAGAGCTCTTGGCGGTTGAAGGCTCGGCCGGGATTGCTGGCCAACAGCCACAGCAGATCGAACTCTTTGGGCGTCAGTCGCACCTCCTGTCCGGCCACATGGACCGAACGTCTTTCACGATCGATTTCGAGCTCCGGCAATCTAATCACCGCTTGCGAACCGGTGGATGAAGCGCCTTTTGAGCGGCGCAGCACCGCACGGACCCGGGCCACCAACTCCCGCGGGTTGAACGGCTTGGAGACGTAGTCATCCGCTCCCATCTCCAGTCCCAAGATCCGGTCGAGGTCATCTGTGCGCGCCGTGAGCATGATAATCGGAGTGTGTGAGCGGGCACGGATTCGGCGGCAGACCTCCCAACCGTCAATGCGGGGCAACAGAAGATCGAGCACAATCAGATCCGGGTGCCAGGTGGCAAACTCCTCCAGAGCCATTTCTCCGTCTTCTACCACTCGCACCTCAAAGCCCTCGCGGGAAAGATAGAGAGCGACGAGCTCGGAGACATTAGGTTCGTCCTCGACAACAAGAATCCGCCCGTATTGCACCTGTAATCCACCTTTGTCGCATGCGTGGTTATCATCCGCAACAAGCGACGGCCAACCGCTGACACGGTGGCCGTACGCTCGGGGGGTGGTGTAGGAGTCTCGATTGAAAATGCGTCAGTCTCTGGAACCGACCGTGACCAAGATGGAGACGGTTCGTATCCGTCCGCCGGACACCCTGTCGACGATAAAGCGCAGCTTGTCTCCGATCTTCATCTTTTGAGTCACCTTAAGAACGTCATCGACGGTCTTGATCTCCTGGTCTTCGATCTTGCGGATGATGTCCCAGGGTTGCAGACCCGCTTTGCTTGCTGCCGAACCCTGGATGACTTCCATGATCATGACACCCTCGGCCTTGGGTAACTTGAGATACTCCGCAATCTCTTCAGTGATGGGACCGTACGAGATACCGATAAACGGTCGCTGTACCGCGCCTTTCGTGACCAGATCCTCGACCACTTCTTTGGCTACATTGATCGGAATCGCAAAACCTATACCCTGGCTGTCGGCACGCACAGCGGTGTTGATGCCGATAACCTCTCCGCGCAGGTTGAGCAAGGGACCACCCGAGTTACCGGGGTTGATGGCCGCGTCCGTCTGCATCAGATTCGTGTACTCGCGCAACTCGCGACGGGTCGTATCCGGAATCTGGATTCGGCGGCCCTTGGCCGACAAAACACCCACCGTCACGGTGTGATCGAAGTCCTTGCCGTAGGGATTGCCGATGGCGACCACAAACTCCCCGACACGTGCCTTGTCGGAATCCCCGAGTTTGGCGACCGGGAGTTTTTCGTTGGCATCGATCTTGAGCACAGCCAGATCGAGCTCGTAGTCAGAACCCAGCAGTCTGGCCTTGTAGGGCTCTTTCTGGTTTTGAACATAGACGCGGATCTCCTGGATGTTGTCACTGTCGTCCAGCAGATGCTGGTTGGTGAGGATCTGTCCGTCTTCAGAGATGATAAAGCCACTGCCTTGTGACACACCCTGGCGCGGGGTTTGCGGCACTCCGAACCAAAACCAGTCAAACAGATCGCCAAACGGCGAACCGCTGAAGGGCGAACGTGCAGAGGTGCGCTGCTGTGCCTTGTACTCCACTTCTACATAGACAACTGCAGGGCTGACAGCTTCAGCTACTTCAGCTACGGCATAGGGTCCAAGTCCCGAAAGCAGTTGGGCGGCACCGTTACTGTTGGAAGCGCTCGGTGCGGCCAAGGCTTCAGGAGCATTGGGGCGCGAAGCCGGTAACGCATAGAGGAAACCAAGAACGATGACGGTCAGGCCGGCAGCTGCTGCGATGCCTTTCCAGCTTCTTATTGAACGCACAGCCATCACTCCTTGCGAATCATTTTCCACAAACATGTTGATTTTTCAGGCCCATGAGGCGAGCGACAGTCACGCTCGCTTCCTACGCTTCTTACATGATACCATAACACGTAAATGTGACGAAACCGTGACGAGAAGGCAAAAAAAGAAAGGCTGCAGGAGCTTCGGGTCACCTCGGTGAAGACCCACAGTGCGCATACCGCCAAGGGAATGCGAACCTAAACAGTGCAGGGACTTTAACAGGGGGGCACGCGGTTTGGAACGGTTTGGTGTCGGCGTGGTCGGTTTTGGCGGACGAGGACGTTTTTTCAGCAGAGTGTTCAGTCAGCATCCTGCATCCAGATTGGTGGCTATAGCGGAACCCGGAGACCAAAGACGGGCCCAAGCCAAGGAGGCTTATCCCGAAGCTAAGGCCTTTGCCAGCCTGGATGAGATGTTGGCCAGCGATGAAGTCGATGTGGTGGTCATAGCCTCGGCTGATCCTGCCCACTATGAGAATACGCTTCAGGCTCTAAAGGCCCGAAAGCACATATTGCTGGAAAAGCCCATGGCTCAGACTGTGGAGCAGTGTGACGATCTGGTCAGAACTTGGCGGACGCACGCTTCGGACCGCGTTTCTATGGTCGGTTTTGAGTTGCGGCACTGCACGCTGTTTACACGTATGCGGGAACTGTTGGATGACGGCGTCATAGGTAATGTGATCATGGGCCAGGGCATAGACAATGTGTCCGTCGGCGACAAGTATTTCTATCACAACATGTACAGCCGCAGATCGTTTGTGCGCAGTCTGTTGCTGCAAAAGGGTGTGCACACCATCGATCTGGTCAACTGGTTTATGGGAGCGCGGCCCGTCCGGGTCTATGCCGTCGGCGGGCTGAATGTCTTCGGAGGTGACGAACCGGAGGACAAACGTTGCTCAAGTTGCGACGAAGCGGATACTTGTCCGCATGTCTTGCGGGATGCCCAAGAAAAAGGTGTGCTTGATTTTTGTGTCTTCTCCCAGGCCGTCGATGTCGACGATAATTCGGCGGTCATCATCGAGTATGACAACAACACCCGGGCCGTGTATACCGAATGTCACTTCACGCCTGAGTATACGAGGGAGTTCACCTTCATCGGCGATAAGGGTAAGATGACCGCCTTTTTCGATAACCCGGGCAACTTCTGGATCCGGGTCGAAAAGCGTTTCACCAACGAGGTGCAAGAGTACTATCCCAAGGCGGGTCCGGGCGGTCACGGCGGCGGAGACGTCGGTATCATCGAAGAGTTTGTCGAATGTGTCAAGACAGGACGACAGCCGGTTCACTCCATCGTCATGGCTCGGGATAGCACCGCCATAGCAGCAGCCGCTACGGATTCCATCGAACTGGGGATGCCGGTTGACATACCCCTTTGTCCGTAAAGGTGCTCGTAACACGCGGCAAAAAAGGGCTGCTGTACGGCCTGTGACGCAGGCGATGAGTCGAAGACATATTGCAGGGGTGTGCTTGCACACTCCTGCTTCCGATCATTTCGCGCCGGGGTTTGAATGAGAAATGAGAAGAGGCTTTCGATCACCTGGCATCGCAGTCTTATGATGATCGCCGGAGCGTTCCGGCTGGATGGCAGCGTTGTCCGTGCTTTGAGGTGTCGAATATGGGTGAGCAAACTCGAGCGGAGCCGGCGGCTTTTTTGCAGGCCGTAGCCGCCTATGCCCGACATAATGTGTTGCCCTGGCACACACCGGGACACAAACAGGGGCGCGGAGCTGCCGAAGAGTTGCAGGCCGCCCTGGGGCCCGCTCTACAGTGTGATCTTTCGGATGTTTTGTATGATCCTCCGTCCCAGCACAGCTGGGACTCCTTGTTGCGTGAGGCCCAAGAGCGAGCGGCCGCCTTGTTCGGCGCATCATGGACCAGATTCCTGATCAACGGTACGAGCGGCGGGGTACACGCTATGTTGCTGGCCACACTTACCGAGGACGATGTGCTCATCGTCCCCCGGCAGGCTCATATGTGTGTAGCCGGAGGCCTTGTGCTGTCAGGAGCTAAGCCTTCCTACATTCCTTTCCGCGTGGATCCCGTCTCTCAGTTACCTTTGCCGGAGGGAGCCGAGGAATACGCGGTGGCGTTGCAACTGACTCCCAAAGCCAAGGCCGTTGTGGTCACCTATTCGAATTACTACGGGCTGTGTTGTGATCTGCGGGCTGTTGCCAACATGGCCAGAGAGCGAGGCGTTCTCGTGCTGGTCGATGAAGCTCACGGGGCTCACTATGCGTTTCATCCGTCTTTTCCCCGACCGGCCCTGGCCTGCGGAGCCCACATGACGGTGCAAAGCACCCACAAGACACTCAGCGCTCTGACACAGGCTTCCATGTTACATGGCGCGGCCGATGCGGACATCGAGGCTGTGGATAGGGCTCTGGACGTCTTGCAGAGTACGAGTCCGTCGTCTTTGCTCCTGTCGTCTTTGGACAGTGCACGGGCGCAGATGGCCGCTCAGGGTGAGGCTTTGTGGACGAAAGCCATAGAAGTGGCAGAGATGTTGCGCCAACGGCTCAGAAGCATGCCCGGTGTGCGTTGTTTGGGAGCCGATGAGCTTGGATCCGTTGCCTATTCCTGGGATCCAACGCGGCTCATTGTCGGCTGCGAGGGGATCAGCGGTCTGCATTTGGCAGCTGCTCTGCGCATGCGCTACGGCATCCAGGTGGAGATGGCGGACACTCGCTATTGCGTGGTCCTTGTGGGATTGGGTGACAACGTGATTCACGGCCAACGCCTGGCGGCGGCTATTGATCAGCTGCGTCGGACACTTTCGTCGTCGGGAAATGGGGAAAGTCTGAGCTATCCCGATATTCCTCCCATGGCGCTCACTCCGCGACGGGCTGCTCAATCCAGTAGCACACGAGTGAGTTGGAACGACGCTGTGGGACGCATATCCGGACAGACTTTGTGTCCGTATCCTCCCGGGGTGCCGGTACTGGTGCCAGGCGAGTTGGTCACTGAAGAGGTTGTGGAGTTTTTACGCAAAGCGACGGAGTCAGGCTTCTATATACGCGGTTATATGGGGGACGGAAAAGTGACGGTCATAGCCTGACTCGTCTGCTTACACGTTGGAGGATGCGATCTTGAGAGGTTTGTTTATCTCCTTTGAGGGTTGTGACGGCGTAGGCAAGACCACGCAGGCCAGGCTCTTGGCTTCGCGGCTTCGGGCCCTGAACCACGATGTGGTCTTGACGCGTGAGCCCGGCGGAACGCAGGTGGGGTTGGCTATCCGTCAGTGGCTGCTGGATTCATCAGGACAAGAGCCGCTCACTTGGGAGGCTGAAGTGCTCTTACTGGCCGCCGATCGGGCTCAGCATGTGAACAACGTCATCAAACCGGCGCTGGAACGCGGAGCAATTGTCGTTTCCGACAGATATGTCGATTCCAGTCTTGTTTACCAGGGTTGGGCCGTTGATCGTCCGGTAGACATGGTGCGGGAGATCAACCGTTTTGCCACCCAGGGCATCGTCCCGGATATCACTTTTTTCCTGGCCGTGCCTCCTGAGGAGTGTTTTGGCCGTCTGAACGAGGCTGACAAAATTGAGCAACGCGGCTTGACCTTTCAACGGAAAGTCTATGAGGGTTATCGGACTTTGGTTCGTGAGATACCCCGCTTGCGTTCCTTAAACGTGGCCGGTGAGTCTGCGGAGGCCGTGGCGGCCCAGATCTGGGATGACTGCCTCAAGCATTGGCCATGGTTGGCGCAGGGGGCACGTTGACACTCAGTTTTGCCTTCTGTTATGCTGACTACGGCATACAAGCGTGAAATCGAGGGTCTGGCTTTTCACCGCTCACAGTGGGGAAAGCCGGTCTTGGGCGACGACGGCAGCGGGCTCAACGCTGGGGCTTTTTGAGCGAATGACATGGCCGGTCTCATCCGCTCCCGGGCTCTTGCGGCAGGTCTTGGGGCAGGCGCGCAGGCTGTGTCATCTTTGAAAGAAGGCTCGTTCACATCGGCCGCGATTGCCGATTAAGGTCGTTTTTGCTCCGGACTGCCGCCGAAGCGCGCCGGCGGGTCACGCTTTTGAGGAGGGCTGAGTCGTGCCGTGGGATATTGCAGGGCACCAAACAGAAGTGGCTACGTTGCGCTCGGCCGTGATGTCCGAGCAAGTAGCGCACGCTTATATGTTTTCGGGAGTCAAAGGCATAGGCAAGGCCCGTTTGGCTCGACTGTTTGCTCAGGCCCTTCTTTGTGAAGGCTCACGGTCAGAGGCGCCGTGCGGATCATGTAGAAGTTGCCGCAGAGTGGAAAATGACGTTCACCCTGATCTGCATTGGTTGACGCCCATGGGTTCCAGTTTTCGCATTGACCAGGTACGGGCCATGCAGGCGCAGATATCCCGGCGGCCCTATGAAGGGCGTTACAAGATCTGTGTCCTGGATGATGCCGAGACACTGACTGAGCAGGCGCAAAACAGTATGCTTAAGGTATTGGAGGAGCCGCCGGGCAACGGGGTTTTGCTCCTTGTCTTGCATCAACCGACGGCCATCTTGCCTACTATTCATTCTCGTTGTCAGACTGTGAGCATGCGCCCTGTGGCAACTGAAGTGATAGCTGAATGGCTTTTGACTAAACGTGATATGACACCGCAGCAGGCAGCTTTTTTGGCCGCTTTAAGCGGAGGGAGGCCCGGTGTGGCCTTGGACCTTGATCCTGAGACTGTCGTCGCCCATCGCGATCGCGTGGCCTCGTGGAGTCAACTTCTGCGTCGTGAAAGGCTCAAGGCCGTGTGGCCCATCGCTTCTGAACTGGAGGCCGAAAAGGATATCGATGCTTGGCTTGAGATGATGATGACCTGGTTTCGCGACATATGGCATCGCTTTTTGGATCGCGGGCTGCCCGTGACTAATATTGACGCTATACAGAAGCTCGATGAGGAGGCTGCCGGATGGCAGACGGCGGCCTTGCAGGCATTGGTTGCCATTGGCGAGGCACGCCGGGCTTTGTCTCGCAATGCGAACAAACGACTTGTGCTCGATGTGATGCTAATGCGGATGCAAAGGGGAATACCCTAGTGATAGAAGTGGTTGGAGTCCGCTTCAAGAAGGCGGGCAAGATATACTATTTTGATCCCGGTGATCATCAGACGCAGGTTGGCGATCATGTGATTGTAGAGACGGTGCGCGGCACGGAACTCGGCGAAGTGGTGATCGGTCCTCGTATGGTGAGCGAGGAGGAAGTGACTCAGCCTCTGAAAAAAGTGGTACGTTTGGCCACCGAGGAGGATCTTCTTCGGGCTGAGGAAAACCGGGGTTATGAAGCGGAAGCCTATGCAGTCGCTCGAGAGTGTATAGAAGCCCTTGGTTTGGAGATGAAGCTGGTCGGGGTTGAATGCGCCTTTGACAGAAGTAAGCTGGTTTTCTTTTTTACGGCTGACCAGCGGGTTGATTTCCGCGAACTGGTCAAGGCACTGGCCGCCAGACTGCATGCCCGAATTGAGCTCAGGCAAGTAGGGGTTCGCGATGAGGCGAAGATTCTGGGCGGGGTGGGCGTCTGTGGCCGCTGCCTTTGCTGTGCTACCTGGATCGGCGAGTTCTCTCCGGTTTCCATTCGGCACGCCAAAGAACAGGAGTTGTCGATGAATCCGGGCAAGATTTCAGGTGTGTGCGGACGGTTGAAATGCTGCCTGCGTTTCGAGGCCGAGGCCTATCAAGATGCCAGAGCACGACAACCCAAGCTGGGCGAGACGATAGCCCTATCCGACGGAGAGGCCAAGATCGTGGCCGTCAATCTGTTGCGCGAGAACGCGGTGTTGCAGTTGCCTGAAGGCACCCGAGTGGTGGTGAACTGGGATCAGTTGAAAGAAGGGCAACTGCCCCTACCCGTGATTAGCGATCCGGCGCAGCCGTCAATCGACGATGAGGATATGCAAGATGAGTCCCTGCCGACATCGGACCAGGCGGATCATCCCCATGATCAATCTCAGGATGACTCCTCGGCACCGGATCAGGCAACAAAAAAGAGCCGCGGGAAAGCAAAAGGCTCCGGCAAAAAACGCCGTTGGCGCAAGCGCAAACCGAAACGTAAGTCTAAGTCTAAAGCGGCAGGGAGTGGGGCCGGCGGTGAGGGCTGAGTCAGGTGTTCTCTATATAGTGGGAACTCCGTTGGGCAATCTGGAGGATATCTCGCAGCGGGCGGTCAGGATCTTGCAAGAGGTCGATCTCATCGCCGCCGAAGACACGCGGCGGACCCGTAATCTTCTCACGGCTTTGGGGATCAAAACACCGATGATAAGCTATCACCGGCACAACGAGAAGTCTCGAAGCGAGCTGTTGGTGAAGAAGATGCAGGCCGGGCAGAGCGTGGCGCTAGTGAGTGATGGCGGAATGCCCGGTATTTCCGATCCCGGAGAAGCCCTTGTGCAGGCGGCCGTCGCCGCCGATTTGAGGGTGGTACCCATTCCGGGGCCTGTCGCTGCCGTGAGCGCCCTAGTGATCTCCGGCTTGTCTACCGAACGTTTTGCCTTTGAGGGATTCTTGCCGCGCTTGGGGCGGGCGCGGCAAGAACGCCTAAAGGAACTGGCCGCGGAAAAAAGGACTATGCTCGTCTATGAGGCTCCTCATCGCCTCTTGAGGACACTGACAGACCTATATCAAGCTCTCGGTGATCGTGCGGCGGCAGTCGCTCGCGAACTGACGAAGGTACACGAGGAGTGTATCCGGGGGACGTTGCGCTCACTTATCGAGCATTTTGAGGAAAACGAACCCCGCGGCGAGTGTGCGATCGTGATCGCCGGTCTGGATTCGGGTACTTCCGTGGACTCAGTCACGATGACAGACGAAGACATTGCCGCCTTGTTACGTTCCCGTGTGCAAAAAGGCTTGACTCCCTCCGACGCCGCCCGCGCCGTTGCGGCGGAAACAGGTTGGCCACGGCGTCGCGTCTATCAGATCAGCTTGAGCCTTTTCCCCGGCGATAGGTAGACGGATCAATCCGTAAGATCCTCGGCAATTCCTTGGCGAGGATCAACCTCCGGCAGATCACTCTCTCGTATCTCTGACCAGCACGATGCACATATTTCCTTGTCGCGGAACCTATGAAGACGTTCTTTTCCTCCGCAGAAGGTGCAGGTGCATTCGTATCTGGTCAAGATGATCTTGTCGTCTTCTACGAATATTTCGAGAGCATCCCCCTGGCTGATACCCAGACTGCGGCGCAGTTCAATCGGCAGAACGATGCGCCCCAGCGCATCTATTCTGCGTATGATACCTGTGGTTTTCATAGCTCGAGGCTCCTTTTTGGTTTGAACTGGGGGTGCGATCACGGTTGTCTCTACGACCACACCAGGAGAAAGCCTACGTCTTCAGTCGTAGGATGAATCCGGATCTTCTTATATGTTAATTGGCACCCCGAGACGATGTAAAGTGGATATAATAGTCGAACAAGATACGACAACAGGAGAGTGGGTAGTCATCTTACGATTGCAACTGCGCGGGACTTCGCGGCCGTTGGTGGTAACGCTGAAATCCTATTCTTCTAAGCCGACTAAGACCTCTACATGTGCAAATGGCTGGACGGGTTGTGGCTTGTGAAGCGGATCGGCGAGGCGAAGGCGCTGCGGACGATTCGAAGTCGTTGCATAGAACAGACGGATCACCTCAGCAGCGGCAGAATCGTGGACTGGCGTGGAGCGGAACGTTACGCATATTCGGCTCGAAAACCTGTGCGTCATCCGTACGCGTGAGAAGCACGCATGTACAGACCGTGGACGTTTGTTGCACAACCGGGGTTCCATCACTTGCGTGGGTTCATTGAATGTAAAGTCGTTAGGACGGTATCAAGATCGAGACGGTCAACCCGGAATACACGTCGCAGACCCGCTCAAGGTGCGGGTCATCGGGGGCGTCGTAAGCATCTGGTTTATCTGTCTGCGGTGCAAAGACAACTTACACACAGATGCAGTAGCCGCCAAAAGCATAGCTTGAGCAATCGGCGATTTGGCAGCAGTGTACGCTCTGGCAACCGCCGCCCGATGCAGCGCGGGGAACGGTTCTTTAAACGCAGCCCGGGCAAGCCACTGCTTCAGCTGCCAGCCGAAGTTCCACGAAACGCAGGCTTCGCGTTCGGAAACGCCACGAACTGCAGCCGTGGAAGGATGTCAGAGTGACAGTCAGTGCTCGACCAGTCTGTAGATCAAGGCAGCCAGACCCGCCGCCACGAGAGGCCCTGCAGGGATACCTCCGAGAAGCGAGACACCTATTACCGAACCGATCACCATGCCTACCGTTGTCTCGGGGCGTGATCTGAGGAGATTGACTCCTTGGGCAGCCAGATAGGCACCAAAGGCGCCGATGGCAATGGTCACCAGTCCTCGTCCGTTTAGAATCGATCTGATAGCCGCTGTGAGGCCCATCTGTCCTGTGGCAAACGGAAGGAGTAACCCTATGAAAAGAAACACGATGCCCAATCTGGTGGCATAGGCTTCAAGAAAGCCGAACATCCCGGGTACATCAACAAGCTGTAAAGCGAGCATGAGTCCTGAGGCAACGACGATCAGATCATTTCCGCCCAAGAGACCGGCCGCCAGTATGACAAACAAGGCGGCAGTGCCGCTCCCCATGCGCAATCGCTCCTCTGTAATGGTGGCGTAGACCATGAGCTTCGTCGTGACAAGATCATCCTTATGAAGAAGTGTATGAGAAGTTGGCCCGAACTTGAGTATGAGTAAATAAGTTTGGGGTTACGGCGGCATATGAAGTGATTGACGGATG
>ERZ773359.2088-NODE-2088-length-26025-cov-18.272353_pt1 | contig 26025 bp, 18 predicted proteins | sample MGYA00374955_ERZ773359 | MGnify/ENA primary metagenome ERZ773359 (study PRJEB29098, sample SAMN04486028) | biogas fermenter metagenome | study: EMG produced TPA metagenomics assembly of the Biogas fermentation microbial communities from Germany - Plant 4 DNA1...
CGCTGGGATAATCTCCATCAACTCATCGGTTCGGCAGATGGCAAAAGGTATCGCAACTTTGCGCAAAGGCTTACCTTTCAAACCATGATCGCTTATGCCAATCAACAGCTGGCCAAAATGACCGACCGTTATCTTTTGACAATCGACGACTCTGAATCGCTGGGATTGAATGTGATAGATAATTACCAGGCCGGAGAAATAAGGTCAACTAAAAACCTATCGGGAGGCGAATGCTTTATAGTCAGCCTGGCCTTGGCCCTGGGCTTATCCAGTATGGCCAGCCATAATGTGCAGATAGATTCCTTTTTCCTGGACGAAGGCTTCGGCAGCCTGGATGAATACGCTTTGGACACGGCTTTGGAAACCCTGGCCAGCCTGCATCAAGACGGTAAACTTATCGGGGTTATATCCCATGTGCCGGCTATTAAGGAGCGCATTGGCACACAGATAGAGGTGATACCCCAGACTGGCGGGTGCAGCATTATAAAAGGACCCGGTTGCGAAATCATAAACTGAGGTAGCAGGCACCAAATAAGTGTGGTGCCTGGCACCACACTTATTTACGCAATAAGTGAATAACTGTAGTGCCAGGCACCGTTAAAATGCGGGCTGGAAGTAGAGTATGCCCTTATCCTCGCTCATAATCAATTGATCCCTGAGCACCAGGTGATAAAGATGAGCCATGGCCTCTGCTGCTGCATGCATTTTTTGATTGAGAGGAAATTCATCCCAGTGCTTGTAGCTCAAGTCCCACTGCATATGCTGTGCCACCTGAGCGGCGGTTTTTTTGCCTTTGCCCAGGGATTGCAGAACATCCTGCAGGCGGCGCTCATGATGCTGTTTTATCTCCTCTATCCGTCCCCGCACATCGGCAATGAGATTGCGATGTCCCGGCAGAACCAATTCAACCTCCAGAGCTGCTATCTTTTCCAGGCTGGGTATGTATTGCCCCAGAACATCGTACTTAAAACTCCACAGGCCCAAATTGGGGGTGATTTTGTCCAGAATATGATCCCCGGCGATAAGGATTTTGTGCTGGGCTTCATACAGGCACATATGACCGGCGGTATGCCCCGGGGTGGAGATAGCCTGCCAGGTGTAGCCACCTCTCAGGAATATATCCCCTTCACGAACCACACTTACCGGCACAAAAGCACGGTCTGCATATTTGGCTGTAGCCTCTTCCTGAGGGTGGTTGGGAACGCCGTCTAAAAGCAGGCCGCTGCGGAAAAGAAGCGTACCGGCTGTCTGTATAAACAGGTCTTCGCGCATATTGGCTTCGAACATTTCAGCATCATCCTTGCCCATCCATACGGTGTTGTTGGGCCGGGACAGGTGCTGCACCAAACCGGAATGGTCGGTATGCAGATGGGTGATGAACAGGTCGGTCTCCTCCATGTCGATGCCCAATTCTTGCAGGGCCTGGTCCATAGCATCCCGGCAGGCCTCCAGGTTGAAGCCGGTGTCGACCAGAAGGTTTCGCCGGGGGTCTTTTATCAAATATGAATTCAATGCTTTAAGCGGGTTTTTGGGTAAAGGTATCTCTATACGATATATATTGGGAAGAATGCACTCGATCATCTAATATACTCCTCCATGTTGTCTTTCACAGGTATAAAATAGGCCTGCGTGTAACTTCTATTTATCTATTAGAGTCCTCTAACGGAACGGAACGACGAATCTGCCTTGATGCAAGAGACATATTATAGCTGGTTGCTCAGCTGTGAAATATGAAATGATTGAGCCGCCCTTTTGATTTGGGACGGTTCTTAAGACACAGGAAACAATGGTTGTTATATTGCTCTGCTTTGATGCACTGGTACAAGCAGTTAACCGGCAACACCGGTTTTACTGGATTAATCGAGCCTGCTTCCGCATTCACAACAGAATTTGGCACCGGGTTGGTTATCAGCACCGCAATCCGGACAAATGCAAGCCCCAACCTTGCTGCCGCATTCACTGCAAAATTTTGCACCGGCTTGCAGTTCTGCCCCGCAACTGGAGCATTTGAGCAAGGACACCGAGGCCCCGCAATTGCTGCAAAATTTCCCCTGTGCTACCGGCTTGCCGCACTCCGGACATACAATCTGCTGGCTGGATATATCACCTTTATAAACCGAAGTAGCAGCAGCCTTCTCCCGGACCTCTTCCACCAGCCTCTCGGAACGGGCCTTGGCTACCACTGTGTTGGTCCGCGGGGCGCATTCCACACAAAGGCCTTCATCGTCGTTGAAGTCTGCATCACAAACCCATCGCTGGCAGCCGTGGCAGCGGTGAAAATGCCCTTTGGCTTCATTCATGGCCTCTGCAAAGGCGGCTTCGTGCTCCTTGCGCCAGGCGGGCGACATGCCTTCAAACTTCTGCCCCAGTATATCGCCTCCCCGGTCCAAACCGTAGGCCAGCTCGTGTAAACCGACCATTCTGGCTCCGGTAGACAATCCCTCGGTCAGGTTTTTTAGGAAACCGCTTTTGCGATAGGATTTAGCTTCAATAAATCGAGTCTTATAACCGTCTCCGCAGATATCACAATAAAAGGTAAACTCGAAACCGGCTTCAGAGCTGTTATCTGCATAATTTCTGGTAAAAGAGTGCATTGCCATGTGAATTCTCCTCTCTATTTAAAAGGTTTTCCACATTTGATGCATTTGCGATCTGCAGGCATGATCTGCAGTACGCCACATCTCTTTTGTGGACAGGTGACCAGTAGCTCAGCGTTGCAATGCCCGCAAAATTTAGCCACCCGGGTGGTCTGACCACAGCTGGGGCATGGGGTGAAAAGCTGCATACCGCAACTGGAACATACCTTCCAGCGCCCTTCAATAGGGTTGCGGCATTTGGGGCACCTCATGTGAAAAGGATCCGCTGAGCCGCACAGTGGGCAGAGGTTGGAATCCCCGGGTATAAGCTGGCTGCAATACATGCAGTGTTTTTTATATGTAGCCATAAAATCTCCTATAAAATATGTACCTGAGCAGTACAAGGTTAGTTAAAATTATAAAATAATTATAGGCTGAATATTGGGCTTAAACAATAATTAACATTGTTGGCATTCAGGCAACCCGGGCTGTTTATGGGCATGGCCAGGGATTCGACATATAAATCTATTACGATCTTTAATATGAAAAATCTTTTGTGGGTATAGCAAAGGATTCTGCCTTATTGCCCAATTCCCTTACGGCAGCGTATTCTTAATTAGTGTGCCGCAAGAATAAAAATCTGCTTGCGTAATTTACTTAGAATAACGATAACAATACTAACACTGGCGTGGCATCATACTTGATGTTAACCCCTGACCGGGTGGATGTGATTGAAAAATGAAATGCCCGGTAGGGGGGAGTTTGTGATAACTCCCAAATTCAATATCTTGAGGTGAATTTTGAGGCATTTGGGATAAAGGCATGATTGACCATGTCGGCCTCAATCGCCAGAAAATGCATCAGCAGGCAATTAACCAAACAATAAAGATGGAAAGGTAGTTGTGAATGACAAAGAGAACTTTCAGGGCGATTTTGCTACTGCTGGGGGTTGCTGCAATAATATGCGGGACATGCCTGACCGGCTTCGTGCTAGGCCATGGGCTGTGTATGGCGGCTGAGCATTCCGGCATATATCTTATGCAGAAAATCAATGAATATGAAAACAGGTTTGTCAATCTGGTGGATGGATACGGGATTGCCATACCCAAGCAAATGGAAGTGGTGGTTTGTTATCCGGGTATCAGTACCATCCTGGAAGACCAGCACAGGAGGGTTGAGATATACAAGGAAAGCACCGCTAATGGGGTTTCCAAAGAGACTTACATAAACTATTCCAATCGTTTCTTAAACAACCGCACCGACCATCTGCAGGTGCGTTCAGAGAAGTTGGTTTTAAACGGTACGGTAATTAATGTTGTTCAATGGTCGCGCGAAAAACTGGCCCGAATAGAAAATGACAGGAATTATTACACCTGTGTGGATATACTCACCAGTGATGCAGTATATACCTTTTTCTTTAAGTCCGATAGGCCGCTGGAGGAATGTGGGGGATACCAGGATATTATCAAAGGTTTCTATACATTTGCACCCACCCAACATGCCGGCGCAATTCAATTCAAACAGGTTACTCCGCGCAAGTGGAATCAAGAAACCAGTGCATTTTTCCATAAGTATTTCTCAGCTGACAGTCCTTTGCACTGGGGCATCTTTGAGCCTGCAGCACCGTTCGACATGCACCCCTTGCAGAACCTGGAAAAGAGGCTGGATTACGAATTTCCCTTTATAGTAATGTACTGCCATGTAAGCGATCAGTTTGATCCAAAGGGATTGGAACAGGCTTTGCGCAATGCCTATCTTAACGGAAAAACCGTGGAACTGACGTTGCAGACCCACGCAACAGACAGCAGTAATATGGTCTATAGAATATTAAAGGGGGAATATGACGATTATTTGCAGGCCTATGCCAGAGTTGTGGCTGATTTCGGCCATCCCGTATTATTCAGGCCTTTCAATGAGATGAATGGTGATTGGTGCTCTTACTCGGCCTATCATACCTCGCGGGACACTGATATATTCAAGGCATTATACCGATACATACACGGGATTTTTGCCGAAGCCGGGGCTGAAAACGTAATCTGGGTCTGGAACCCCAATGAGCGCTCTTTCCCTGATTTCAAGTGGAACCATGAAATCATGTACTATCCCGGGGACAAATATGTTGATGTGGTGGGTTTGACGGGCTATAATACGGGGACTTATTATCAAGGCGAAACCTGGCGCAGCTTCCAGGAGATCTATGCTCCCTTGTATCAAAAAGCGACCGGGCTGTATGAAAAACCGCTGATGATAACTGAGTTCGCTTGCAGCAGAATAGGCGGGGACAAGGAGCAATGGGTACAGGATATGTTTGATGCCATCGCCGATTTTCCTGCCATTAAAGTAGCCATATGGTGGGATGGTTGTGATTGGGATACACAAGGCAACATTGCCCGGCCTTATTTCATTGATGACAGCAATGCATTGGTGTCAATATTCAGGCAAAACCTCCAGCAATACAAACACTGACAGACGGATTGTTGACATTGCCCTGGAGTGTGGGTTTCCCGATGCCAAATACCTGGTCAAACATTTTAAGAACAATTTCGGGTATACTCCATCAAGATTCAGGAAAATGTACCGCACAGATGACAAAACCCTGGCTTCTCAGGTGAAATATCGCGATTATCCGCTTTCGCACACAATTAAGCAGAGCGGAATCCTGGACATCAGAGGAATGTCCCCTGAGTCCGAAAGTCGGAACACATCTTCGGACGTACAGGGGGCTTTGAGAGCTGTGGCGAAGTTTTTCCTTATTAATTCCTGCCTGATTATTTACCTGTTGTAGATGCGATACAATAACACCGCTGCTTCGGCCCGGGTGGTATTACCCCGGGGATTGATTTTGCCATCGTAGCCCGTTATCAGGCCTTCTTTCACCATTGCGGCTGCGCTGTTAATGGCATACGGAGCAATCTGGTCTTTGTCGACAAAGGTGTCCAAGTCTGTAGCCGCACCTGCCTGGTTTAGCTTATTTGACAGTCTCAATGCTTTTTCAGTTAATACCATCATATCCTGCCTGGTTATACTCAGGCTCACACCAAATTTGTTGTTTCCGATACCGCTGGTGATGCCTAGCTGTTTGGCAATGCCGATTTCCTTATAGTAATAAGCATCACTGCTTACATCATCGAAGTTTCCGTCAACCGCAGCGTCAATACCCAGGGTTCTGATCAGGAAGTACAGAAAGTCAGCCCTGGTAATACTTTCATGGGGGGAGTATTCATTTTCCGCTGTTCCTCTCAGTATGCCTTTGGATGCCAGTACCTCGATGGGCTTCTTGGCCCATTCCACGCCGCCCAGGTCGTAAAAAACCTTCTGCACATGAACTACGGCGTAATAGCTGAAATGGGTAGTGGAAAAGGTCACCAGACCCGTTTGGGGGTCGTAACGCCCGCTGGGCACTGCTATCACGTTGCCCGCACCATCGATGTACCATACCGTGATATGTTCCGGGTCGGCTAATTCTTCAGCCGTCGGCAGGTAGGGCAAGGTTACCGTTACAGGTGCGCCGGCATTGCTCCAGGGCCTCTGTTGGCCATTGATTTGCATACTCAGCTGAATGACGGGGCGGTCTCCAATTTGTGCCCGAACCGCCTCCCCCAGCTTGCTTTTGTCCCCAACCGCGATGGTCAGTGATATGCTTTGCGCATCGGCCGCATCCGCCGTAGTGAGCATGTTGCCCGGGAGCGTCACCGATGCTATCCCGGTATTTATTGCAACCGCTTTAGAGTTGTCTGCTGAAGATAAGAAGCTTGTCGGCAGTGTAACTTCATAAGCCTTTGCTCCATTTACGGCCGGGATATTAAGTGTTACCGTTTTAATTCTCCGGGCATTTGCTGTTGAACCCTCGAACGCCTTGGTTAACGAGGCTGTGTCCACTTTGACTGCAGCGCTTTTGGTGCTGTTATCCAAGCGCAGGGTAAGGCGTTCAGCAATTTTTCCGGTAGAATCCAGCAGTTGTACCTCCGCATCCGGTTTGTTGCCAGAGCGGCTTCCACCGCCACTGCCGCTGCCGCCGGAGGAGCCTGTGCGCACTGTGACAGCAGGGCCGTCAGACCAGTTATCATCTACATCCCCGGCCTGTATCTGGAAGGTGTAGGTGGTGGAGGGGGATAGTCCGGTCACTTTGTAGCTGTACACTGTTGCCGGGACAGTCTTAATTAGCAGGCTATCCTGGAATATCCGGTAATTTGTTACCCCCTGGTCATCTGCTGCTGCTGTCCAGGTTAAGGTGGTACTTGTCTTGGTTGTGTTTTTGGCGGTTAAGGTGCTGCCAGCTGGCCAGGTAGGCGGTTCTGGGGCGGCTGCTACGATAACCTTGACCGAGGCAGTCAGGCTGCTTGGATTCACAATTCCCGGGGGCAAGGTCAATATTCCGGTGAATGTGTAAGTCCCGGCTGTGGTACTGTCATAGACAGGGTTGCCATCATCCCAGGTCACATCCAGAGTAGCGCTGCTGCTGTCACTAAGAGTTACGCTTACTGTGGCCGGCAGTTCCACTTCATCCAGGGCAGTACCGTAAGCCACGTTTATATCCGCAATGGCGGAAACACTTGTTACGGTTAAAGGCGGTGGTGATACGATAACCTTGACCGAGGCAGTCAGGTTGGTTGGATTCACAATTCCCGGGGGCAAGGCCAATGTTCCGGTGAATGTGTAAGTCCCGGCTGTGGTGCTGTCATAGACGGGAGTGCCATCGTCCCAGATTACGTCCAGATAGGTGCTGTCGCCGTCACTAAGATTTACCCCTACTTTGGTCGGCAGCCCCACATCAACCAGGGCAGTGCCATTGGCCACGGTTATATCTTCGTTATGGTAAACATCAGATATAGACCGGATGACCGGATCCACAACCATGTAGGTTCGGAAAGCGAAGTCTTCAACAAAATATATATCCCGAACCCACATACCCTTAGAATCGTCGAATCCAAAACATATGCCCCCAGAGTAATTCTCAGATTGAGTGCCACACCATAAGATTTCACTGGAATGGGATGGGTCAGTCATTACGATAGCGTACTTGGTTCCACTTTCCAGCCGGGGTGATGAAGAAAACCAGAAATCCACCCAGGTCCCCGATAAAGATGGGGGAATATCGACCGTGCTAGTTGCCAGGACGGTCCCGTTCGGTAGTTCCGAACCATCCACATATTGGGTCTCTATTGTCGCGGGCAAAGCAGTGGAATCTAAATTTTGCATATAGACGGACACATGGTCGAATTGTCCCGGGGTTACTGCGGTAAATATCTGGGCTAACTTGCTAATATAATTATCCAAATAAACAACTGTACCGACCTCATTCAATTCCTGGGACTGATCCAGTACTGTTTCCGTTGCGCAAGTCGTCACGGTAAACACTAAACTCAGTAGTAATGCCAATGTGAGCAATACGCTCAATTTTTTAAACTCCGGTAAATGCATGATGGCTCCTCCCCTTGTGAGTTAACAGGACAGCAAAACATCTTACCGCACCTATTACATGGCGCGATACCCTAAAACGTAAACATAAAAATCGTCTTTTCCAGCCAGCCGCTGCCGGACGCCGGACTGCCGGCGTCCACATCACGGCCCGATTATTATCGCCTCCCGATTCCCACTACTTGAACATCAGTTTCCTAACCGATTGGTGCAGGATAAGGGACCTTTCTATTGCAATTTACTGTGCTTTTATTTCTCGTACGTTCTGCTAAAGGTGGAAATCTTATCTCTCGATAATACTGATAATCTCATCAATAGTTATCTGGCAAAGGTTGTTCCATACCAGTGTGTTTTCATTCTCTAACCTGACCACAAGAAATGTTTCTATATCAGCCAGTTTGCGAAAACGGATGGTATTCAGTCTGGGACGCATATCGTAGATAATACGGTGGTTGTTACTGAGTTCTATGGTAATGGTATGGTCGTTGTGGGGAACAACCTTTATTATTCTTGCCATGACGATCCTCTTCTGAAATATTTTAAGGAATAATTAAGCATGCTTTAATAAAAGACTAACAATAACCTTAAAACTCATTAACTATACATTCGTATATAAATCCTGCAGCGGAGACAAAAAAGGCGGCAACCATATGGTCCCGCCAGCAAAACAGCACATATCTTTAGTGATTTAAAATATCTATCAACAGGTGGTTTCCCTTAATTAATTAGATAAGCTTATGTTCCATGGTTTTTCTCACCGCCGCTGCCCGGCTGCTCACTCCCAGCTTTCGATATATGGAGCTAGGAGCCTTTTTCACGGTGATTTCTGCTATATAAAGCCGGCCTGCTATCTCCTTATTGTGATGCCCTTCTGACAGCAGTTTCAGTATTTCCTTTTCCCGCTCGGTCAGGTGGAATGCAGGCGTTTTATCTACCGATTCCAGATTGCGACTGTATTGTGATGCTTCGGCTACCAGCTTGTTCAGGTATTGATCTTTATTACTTTCCCCTGCCAGGGCGGTAAGAATCTCGAGAATGTATTGCCCGTACTCGGCAAATGGCAGTACAATGCCATCAGCCCTCCGATAGCCACAGCCTGCTGCATGGCTACTTTTGCTCTAACCGGGCCATATAACCGGTGTTTGGCTATGGCATCAAGCACATGGGCATGCAGATGGCCCAGGAGGTTGTTAAAGATGGAAAAAAGCCGGTGCATTTCCTCGCACAGCACTTCCAGTTTAAGATATTCCCCTTCCAGCAGTAAGTACTTGGCGTGGACCAGGTAGTTGAAGGCCAGGCCCTGGTAAAACATTTCAGTGGGTTTCATATCCCCGTATTTAAGCCATTTTGCAAAGCTGTGGGGTTGACCGGTTATGCCTCCCAGGTAACCGTAACATAAATCCAGGCAATCCATGAAAATGGGGTTGTTATATGGGGATAATCTTTCGGTCAGTTTGTCAAGAAGACGGGCAGCTTCCTGAAATGCGTCCCTGGCTGCGTAAAGCCGGGCCAGGGTGAAGCTGGCACATATGATAATGGACACCTGCTCCAGGGTCTCTGCTTTGTAAATAGCCTTGTTAGCATTGAGTTCAGCCTGCTCAAGGTCTCCTTGTTCCAGCTGGTATTCAGCCCTGATCAGGTATTCAAAGCCTTTGCCGCATCCGCCGGATAATTCTTCGTAGTAACGGTAGTTGTTTTCCGCAAATTCTACTAACCCCAGCATATCTCCCTTCTTCCGGTAATAAAGATAAAGCTGGCTGGGGCAGCCGAAGTTGAACATCATGTCTTTGTTGGCGATGCAAGAGCTTCCATTTAGCATGGCATGAGCCTTCATTGCGGATGTCATCATCTTACTCATATCGTTAAAGTAAAGGAACATCCTTATCAATTCGGCCTCTCCGGCTATCTGCTTTTTCATGGAGGACGGGGTGAGGCGGTTGTTTTGATAGTACCTTTCTATTTCTGAGAGCAGCCTGTTGCCGCCTTCCATATCTACCCGGGGAAGGTAAAAATTCGCGTAAGTCAGGTAACCGATGGGATAGCGGTATTTTACCTCAAGAGGGATTTGCTCAAAAAGTTCCACTATATCTTGAACGGCGGTATCAAGCACCCGGGCAATACCCCGTTTCTCAAACACTTTTAGGATAAGGTCGTATTCCTTGGCTTTCAGTAATAATTTCATTCCTGTTAGAGTAAACCCGTTGGCGATGTTCCATTCCCCAGAGCGTTTGTATAAGTTGAGGATCTCAGTTTGGTCGGCTTTATTTTCTAGCAGCTCTCGTAAATAACCAACCAAAGTGTTGTGCATGGCATATTTTTGGGAGCGCTCATCAAAGCGAATGAAAGAACTGTCACGGCTCAGCTTTTTAATCATTGTCGCAGCCGCTTGGTTTTCCGTCACGTATACTGCCTGCGGCAAGGTGAAGCTGTCCAGGATGGAAAGCTTGATCAGCATTTCTCGTTCATCTTCTGTATAGCGATCCATTATGGTTGTACTGATCAGTTCATTAAGGTCTAACCCTGCATCTAGCCTTCCGGTTTCCAGGTATCCCCAGCAAAGCAGATAAACCGCCGCGATCCAGCCCTCGGTTATGTCCTGCACCTGTTGGGCTGCAGCATCGGGTATTTCCCGGCCAAATAGCTGGAAATACTCCTTTATTTCATGTTGTGACAGTTCAAAAAGCGAGCTTTTAAGCTGGTGGCAGTATCCTTTCAGTTTAAGCTCTTCGACATTAATCGCCGGTCTGGTTCTGGGTATGATTAAAATATGCAGGCCGGGTATACTCTTCCTCACCAGCCTGTCAATCAGACTATCCAACTCCGGTAAGTTGGCAAAATGGTAATCGTCAATCACCAGTATTTTGCTGCTTAGAGATGCCCATTCCTCCAATAAATCAATTACCCTTTCCCTGTAAGCCGCGTTGAGGGGAAAACCCAGAGAGCTCAAACGGTGCCCGATTTCCGGATGGTCTTGCGTCAATTGCCGGCTAAAAGAGTCCCATATAATATGGACGGATGTTTCATCACTCTCTATATTCAGCCACACATAATCTGCTTGTGTCTCCTCGAGAAAATCCCTTACTGCCACAGTTTTACCATAACCCATGGCTGCTACCACCAGTGTCAGCGGATAGTCAAAGGTATGATCAAGCTGATCTCTGATCATTTTTCGTTTTAAGATGCGATGCAGATGGGAAGGCTCTTTCACCAAACCTGTGCCTCCCTTGTTCCGAAGTCCTCAACAGCGGTTTTGCGTTAGCAGCGGTAAAGTCATCAAATCAGGTTTGGTATAAAGTGCTGTTCTGACCAGGTTCGCGCGGAGCGGTGGGGGTAATAAACGGCATTGGCATGAACTTGGAGCTAATATAGTTCTACTATGGTAGTACCTCATTAATAACTGGTGGTTGTTGGTTTTACTTTAATATGCTTTTGTTCTAGTGCTGCTGCCAAACAAATTGCCATGACCACATTAGCGTTACCCGGGGATTGTAGCAATAGGTCAATACTACCTGCTTCCTGGCTCTAAGACTGCTATTAACATATTATACCATGGCTTGTTGGTGTTTTAATCAGTGACAAAGGCCTGCAATAATAATGCTACATAGGACACCTGAACCAGTCAGTCGGGGTAATAGTCGGATGAAAGACCATTTAGTCAATCGTATCAGTAAAAAGTAAACGATACCCCAATTAGGTATCGTGATATACGATTAATGCACAGTAGCTTGTCATTAAAATCGATAATCTATGTTTAACATGTTTTATTGTCAAAAATGCTGTTGTTGCAGTTATTCTCGATATTACCCCCCTTATTGTCAATGACAATATTCCCCTGCACGATATTTTCGTAACCAGAGATCACGATGCCGTTTCCGTAGTTTTTCTTTACAAGGTTGGCGAATGCAATGTTTTGATCGCTGGAGATGTCTACACCGTCGCTTCTGTTTCCGGTAATGGTGTTGTTCAGCACGTTGGAGTTGTTTCCCAACTGAAGCTTAACGCCATTGGTGGAATTGTTTTCAACCCGGTTGCCATATAATAACGTATTTTGACCCTTGGTAAATATGCCTTCACCGTTGTTGCAATAAATACGGTTATTGATAACGGCATTGCCGGCAGCGGCAGGGGTCCAGATTTCCACACCGTGTCCGCCATTGTTGTTGATCACGTTCTCAATTATCCAGTTGCTGGTGGAACCAGGGGTTGACCAACCAAGCAGAACACCCACCGAGAAATTGTGGCGGATGGTGTTTTGGTAGAGAAGATTACCGGTAGAGTCCTCAAAGATAATGCCGTCGGCATTGTGGTTTTGGAAAATATTGCCGATGATACGATGATAACCGCCTCTATAAATCCATATCGAGCGGTGAGAGTTCTGAATGATAAAACCAAAGATCTCTACGTTGTATATGTTGTCAAGTTTGATGGCGTTCTCGGAACTGTTGCTGGACTCCAGTATTACGCCATGCTTTACCCTGGCTACAATGCGGATGGAGTTTGTGCTCACTGCCACTGATTCTTTATAACTCCCTTTGTCCACCAGTACAATGTCACCGGGGTTTGCGATATTGACGCCTGATTGAATGGTATCCTGGTCCTGCGGGACCCGAATTATTGCCATATTATCACTCCTTTTTTGGATCAATTAATTACTGGGTTTTTATAGCATATGATTATTGGCAGTCTATGGTGATGATTCCACTGTAAACCATTATGCTAAGCTATGGATTTACGGTGCTTTTATTGTTGCATTAGGTAGATTAAACCAAAATAAAGGTGATCATGGGGGATAAAAGTAGGACTGCAGAGAACAGCAGGCCAAAGAAAAAGCGTACTGCTGCGAAGGAGATCACAGTAGTACGCTTGGCTTTGCAGAAACACTCGGTGCGATAAACACAGCACATGCCGGTTTTTCCTGGCTGGGGGAGGTTGATCTCCAGATTTTAAACCAGGTATTAGAAGCCGGTGCGAAGATATTGGGGCAGTATAATCGGTTTGTCAGGTTTTATTTGATATACAGCCGGGATCACCGGTTTACTCAGGGTTATTTTTGCGCCTGGCACAAATGCACTGCTTGGCAAAACCCTGCGCACTTCGATTAGACTCGAGCCATACCAGTAGGCAAAGCTGTCAATTATACCTATAGCCGTGGGGCGGCCGCTGCAGGTATTGATGATGCAGGGTTTGCCGTTAATTTTCCCCATGTATATGGCTACATGACCTATATGCGTCCGGGCCGGGGCATCAGAGTTCCAGAAGGTGAATATATCACCGGGCTTCAGCTTTTCTACGCCTTTCAGGGTGTATTTGGATGAGCCCGGGATTTTCTCGGCATAAACCCCCTCGACTTTAACCCCTACCTTGTCATAGTTTTTGGCTGCTGAGGTAATGGAGTATCCAAAATCCTTATAAACCAGGGAAACAAAATTGGAGCAGTCTATATACCCGCTGGAGGCATATTTGCTGTGCCCGTACTTCATGAAACCGTACTCCATATACCATATGGCCCGGCCTACCAAAGCCTCGGCGAGGCTTCCCTTATAGTTAGCCCGGAAAGCGTCAACTATTGGTTTTTCATGGCGGTTATATTGATTTATGCTGTCCGCAGTGGGCGGCTTGGCACCAGACGCTATGGATGACGGCACCATCCCGGTTACGGCCTCCTTTAGTTTGGCCTTGGTTTTTGCAGCCACCAGGCCGTCAGTTTTAAGGCCTTGAGATTTTTGAAAGGCCACTACCGCATCATGAGTTTTCTGCCCAAACCGTCCATCAATACTGTTGGTATAAAAGCCTAATGTGGAAAGATCGGTCTGCAATTGAGTGACGGCTTGCCCCTGGCTGCCCATTTTGAGATCTTGTGTACCATAATTACCCGGCTTAGAGGATAAGGCAACTTTCAATGCAGCTTTAGTCTGCTGGCCGACGATGCCATCCGCTTTTAATCCCCGGGATTTTTGAAAAGCAACTACCGCATCATGGGTTTTTTGCCCAAACCGTCCATCAATACTATATGCATAGAAGCTTAAACTGCTAAGATCTTGCTGCAACTGAGTGACGGCTTGCCCCTGACTGCCCATTTTAAGATCCTTGGTACCATAATCACCGGCCTGGGCAGGCCACGCCATTATGGAGACCATCAGCAGGGCCAATATGCCCCAAGAAATCAAGTGCTTGCGACGAAATGTTAACATGGCTTGCGATCATCCTTTCTTTAGCAAGTGTTCTGGTAGCGATACATGTGCCAGCTTGAAACCGGTTTTACCGGTATATTTGCTTCTGGAGGTTTCTGCTAAGGTCTCTTAATTAAAAATAATTCTCGCTTAAACTGTTACTACCTTTTGGTAAATATGGGTAATTAAATCTGCGTTAGGTTTTTGAAGGGCACTCTGGTAAAATATAACATAAATGTGTAACCGCGAATTGATAACTGGAATAAATACCATCGGGGCCAAAAATGAACCAGATAGTTTTTATAGCCAGCGATTGATGAGTAAGATTGCTCTGCAGATAATGGCTGAACAGTGATGTGGCAGCAATCCCAGCAGTAAGTGGGTTTTAAGATAGATTTATTCTTCGCCAGGCCGGAAATGCTGGCAGCAATCAGCACAGCAAGGCCTGTGCAGGCTTGCTTAAATATCAAAGCATAGCAATTGACAAAATACTGCCAAGTGGGTATATTTATTTAATAAATTCAATAATTCAAAATGCAAAGGCAATGATGGAGAGAGTAGGTTTCAGTTGAACGTTGCAGCGAGCCGGGGATGGTGCAAGCCGGTACCAGTAGCCTGAATCTGAAAATCACTCCTGAGCTGCGGACCGAACGAGTAATCCAGTAGGCTCCGACGGTTTTCCCCCGTCACCGGGAACGCATATGATGGTATGTCGTAAAAATGGGTGGTATAGCGAATGTCTTTTAAGGCTTTCGTCCCTTTACGGGACGAAAGCCTTTTTAAGTTTACACCCCCTGCTTCTTTAGAGGTAGGAGGAGGGTACAATCACTATGACTGGAGGAAATAGCATGGCAACCACGGGTATAGTAGAATTTCGCTGGCATGGCCGGGGCGGTCAGGGCGCGAAAACCGCCTGCCTGCTCCTGGCAGAAGCAGCAGGTTTACAGGGCAAATTCGTGCAGGGCTTCCCTGAGTACGGCCCTGAACGTATGGGTGCCCCTATTACCGCCTACAATCGCATCAGTGACCAACGCTGCAACATACATTCCAACATATACAATCCTGATTATGTGATCGTTGTTGATGAAACCCTGCTGGGAAGTGTTGACGTTACCGGGGGACTGAAAAAGGATGGTGCGGTAATCATCAATACCCCCAGTTCTCCGCAGGAGATGCGCGCCAGGCTCAACGGCTGGGGCGGTAAAATCTGTACCATAGATGCCCGCCGCATTGCGGAACAGTATCTGGGCAGCAATCTGCCGAACACCCCTATGCTGGCCGCAGCGGTTAAGGTGAGCGGCGTTTTGCAAATCGAGCCGTTTTTCGCCAACATCGAAGCATCCTTTAAACATAAATTCGCCGCCCGGCCCCGGTTGATAGAGGGCAATATGGCAACACTGAAAAAATCCATGGAAGAGGTGCAAATAGGGTGATACGCGCGAAGGATATCAATGAGCATACCCCCTGGCAGGATCTGACCCCCGGTGGGGAGATTTACGAGCCGGGAACCGCGCGGGCTTTTAATACCGGCACCTGGAGAACTCATACGCCGGTTTTCCATGCCGATGCCTGCAAACACTGCATGCTCTGTGTCCCCTTCTGTCCGGATAGCGCTATCCCGGTCAAGGATGGAAAACGCCTGGATTTCGATTACATGCACTGTAAAGGCTGTGGGATTTGCGAGGATGTATGCCCTTTCCCGGCGATTACTATGGTAGCAGGAGGTGTGCCCAAATGAAGAGCCGCCTTTCGGGTAACGAGGCTGTGGCTTATGCCATGAAGCAGGTAAATCCCGATGTCATGGGGGCATTTCCCATTACCCCCTCCACCGAAATAGCCGAATACTTCGCTGCATATGTAGCCAACGGTGAGGTAAACACGGAATTCGTGACCGTGGAATCCGAGCACAGTTCTATGTCGGTATGTATTGCCGCCCAGGCTGCTGGAGCCAGGTCTGTCTGTGCCACCTCATCCTGTGGACTGGCATTGATGTACGAGCTTCTGTACGTGGCAGCTTCCTGCCGTCTGCCCATTACCCTGGCCTGCGTCAACCGGGCCCTTTCCGGGCCAATCAATATAAACCACGATTACTCTGACTCTATGGGAGCCAGGGACTCGGGCTGGATTCAAATCTATGCGGAGAACAATCAGGAAGCCTATGATAATTTCATCATGGCCATACCTATCGGTGAAGCACCTGAGGTGCGCCTTCCGGTGATGACTTGTATGGACGGCTTCATCACCAGCCATGCGGTTGAAAATATTGAGCTGTTGGATACCGGGGTGGTGCGCCAATTTGTGGGGGAATACAGTCCCCAGCACTACCTGCTGAAAAAAGAGAATCCCCTGGCGGTTGGGCCGTACGATATAAGCGCATATTATATGGAACATAAAGTACAGGAAGCGGAGGCCATGAAGGCGGCCAAAGCCCGTATCCTGGAAGTGGCAAAAGAGTTCGAGAAGATATCAGGCCGGCGTTATGGGCTGTTTGAAGAATACAGGATGGAGGATGCTGATTTGGCTCTGGTTATTATGGGATCCAGTGCCGGAACCGGCAAAACCGCGGTTGACAAGCTGCGCGAGGCAGGAATAAAAGCCGGTCTGGTCAAAATCAGGGTTTTCCGCCCTTTCCCCGGGGAAGAACTGGCCCAGACCCTGGCAGGGACCAGGGCGGTAGCGGTCATGGACAAATCCGAGGGTTTCTCGGCTAATGGCGGTCCCTTATTTGCTGAAACCCGCAGCGCCCTGTACGATCTCAAGCAGCGCCCCTATTTGATAAATATCGTCTATGGCCTGGGGGGCCGGGACATAAAGGTTGAGGATTTCGAGCAGGTGTTTAAACGCCTGGCGAATATTGCTGAAAGCGGCGATATCCATCCGGTGTACAGCCATATGGGACACAGATCGAAAGGGGCGATAGCATGAGCAAGGTTTATAACCTCAAAAGGGAAGTGGAAAAGCCGCCCCGCCTCACCGGAGGGCACAGGCTGTGTGCCGGTTGCGGGGCCGGGGTGGTAGTAGCCGGGGTTCTGCGCGCTCTGAACAAAGAGGATCGTGCAGTGGTGGTCAACGCCACCGGCTGCGTGGAGGTCTCTACCTTCATGTATCCTTATACTGCTTATACGGACAGTTTTATCCATTCCGCTTTTGAAAACGCAGCCGCTACCTGCAGCGGGGTGGAAGCAGCCTATAAGGCTTTGCAGCGCCGCGGCAAGGTGAACGGAGTGGTCAAGTTCATCACTTTCGCCGGTGACGGCGGCACCTATGATATTGGCTTTCAATCCCTGTCAGGAGCCATGGAACGCGGTCATGACATGGTCTACGTCTGTTATGACAATGAGGCCTATATGAACACCGGGATCCAGCGTTCCTCTTCGACGCCTCGCTTTGCCCGCACCACCACCTCGCCCGTAGGCTCAGCGGGGCAGGGCAAGCCACAGAACAAAAAAGATATCACTGAGATTATGGTTGCTCACCACATCCCCTATGTGGCTCAAACCGCCCCTTTGGGGAACTTCAAGGATCTGCACATCAAGTCGCACAAAGCCATTTATACCGAAGGCCCGTGCTTTTTGAACATATTATCCCCCTGCCCCCGGGGTTGGGACTACCCTGCGTCCAAGCTGGCTGAGATCAGCAGGCTGGCTGTGGAAACCTGTGTCTGGCCGCTTTTTGAAGTGGAGGAAGGGATATGGCGCTTGAGTTATATACCCAAAAAAAAGCTGCCGGTAGAGGAGTTTCTCCGCCCGCAGGGCAGATTCCGCCATATGTTCCTTAAGGGCAATGAGTGGATGATCGAAACTGCGCAGGCTTACGTGGATGAGAAATGGGAACGCTTGCTGGAGCGCACCGGCGCATAAATCTTGCGCAAAGCATCATTTGATATGGTATGATACCTGTTAATAAGGGGGTTTTGGCTGTGGAACCGACTTTATTCACCAATGAGGTTATTCTGTCCTGGCTCCAGTATTTTTCCCAAAATGTGGACATCAACCTGGCACAGCTGAAGATGCTGGACATCACAGGAAAGAACAAGAACCTGATCCCGACCGTGATGTGCAACCGCGCTGTCCTGGTGTTTACGGATGCCGGTCATCCGGATATCTTTTATGACATGTGGAACGCGGAGCTGGGCGATTGTGTTATCTGGTACAATGAGGGCTCCGACCCGGTAGGCCCGATCAAGCATAACAAGGTCTCAGAAATGATAAACCGGGGGATCAATGCCTCTGCAGCTATGCTGGTCTTAAATCCCAATGCCGCCACCAATTATCAGATAGGCATTGAAAACAGTCGTTTCTCTCCCGGCTCGGTACAGTATGTGTGCCGGGAAGTGCGTGCCGTTATAATGAATAAGCTCAACCTGGGCGACCAGGATAATGTGTGTATAATCTCGGGTGAGAGCATTGCCGTGGAGGCAGCCATTATTGCGGCGGAAGGCAGCGTCATCGCGGTGGAATACGACCCCCGGGATCGCACTACCATGCAGTGCAATGTGGATAAATTTGGCCTCAACAACGTGATAATTGTCGATTCCCTGGACAACGGCATTTTGGAGCAATTGCCGGTGCCGGATATCGCATTTATAGTCGGATCCCCGCGTATCGGCCGTGAAATCCAGCAGCTACTGGCTGTCAATCCCCACATGAATTTTGTTATTTATACCCTGGATTTCGATATTCTGACCTCTCTTCCCGCGTTGTTCAAGGAGAACGCCCTGAAACGCACTGAAGCCATACGGGTGGAGGTATCGCGGGTTAACAGCAAAGGCCTGATGGAACCGTTTCCATCACCCTGGTTGATATCTGCCCGAAGAGCATGAGAGCACAGCAATTATTGCTGTTTATCTTCGGGAATATGTTCCAGGATATAGGATGATACATTATCCGGGGAGATATTCAAAGCTACCGCCAATTCCTGATTAAGGAGTTTTTCTGCGGTATTCATCAAGCCTTCTTCTGTTTTGCCTATTTTTTTGCCGACCCTGGCTCGGGCTTCCTTTTCCAGATATACGGACTTAATCAGTCTCACCCAATCCTCAGGTTTCCCCGATCTGAGGGCATTCTTAAAAACGGCATTTCTTTGCTTCTCATCATCGGTCCACGCAGTTTCCTGTTCCGGCAGGGATGCAATCAATGCCAAGGCGGCTTCTCGGCTGATGACTGGCCTCATGGCGAGCCTGGGGCTGTCTACTGGAATCTTTATGGTCATATTGTCATCAAAAACAGGCCGCAGCACATAATAGCTGGTCTGCTTATCCCTGGCATACTCGTCTTTCCCGATATCAGTAATCTGGCATGCCCCGACTAAACCGTACATAACATAATCATTGATTTTAAACATAAGCATTTCCCTTATAAAAACCTGAAAAAACTAACCATCATTTGCCCGGCGGTGTATACGAAAAAGCAGTTTCGACAGCGGAATTGAGGCCATCGAAACCACCCGTCACAATAAAATTATACCAATAATAAGAATTTGATGTAATAGCCAATATTGGTTGTAGTGTAAATATTATGTATTACCACTATTTGCCTTTTAAAATAATAGAATTGGAGATATTTCCCCAAAATGCTGCTGATTTTGAATGTGGATTTAGGACAGGAGTGTTGATAAACTGAAAAGTAGATATCATTATTTCGCCAGTCTCAGCATGTTTTTTCCACGGCAAGTATTGGTATGATTTCAGATGAAAGAGGTGTTATTATGGATTTCAAGCTCACCGAAGAACAGGAACTCATCAAGTCAAACATTCGCGAGTTCGTCCTGCAGCACGTTGAGCCCGTAGCTGCGGAGATCGATGCCAGCTGTCGCCAGCCTGTGGAAATATTCGAGAAGTTAGGGGAACTGGGCATGATGGGCATCTCCTATCCGGTTGAGTATGGCGGCGGTGGGGAGAAGTTTGTAACCACCATGATGGTTACCGAAGAATTGGCCCGCGGTTGTGCCACCACCAGTTTCCTCCATTCCTACAGCTATGGCCTGGTAGGACATCCCATACTCACTTTCGGCAATGAGGAGCAGAAAAAGCAGTATATGCCCGGCCTGGCTCAAGGCAAGATCGTAGGTGCTTTTGCCTTGACCGAACCTGGAGCGGGTACTGATGTCAGTTCCGCCACCACCACAGCGGTCAAAAACGGGGACGAATACATAATCAACGGAACCAAGACTTTCATCACTAACGCCATTATTGCCGATGTCTTTGTGGTATTCGCCTATACCGACCGTTCTGCCGGCTCCAAGGGCATGACCGCCTTTTTAATCCCCAAAGGAACCCCGGGAATCACAGTGAGCAAAACATTTAACAAGTTAGGTGTCAGGGGATCTCAGACTTCGGAAGTTGTGTTTAAGGATTGCGCCGTTCCGGCATCCTGCGTATTGGGTCAGGAAGGACAGGGTTTCAGAATTGCCATGAGCGCTCTCGATGTCGGCCGCATCGGCATAGCCGCCATGGCTACCGGCATTACTCAGGCCTGCCTGGATGAATCAGTACGCTATTCCAAGCTGCGGGTGCAATTTAACAAGCCTATCGCCAAACAGCAGGCCATTCAGTGGTTTATAGCCAATATGTCCACCGATGTCGATGCCTCACGTTTTCTCTACATGTATGCCGCCTGGTTGAAAGATGAGGGCAAACCATTCAGCCTGGCTGCATCCAAGGCCAAGCTGTTCTGTTCGGAATGCGCGGCCAGACACACTACCAAGGCGGTTCAGATCCAGGGTGGTTATGGCTTCATGACCGGGGCCAAGGTCGAACGCCTCTACCGCGATGTCAAGCTAACCGAGATCGGTGAAGGCACTTCCGAAGCCCAGCGCATGATCATTGCTGGTGCGGCCTTGCGTTAATTCCACGTTAATAGCTGCAGTATACCTATCTGCAATACACATGCAAGCGACATTCCACTCAATCAACGTTTTTTGCAGCTGTAATTCTAACAGTACTATTTGCTGGAAACAAATGTGATAAATTATTCTTTCACTATCTACGTAATTTCCGGGTTATTTTATCTTTATGGTTCGCATATATTTTCACAGAAGCAACGAGTACGGCAAAGATATGGGTACAAATATATTTTGCCTGCCTGAAAAAAGTCTGGGGTTAGGACCAACTCATAGGCTGGTTTCTAAACCCGCGTGCTTAAAGCCGTTGAGCAGGATTGCTGTAAATGGTCAGGATGTGTCACGAGTTGGGATAAAGCCAAAGGCTCTGCTTTGGGAACACCCTGTTCCCTGATATAGAGATCATATGTCAATTATCATTTAAGCCGTTCATCGGCTCTTTTTTTTGCTAAAATAGCCTGGCTTTTTCCTGCCGTTGCCGGGCTGCTTCTTCTTAATCACCTGGGTACTGTAAAGATTTTTACAAGCTTGAATCCAGCCGCTGGGAAAAGAACCTGATCGACTACCTTCTTACAGGTACCTATTGGCCAGCCCGTATAGAGCGCGCATTTAATGATGAAAAGTATATAAACACAGCAAGCAGCCTATAGTTTCTTCCCAACCAGTATGGCTTTCTCCGCGTCACAGTAACCCTGGCCCTGTTCATAAGGGGAGAGGTTCCAGTTTTCAGCAGCCTCCAAGAGGCAATGTTTCACTTGATCCGGGGAAAGCTGGGGTTGGGATTCAAGTATAAGAGCCACCACACCCGCGCAAATGGGAGTAGCCATCGAAGTGCCGGACAGACTGAAGTAATCTTTATCCACCCGGGCGCTTTTATATTGTTTATCCAGATACGAATTGGGGGAGCGCAGGGATATTATATTTACCCCTGGGCTGAGGATATCGGGCTTGGCGAGTCCATCGATGGTCGGTCCCCGGCTGGAAAAGTCGGCTACCTGATCATCGGAGCGCAGCGGGGTATCCCGGTCATTCATAGCCCCCACGGTTATGACTTTGGGGCTTATTCCGGGACTGGATATGGTTTTTTCTTCCGGACCTTCGTTGCCGGCGGCTACAACAACCACCATGCCCTCATCCCAGGCCTTCTCCACAATTTTGACCATTGGGTCCTCATTGGCAGGGGATATGGCACTGCTGCCCAGCGACATGGAGATAATGTTGATGGTATATTTCTCTTTATTGTCGATACACCATTGTACTCCCGCCATGACTGTTGAAAGCGAGCCTGAACCCATCTTGTTCAGCACCTTGACGCCGATCAAAGCCGCATCCGGGGCAATGCCCTTGAACTTGCCGTTTGATGCCTTGCCATTTCCCGCTGCGTCCCCGGCGCAATGAGTTCCATGCCCATTGTCATCATAAGCTGCGGTTTTGTTGTTGATTACGTCCTTAAAAGCCTTAATTCTTCCAGCCAGATCCTGGTGCTCGTAAATGCCGGTATCAACCACCGCGATGGTGATGCCTTTGCCGGTCAGGTTTTGTATCGCTGGGGTATTGGCTTTTACCGAGGCTCTGGCTACATCCAGCAAAGCCCGCACTTCTCTGTCGAGATGGATGGTTTTGATGGAAGGGTCGCCATCCAGCAGTTTTTCCAGAGCGGCAGGGGTCAGGATGGCTGAACAGCTGCGCACACTTGGATAGTGATGTTTGATGCGGGAGAGGAAATGTTTGCCCAGCAGGGAGTCGGCCCTTTTCACCTGAACGGTGAATTCTTCCTGCTCATCTTGAAATTCAATGATAACCGCATATTTCTTGGTTCGCTTGAGCAGGCTCTCAAGTGCGGAATGCAAAAAGCAGGGTACCCAGCGCATGGGCTGGTACAAATCAAACATGGCGTTTCGGAGCGCTTTATCCATTTTTTTGGGATGCCGGCGCGCCAGGTTAGCCATTGAGAGACCGAACACAGTAATTCCCCCATATTGTTCGTATAACGTATCATATGAGGGGAATCAGATAAGTGTACCCTGGTGTGGTTAATACCTGATAATACCATTAAAAAGGCCACATTTGCCGGCATGCAAAAGCCCGACCCCATGGCAGCAGGTGAACCCCTGCCGGCTGGCTAGAGGTTAAGCGCAGTCCCCGGCTTGCTCATATAAGCTAGCAGCATTAACAACAGCACTATATCTAAAAAAAGACAGCAATCAGACTAAAAAGAAGCCCCCTGGTGAGCTATATACTATTTACTGAAAAGCGTTATATTCGAGCAAGCAGCCCGGCTTATACCATGGTGTTGCTTTACAGCACTGCCTGCCTGCGGATAAGTTGCTTTAAGCCGAGATTGCTTACCCCATCAGCCCAGCAAGAATTATAACGCTGTTCCACTGGCGTGAAAGGGTGAAAGAATGACATTAAAGGAGATGAGATATGTTGGTACCATTGCGCAAAACCTTATTTAGCATCTTCATGATACTGGTATTGGGCCTTCTTGCTCCTGCCTGCGCCTGGGGTGCGGTAAATCCCGGTGTGATTCCCGGGACAAGCCCTTATATCGATAAGGAGATCGATAAAAACACTGTGCCTTATATCAATGCAGCGCCCAAAGCACCCAGCGATCTTAAAGCTACAAGCACGCCCGGAAAGATTGTCCTGACCTGGACCGATAATTCCACCAATGAAGAGGGCTTTGTCATTGAACGCAAAGCCGGCACTGGAGAGTTCTATCCGATAGATGCGGTTAAGGCCAATGTTACTACTTACACTGATACGGCACAGACCAGTTATCCCCTTCATCCCAATGAAGTGTACTACTACCGGGTCAAAGCGGTCAAAGGCAGCATATTCTCGGCAAGCTCCAATGAAACCCCGGGCACATATTATTACACCTATGAGCCTCAACCGGCCTATGACCTGCAGGTATTGCCAATCGTATACAATGATACAAGCTTCAAGTTGCAATGGAAATATTCCCACAATTTAAATACGGCCAATTACCTGGAAGTATCCAAAAACGGCAGTGCTTTTATGCAGGTTGCCTCTCTGGCTTCATCACAATCCACCTACAGTGTGAGCAAGTCTGACCTGGTAGTCGATGTAAACTATACCTACCGCATCAAATCTCAGAATCAATACGGCACAAGTTATTCCAATCAGGTGGTGGTTAAAATCCCGCATCTGCCTGCTGACCCCACCGACTTTATTTCGCCTAGATCTGGAAGCACTTTTGTTCATATGCAATGGAAGGATAATTCCGATAATGAGCAAGGGTTTTTGATATTCCGCAAAAAGCGGAGCGATAACAGCTTTGATTTTACCAGGCCCATAGCGGTTACAGGTCCTAATGTACAGGAATACACTGATACCGGTCTTGAGCCTCTTACATTTTATGACTACCGGCTGTACCCCTTCAACGAAAACGGTATGAAAGTGGTTAATCTGGAAACTACTCAAGCCACAGGGCCACTTGCCCCGCAAAACCTGAGTGCTGCAGCTCTCTCAGCCTCGAAAGTAAAACTGGAATGGTATGATCCCAATGATAGCGTGGTGATAGTACGGTATCGTATTGAGCGTAAAACCGAGGGAGAGGATTGGAGATTTGTAACGTGGCATTCTTCTGAAGCTGCACCTGGATTTAACAGCTGGATCGACGAATCCCTGGCGGACAATACCACTTATTATTATCGCTGCTATGCTTATACCGGGGTTTATATTTCCGACCCTTCTCAGGAGGTGTCGGTAACTACCAGAGGTGCTTTAACCCTTCCGCAAAACGGGCCGATTGTGCTGGGTAAAAAGGTTATCAGCCTGAGCCTGGGCAGCAAGCAGATCAACGTTGACAATCAGGTTTTCGACATGGACACTGCGCCGGTAAGTACGCAGGGGAGAACCATGCTGCCCATCAGATACATCACCGAGGCCCTGGACGCAAGCCTGGCCTGGGATGATGCTACTCAGAAGGTTACCATTGTAAAAGGGGATAAAACCATCGAATTATGGATAGGCAACAATACCGCCAGGGTTAATGGCCAAGAGCGCCTGATCGATCCTGATAATCCCGAGGTGCGGCCATTTATAGCCCCTCCTGGCCGGACTATGCTGCCCCTGCGTTTCATAACAGAAAACCTGGGCTGTGAAGTGGAATGGGATCCGGTTCTGCAAACGGTCAAAATACTTTATGAAGCCGGGTAAAAGCAACAATTGGGTTGTGGAAAAGCAGGTTTAAAAAACCGGCTTCATATGGCCACCAATCTATGACGATTTAAGAACAAGGCCCGGAGCGACATGCTCCGGCTTTGTTATTGGCCGGTCAAAAGCTGAGTGATCGCTTGGTGAAAAAACTGTTTCTCATTGGTGCAGCCTGTACTGGGAGGGAGAGATGCCGGTCTTTTTCTTGAATATTTGGCTGAAATAGCTGCTGCTGCTAAATCCGGACAGGTAGGAAATATCATCGATTGAGTAATTGGTCTTCTTAAGCAGATGCTTGGCCTTTTCAATCTTTACATGCAGCAGGTATTCGAATGGGGTTCTGCCAGTATACTGTTTGAACAATCGTAAGAAATGAAAGGTACTGTAATGGGTTTGTGCGGCTAAATCATTAAGCGACAGCTTGTGTTGATAATTGTCGGTGATATACTCTACAGCCCTGGCAATGCAGTTATTCTCCCGGTTTTCAGGGGCTTGTACAGGCAGAGCAGGCGGTTTGTAATGAATCTCGCGCAAAAGCAGCACCGCGGTCTCTACCGCCAGGCTTTCGAGCATCAAAGAGCAGCCGGGCTGATCAGCCTGGCACTCGTTCATGAATAGGTGAAGCATTTCCTTAAGCCTGGGGCTGAATAGAAAACAATCATTCTTTAGTTCCGGATTTTCATGGCCAAACATCTCCTCAGCAACCGATTGGAGAAGCTTCTTATCCATATAGATGATTATAGCCTTGAAATCATCGATCCCGGTATCTTCTGCTTGATGAGCGTCTGTGTCAAGGTTTAGTAGGAGAAACTCCTGGTCTTAGTTAATAAATATCT
>ERZ773359.2090-NODE-2090-length-26011-cov-13.544460_pt1 | contig 26011 bp, 24 predicted proteins | sample MGYA00374955_ERZ773359 | MGnify/ENA primary metagenome ERZ773359 (study PRJEB29098, sample SAMN04486028) | biogas fermenter metagenome | study: EMG produced TPA metagenomics assembly of the Biogas fermentation microbial communities from Germany - Plant 4 DNA1...
TATGATTCCGGCTTTATCTTGCAGTCGAAGCCGCAGGCCCTTACCCATCCTACTATCTCGGAGATGTACCGGGATGTTGGGCCCTTGTTTCCCGCATCAACGTGAATTGCGGTAATATTGCAGTCCACGTCGTCGTCCTTAAACCGATCGGTAAGCCTTAAGGCCAGGTCCAGGCTTAGGGAGGTCTCATGGATGAGTTTTTGCCTGATGTTGGTTATTATACTTGTATACTTCGTATCGGTAAAGTATATCCCGCCCTTTCCCTTTCTCCATACCGCAACGCACAGCACCGTCTTGGTAAGTTCATGGTTTTGGGAATCCGAACCGATGGTTATCTCATACTCGTATTCAGGATACTCGCATATAAAGTCCTTTACTATTTTATACATCTGGTCAAAGGTTACTCTCCCATAGGTGGGACTCCACATAATGTCACCAGCTTTCGTAAGTTAAAAAAATCTTACTTTTAAATTATACTCGCAATCAAAAAAAGATGCAAATGCCCGATTGGCAATAATACCAATGGTTGCGAGACCCTTGGAACGGGCATAATAATGTAATGGCAAAAGCAATTTTTTTAACCGGCCGGAAATAATAATATTGATTAATAAAAATACTCAGTAAAGGAGGATACAGTATGTTTGACCTGGTGCCCTTCAGAAACGACAGGGGTTTTAGAAGCCTTATACCCGATGGCCTTTGGGAAAACTTCTTCGAAACCGGTTTCCCCACATTCATGGGCTTTGGAACCAAAAGCATGCGGGTGGATATAAGGGAGGAGGATGACCGGTATATAATGGAAGCCGACCTTCCCGGTTTCAGGAAGGAAGACATCGGCATCCAGCTTAGGGATAATATCATTACCATATCCGCCGAGCACAACGAGGACATCGAGGAAAAGGGAGAAAGCTATTTAAGGCGGGAAAGAAGGTCGGGCAGACTGGTAAGAAGTTTCATGGTGGACAACGTAAAACACGACGAAGTTTCTGCCCGCTATGAAAACGGAGTATTAAGAGTTATCCTCCCGAAGGAAAACAAAAGACCTGCCAGGGAAAAACGAATTGATATCCAATAACATTTAAACCCCCGGTTTTACAAGACCGGGGGCTTAAACATTCAAACAGTTATTCGCACTCCTTCACATCTTCCATTTCCGGTTCCGGCGGCACGCATGAACTTTCCGTTTCAAACGCAGCGGCAAAAAAGATTATTATTATGATAAGAAGAAAAAAGTTTTTCCCGTACAGCTTTACAAATGCAGTCAATCGGTCAACAAGCTCCGACATCAAACCCCTCCTCAAAATTTCTATTGCTTTGTGAACGTTATCAATAACCCGCTATATATATACGGCTTAAGTTCATAAACGGTTACCCGCCGCAAAAACACGTCAAAAGCCCCGCCTGTTGAGAGGCGGGGGCTTTCGATTATATAAGGGGATATATATAGTGTACTATTTTATCTTTGCAAAGGCCTGTTCCAAGTCTTCCAGTATGTCTTCCGGCTCCTCTATGCCCACCGAAAGCCTTACGAGACCGTCGGATATCCCCGCTTCCAGGCGTTCTTCCCTCGTGTAGGGCGAATGGGTCATTGAAGCGGGATGCTGAATGAGGGAATCCACGTTCCCAAGGCTTACCGCAAGGTGTATCAATTCCACGCTGTTCATCAGCGTAATACCGGCTTCCATTCCACCCTTCAGTTCAAAGGCTATCATGGCGCCAAATCCGCTCGCCTGCTTCTTAGCGAGGTCATGCTGGGGATGGGAAGCAAGGCCCGGATAGTACACCCTTTCCACCTTGGGGTTCTGTTCAAGCCACTTGGCTACCGCCATTGCGTTCTTTTCATGCTTTTCCATCCTCACCGCCAGTGTCTTAAGCCCTATACTGAGAAGCCATGCATCAAAGGGGCTGATAACCGCTCCTATGTCCTTCAGCGTTGTAACCTTTACCTCATCTATAAATTCCTTTTTGCCTACCGTCACCCCGGCTATCACCAGACCGTGGCCTCCTATATACTTGGTCGCGCTGTGCACCACCACGTCGCAGCCCAGTTCCAGCGGTCTCTGCCAGTAGGGGGTCATGAAGGTGTTGTCCACTATTACTTTAGCCCCGTACCGGTGCGCAATTTCGGCGGTTGCCGCCAGGTCCACAAGGGTCATGTTCGGGTTGGCAGGGGATTCCACGTACACCACCTTTGTATTGGGCCTCATGGCCGCTTCAATGTTTTTTGTATCCGTAGCATCCACAAAGGTTGTCTCCACTCCGAACCTCGCGATGAGATGGGACAAAAAAGCGTGGGTACAGCCGTACAGCGTCTTGGCCGCTACTATATGGTCCCCGGCGCTTACCAGGGCCATAATCGGGGCTGTTATCGCCCCCATACCCGACCCGAAGGCCGCGGCAGCCTCTCCCCTTTCCAACAGGGCCATCTTATTTTCAAAATCGGTTATGGTGGGGTTACCCAACCGGGTGTATATATAACCCTCTTCTTCACCGGCAAACCTCTTTGCTCCCTGGTCCACATTGTCAAAAATAAAAGTTGAAGTCTGGTATATCGGCCTTATATGGGACCCTGTCAGTGGGCAGGGCTTTGAAAAAACAGCCTGGGTGCCCATCCTCAGCTTCTTTACATCCATTGATATCTCCTCCTTATAACCGTTATACTGTTCAGGATACGCAATTTCCATGCCAGTTTATTTATAGAAATAAAAATAAGCTTCCATCACCGGAAGCCTTTAAAACGCAGTTTTATCGCCTTGATTTATCCGTCGGCCAAATGCGGCGGCATCATTAGTGTAAACATAAGTTTCCTAAAGTGGTATTACTGGAAACTTTAAGTTACATTTGTAAACTAACATTTCCAATCACGGCCTTATGCCGTATTTTTTCATTTTTTTGATGACAGCGGTGTGGGATATTCCCAGTACAGCCCCCACCCTTCGCGAACTGCCAAGCCTCTCCACCGCCTCCTTCAAAACCCTCTTTTCGGTTTCCTGGAGTATCTGCCTGAGGGGCCTATCGTCCTTTAACAGGCTCTCGCCGCCTTCTTCCCCGGCATACCTTGTATCCAGTATAATATGCCTTTCTTCAATATATCCGCCCTGCACAAGGTTTATTGCCCGCTCTATCACGTTGGACAGTTCCCTTACATTCCCCGGCCAGTTATAGGAACTGAGCTTTTCAACGGCTTGACGGGTAATCCCTTTAACCGGTTTTCCCATGTTTTCGCTTACCTTTTTAATAAAACTTTCCACCAGTATGGGGATATCCTCCTTCCTCTGCCGCAGCGGCGGCACGAAAAGAGGCACCACGTTCAGCCTGTAATACAGGTCGTCCCTGAAAAGGCCCTTTTCCAGCATTTCCTCCAGGTTCCGGCTGGTGGCGGCTATTATCCTAACATCCACCTTGATTTCCTCGGTTCCCCCTATTCTCCTTATCTTCCCCTCCTGCAAAACCCTAAGCAGCTTTACCTGCAGGTGGGGCGACAGTTCACCTATCTCGTCCAGGAATAGGGTGCCCCCGTCGGCAAACCGGAAAAGACCCTGTTTACCTCCCCTGCGCGCACCGGTGAAGGCCCCATCTTCATACCCGAACAGTTCGCTCTCCAAAAGGCTGTCCGGCAGGGCACCGCAGTTTACCGGAACAAAATGACCATCCTTACGCCGGCTGGCCCTGTGTATTGACCGGGCAAACAGCTCCTTGCCGGTACCGCTTTCACCCCGTATTAGAACGGTGGAATTGCTGTTTGCCACCATCCTTGCAATTTTCTTTGCGTATTCAATACCGTCGCTTATCCCCAGTATATCGTCGAAGGTTATATCCGGCGATGAAGTCATGCTGTACACCAGTTCCAGCACCCTTTTTATATCCTTTATCAGGGCAACGGCCCCGACTATCTGGTCCTTTTCGTTCTTAATGGGCCTTCCGCTGGTTATATAGTTGCTTACACCCCTGGCCGTTTTCAGCATAATCTCCTCGTTGTCGTAGCCCTGCCCGGTTTTAAGGGAATTAAGCATCGGTATATCATCCGCCAGCACCTCGGACACCGGTTTGCCCAGCACCTCCTCCGCCCGGTAGTTCAATATCTTTTCCGCGGACGGGTTGAATATATTTATCCTGCCCCGGGCGTCCACCGCCACAATCCCCTCGTCCACCGAGTCCATAACAGCCTTTAACTGGCGCTCCCTTTCCTCGTAGGGCATAAGTTCTATTAGAAACTGTTCCTTTACTCCCTCGAGGGCTGATATATCCTTTTTTAGCTTTTCCAACACCCCGGCGGGACACGACTGTATCTTAAGGAAGATTTTCCCCGGCGATACCTCCATGGCGGCAATATTCAGGTTATACCTGTACACCACCTGCAATACGTCAAGGGTCATGCCTATCCTGTCCCGGGTGTTTACAAGAAGCCTTCTGTATTCCTCCATATTCTAACCCCGCTTTCAAGATAACGTTTCGAGAAGTTTTTTCAGTTCTTCGGCTTCGAATACGTATCTTTCGTTACAAAAGTGGCACACAAGCTCGGCTTTGCCCTCCTTCTTCAGCAAATCCTTTATTTCATCCTTTCCAAGGCTTATCAGCACCTCTTCCAGCCGCTCCTTCGAGCAGTCGCACTTGAACATGAGCGGTTTTTTCTCCAGGAATTTTAGGTCGTTATCCTGCAGAACATGTTTCAAGACCTCCTCCGGGTTTAGGCCTTCGTCAATAAGGGCGGATACCGGTTTTGCTTTATAAAGCCTTTCTTCAATCATGGCTGCCTCTATTTCGGTGGCACCCGGCATAAGCTGTATCAGGTAACCTCCCGCCGCCCGCACCGTAAGGTCGGTATCCACCAGCACTCCAAGGGCAACGGCGGAGGGCGTCTGTTCCGAATAGGTGAAATATGCCGCCATGTCCTCGGCAATCTCTCCCGACACCAGGTCCACCTTTCCTATGTAGGGTTCCTTTAGACCTAAGTCCTTTATTATAGTAAGCTGGCCTTTTTTGCCCACCACTCCTCCTACATCAAGCTTTCCGGCGGTATTTAGGGGCAAATCGGCCTGGGGGTTATCCACGTATCCCTTAACCTCGCCCCGGGCATTCGCCACCACCACTATCCTGCCTATGGGCCCGCCCCCTGTTACCTGGAGCGTCAGCCGGTCGCTGTCGTTTTTTAACATCAGGCCTGTTATGGCCGCCGCCGTCAGGCTCCTGCCAAGGGCTGCCGCAGCGGTCGGCGAGCACCGGTGCAGTTTCGCCGCCTCTCCCACCAGGCCGGTGGTTACCGAGGCAATAGCCCTTATATGTCCCGTTTTGTTCATGGCTCTGACCGCATAATCCATTCAATATCCCTCCCGGATAATGATAAAACCCCGTCGGTTGACGAGGTTTATTGCCGCTATCAAATGCAAAAGTTAACCATTATGTTAAACTCTCTGAACATTTGCAGCCTGAGGTCCCTTAGCTCCCTGTACAATCTCAAAACTTACTTCCTGGCCTTCCTCCAGGGTTTTGAAACCCTCCATCTCGATGGCTGAGAAGTGAACGAAAACATCTTCACCGTTTTCCCTTTCTATGAAACCGTAACCCTTCTCAGCGTTGAACCATTTTACTTTACCTTTTTCCATTTAATGCATTCCTCCTAAAAAACCTGAATGTGACATAGCCTTCCAGCTACTACAAAGAGTTTATCACACTGCACTCTGCAATGTCAAACAAAATCCCCTGCACAACAAAATTTATCATAATAAACCAATTTTATCATCTCCCGAAACACCTGGCTGTACGGGGCTTTATAGGTATACTTTTTTAAAATTAGTTTATCCACTTGCTCCTTTTAATATGCTTTTAAACTTTTCCTTTTGCAAGCCGCCGTATGCAAAGCTGTATGGATTTGGAGAAAGGCAAAAAGCATTAAAAGAGGAATAGAAAAACCTATCCCTCTACGCGTCTTTTTGCATCTTTTGTTCTTTTTGCGCCCTTTTCCTGGTGGTTATTATGCCGCCGATTCTGCCCGTTTCGGCGGCGGTCAGGCCTCCCCACCCCTCTCTGTCCACCTTTTCTCCCAGGCCCAGTTCCCGGGCGATTTCATATTTGAGCCCGTCCCCCGGCTTTTTCTTCTTTGACTTCTTTCCCTTGGACTTTGCTGAAGATGCCATGGGTATCCCTCCTTCAATCCCTATTATGCTGTCAAGGACGCAAAAATATGTAGAAGAATTGCCGAAGGCACTACCCCATTATCAGCATCAGCTGGCCTGCGCAAATGACGACAAATAAAAACACCGTGACCATAACCGGAATAAAATCGGTAACATAGGTTTTACCCGGCACCACTTCCGGGCGCCGGCTCTCCAGTCCCCTGAAAAGCCGTAGCGCGGTAATTCCTCCCGCAAGGGCAAGGATGCCCCAGAATGCAACACTTGAAGCCATCACTCCGGAGGTGAGATTGCCCTCCATGCCTTGTACTGCCGTATCCGTCGTCAAGCCTGCAATAAACATGAAAGTTACCGAAACCGCATTGTTGATAAAGTGTCCGACAACGGGAGCGGCCACCGATCCGGTTTTTATCGACATAACTGCAAAAACAATCCCGAGAAAAGCCGGTCCTACGAAGTTCTGAATATTGAAATGAAAAATACCAAAGAGTATTGCGGAATATATTACGGCTTTCCTCTCGCCCAGCCATTCATATCCTTTCAACAAAAAGCCCCTAAAAAAAAGCTCCTCGCCCACCCCGGCGGCAAAGGCGATGACAAGTATATTTTTAATGTATTCCCTTCCGCTTTCCGCCACCGGTATATGCAGCGGCAGCGGTTCTCCCAGCATGTCCAGGACAAGGCTGCCCAGCAAGTTCAAAAACAGCCCCACCGGGTATACGCAAAGAGTTATAAGGGCACATTTCCAAAGCGTGGAAAGGCTTATCCAGTTAAATCGGAAGGCCTCCTTTGCGCTAATACCCTTCCATTTTATATACATGAAAGCCGGCAGCGGAATAATTACAAGCTCGGTTATTAACAACCCCGCGTATATGTTTTTTGCCTGCAGGTAATACCCCAGCGTGATAAGCAGCACCGCCGTCACCAGGAAAACCGTGTTTATACCAAGAAGCGTAACCGGGTTTTCTTTGTGCAACTATACCCTTCCCCTTCCTACAATAGCCTTTATAAATTATTATTCTATAAGACGTCCGCATATCCTTTAAATCGCTTGTCGTTTCAAAGTGTTGACAAATCCAGGTATTGGAAATATAATGGTTCCATACCGAACTGTCAAGGGAGGCCACGCCCTATGGGTGATTCGGAAATGTGGGACGAAATACTAAAGGTCATAAAAAGGATACATATCCGGGCGGATGCCATGGAAAAATACTCTTTTGATTCTCTGGGCCTTTCCCCCAACCAGTCGGCAGTGATATCCGTCATAGACCGGGACTTGTTCTATACCCATACCAGGATTGCAAAGGAAACCGGTCTCAGCAAAAGCACCCTTTCGGGAGCCTTGAATGCCTTGGAGCAAAAGGGCCTCATAGAGAGGGCAGAGTCCAAGGATGACAAAAGAAAGTCCTTTATAAACCTCACGCGGCAAGGCCGGGAGCTGAGGTCCGCCATACTGTCCGGCGGCCCAAAGGGACTGTTGGAAGCCGCCGATATGACAGAACTTGAAAAAAAGCTGCTTTACATCCTGCTGAAAAAGCTCAGCAGCCATCTGGAGGAGATTGACTGAACGCCCCCAGTCTTTCCAATATCCTTACAAACATTTCTATACCAACGGTCAATACGTCCTCGTTGAAATTGAAATAACAGCTGTGGAGGGGGTGCACGTACCCCTTTTTCTCGTTCCTTGTACCCAGCATGAAAAATACGCCCGGTACCTCCCTCTGGTAGTAGGAAAAGTCCTCCGCCAGCATTACCGGGTTTATTATTTCCAAATCCTTATCCCCGGCAGCGTCACATAATAAATCGAACAGCCCTTTGTCATTCACCACCGCCGGAAGCCCGTTGCCAAACCCCACCCTGGTTTCACAGCCAAAGGCCCGGCCTATCCCCTTGGTAATGGTTATAATCCTATCCTTTACTATGTTGTAGTCCTCTTCCCTGAAGGTCCGCATGGTACCCTCCAGCCGTGCGCTTCCTGCCACCACGTTAAGGCGTTCCCCGGCGTCCACCCTGCCGATGGTAAATACCGCAGCCTCCATGGGACTTACCGACCTGCTTACTATGGTCTGGCAGGCGACAATTATGTGACCCGCCGCCACCACTGCATCCCTGCCCTTGTGGGGCTGCGCGCCGTGACAGCCCTGACCGAATACGTCTATGTATACCTCCTCGGTCTGGGCCATCATTGGCCCCGGCCTTGAACCTATCCTGCCCTCCTCCAGCTCCGGGTAAAGGTGAAGCCCGAATATACCGTCCACCTTGGGGTTCTCCAGCACTCCGGCCTTCACAAGGGGCAGGGCTCCTCCCGGGCCTTCCTCCGCCGGCTGGAATATAAGCCGCACGTTTTGCGTAAGACTTTCCCTGTTCTGCAGTAGATACCTGCCAAAGCCGGCCAGCACCGCCATATGACCGTCATGTCCGCAGGCATGCATCATGCCCTTTTTCGCAGAAGAAAAGGGCAGACCGGTTCGCTCCTCCACCGGAAGGGCGTCCATATCCGCCCTGAAAGCGTAGCACCTGTCCCCCTCCTTTCCGGCTATATCCACGATAACCGCCGTCCCAAACAGGTCGGTCCTTACCCGTGCTCCCAACCCTTCAAAATATTCCCGGAGGGTGCGGGAGGTTTCATACTCCTCCAAGCCCCTTTCGGGATTTGAATGAAGCTTTCTTCGCAAACGTATTACATCCTCTTTCAGGCCTTCCACAGCTTTTCTGGCTTTAATCAAGGCACAACTCCTCCCGCTGCCGTGTTTTTGTTAAGTAAAATATACCATTCCCCGTCCGATAAAACAATACCTGCGGGACGGACAATAGGCATTCAATTCATTGACAAACAGCCTGGATAATGTTATCATAGTTAAAATTAATAAAGAATTGGTAGAGGCGCATCTTTCATCAGTAAGTATCCTAAGGAGGAGGGACTCCGTTGAAGGATATCGAAAGGGAAAAATGCCGAAGGCGGTACCCCTCCCTCGGAGTGCTGCCTGGGTATCCGGTTAACAGCCGGATAACTGTCACCGTATCCGGTGGAGCGCTACCACAAGTAAGGCCTGCACAAACAGTAGGCCTGTGTGGTTATGACATCTGCCGGCGCCTATAGGTGTCGGCTTTTTTATAGCTTTATAAATATAAAACGTTTCCTTACATAATATTATTGTATTAAGGAAAACTTTTCTTGAGGAGGAGAGGACTTGAAAGGTTTCAGGGTAGCAATCGTAGGAGCAACAGGAATGGTGGGCAGGACATTCCTCAAGGTACTGGAGGAACGGGACTTCCCGGTGGGTGAACTTTACCTTTTTGCATCCGGCAGGTCGGAGGGCAAAACCCTTGAATTCAAAGGAAAAGAATACCTTGTGGAAAAACTGGGGGAAGATTCCTTCGACAGGGGCATAGACCTGGCACTCTTTTCCGCCGGCGGGGAAATAAGCAAAAAGTATGCGCCCATAGCCGCTTCGAAGGGAGTAGTGGTGGTGGACAACAGCAGCGCCTGGAGAATGGATAAGGACGTGCCGCTGGTGGTCCCGGAGGTAAACCCCCAGGAAGTAAAAAAACATAAGGGTATCATAGCAAATCCCAACTGCTCCACCATCCAGGCGGTGGTGGTACTAAAACCCCTTCAGGACAGGTATGGAGTAGAAAGGGTGGTTTTCTCCACCTACCAGGCGGTCTCCGGCTCGGGTTACAAAGGGATTAAGGACTTGACCGACGGGCTGGCGGGTAAAGGACCGTCCCTGTATCCCCATCCGATAGTCAACAACTGCCTGCCCCATATAGACGTGTTCCTCGATAACGGATATACCAAGGAAGAAATGAAGATGATTGACGAGACACGGAAGATACTGGGAGACGATACAATGAGGATAACGGCAACCACCGTCAGGGTGCCCGTGGAAAAGTGCCACAGCGAATCGGTCAACGTGGAGCTGAAAAAAGACTTCGACTTGGAGGACCTCAAAGAGCTCCTTGGAAAAAGCCCCGGGATAAAAGTGATGGACGACCCGTGCAGCAACCTGTATCCGCTGGCAACGGTTGCCGCCGATACCGACCTGGTGTACGTAGGCCGCATTAGAAGGGATGAGAGCGTAAAAAGCGGCGTAAACCTCTGGGTGGTGGCGGACAACGTCAGAAAAGGTGCCGCCACAAATGCGGTGCAGATTGCGGAACTGGTTATCGGTAAAAACTAACGCAGGCGAACAAAAGTATTGTGAAAAACCGTTTCTCGGCACGGCATCGTTTAAACCCGGAAAAAATGTTTTAAAAATATAAAGCTGTTTAATCAGCAAAAATAGGAGGATGATCTTATGTCAGTATTTACCGGATCAGGAGTTGCCATTGTAACTCCCTTTACGGAAGACGGTATAGACTTTCAAAAGCTCGGGGAACTCATCGATATGCATGTTGAGCGCAAGACAGATGCCATCATAATCTGCGGCACCACGGGAGAAGCGTCCACGATGACCGAGGAAGAGCTTAGGGCAGCCATAAAGTACACCGTGGAAAAAACCGACAAGAGAATACCGGTGATAGCGGGCACCGGAACGAACGACACCGCCAAGACCATAAAGAGGAGCCAATACGCCCAGGAAGTGGGGGCGGATGCTGTCTTGGTCATCACACCGTATTACAACAAATCAACCCAGAAAGGGCTGGTGGAGCATTTCACCGCCGTAGCGGACAGTATCGACATCCCCATAATAATTTACAACGTACCCGGAAGAACCGGTATGAACATTACGCCGGATACTCTCCGCAAACTGTGCGAACACAAAAACATATCAGGGATTAAGGAAGCCAGCGGAAACTTTACCCAGATTGCCGAGACCGCGTACCTGTGCGGGGATAAATTAGACCTTTACTCCGGGAACGACGACCAGGTGGTGCCCCTTTTGTCCCTCGGCGGCAAGGGAGTTATATCGGTGACCGCAAACATAATACCGGAAGAAATGCACGACATGGTGGCCTCCTACCTTGAGGGTGACGTACAAAAAAGCAAGGAACTGCAGCTTAAGATTATGCCCATATTCAAGGCCCTGTTCTGCGAGGTTAACCCGATACCGGTTAAAACAGCCATGAACCTTCTGGGTTACAACGTGGGCAAGCTGAGACTGCCCCTTACCACCATGACCGACCAAAATCTTGAATTCCTCAAAAAGACGCTGGTGGACTATGGATTTACTCTGAGGGGGTAAGGGCATGATAAAAGCCATATTGAACGGTTGTAACGGTAAAATGGGAAGGGTGGTTTCGGAGGAAGTATCAAAGACATCCGATATCCAAATAGTGGCCGGCATAGACAAAAACACCCAGCCCAGCCCCTATGGGTACCCCGTTTTTGAAAACATTGACATGTTCGAAGGCAGTGCAGACCTTATAATAGATTTTTCCCGGCCGGAATCCATACCCGCGCTGGTATCTTACGCCGAAAGGACAAAGACGGCGCTTATGGTTGCGACCACCGGCCTGGGCAGAGAACATACAAAGCTGCTGGAGCGGGCGGCAAAAATGGTGCCGGTTTTCCATACCGCCAACATGTCGCTGGGTGTCAACCTGGTCAAGGACATCTGCTGCAGGGTAGCCTCGGTGCTGTCCGAGGGTTTTGACATAGAAATAACCGAGTTTCATCACAACCAGAAAGCGGACGCTCCCAGCGGCACAGCTCTTATGCTGGCAAAGGCCATAAAAGAAACGTTGGACCAAAACAGGGAGTTTGTATACGGGAGGACCCCGCAGTCGGAAAAAAGGCAGCAAAACGAGATAGGAATTCACGCAATACGGGGCGGAACAATGCCGGGGGAACACAGCGTACTATTTGCAGGACCGGACGAAATTATTGAGATAAGGCACCTGGCCCTATCCCGCAGAATTTTCGCCCTCGGGGCTCTAAGGGCCGCCCGGTTTATTACCGCGCAAAAACCCGGGCTGTACAATATGGACAGTATTCTATCATAACGACATAGAGACGGAAAGGACGGATGCACAAATGACAAAGGACGCATGCAATAGCGGAGGATGCAGCTGCCGGGAAGATGTTGCAGGCACCCAATACTGCTGCTGCCGCGAGGATGACCTCAATGACCCGTATAAAATTGCCGCTTTTATAAAAAACGCTGTAAAAACCACTCCCGTGAAGGCCTATATCGACGGTGACCTGGAGGGAGTTGAGGCGGAGAACCTGCAGCTGTACGGAAGCAATAATTTCTGGATTGCAGTAGGCGAATATGCAGGGTTTGCAAAACTTTTGGAGAGCTGCGGACAGAGAATCAGGAAATACCACTTGGAATGTGACCGAAGAAACTCGGCGATACCCCTTTTGGACTTAAAAAACATAGACGCCCGTATTGAGCCCGGCGCCGTTATAAGGGACAGGGTAAAGATAGGCAAAGGCGCGGTAATCATGATGGGGGCGGTAATCAACATAGGCGCGGATATAGGAGACGGTGCCATGATAGATATGAACGCCGTAATAGGCGCCCGGGGAATAGTCGGGAAAAACGTGCACGTGGGAGCCGGGGCTGTAATTGCCGGTGTCCTGGAACCCCCCAGCAGCACCCCCGTCATTATAGAGGATGATGCCCTTATTGGCGCCAATGCGGTAATACTGGAAGGGGTCAGGATAGGAAAAGGCGCGGTAGTGGCTGCGGGTTCGGTGGTAACCAAGGACGTGGAGCCGGAAACGGTTGTGGCCGGAACACCGGCCAAACCGATAAAGCGCGTTGACCAGTCCACAAAAGATAAAACAATAATAATGAAAGACTTGAGAGAATAAACCCGTCGGTACGCTAGCCATCGATTGCAGTTACTGCGGTCGGTGGCTTTTTTCAATACTATACTGGACAAGGATGTGATGCAATGGATATTGTAGTACAAAAATACGGCGGCTCTTCGGTGAAAGACCTGGAAAAAATAAAAGAAGTGGCAAAAAGGATAAAGGAAAGAAAACAGACCGGTGTAAAGCTGGTGGTGGTGGTATCCGCCATGGGCAATACAACCGATAAACTGCTATCCATGGCCTACGGGTTAAGCGATAATCCGCGCCCAAGGGAGCTTGACGTGCTAATGTCCACCGGTGAGCAGGTTTCAATCGCGCTTTTGTCCATCGCCCTTAACGATATAGGCTGCAAAGCCCGTTCCTTCACCGGCCAGCAAATCGGCCTTATGACCGAAGGCTTTCATACGAAATCCAAGATCTCGGATATTGACGCATCCGTGATCTATGAAGAACTGGATAAGGACAACGTGGTTATCGTGGCCGGCTTCCAGGGTATAAACAACAATAACGAGATTACAACCCTTGGCCGTGGAGGTTCTGATACAACGGCGGTGGCACTGGCTGCAAAACTTGGTGCCCTTTGTGAGATATACACCGATGTGGACGGCATATACACAATAGACCCCGGGCTGTACCCCGCCGCCCGCAAACTGGAGTACATCAGCTACGAAGAAATGATGGAGATGGCCAGCCTGGGGGCCGGTGTAATGCACCCCCGCTCGATAGAAATTGGCCATAACTACAAAGTGCCCATATACGTTGCATTGAACACCGGGGACCGTCCCGGAACGTTTATAAGGGAGAGTGATGAAATAATGGAAAAAACCGTAATAACCGGCCTGGCCGTGGACAACAACGATGCGATGGTGACGGTGAATGATTTCCCATATACAGTACAGTCGGTGGCCCAGCTGTTTAAGGGCCTTGCCGAAAAACATATTAACGTGGACATGATAAGCCAGACTACCCCCGTAGGTGACCGGATCAGCGTCTCCTTTACAATCCCCAAAAACGACCTGCCCGCAGCCCTGGAAAGCGTCAAACAGCTCCAGGAAAAGGCCGGCCCCTTCACCATTGAAACGGATACCGATATAGCAAAGCTTTCGGTGGTGGGAATGGGCATGAAGACCCAGCCCGGAGTGGCGGCCAGGATGTTCTCGGTACTGGCGGAAAACGATGTGAAGATAAAGATAATCACCACTTCCGAGATACGCATATCCTGCACCATAGACCCGAAAGACCAGGCCAAGGCGGTCTCCGCCCTGGCAAAGGAGTTTGACCTGTAGGAGTACCCTTTTTTTGCGGCGGACAGCCGCAGGCTTGCATGAAAGAGGGCGCAATGCCCGACCTTTTAGTGGGAGATGGAAAAATAAAAATCACCCATCTCCCGCTTTTTTATTCTACAGACTATACACTATACCTCGGATTCCCCAAGCCTTAGGGCCCTACCCCAAAACCGGGTACTTGGCACCAATCCCCCGGGGATTTTTTTATGACAAATACCCCCATAAAACGTTTTGACCTATGGCCCGCCATCTGTATTATGAATATTCGGGTATATTTATGCACATTTATTCAGCCTGTTCTTCATTCAATGAGCTGTATTATACGATATTGCTGCTTGTACAAAAATTTTTTATATATATTTATAAAAACTATTGCATAAAAATAAATTAGTAGTATAATTATCATTATAATCTGTATATTAATACACTCGTTTTGGAGGAGGAATAGGGATGGTCTCAAAAAAGAAAGTGGTTCTGGCTTATTCCGGGGGCCTGGACACTTCAATAATTATACCTTGGCTTAAAGAAAACTTCGATTACGAGGTAATTGCGGTCTGCGTTGACGTAGGTCAAGGGACCGAAATTGAAACTGTAAAAAAGAAAGCCGTGAAATCGGGGGCCAGCAAGCTGTACGTAGAGGACGTGAAAGAAGAGTTTGTAAAGGACTATATATTCCCCACATTAAAGGCCGGAGCGGTCTATGAAGGAAAATACCTTTTGGGTACCTCCTTCGCCCGACCGCTTATTGCCAAAAAACTAGTGGAAATTGCCCACAAGGAGGGTGCCGAGGCGATAGCCCACGGCGCTACCGGCAAAGGCAACGACCAGGTGCGCTTCGAGCTTACTATAAAGGCTCTAAGTCCCCATATGAAGATTATAGCACCCTGGCGTATATGGGACATAAAATCCAGGGAGCAAGCCGTCGACTATGCGGTGGCAAGGGGGATACCGGTCCCGGTAACCAGGGAGCACCCCTACAGCATGGACAGGAACGTGTGGCACTTAAGCCACGAGGGTTCAGACCTGGAAGACCCGTGGTTTACGCCGGATGACAGTACCTACCTTATGACGGTACCGCCTGAAAAAGCCCCGGATAATCCTACCTTTTTGGAAATCTATTTCGAAAAGGGAATCCCCAAGGCCATAAACGGCATTGAGTACAGCCCCCTGGCCCTTGTGGAAAAGCTAAACGAAATAGGAGGCCAAAACGGCGTTGGCATAACCGATATGGTGGAAAACAGGCTTGTGGGCATTAAATCCCGCGGCGTTTATGAATGCCCCGGCGGTACAATCCTTTACAACGCCCACCGTGAACTGGAGCGGCTTACCCTTGACCGTCAAACGTCTTTCTTCAAGGACACGGTGGCAAACCAGTATGCCCAATTGGTATACGACGGCCTGTGGTATACGCCGCTTAAAAAGGCGCTGGACGCCTTTGTGGACAGTACCCAGGAAACGGTTACCGGAACTGTTAAGCTGAAACTGTACAAGGGAAGCTGTACCGTTTGCGGCAGCAAATCGCCCTATTCCCTTTACAACCACGAGTTTGCCACCTTCGGCGAAGACGAAGTATATAACCAGAAAGATGCCGAGGGCTTTATAAACCTCTTCGGCCTGCCCCTCAAGGTAAGGGCCCTTATGGAGGAAAAACTCCAGCAGGAGATTAATGCGCAAAGGAAGATAAAAGCGGTATGAAGCTTTGGTCGGGACGTTTTACAAAGAATACTAAAAAGGAAATGGATGACTTTCACTCATCCATTTCCTTTGATATGCGCCTTTACAGGCAGGATATAATGGGAAGCATAGCCCATTCGAAGGCCTTGTTGAAATGCGGCGTAATAACCGAAGAGGAGTTTTCCAGGATAAAAGAGGGACTGGAAGGCATACTGGAGGATATTGAGAACGGAGCCATCCAGTTTGATACCGGTTACGAGGATATCCACATGAACATCGAAAAACTATTGACCGATCGCATAGGCGAAGCGGGCAAAAAACTTCACACCGCCAGGAGCAGAAACGACCAGGTGGCGGTGGACTTCAAAATGTATCTCAAGGAACAGGTCAAAGAGGTGGAACAACAGCTGATTGGCCTTTTGGAAACACTGGCGGACCTTTCGGAGCAAAACCTCGATACCATAATACCGGGCTATACCCACCTGCAGCACGCCCAACCGGTCACACTGGCCCATCACCTGATGGCCTATTTCGAAATGTTCAAAAGGGATGTAACCCGCCTTGAGGACTGCTACCGAAGGATGGATGAAAGCCCCCTGGGCAGCTGCGCCCTGGCCGGCACCACCTACCCGCTGGACCGGGAACTGACGGCAAAACTCCTTGGATTTGCCGCTTTTACTCAAAACAGCCTGGACGGCGTCAGTGACAGGGACTACGCTATAGAATTCTTGGCCGCATGCTCCATAATAATGATGCACCTAAGCCGTTTTTGCGAGGAGCTTATCCTGTGGTCTTCCAGCGAGTTCGGATTTGTGGAAATGGACGATGCCTACAGTACCGGCAGCAGCATAATGCCCCAAAAAAAGAACCCCGATGCAGCGGAACTGATAAGGGGCAAAACCGGCCGGGTATACGGCAATCTTATGGGGCTTCTGACCGTCATGAAGGGGCTTCCCCTTGCCTATAACAAGGATATGCAGGAAGACAAGGAAGGCGTGTTCGATACGGTGGACACGGTAAAAGGTTGCCTCTCGGTGTTTGTGCCCATGCTGGCTACGCTTAAATTCAACAAGGGCCGTATGTACCAGGCGGCGGGAGAGGGATTCTCAAACGCCACCGATGTTGCGGACTACCTTGTAAAAAAAGGGGTGCCCTTCCGCACCGCCCACCGCATAGTGGGCGAACTGGTGCTGGGCTGCTGCGAAAAGGGTCTTTCGCTGGGACAGCTTACAATAGAAGATTACAGGAGGGTGTCCCCGGTATTCCAGGAGGATATACTGGAGGTCATAAAACCGGAAAACTGTGTCGCGGCCCGGAATATACCGGGAGGGCCAGCACCGGAGCAGGTTAAGGCCCATATACAAAAGTCCAGGGACTTTTTGTCCCGCTTTTCCAAGTCTTAAAAAAGATAAAAAGGTTTTAGCCTAAAACCCCTTCTATATAATCCAAGGGGACGGTTCCAGCGGTTTTCTTTCGGAAACCACCGGAACCGTCCCCGCTTTTTCTTTTTTTAGCAGCCCATGCAGTTTCTCTTGTTGGTGGCCAGGTTGTCCACCATGACCTCAAGGATGGTATGGTCGGTCTCCAGCATCCCTGGGTCGCTCACCCTGCCGAGGTTTTGTATGGTTTTCTCTACACTGCAGTGGATTATGCCATTGTCACAGGGTACAACGGTACCCCCTATGGCCAGTACCGCCGACTGCAGCGCCGCGGAGGCTGCGGTGGAAAGCTTCAGCGCGCAGCCCACCTTGCCGCCGTCGCATATCATCCCGGTCAGGTTTGCCACCATGTTCTTGATGGTCCCCTCTATCTGACGGTTGTTGGCTCCGTACAAAAAAGCTATACCGCTGCTTGCACCTATGGCGGCCGCCACGGCACACCCGCAAAGCGCTGAAAGCTTCCCGGTATAGCTCTTTATATATATGGTAATGATATGGCTGATTGCAAGAGCCCTTGCCAGTTCTTCATCGGTTGCTTCAATCCTTTCCGCCACGGCAGTGACCGGCAGTATCGCAGTGATACCGTGGTTGCCGCTGCCCGCGCTGCTCATAACAGCCATCTTAACCCCGGCCATCCTAACATCAGCCCCGGCAGCCGTCAAGGCTGCGGCATAATTGTGAAGGTCATCGGCCAGTACTCCCCTCTTGATGGAATGATAAATACTGTATCCAACTCCCATGCCGGTCTTTTCTTTAAGGCCCTTTAACGCAACCTCAAGGTTCATATCCCTTCCCGCCAGCATAAAGGCTATTTTTTCATAGGGAATTTCCCTGATAATGTCTATCAACTGGGATATTTTCATGCCCTGAAGCCACTCTCTCAGCTGGCTGCCACTGCTTGCCCTAGAGCTGTCCTTTTTCAGAACCGTCTTCCCGTTTGCTTCAAGCAGCACTATATTGGTATGGCCATCCTCAATAATACACCGCCCGGTTCCGGCATCGGTTTTTACGCTGCATTCCACGTATACCCCGGGCCTGTCCAGCACCTCGATATGTACCAAGCCGCTGTCCACTAGTTGAAGGGCGGCATCCGCCCCTTCCTTTTCCACGTTCTCCAGCACTTCCAGGCCCCTGTCGGCCTGTCCGACAGCAGCGCCCAGTGCCGCAGCCACGTCTATTCCAACCCTGTCTACGCCGGGAATACCCACCGCAATACCGTTCTTATAAATATTGCTGCTTACCAAAACCTTTATTTCTTCAGGCTGACCGCCGACAGTCCTTCTGGCGTTGGCCGCAGCCAGCGCCACCGCCGCCGGCTCGGTACATCCAAGGGCGGGAACCACTTCCCTGCGGAGTATTTCCACGATACACTCTTCGCATTCCCTCACAATCATCACCTCGGCCTTATTTTTATATATATATTTTACCACGATATGTCTCTACAGCAAAATAAAACAGACTGCCCTTAGCAGCAGTCCTCTACCCCTTCATCGTTACTACCGGACCTATTGTTCTCGTTTATCCTCTCCATTTTCGATATTGATACCTCGTAGGCAACCTTGTTTATGACTTCGCCGTTGTGAGTCTTTTTTTGGTACTCCCGGCTCTGTACCCTTCCCCAGATTTTTATCCTGTCACCCACCTTAAGCTTTTCTGAAAACCTTGCATTCCTTCCCCACGCGATGCACGGTATATAGTCAGACTTCCCGTAGGCCCGGTTGACCGCCAGCAGTATATCGGTTATCTCCCTTCCAAAGGGCGTGGTCCGGTAAAGCGGGCTTTTGCACACGTACCCGTCCAGGGTAATCTGGTTCGGGTTTTTTATTTCTTCCTGCTCCTGCTGCAGTGACAGGTCCCGGGCAAAAATGGTGAGTATAAGCCTGTTGCTCCCGTCCACAAACTTGTTATAGGACCTCAGTTGGCCCTGGATTATTATTTTCTGCCTGCAGCTTGTAATGTCCATCCCATATATTAGCCTTTCGGAAACGGTAACCGGCAGTATATCCGAATAATCACTGAGCCTTGGGACTATGAGTTTGAAATTGTAGAACCCCTCCCCGTATACCTTGTGACTGAACTCAAAACCGCCATAGTACCTGCCCACTACAGTTACAGCATTGTTGTTTACCGTCCTTTGTGACACTGACCCCACACTCCCCTTTATTTTCTTGTGTACCTTCAACCTAACAATATGTTTATTCGGGAATCAAAATAATTATGAGGGGTTTATTGTATTGCCGTGGTGGTATTCAAAGGGAAGGCTGGTAATATCCCTTCTCCTGATACGGGACCGACCGTCCATCTTGTCCCGGAATACATCCTGCCCTCTATTCATGCCCTGGGCACCCATCAGTAGGACCAAATCCCCCTTCCCCGCCTTGCTTACTGCCTCTTCCACCGCCTGCTCCAGCAGGTCGTAATGCCTTGCCTTTACCCCGGCTTTTTTAAGTTCCGACATAAAGGCCTCCCTTTCGCCGGCGGTTACCCGGTCGCTCTCTTCCACAACGTCCTCGCTGCTGGTAACCAGCACTTCCTTGACATCCAGCAGGTTTGCCCAGCTGGAAATCACCGACGCGTTAATGCTGTTTATCTCTTCTCCCCTGCCGCCCCGTATGGCATTTACAATATAAAGGTTGTTATAATCCATGGTCTGGACCGTTTCAAAGGCCGCCTCGTAACTGCCGGGATTGTGGCTGAAATCGTCTATAACGGTAAAGTCCTCCTGGTATATCACCTGCATCCTTCGCCATACGCCCTTGAAATTTTTAAGCGCCGACTGAACCACCTTTGGCTCAATACCGTACAAAAGGCCCACCGTTGCCGCGGCAAGGCTGTTGTATATGTTGTGTTTCCCCGGAACCGTGAGATTTATCGGAATTTCCTGGGGCTCTACGTCACTGCCCATTACGCTGGTAAAGGACCTCTGCAGGCAGTAGGTATAGCTTATCCCAAGGCTGTTTACATCTATGCTGGAAGCGGTTATGCTGGCCTTTGCGCCCAAACCGTAAGTAAGTATGAGCAGTTTCGGGTTATCCCGTACCAGTTCCAGCCCGTGGGGGTCGTCGGTATTTATTATCGCCGCCGCTCCCGGGGGCAGCATGTTGAACAGCCTTTTTTTTGTGGATACATATTCTTCGAAACTGCTGTGGGCATCCAGATGATCGTGAGTTATATTGGTATGCACCGCCGTGTTAAACCGCACCGAGTCCACCCTTCGATACTTGAGCCCATGGGAAGACACCTCCATTACGGCGGCGTACACTCCCTGGTCAACCATCTCGGCAAGGTATTTTTGCAGCTCTTCACTGTCCGGCGTGGTTAGGCCGTGGGGATAATAGTTGTCCCCCGCCTTGACCATGACCGTGCCGATAAGGCCGGTGGAGTATCCGGCCCTGCGGAATATGTTCTCAATCATGAAAGTGGTAGTGGTTTTTCCATTGGTGCCGGTAACTCCTATCATATTGAGTTTCTCGGAGGGGAAACCGTAAAACCTGGACAACAGTCTTCCCAACACCGCCCTTGAATTTTGCACCCTTATAACCGGAACGTTCAATGGAAGGTCCTCCGGGTTTGCCTCTGTGTAAATAACCGAAGCCCCATTGGTGATTGCTTCCCGGATATAGTCGTTTCCATCTTCCCTTTCCCCCTTTATTGCGACAAAAGCAAATCCCGGCTTTACTTTTCTCGAATCGCAGGTAACTCCCTTTATATCGATGTCCAGATGCATAGGTATTCACTCCGTAATATTTTGAGTATTTTTAGGTTTTGCTAATTCCAACTATTTATGTATTAATGAAGGAGCTACCTGCCCGGTAAAACAGTATGTAAATCGCTTATTACCGGTTCCCGTATTACTGCAAAAAAAAAAAAAGAAAGCAAAGGTATGGTTCTTTTGCTTCCACCCCGCATGCTCTTCCCTGACACTGTCGGCTGCAAACAATTCACCGCCGACTACCAGCTGATTTTCCAACAAATACCCGGGACTTAAGATACAGCGTTCTGTAATCTATAACTTAAAAAAGATGACACGCGCATAAATGCCCTCCGCCAAGGTCGGAAAGAGCCGGCTCCACCTCGCTGCATACCGGCAGCGCATGGACGCACCTTGTATGGAACCTGCACCCGCCCGGGGGATTTATCGCATTGGGCACCTCTCCCTCCAGCGGTACCCTTTCTTTCTTTAGATGCGGGCTTAACACCGGGACTGCGGCAAGCATTGCCCGGGTGTAGGGATGCGCCGGCCGGTCAAACACTTGGTCCCTGCGCGCCAGTTCAACTATCCTGCCTAGGTACATAACCGCCACCCTGTCGCTTATATGCCTTATGACACCAAGGTCATGGGAAATAAACAGGTACGCCTGTCCCAACCTCTGCTGCAGTTCCTGCATCAGGTCTATTACCTGGGCCTGGACCGAAACGTCCAGCGAGGATACAGGCTCGTCGCAGACAATAAGCCTGGGCCCTACCGCCAGCGCCCTGGCTATGGCTATTCGCTGCCGCTGGCCGCCGCTGAGCTGGTGGGGATACCTTGCCTTGTACTGCGGCTTTAATCCCACCAGTTCAAGCAGTTCCTCCACCCGCTTTTCCTTGTCCTTCCCCTTCGCAATGCGGTGTATTTCCAAGGCTTCCCCCACAATATCCCCCGCTTTCATCCTGGGGTCCAGGGAACCGTACGGGTCCTGGAATACCAGCTGTATATCCCGTCTCATCCGGCGTATTTCTTCCCTGTCCATGCCGGGAATGTTTCTGCCCTGGAAATATATTTCCCCTTCGGTGGGTCGTATAAGTCCCAGTATCAGCCTTCCCACGGTGGATTTTCCGCAGCCCGACTCCCCGACAAGTCCAAGGGTCTCTCCCTTATCCAGCGTAAAACTAACGCCGTCCACCGCCTTAACTAAGGCCCGGGGCCTAAGAAATCCCGAACCCTTCACGGGAAAATATTTCTTAAGGTTTTTTATCTCCAACATGCTCCGCTGCATCCAGTCTCCCCCTTAATAGAAGCAATGGGACGGTTCCTGCTTTACCAACTACCAATCATTATACAAGTGGCAAGCGCACAACCGTCCATCCCCCACTCTTACAAGTTCCGGTTCATGAATGCGGCATATTTCGCGGGCGTGCTCGCACCGTGGATGGAACCTGCAGCCGCCGGGAAGGTCTAAGGGGCTGGGGGGCTCTCCTTTTATACCGCCCAATTTTTCACCGGCCTTACCCAGCCCGGGCACCGACGCAATCAGTCCCTTGGTATAGGGATGCATGGGTTCGTTAAACAGCCCCGACACATCCGAATACTCCACCGCCCTGCCGGCATACATCACCAGCACGTTTTGTACGGTCTCGGCGACAACCCCCAGGTCGTGGGTTATAAGTACCATCGCCATGCCAATCCTTTCTTTCAGTTCCCTCAAAAGCCGCAGCACCTGGTCCTGCACCGTAACATCCAGCTCCGACGTGGGCTCGTCGGCAATCAGCACATCCGGGCCGCAGGCAATGGCCATTGCAATCATGGCTCTCTGCCGCATTCCCCCGCTTAACCGGTGGGGGTATTCCCGTATCATTTGCCCCGGTGCGGGTATGCCCACCTGCGACAGTATTTTAACCGCCTCATCCAAGGCTTCCCGCCTGCTCATGCCCTTGTGTACCATGAACACTTCAGAAACCTGGCGGCCTATCGTCAAAACGGGGTTAAGCGAAGTCATGGGTTCCTGGAATATCATTGACATTTCGCTGCCCCTTATTCTTCTCATCTCTTCACCGGGTAAGGCAAGCAAACTTTTGCCCTTGAACAGCACCTGCCCGCCGACGACCCGCCCCGCCCGGAGCGGTATAAGGCCCATCACCGACAGGGCTGCGGTGCTTTTGCCGCAGCCGGATTCACCTACTATGCCAAGGGTTTCGCCCCTTTCCAGGTCAAAGTCCAGGCCGTCCACCGCCTTTATAACCCTGCCGCCTATATAATAATGAGTTTTAAGGCCCCTTACGGCCAGTATTCTTTCACCCACGTCCCCACCACCCGTATGCGTCGTCATTTCTCGGGTCCAGCAGGTCCCTGAGACCGTCCCCCAACAGGTTAAAACCCAATACGAGAGCCATTATAGCCATGCCGGGAAAGGCTGACCACCACCATGCACCGGTCAAAAGGTACTGCCTTCCCTGGGCTATTTCATAGCCCCAGCTGGGGGTTGGGGGCTGTATTCCAAACCCTAGGAAGCTTAGGGAAGATTCCAGCATTATTATACCGCCCATACCAAGCGTGGCCTGCACCAATACCGGCGCCATAATGTTGGGCAGTATGTGTCTTATTATTATCCTGGCGCCGCTGCCGCCAAGGGCTTCGGCGGCTTCCACGTATTCCTTCTCCCGGACGGACAGCACCTGCCCCCGCACCAGCCTGGCCACGCCGGCCCAGTTTACTATACCGATGGCCGCATACATCAGGGGCAGCCCCGGGGGCAGGTAGGCCACCAAGGCCAGTACAAACAGGATGAACGGAAAGGCAAAGAAAACGTTGGCAAGCCACGAAATGATATCGTCCACAACGCCACCGTAATATCCCGCCAGGGCGCCGAGGGTTATCCCGATTAACAGTGAAATGGCCGTAGAAGCAGTGCCGATGAGCAGGGAGGCCCTTGCCCCGTACACCACGCGGGAGAACATATCCCGGCCGTATATGTCTGTACCGAACCAAAACCTGCTGCAGGGCGGTACAAGCTGAACCTTGCTGCCCTCGGTCCATATAAGCTGTTCTGTCGGTTGATACCTTGTTATATAGGGGGCAAATACTGCCGCCAGTGCTATTACCGTAACCAAAAAAAGTCCCGCCATGGCCGGCTTATTTTTTAAAAACCTTGACCAAGCGTTTTCCATATCATTCATGCCTCCGCTTTCCGCCGTATTTAATCCGGGGGTCAAACAGCGGATAGGTCAGGTCTACCAGCAAGTTAACAGCCACAAACACCAATGCAAGCAGCAGTACCTGTCCCCTTATAACCGGGAAGTCCCTGGCAAGTATTGCTTCAAGGCCCAGCCGGCCTACCCCGGGCAGTGAAAAAAACTGTTCAACCACTATGGCTCCGCCCATCATCTCCGCCATGCAGGTACCCGCCACCGTTGCAACGGGAATCATAGCATTTTTAAGCGCATGCCCCAGTACAACCGCCCTGCCGGGCAGTCCCTTTGCCCACGCCGTCTGTATGTAGTCCTGCTCCAGCACCTCCAGCATACCCGACCGTGTAAGCCTTGCAATAAATGCCGCAGGCCTCATACCCAGGGTAATAACCGGCAGAACGAGGTACAACCAGCCTCCGTCCCCGGTACCGGTACCCGGAATCCAGCGCAGTTTAACGCAGAACAGAAGTACTACCATAAGCCCTATCCAGAAGCTGGGTGCCGATATGCCAAGGAGTGCCAGCACCCTGCCGCCGTGGTCCAGCATGGAGTCTTTTTTGACAGCCGATACCACTCCCAACGAAACCCCCGTCACAACCGCCAGGGCGGTGGAGGACACGGCCAATTTAGCGGTAAGGGGAAGCCTTTCCATTATTACCTGTGTCACCGGCCTATTGTTGCGGTACGACCTGCCCAGGTCAAAGGTCAGTACTCCTTTGAAGAAATCGGTAAACTGTTCCCACAATGGCCGGTTTAAGCCCAGCTCCTCCCTAATTCTCTGGATGGTTTCCGGGTCGGCTGTTTTTCCTGCTATAAGCCGGGCAGGGTCGCCGGGAACTATGGAGGTAAGTATGAATACGACGGCTATTACCCCTATTACAACGGGCACAGCCGCCAGCAGTCTTTTTATTGTATAAATTGCCAAACCAGTCCCCCCTTTAAAAGGCGGTATCCGAAAAACAGCTTCCATCCGAGGATGGAAGCCGACTTGAGTAAATCTCTCTATTTATCCAGCCATACGTCATAGAATTTGGCGGTATGCTCTCCGAAGGAAGGGAGGGTGTAGCCCTTTACGTAGGGCTGAAGCAGTTGTTCGGTTGTATAGTGATATACAAACAGCCACGGGGCATCCTCCACGGCAATCCTTTCGGCCTCTTGGTACATTCTTCTCCTTTCCTCGGGGTCGGTTTCCAATCTTGCTTCATTGGTCAGCCGGTCAAACTCGGGGTTCCTATACAATGTGAAGTTGCCTAGCGGTCCGAAATTTGCACTGTTTAGCAGCACATACAGGAAATTATCCGGGTCGGGATAGTCCACCACCCAGCCCAGCCTGAAAAAGGTGGCATCGCCCTTTTGCATCGCTTCAAACAATGCTGCCCCTTCCATGTGCTTAAGCTCCAGTTCTATCCCGGCCTCCTTCATCTGCTGCTGGAAAGCCTCGGCTATTCTCTTGTGAATGTCGTCGGTGTTATACTGCAGCGTTATGCTTATCCCCTCTGGGTACCCCGCCTCCGCGAGAAGCTGTTTTGCCTTGGCCGGGTCGTAGGTATAACCCTCAAGGTCGGGATTATAGCCAAACATTCCCGGCGGCAAAACGCCCTTTGCCGGGGTGGCGCGCCCGTTCCGGAGCAAGTCGATTACGCCCTGCCTGTCGATTGAATAATTTATGGCCTGCCTCACTTTTTTATTGTCAAAGGGCTTTGCGGTCACATTCATACCGTAAAAGTAAGTACCCATCATTGGCCTTCTGAAGAAACTGTCGGGGTATTTCTCGAGTGCTTCATGGTAATACGGGTCATCCACCACTTCTATCGCTTCGAAATT
>ERZ773359.2094-NODE-2094-length-25991-cov-18.041448_pt1 | contig 25991 bp, 19 predicted proteins | sample MGYA00374955_ERZ773359 | MGnify/ENA primary metagenome ERZ773359 (study PRJEB29098, sample SAMN04486028) | biogas fermenter metagenome | study: EMG produced TPA metagenomics assembly of the Biogas fermentation microbial communities from Germany - Plant 4 DNA1...
GCGGAAATGTCCGTAACGGGCAGCAATGTACTCTCCACACAGGACGATGTGGCGGCAGCATTGGCTGCGGCAGGGCTGCGCGTCTTTGCATATCACGGGGCCACGGAGGAAGAGTACCGGAGACACATCGAAATGGCTTTAGAACAGAAGCCTAACATCGTTATCGATGACGGGGGAGATCTGGTGGCGACCCTTCATACGCGCAGGCCGGATCTTGCAACGGAAGTCTGGGGAGGCTGCGAAGAGACGACAACGGGAATCATCCGCCTTAAGGCCATGGAGAGGGAAGGAGTCCTGAAATTCCCCATGGTGGCGGTAAACGACGCGAAATGCAAGCATTTTTTTGACAACCGCTACGGAACAGGCCAGTCTACTTGGGACAGCATCATGCGGAATACGAACCTTATTGTTGCCGGCAAGCGCGTCGTGGTAGCCGGTTATGGATGGTGTTCGAAAGGAATCGCCATGCGGGCAAAAGCCCTGGGCGCCAAAGTCATCGTGACGGAGATCGACCCTGTGGCGGCCATTGAAGCGGTTATGGACGGATTTGAAGTCATGACCATGGAAGCGGCGGCACCTTTGGGAGATATATTCGTGTGCGCCACCGGAAACAAGAAGGTAATAACGGTGGAGCACATGCTGAAAATGAAAGATCTGGCCATCCTGGCCAATGCGGGGCATTTCAACGTAGAAGTTGATATGGAAGGTCTGGAAGCGGCTGCCGTGGAAAAGAAGGAGCTGCGCAAGAACCTGACAGGTTATCATCTGAAGAACGGAAAGCAGGTCTGCGTCATTGCCGAAGGAAGGCTTGTGAATATCGCCGCTGCCGACGGACATCCGGCTGAGGTGATGGACATGAGCTTTGCGGTACAGGCTTTGTCTGCCTTATACATAAAAGAGCACAGAGGATGTTTGGAGAACAAAGTCATCGACGTATCTGAGGAAATTGATACTTTGGTGGCGGAGCGGATGCTTGCCGCGTGGGGAATAACCATCGACAAGCTGACGGAGGAGCAGAAGGAGTATTTGAACAGCTGGAACGTTTGATAAATATAGCAGAGACAGACCCCGCGGCCAAAAGCCAAGGGGTCTGTCTCTATGTTTGTGTACTGACATTCATGCATGTTAGAGCCCGCATACCGGCAGGTTTGCGGGGGCTACGTTTCTTATAGCTATAGCGAACGACAGTTGCAGAATATGATGACCAGCAGCAGGAAGAAAAACAGCAAGCTGGTATCAATTCCATCTCCTTCACCGAGGAGTCCACCACATCTACCTGACATCATTACATCACCTGCTTCTATCCAAAATTTTAGATTTTATTGTAGTATAGAATATTCAATGTGATGCTATAATGTGAATCGTCCCCGGCAAAAATATCATAAAGCGGCGATTGCCTTATTTATGCGGTTCAGAGTCTGTTCTTCTCCCATTATCTGTTGAATTTCCCACAGATCCGGTGAGGATGCTCTTCCCATGAGAGCAATGCGGATCACCGTGCTCACGTGTCCTACATGGCCTTTATAGAGCTCGGGGTTCTTCTTGAAATCCTTCGGTTTGGCAGCATAATCGAGCTCGGCGGCTAATACACGGATTTTCTCAAACCATTGATTCCTGTCGTCGCCGTGATTGTAGCTATTTATATAGGATTCAAGAATAGGCTTGATATCCTCCCTGTCAACCTCTTCAGGATAATCGTCCTCCACTTGGAAGTAATCATCGAAGAAGTAGCTGAAATAATCAAAGATTTGTTCACAATACACAAGATCTTTTCGCGGTTTTTCTCCGTGCCTGTCTATGGCGAGAATGCGAAGAAGCAGATCTTTCTTCTCCGTAAAGAGGGGGGCAAGTTCGGGGCGGTATGCTTTTGCCCAGCTTAACATAAAATCATAAAGCTCTTCATCGGGTATCCGCACCAATACCTCTTTACTCACATCGTTAAGTTTATCAAGATCGAAAAGCGTTCCGGAGCTGCTCATTTTTTCAATGGTCAACTCGAACTCTTCCATAGGGCTGTCCGGGTTTGCCAACCGCCATTCTTCGTAATTGGAGTTTATGATTGTAAGGAGATATTCGCGAACCGCCTTGGGGTGATATCCCTGGCTGCGGTAATAATTGAGAGAAAGTTCCGGGTCCTTTCGCTTGGATAGTTTGCGCTTGTTCCCGTTCTCCATTTTCATGAGTACCGTGGTATGGCAGTAAATGGGCAGCGGCCAATCCAGAGCTTTAAAGAGAGCCACATGAATGGGAAGAGATGAAAGCCATTCCTCTCCCCTGACTACGTGGGTGGTACGCATGAGGTGATCGTCCACCACATGGGCGAAGTGATATGTGGGGATTCCGTTTTGTTTTAACAGAACCACATCCTGAAAGTTTTCGGGCATTGTGAGCGGTCCGCGGATTGCATCGACGATTTGGAAGCTCCTGGACGGGTCCCCGTTGGACCGGAAACGCAGAACAAAAGGCTTGCCGTCTTGAATATTCCTTTCGATTTCATCCGGATCCAGATTCCTGCATTTGGCGAAAGCGCCATAATAACCGGGGTTTTCTCCGGCTTTTTCCTGTTTGTCACGGATGGCCTGAAGATCTTCTTCGGAACAAAAGCAGGGATATGCCAATCCCTTTTTCACCAGCTCTTTCGCAAAGCACTGGTAGATAGAGCCTCTTTGGCGTTGATAATATGGGCCGTATTCACCTATTTCTCCGTTTACAGTGACGCCTTCGTCAAAGCGTATGTCGAAGTATTCCAGTGAAGAGATAATGACTTCAACAGCGCCTTCTACTTCTCTCTTTTCGTCCGTGTCCTCTATGCGAAGGAAAAAAACGCCACCGCTCTGGTGGGCCAGCCTCTCGTTCACAAAGGCCACGTAAAGGTTGCCCAAATGAATAAATCCCGTGGGGCTGGGTCCTAAGCGGGTTACCTTGGCGCCGGGGGAGAGTTGTCTCGCCGGATAAAGAGTTTCGTAGTAATCCGGTGTTTTATCGATATGCGGGAATAACAGTTCCGCCAGTGCGGCATAATCCATAGTTTTCCTCCTTGTAAAAACTGGTCCGTTTTTCGGCATTGCCGGCGGGCCACTGTTTTATAGTATAAAATCACAAATTCGGGTTCGATCTTTGTCGCTCCGTCATTTAATAATACCTTTATTATACACATTTTCCCTCATGGCACAACTGAGACACGAGACCGTGCCATCAAAACCATAGCAAAGACTGTGGACTTAACCGGCGGATTTTAGGGGGTATCCTTAAGATTTCACACATAACTCAACTTTTTGTGCAGAAAAGACCGTTTTACAACTTTTAACCCACACAAAACTCCATATTTTGTTGCTCAAAAATATGATTTTTTCGCAGGCTACTCTTTGTGGCTGTACACAAAAAAAGGATGACGAGACTTGTATATATGGTATAATATCAATATGCTCACGGATAAAGTAAGAAAAATCATCGTGCAGAATAACCTGATTGAAAAAGGTGAACATATTGTCGTCGGCGTTTCCGGCGGCCCGGATTCGGTATGTCTTCTTTCTGTTCTCCTGGAACTGGCTGAAGAATGGGAACTCACCCTTCATGCAGTTCACGTTAACCATCAATTGAGAGGCGAAAAGGCAGACGAGGATCAACGCTATACGGAAAAGCTGTGCCGGAAGCTCAGAATTCCTTGTCATGTCTTTTGTTACGATATAAATGCCCTCGCCGCTGAACACAAGATTACTGTGGAAGAAGCGGGGCGCATGGCCAGATATGAGGCCTTTAATAAGGTAAGGGAACAGATAGAATCGTCGGATAAAACTGCAAGGGTGAAGATTGCTACGGCTCACAATGCCAACGATCAGGCTGAGACTCTGCTCATGAGGATTATCCGCGGTACCGGAACGGACGGACTGGCCGGCATGGAATACATTCATAAAGGATTGGTTATCCGGCCGCTTTTGGATGTGAGTCGCCGCGAAATCGAAGAATACTGTTCGGCGCACAATTTGAACCCGCGGATCGATTTGACCAATCTTGAGCCTGCTTATACACGTAATCGAATCCGGTTGGAGCTTTTGCCCCTTTTGGAATCCCAATATAACGAAAACATTATACCTGCGCTTATCCGCCTGGCGGGGATTGCATGGGAAGATAAAGAATATTTTTATATGCAGGTAGAAAAAGCAAAATACATTGTGTCCCGTGAAAAAGAAAGCTGCAAAATAGATCGCCATGGGTATGCCGGGCTCCATCCTGCCATAGGCAAAAGGCTCATCAACACATGTTTAAAGGAAATGGGACTATTTCAAGATATGACCGCGGTGCATCTTGCGGGAGCGGATCATCTTCTTCGTCATGGCAGGACAGGGGATCGAATTGATTTCCCCGGCGGGTATGGGTTGCGTCTTATTTACGGAAAAGGAGAATTGTACAGAGAGACCGAAAAAACCGAAGATATCGAATTCTGCTATCCGGTAGTATTGCATGATAATACCCTGGAGATACCTGAATTAAATGCCCTGCTTAGGGTTAGAATTTTACAGGCGAAGCAAGATACTGAATTATATAGAAGCAAGGATAATCGCTTTTGTGAATGCTTGGATCTTGCGGGAAAGGGTATTAAAGACGGGATTTATATCCGAACGAGGAGACCGGGAGACTATTTAATTCCCTTGGGAATGAAAGGCAGAAAAAAGATACAGGATTTTTTTGTTGACGAGAAGATCCCCAGGGAGGAACGCCACCGGATTCCCTTGTTATGTTTCGGTCAGGAGGTGCTCTGGGTAGTAGGGCACCGATTGAACGATAATTATAAAGTTACTGAATACACAAGGGAGATAGTTTGTGTTGAATATGTGCCGTTATTATGATAAAATGTCTCGACGCTTTCTCAGCGGGAAATCAACGGCTATCCGATTTGCAAATGGAAGAAAAAAGCATAAATAAAACGAATGAACGGATAGCTAATCAGAAATAAAGGAGGAACCTCATAGTTGAACAGATTCGCCAAAAACATCGGTGTTTATATAATCATCCTTGTGGTGGTCATGGCTGTTACCTGGATCTACCAGGGGAGCCAGGGGCCTCAGGTCAAGGAAGTTGAATTCTCTGAATTTGTTACTTACATTCAAAAAAATCAGATAGAAGAATTGACCATCGTAGAAACAAGTCTTTTAGGCACGCTCAAATCAGGTGAAAAGGTGAGCGCCTATGCGCCTTCCGCCGTTGAGCTCATGCTGTTAAGTGAGAAGTACATTTTTCCCCAAATAGAGAATGGTACTCTCGTGTTAACCAGTGAAAAGCCTTCAAGCGCTTCCTGGATATTGTCGCTTTTGCCCACGGCGGTCATGATACTGATCTTTGTGCTCTTTTGGTTTGTGTTCATGCAGCAGGGACAGGGCGGCGGAAAGGGAGTCATGTCCTTTGGTAAAAGCAGGGCGAGGCTCCACAAAGAGGGAGATCAGAGGCTTGTCACCTTCAGCGATGTGGCAGGCCTGGACGAGGAAAAGGGAGAGCTGGCGGAAGTTGTGGATTTTCTCAGATACCCGAAAAAATACAGGAATCTCGGCGCGAGAATTCCCAAAGGAATTTTGTTGGTAGGACCTCCGGGAACGGGAAAGACCTATATTTCAAGAGCAACCGCCGGTGAAGCGGGCGTCCCGTTTTTCACCATCAGCGGCTCGGACTTTGTGGAGATGTTCGTAGGAGTGGGCGCTTCCCGGGTGAGAGATCTGTTTGAGCAGGCGAAGAAAAACGCTCCTTGCATCGTATTTATAGATGAGATAGATGCCGTAGGCAGAAAAAGAGGAGCCGGCCTGGGCGGCGGCCACGATGAAAGGGAACAGACGCTTAATCAGTTGCTGGTTGAAATGGACGGATTTGCAGAAAACAGCGGCATCATTATTTTGGCTGCCACCAACCGTCCGGATATTTTAGATCCTGCTTTGCTGAGACCGGGAAGATTTGACCGTCAAATCGTCATCGGCGTTCCTGATATAAAAGGAAGAGAAGCCATCTTTCGCGTGCATTCCCGCAACAAACCTTTGGACAAAGATGTGGATCCGAAAGTATTGGCCAGACGAACGCCGGGCTTTACACCCGCCGATATAGAAAATATGCTGAACGAGGCAGCTTTGCTCACGGCCAGGAGAAACGGCAAGGTGATTCGCATGGCCGAGATAGAAGAGGCCATAACCAAAGTTATTGCCGGACCAGAGAAAAAGAGCCGGGTAATCAGTGAAGCGGAGAGAAAGCTTACCGCTTATCATGAGGCAGGTCATGCTTTGGTTGCCAGATTGCTTCCGAATACAGATCCTGTCCATCAGATCACCATCATTCCCCGCGGCCTTGCCGGAGGGTTCACCATGATTCTTCCCAAAGAAGATAAATATTTCCGAACCAAGACGGATATGGAGGAGCAGATAATCCATCTGTTGGGAGGAAGAGTGGCCGAAAAGCTCACGCTGAACGATATTAGCACCGGCGCCAGCAACGACATAGAGCGAGCTACTGAGATAGCAAGGGCTATGGTGACCAAATACGGTATGAGCGATCGCCTGGGACCCGTCAATTACAGCTCTGCCGACGAGGTATTTCTCGGAAAGGATTTTTCCACGCGAAGGAATTATTCCGAGGAGATGGCCAAGGAGATAGACGAAGAAGTAAGGACCATCATAGAAAAAGCATTTGCTAAAGCCGAGCAACTCTTATCAGAAAATATTGATAAACTTCATCTCGTAGCCAACGTATTGCTTGAAATTGAGACGCTGGATGCGGATCAGTTTGAAAAATTGTTTACGGGAGAGAAAACGGCAGAAGAGATCATCACAGAATCCCAGGAACAGGCCCGCGTAACCGAGGCCAATAACGCCAAGGAGGCTGCGGAACATTTAGCTGAGCTGGCGGCTGAAGAAGAATATGACGAAGCGGACGATTCAGACGATGATTACAGCGAAGAATATTCGGACGGTTCGGAAGACGATGATGACGATTATGATGACGAGGAAGGCGATGAGGAAGACGGCGACGAGGATTGGGACGACTCTGAGGACGAGAATGAGTGATAGATAAATGACCTGCTGCAGAAGGGCGAGAAGAAACAAGAAAGGGGAATGCTCGTGTGACTGAGACCTTTTCCAACAATTTGATCAACAATACGATCTACCACCTTCTGAACTTCGAAAAGTATGGGAGTTTTCAGGCCGCCGCAAGGGAAGCTGCCATCAATAACAATTTCCAGATGGTGTTGCTCACCGAGGATTTCAATCCGGTCTTCACCGTAGAAACGCGTCATAAAACTACTGTGGAAGAGGCCGTCAGGCGGGGAATTCAAGGAGGCGTGGGTTCTGGCCCTTTAAAGATGATTAATGTTGAGGGCGTTCTCACTTACTGGGGGCCGGTGATGATCAACGGTACCAAGTACTTCCTGCTTTTGGTGGATAATGAGGACAGCTACTCTAAAGAAGAGATCATGCGCCTGGCCGAAATTATTGAGCTTGCCATGGGGATGTGGAAATACAGTCCTGTAAGGGATATTACGGCAGAATTCCTCAAAGCCCTGCGCAGGGGCAACCGGAGTTTGGCTTATACATTAAAGGAAGAGGGCGGTTATGACAAGGATGAAATAGTCGCTGTGTTCGCAGTGGGAGGTTTGGAAAAAGAAGCGGCTTTCAAAGCCGTGTCCCAGTACGAAGTGGATACGGGTTTGCGCGTGTTAAAAATAGCCGAGGGCAATGAGGTTTATGGAGTTGTCCTTGCACCTCCTAAAAATACATCCCATACGCAAATTATTCGGTGTGTCTTCTGTGAAATGCTTGAAGCAGCCGGCGCGGAAGAAGTCTTCTATATCAACGGAACCGACAGCATTGAATCCGCAACGGATGCATATCAGATGATCAACGAGGCATGGCCTTTCATGCAGTACATATTTCCTCACAAGAAGAGCTTTACCAAGTTCGAGCTGGCTTTGGCGGGAAACTGCATAAACATTTCCCTCAAAGGCGGAGTGATCAAAAAGTACTACATGGACCTTTTGACTCCCTTCCGCAAAGCAGGAGATAATAAAGGGAGGCAATTGCTGGACACCTTGGAGACTTTTGTTTTGGATGCGGGGATGAAAACATCGGTTACGGCGAAGCTTATGTCTCTTCACGCCAATACAATCCAGTATCGTCTGAAGAAAATCAGGGACATTCTGGGCATTGACATCACCGAAGCCACGGTAATTCCCGGCCTTATTGTAGCCTTGGCGCTGGAGCGGATTGAGAAGATTGTAAAAGCGCTTTAGGCTTTAGAAATACAGGCACAGAGAGTTTTATGGATTATTCCTGAAGTACCCTATTGAAATTGTGTAACAATTAATATATATTAACTATGTGAGCATTTTCCAACAATATACGATTTTGGTATATTGATTTCTATATATAAAGCAATTATATAGTTATAATAGTAAACTTTAGGAGGAAAATTGTATGAACAAGATTGAGGATCTTCGAAGGAGAAAAGCGGAGCTCGAACTTGGCGGCGGGCAGAAACGGATCGACGATCAACATGCCAAGGGAAAGCTAACGGCTCGGGAGCGGCTGGCAATACTGTTCGATGAAGGCAGCTTTGTGGAAATGGATACGTTCGTACATCATAGATGTCATAACTTCGGTATGGCCGATGTTAAAGCTCCCGGAGACGGTGTGGTAACGGGTTACGGTACTGTGGACGGCAGATTGGTATTTGCTTATGCTCAGGACTTCACCGTGTTGGGAGGTTCCCTGGGAGAGTACCACGCGGAAAAAATCGTAAAAATACAGAATATGGCGCTGAAGATGGGCGCGCCCATCGTAGGCCTTAACGACTCCGGCGGAGCGAGAATACAGGAGGGCGTTAATTCTCTTTCTGGTTTTGGCAAGATATTCTACAACAATACGATTTCCTCCGGAGTTATTCCCCAGATTTCCGTAATTATGGGGCCCTGCGCCGGTGGAGCGGTCTATTCCCCGGCAATCATGGACTTCGTATTCATGGTAGATAAGACAAGCCAGATGTTCATTACAGGCCCTCAGGTAATAAAGACCGTTACCGGTGAAGATATATCCCATGAAGCACTGGGTGGCGCCATGACTCACAATTCCATCAGCGGTGTAGCCCACTTCATTGGCAAAGATGACGAGGATACCTTGAGACAGGTAAGGGAGCTGCTCAGCTACCTACCTTCCAACAATTTAGAGAAGGCTCCGGTGTATTCTTCAAATGATGATGTTAACCGGATTATTCCTGAACTTAACGAAATCATTCCGGAAAACCCCAACAAGGCGTATGACATGTATGAAATCATACGGAAGATCGCCGACGATGGGGGGCTCTTCGATGTAATGCCTTATTATGCGAAGAATATAATCACCTGTTATATCCGTCTGAACGGGCAGACGGTGGGCGTCGTAGCCAACCAGCCTAAATTTGCCGCAGGTTGTCTGGACATTAACGCATCCGATAAAGCGGCGAGATTTGTAAGAAGGTGCGATGCATTTAACATTCCGCTTCTTACCATCGTGGATGTTCCGGGATTCTTGCCGGGAACGGGTCAGGAGCACGGCGGCATCATTCGCCACGGAGCAAAACTGCTCTACGCGTTCTGCGAAGCCACTGTACCCAAGGTCACCATGATTGTGAGAAAAGCTTACGGCGGGGCATACATCGGAATGTGCAACAAAGAACTGGGCGCCGACATGGTATTTGCATGGCCCAGCGCTGAAATCGCAGTTATGGGTGCCGAAGGCGCAGCCAATATCGTATTCAGGAACGATATTCAGAACGCCGAAGACCCGGTTGCAAAGAGAAAGGAAAAGATCGCCGAGTACGAAGAGAAATTCAATAATCCTTACCGGGCGGCGGAAATGGGATATGTGGACGATGTAATTGAGCCGGCAACTTCCAGACAGCGCATTATCAGCGCCTTTGACATGCTGGAATCCAAGAGAGAATCGTTGCCTCCCAAGAAGCACGGAAATATCCCGCTATAGTCAATTAGGAGGTGCAGAAGTGCAAGAATTAGGATTGATGGAACGCTTTGCGGATCCGACGCTGTTTGAGAGTCTGACTTTCGGAGAAAAGGTTGCCGCAAGCTTGGTCACCACCCTGATGGGAATGGGAACCACATTTGTGATTCTGATCCTGCTTTGGGGGTGTATCGCCTTTATCTCCGGCATTATCAGAAAAAGTGAGCAGAGAAAAAGTCAGCCTCAACCGGCAACATCCGTGGGGACAATAGGAGAAACTACGACTGCTGAAAAAGCTGCACCGCAGCCCGTTGCGGTCTCTACTCCTTCCGACCCGGGACAGGAGCTGATCGCAGTTATTATGGCGGCCATTGCAGCGAGTCAGGGAGACGAAGTTGTAAGCAAGCTTAAAATACGCAAGATAAGTCGGATTTCCGGCGAACGCACGACTTGGAGTGTGGCGGGTTCTGCAGATTGTATTGATAGCAGAAAGATTTAGCGCTGCGCGCTTATGATACATTAAGAACAAAGGAAAAAGGAAAATAGAAGACAAAGGAGAATAAAGAGATGAAGAAATATAATATCGTTGTAAACGGCGTTGCATATTCAGTTGAAGTAGAAGAAGTCGGCGGTGCAGCACCTGCAGCAGCACCTGCAGCAGCACCTGCTCCTGCAGCAGCTCCTGCCCCGGCTCCGGCTCCGGCAGCAGCACCTGCTCCTGCACCTGCAGCAGCTCCCTCAGCGGGCGCTATGAACATTGAAGCTCCCATGCCTGGAACCATCCTGGACGTGAGAGTGAAACCGGGAGATTCAGTAACGGAAGGCCAAGTTCTGGTCATGTTGGAAGCAATGAAGATGGAAAACGAGATCATGGCTCCCAGAGCTGGAGTGGTTGACACAGTTCAAGTAACAAAAGGCGCTTCCGTCAATACCGGTGACATATTGCTCTCTCTGAAGTAAGAAGTAGTCAGGAGCATGATACCGCTCCGAAAATAAAGAAAGGGAGAGGGAACGTAAATGATATTAGAAACTATAAATGAATTTATCCATACCACCGGTATTTTGAATATGGATTATAAGAGCGCCATAATGATCGGGGTAGCATTTCTGTTTCTCTATCTGGCTATACGCCACGGATTTGAACCCCTGCTATTAGTGCCCATTGCCTTTGGTATGCTCTTGTCCAATCTGCCTATGTCGGGAATGTTCGATGAAGGCGGGCTCTTTTACTGGTTCTATCAATTGAATAAAATGGGAATCCTGCCGCCATTAATTTTTATGGGTGTCGGAGCCATGACGGACTTTGGTCCCCTTATTGCCAACCCCAGATCCCTTCTTATGGGAGCAGGAGCTCAGTTTGGAATCTTCACAAGCTTTATTGGAGCAGTGCTGTTGGCAGGCTTCAATGCGCAAGAAGCTGCCTCCATCGGTATCATTGGTGGAGCGGACGGACCTACAGCTATTTTCCTGACAACGAAACTGGCCCCGCATCTTTTAGGCGCCATTGCGGTTGCGGCTTATTCCTACATGGCCTTAGTACCGGTAATCCAGCCGCCCGTCATGAAGCTGCTCACTACAAAGAAAGAGCGAACCATCAAGATGCAACAGCTGCGGCCGGTGAGCCAGCGTGAGAAGATACTCTTCCCCATTATGGTAACCACAGTGGTTTCCCTGATACTGCCGGATGCGGCGCCTCTTGTGGGTATGTTGATGCTGGGGAACCTGTTTAAGGAAAGCGGAAAGACCCTGCGTCTGTCCGACACCGCTGCCAATGCCCTGATAAACATTGTAACAATCCTTTTAGGAACATCGGTAGGAGCATCAGCGGTAGGTCCCACATTCCTCGTATTGGATACGATACAGATCGTAGTTTTAGGAGTTGCGGCGTTTATAGTAGGAACAGCGGGAGGCGTGTTGATTGCCAAGCTGATGAACGTGCTCTCCGGAGGAACCATCAATCCGCTCATCGGTTCGGCAGGTGTATCCGCCGTACCCATGGCCGCTCGTGTTTCACAGAAAGTCGGACAGGAAGAACTTCCGGGCAACTTCCTTTTGATGCATGCCATGGGACCCAACGTAGCGGGCGTAATCGGATCCGCCGTTGCAGCCGGCGTGCTGCTATCCATGTTCAGCGGCTATTAATAAACGGATTATGAGGAAACCCTCCTCGACCATAAATCAGCTCGACTGAATCCATAATTTTAAAACGAACAAAAATCAACTAATACAACCCCTGCGGGCACAATTAGTTGATTTTTGTTCTGAAGAATGACCGAAAAAGCAGGCAGAAAGGGGCAGTCTATGGAACAGAACAATACAAAAGAGTACCGGATCGGAAACATAACGCTTGCGAGTCCTTTTCTGCTTGCGCCGCTGGCGGGGATCACCGATAGTCCTTTTCGAAGAATTTGCAAAGAGCAGGGAGCTGCCTTGGTCTATTCGGAGATGGTAAGCGCCAAAGGCCTCTATTATGGTGATAAAAACACAGGAAAGCTTCTGGAATTCTATCCGGAAGAGCGCCCTATTGCCTACCAGCTTTTTGGGTCGGAACCGGACATAATGGCCTGGGCCGTGGAAAAACTATCGGATCGGAGCAACTGTATGATCGATGTGAATATGGGCTGCCCGGTGCCGAAAGTGGTAAAAAACGGAGAAGGGGCGGCACTGATGAAAGATCCCGGGCACGCATCGGAAATCGTGTCTGCAATGGTCCGTGCGGAAAAGCAGGCGGCTGCCAAATTGAACAGACCTCCGAAACCCGTAACCGTCAAATGCAGGCTGGGGTGGGATCAGGATCGGATTAATCTTTTGGAGTTCGCATCGAGAATGGAAGAGGCGGGAGCTGCCGCTTTGGCCGTGCATGCCAGGACCAGGGAGCAGATGTACAGCGGCAAAGCTGATTGGAGCGCAATCGCAGAAGTAAAGAATGTCCTGTCCATTCCGGTCATCGGTAGCGGAGATGTATTTACGGCGGAAGACGCAAACAGGATGCTAAGGGAAACCGGTTGCGATTTTGTGATGATAGCAAGGGGAACTTTGGGCAATCCCTGGATCTTCAGAGATGCTCTCTGCCTGTACGAGGGGAAGCCCCTGTTGCCGCTTTCCCCCGACGAAAAGAGAGAAGTGATTTTGCGGCACATCGAAATGCAGGTCGCACAAAGCGGTGAAAGGCGGGCTGTATTGGAAATGCGCAAGCACGTGGGATGGTATCTGAAGGGAACTCCCGGAGCGGCAGAGCTTCGCCGAAAGGCGAACAGCGCCGTTAAAGTAGAGGACCTGATCTCTGTTCTTGGCCCTTGACGAATACGGTGCTATTGCCGTATTTTCCCTGGGATTTCCTTGACTTTTAATACGCGTTGATGTACAATAACCCGCATATAGGCAAGATATAGGCAAGTAATTTTGCATTAAACGAGGCGATCGTGTTTATCGTCTCGTTAAAACGCAGAGAGGAAAGAAAATATCTACCAACGAGATTTTTCAACTTGAGCGTTATAATTTTGCAGCATTTAAATATAATAGCAAAAACAATCAGAAGGGGCAACTTGTTTGCCTCCTTCGCCGAAGTGGAGGAGAAATTAAATGTCCGAAGTTATTTTGACCAAAGAAGGATATGATAGTATCGTCGCAGAGTATGACGAAATGGTTACGGTGAAGCGTAAAGAGATAGCGGAACGGATTAAGGAGGCTATTTCTTACGGCGATATTTCTGAGAACTCTGAATATGATGCTGCAAAGAATGAGCAGGCAGAACTGGAAGAGAGGATTATGAAGCTGGAGCATATGATAAGAAACGCCAAGATCCTCGATCACAGTGAAATTCCCGTTGACAGGGTAAACGTCGGGCTCAACGTTAAAATAAGAGAACACCCCGACGGTGATATAATCGACTTTACCATCGTGGGATCGACGGAAGCAGATCCCTTTGAAGGAAAGATTTCAAACGAATCGGAAGTAGGAAAACAACTTATAGGGAAAAAGATAGGCGATATAGCGGAAGTGCATGTACCTGACGGAATTGTTCGCTACGAGATCCTTGATATATATAAGGATACGAGAGAATAATACGGAGGCACAGAGGGTGATGAATAGGCTCCGGAGGTAAAGTTATGAGTGAAGAGAGAAACATTAACGCGGAAACAGATATGGAACTAGAGCTTGATATCAACGAGCAGAGAAGAATACGCCGTGAAAAGTTGGCCAAGCTTCAGGAAATGGGGAGAGACCCGTATAAAATAGAAACTTGGGATGTGACCCATCACAGTGGAGATATAAAGGATCAGTTTGATTCCATGGAAGGAAGTGAAGTCTCCATTGCGGGAAGAATCATGGCAAAGAGGCAGATGGGCAAAGCCTCTTTTATAGATGTTCAGGACAAGCAGGGCCGGATTCAGGTTTACGTTCGTCAAGACCTGATTACACCGGAAGAATATGAGATCTTTCTGACCTATGATATTGGCGATATAGTCGGGGTTGTAGGTGAAGTGTTCCGTACCAGGCACGGAGAGATATCCGTAAAATGCCACAAGCTTGTGTTGTTGTGCAAAGCCCTGCAGCCTTTGCCGGATAAATGGCACGGTTTGAAGGACGTGGATCTTCGCTACCGTCAGAGATATGTGGATCTCATAGTAAACCCCGAAGTGGCGGCTTTGTTCAGAAAGCGGGCGGAGATTATCCACGAAGTTAAGCGGGTCCTGGAAGAAGATTATGGATTTTTAGAGGTGGATACACCCATTCTGACAGTCATCGCCGGCGGCGCAAATGCCAGACCTTTTGTCACTCATCACAATGCCCTGGATCTGGAAATGAAGTTGCGCATTTCCAACGAGCTTTATCTGAAGAGACTGATAGTAGGAGGGCTTGACAGGGTCTATGAAATGGGCAAAATGTTCCGTAACGAGGGTATGGATAAGAACCATAACCCGGAATTTACGTCCATGGAATGTTACATGGCTTATGGCAACATGGAAAGCGTCATGGATATAACCGAACAGGTAGTATCCAAGGCGGCCCTAAAGGCTACAGGTTCCATGATCATCGAGTATCAGGGTAAAACCTTTGATTTAACTCCGCCGTGGAAGAAGGTAGATATGACGGAGGCCGTGGCCGAAATTACCGGTGTGGATTTTTCAAAGATTGACACAGACGAAGAGGCCCAGGCGGCGGCCATCGCATATGGAATGGACAAGGATGAGGTAAAAGGCCTTCCCCGGGGAAAGATTATCGCAGAGATGTTTGAAGCCTACTGCGAGACTACACCGGGATATTTGGACGGTCCCATTTTCGTAACGGGGCATCCCGTGGAGGTTTCACCCCTTGCCAAACGGGATCCAAAGGATCCGAGAATCACGAGAAGATTCGAGGCATACATCAACGGATGGGAGATTGCCAACGCCTTCTCCGAGCTCAATGATCCTATAGACCAGTACAATAGATTTAAGGAACAGCAGGCACAGTTGGATGCGGGAACGGACGATGAAGCTCATCCCATGGATGAGGATTTCGTAAATGCTTTAGAGGTAGGGCTTCCGCCTACCGGAGGTCTGGGAATCGGCATTGACAGGTTGATAATGTTGCTTACTGATGCGCCGACGATTAGAGATATTATTCTTTTCCCAACCATGAAACCTCTTTAGACTTGTTAAATTCCCGTATAACTGCGTTCTCGGAATATTTTGCGTCCTCGCGTACGATTAAAGTACGCTCCGGTTCAAAATATTCCTGCGGCCTTGTTCTACGGAAATTTACCTGCGTCTAAAAAAAGAAATTTTCCGGCGCTTAAAATTAAGGAAATTTTCCTGCGTCTAAAGGAGATTGAGATGCCGCGAAATTTTTCCCGCGCTTAAAGAAAACTTGTTTAATTGTAGAAATTTTTCTGAGACTAAAGGATCGATGCGCTGAGAATTTGTCCGGCGCTTAAACTTAAAAATGATTAAATTAACATAATAAGAAGGTATAGTATGAAAGACATATCGGTAAAAGAAATATTTGATGCTCCAAATGATTATGCAGACAAAGAGGTGCAGGTCAGCGGATGGGTGCGCACGAACCGCAGCTCCAACCGGTTTGGATTTATCGAACTGAATGACGGCAGCTGTTTCAAATCCATCCAAGTCGTGTACGAAAAGGAGGGAATCGAGAACTTTGACGAAGTCTCGAAAATTACAATTGCCTCCGGCATAACGGTGAAAGGGATTCTGGTTTTGACTCCCGAAGCCAAGCAGCCCTTCGAGATCAAGGCCGCACAGGTTTCGGTGGAGGCAGGCTCCGCGACGGATTACCCCTTGCAGAAAAAACGTCACAGTCTGGAATTCCTGAGAGAAATTGCACATCTTCGCCCCAGGAGCAATACTTTTTCAGCCGTCTTTCGTGTGAGATCCTTGGTTGCCTATGCGATTCACAAGTTCTTCCAGGAACGGGGGTTCATCTATGTGCATTCTCCTATTATCACCGGCAGCGATGCGGAAGGAGCCGGCCAGATGTTCCGTGTCACTACCCTTGACCTGGAATCCCCGCCGCGAACTGCGGACGGAAAAGTGGATTACAGCCAGGATTTCTTCGGCAAATCCACAAACCTCACCGTGAGCGGGCAGCTTGAGGCGGAAGCCTTTGCCCTGGCTTTCCGCAAGGTATACACATTCGGCCCCACTTTCCGCGCAGAGAATTCCAATACGTCGAGACATGCTTCCGAGTTCTGGATGGTTGAGCCGGAGGTAGCTTTCGCAGACCTCTCTGACAATATGGATCTTGCGGAGGATATGATCAAATATATAATTAATTATGCCATGGAAAATGCGCCTCAGGACATGGCGTTCTTCAATGAATTTATCGATAAAGGTCTGCTTGACCGCTTACAGAACATAGTGGATTCTGATTTTGAGCGGATCAGCTACACGGAAGCCATCAACCTTTTGAAGAAATCAAAAGAAACATTCCAGTATCCTGTGGAATGGGGAATGGATCTGCAGACGGAGCATGAGCGCTATATCACCGAAAAGGTATACGGCAAACCCGTATTTGTGACCGACTATCCCAAGGATATCAAGGCCTTTTACATGCGCCTGAACGAAGATGGAAAAACCGTTGCCGCCATGGATTTGTTGGTTCCCGGAGTGGGAGAGATTGTGGGAGGAAGCCAAAGGGAAGAGCGTTACGATCTCCTGCTCAGCCGCATAAGGGAAATGGGACTGGAGGAAGAAGAGTATAAATGGTATATGGACTTGAGGAAATATGGCGGTGTCAAGCATGCAGGCTATGGACTGGGCTTTGAGCGTATCATCATGTATATCACGGGAATGTCCAACATTCGCGACGTGTTGCCTTTCCCAAGAACGCCAAAATCGGCTGAGTTCTAGTGCCATTCGGCAAAACTATTATGGAGGAATTTGATGAATCTTGCGATTCAAACAATAAAAATCGGCTTTATCAAAGCCATTAAAACCACCCTCACTCTTATGAAGGTGGTTTTACCTGTTTATGCTGTGGTAGTGATTATTAAGTATTCTCCGGTCATGTCATTTCTTGAGAGAATCTTCGAGCCGGCTATGAAAATTTTCTTGCTTCCCGGAGAAGCGTCGATTCCCCTCATATCCGGTTTTTTTACAGATGAGTATGGAGCCATTGCAGCTGCTACTCAATTTGGATTTACTCCCGTCGAGATTACTACCATTGCTATGGTCAATCTCGTATTTCATTCTATTCCCGTCGAGTACGCCCTGAGCCGGAAGATCGGGCTTCCGGCAGGAAAGTTCGTCCTTTACAGGGTTATTGCAGCTGTTATCGTAGGCTTGATAGTTTCGCGGATAGGGGGTATTTTTCTATGACAGCGTCATGGTCGGTTATAATAAATGAATTTTTGACCGGAAGCTTTTCTACGGTCATCAGTGTGTTGAAGGTGCTCATTCCTCTTATGATATTGATTGAATTCCTTCAAGTATTTCACGTCATGGAGAAGCTTTCGAAAAAGTTGTCAGCCGTAACAAAAGTGTTGGGACTTTCCCCGCCGGCCATACTTCCCCTGTTGGTGGCAACTGTGATGGGGGTAACTTACGGTGCAGGCACCCTCATTGAAATGAACAAAAAGGATCCTTTACCACGAAAAGATTTTATACTGATTGCCGTTTTCTTCTTTATTTGCCACGGCATTATAGAAACCACCGCGATTTGGGCAACAGTGGGGGCGAATGCATTTGTGATCTCTGTGGTACGCCTTGCTATTGCCGGGATATTTACAATGATAATCGCGCGACTTCCCATTTTTGGTGAACCGAAGTATGTAGAAGTTAGCGGTGAGGAAAAAGCGGAAGAGAAAGATTCGGACCGGGGCGGGGCATAATTTTCTTTGCCATTTATGCCGCGGAATGGTATACTATTTGCAAAACGTATGGAACCCGAAAAGGAAGAACAGCATAGACGCTTGGAACGGAATTCCATTCAATATACTTATAAACAGGAGGGTGCTTTAGATGAAAGGCTACACAAGCAATAACGTTAGAAATGTGGCTCTTGTCGGGCATGGAGGAAGCGGAAAGACCACTTTTTTGGAAGCTGCGCTTCTTGCTACGGGAGTGATAAACAGGCTTGGAAGAGTAGAAGACGGAAATACTGTATCTGACTACGATAAGATGGAGATAGAAAAAGGATATTCCATTAATTTATCCATCGTGCCCGTAGAATACAATAAAAAGAAGATTAATTTCATCGATACACCGGGTTATTTTGATTTTGTAGGCGAAGTGAACAGCGCCTTGAGAGCCTGTGAAGCTGCCGTTATTCTGGTAGACGCTTCTGCAGGTGTCCAGGTGGGTACGGAAAAAGCCTGGAACTCCTGCAAAGACCATAATATCCCCACATTTTTCCTTATCAACAAGATTGACAAGGAAAATGTAGATGTAGATAAGATCGTGGCAGACCTTAAAGCCAAGTTCGGTACTTCCCTGGTGGTTTTGACAGAGCCCAGTGAAGGCGAAGTGAAGGAAGTTCTCACAGAGGCGGTAGCCGAGAGCGACGAAGAGCTGCTGGAAAAGTATTTCAGCGGTGAAGAGTTTACCGATGAAGAGTTTACAAGAGGCTTAACGAAAGGTATCGCTTCCAGGTTCATTATACCTATAATGACCAGCTGCGCGCTGGATGGCAGAGGAGTTAAAGAATTTCTGGACGCTATTCTGAAATATGCCCCGGCTCCCGGGGATTATCCGGGCTATGAAGGTAAGGATGAAAAGGGCGAAACCGTGACGAGGAAATGCGATGCCGGCGAACCTGTTTCCGCTTTCGTCTTTAAGACTCTTGTGGACCCGTTTGTAGGAAAGATTTCCTTCCTTAAAGTCATAAGCGGTAAAGTGACGCCTGGTATGGAGCTCTACAATGCCAGGGCTGAAAGAGCGGAGAAATTGAGTACGCTCTTCCACTACAGAGGGAAGAACCAGGGAGAAGTTTCCGTCGTTGAGGCGGGAGATATTGTAGTCGCCACTAAACTGCAATATACCCAGACGGGAGACACCCTCTGCGATAAAGCCAGTTACATTCAATATCCGGCCATCGAATTTCCGGAGCCCTGCCTGTTCATGGCGGTTCAAGGAAAAGCGAAAGGTGACGAGGACAAGATCGGTTCCGGTATACAGAAACTCATGGAAGAAGATCCTTCCTTTACGATAGTGAGAAATAACGAAACGCATCAGATTCTCATCGGCGGGCAGGGTGATATACAGATAGGAATTATCACCGCCAAGCTGAAAGAGAAATACGGAGTTGAAGTGGAACTTGCGGATCCGAAGGTGGCATATAGGGAGACTATCAAAGGAAAATCCGATGTGCAGGGTAAGCATAAGAAGCAGACAGGAGGAGCGGGCCAATACGGCGATGTGCATATTCGCTTCTCACCCAGCACGGAAGTCTTCGAGTTCTCCGAAGAGATCTTCGGAGGAGCGGTTCCTAAAAACTATATACCTGCAGTTGAAAAAGGCTTGAGAGAGAGCATGGAGAAAGGACCTTTGGCAGGTTATCCGGTTGTTAATATCAAAGCGGTGCTGTATGACGGGTCGTATCACGACGTAGACTCCAACGAAATGGCGTTTAAAATTGCCGCAAGCCTGGCATTCAAGAAAGGTATCGTGGAAGCCAACCCTGTTTTGCTGGAGCCGATAATGCGGGTGGAGATTACCGTGCCCGAAGAGTACATGGGCGATATAATGGGTGATCTGAACAAGAGAAGAGGTAAGATCTTGGGAATGGAACCCCTGTCGGACGGAGGCCAGAAAGTTATTGCGGAGGTGCCCCAGGCAGAGATGTTCAAGTATGCCATTACCTTACGCGCCATGACTCAAGCGAGGGGAACCTTCACGATGAAATTTGAGCGGTATGAAGAAGTTCCGCCTCATATAGCAGAGAAAGTTATCGAAGAAGCAAAGAGAGAGGAACAGTAACTCGATTTACATTTTATCAAAGAGAAACTCCACTGTGCATCCGTATGGTGGAGTTTTTATTCACTAAAAGCGGTGCGGGCGGGGAATATCCTGTCGTGCCGGGGAACGAGGTAATGCATGGGAAAGAAAGGGACCACTGTTTTTGTATGCCAGGAATGCGGCAACGAGAGCCCCAAATGGATGGGGCAATGCATCTGCGGTGCCTGGAATTCCATGGTGGAGGAGAAAGTTCTGCCAGCCTCTACCGAAGATAAAAGGCGCAGGGCCGCTCAGGGCAGAACAGTCAAAGCTGTAAGGCTGGATGAGGTAAAATCGGGAGCGGAGAGCAGGATAGACACTGAGATCGGCGAATTGAACCGGGTTTTGGGAGGCGGTCTGGTGACAGGCTCCCTTACCCTCATTTCGGGAGAGCCGGGCATCGGCAAATCCACGCTGATTATCCAGGCAGCCTCCAAAATCGCCTCTAAAGGACAGCCCGTGTTATACATAACAGGAGAAGAATCTTTGGAGCAGATCCGGATGCGGGCGGATCGGGTGTGCAAAGGAAATATGGAAAACCTGTATCTGCTTTCGGAGACCAATATGGAAAATGCTCTTGCGGTTACGGAAGAGCTGAAACCCTGTTTCCTGGTAATAGATTCAATTCAGACTATGTATTCGGCGGAGCTGGAATCGGCGCCGGGCAGCGTTTCTCAGGTGAGAGCCTGCACCAACGAGCTGATGCGAGAGGGTAAGGAGAGGAACATTCCTGTCTTTATCGTCGCTCATGTAACCAAGAGCGGTGATCTGGCCGGACCGAAGATCATTGAACATCTGGTGGATTGTGTACTCTATTTTACGGGAGAACGGAATCAGGAAATCCGTATCCTTCGGGCATACAAAAACAGGTTTGGGACCACCAGCGAGGTGGGAGCCTTTGAAATGACCGGAGAAGGACTTTCGGAGATAGAAAATCTATCGGGAAGCTTCCTCGAAGGCATGGAAGACGGCGTGGAAGGCTCCATAGCCACAGCGGTTTATGAAGGCACCAGGCCTCTCCTCCTTGAAGTTCAAGCATTGACCGCTCCTACGCATATCGGTTTTGCCAGAAGGACTGCCATAGGAGTGGAGCTCTCCCGGCTGAATATGATTCTGGCCGTACTAGACCGCAAAGCCGGTATATCTCTAATCAACCAGGATGTATATGTAAATATCGTCGGCGGGCTTCGCCCGGAAGGTACTTCTACTGATCTGGCCGTAGCATTGGCTATCTTTTCTACCTACAAGCGCATACCCTGCACGAAGAGAACCTTGGCCATGGGAGAAATAGGGCTGACAGGCGACCTGCGTTCCGTGCAGAATGCGGAGAAGATCGTTAAAGAGGCTGCACGGATGGGTTTTCAGCGGGTCATCCTTCCACAGAAAAATGCCAACCGCATGACGGAAATTACGGAAGGTATCGAATTGCTGGGTGTCAAAAGCCTGGCGGAGGCTATAAAAGTCATATAACTATTCATAGATGCATTAATAAAAAGGTAGTGAGCAAATGAAAGAATGCACAGATTACGCTTATGAGGTGGGTCCTATCCGGCCCCCCAGCGAAGCGGCAAGTTTACTGTTGAGAGTTACGAGAAATTGTCCGTGGAACAGATGTAAGTTCTGCGGTGTCTATAAAAAGACGCGATTCAGCGTCCGGCCCAAGGAACATGTACTGAAGGACATCGATTCGATAAAGATGTGGACGGATTGGCTTAAGGCGGCTGAAGCAGCCGGTGCACAGGAACGAAAGGGCCTGGCGGAGCGATTTTTTAATAAGTTGGATGAAGAACAGTCCTGGGTTTACAGCTCGGCTGCCCATTGGTATCGAAACGGCATGAAGTCGGTATTTTTGCAGGATTCAGACAGCCTTGTGATCAAGCCGGACGATCTGGTAGACATCCTTACTTATATAAGAAAGCAGTTTCCTGAAATCGAGCGGATTACCTCTTATTCCAGATCCGAGACGGTGGCCCGAATCAGCGATGAGAACATGAAGCGCATAGCGGATGCGGGGTTGAATCGAATTCACATCGGCATGGAAACGGGTTCCAATGTGGTTCTGAAACTGGTTGACAAAGGGACGACAAAGGAAAAGCATATAATTGCGGGCAGGAAAGTGAAGGCCGCAGGTATCGAGCTATCGGAGTATTTCATCCCGGGACTTGGAGGAAACGAGTATTCAGAGTTAAATGCCATAGAAACGGCGGATGCGTTAAATAAAATAAATCCCGATTATATACGAATCCGGACCTTGGCCGTAACCCAACGGGGTTCTCTGATTGAGGATTACAGAAAAGGGGTTTTTACCAGGGCTAATGACACCAAAATGATTGAAGAGCTTCTTTTAATGGTAGAAAACCTGGAAGGGATCACCAGTACCATAGTAAGCAGCGATCACATCATAAACCTGCTTCCTGAAGCCGACGGGCGTTTACCCGATGATAAGCAAAAAATAATTTCGGTACTGAAAGGTTATCTCGAGTTGCCGGAAAATGAGAAGATTATCTATCGGATCGGACGTAGAACAGGGGTGATGAGCTCGATAAAGGACCTTGATGATGGGGACAGTAGAGACCATGTTTTGGGCCTTATAAATAAATACGGTATCAACAGCGATAATGTAGACGCGTTTGTTGATGATTTGGTGAATCGATTTATATAGAAGAAGGAGAAGGGAAATGGCAGGAACAAAGACAGATAATTTAGAAGGCGATGTTCTGATTTCCTATGATCCCAGCAACGGGGAGATGATCGGAACAGTACGAAAAACAAGCATTGATGAACTTGAAGAAAAGGTACGGACAGCCAGAAATGCGCAAAAAATATGGTCGGCGCTTACGATAGATGAGAGGATTGACTATTTAAAGAAATGCGCCGATGCGCTGCGCGGGCGAGCCGGGGAAATATCGGAGCTTCTCAGCAGGGAAATGGGAAAGGATTTGAGACGTTCCACCAATGAGGTAAGGAGCTGTTGCGATGATGTTTCTTTTAAAACGGCAGAGATAAAAGAGGCGCTTAAGACCAGGGTCATAGAAGGCGATGGCATGGAAACTCAAATTCAGTATAACCCTCTGGGAGTTTGCGCGGTAATCGCTCCGTGGAATTACCCGGTATCCATGGGTCACTGGCTCATCATCCCAACTCTCATTGCGGGAAATACGGTAATCTACAAGCCGTCGGAAGAAACGCCTCTTGTGGCCGGAGCTTACGTGGATGCCTTTAACGAAGTTCTACCGGAAGGCGTTCTCCAGATCGTCTACGGCGACGGAAAGCTGGGCGACGCATTGGTTCGTTCGGAGGTGGATCTTGTAGCATTCACAGGTTCCCGGGAAACAGGAAAAAAGATCATGACCAGTGCGGCTTCCGGGTTGAAGAGACTGATTATGGAGATGGGCGGAAAAGATCCGATGATCGTACTGGAAGACGCTGATATTGAGAGGGCCGCTCGCTTCGCTGTGGCCAGCAGCTTTGAAAACGCCGGTCAGATGTGTGTCAGCACAGAAAGGATATTGGTTGACGAAAAGATTGCTGACGAATTTGAAGAACTGGCGGCAGCCAATGTCCAGCGCTATAAGATCGGCCCCTGGACTGACCCGGAAGCCAACATAGGCCCTATTATCAACGAGAAACAGCGCAACAAGATCATAAGCCACATAGAGGATGCTGTAGCAAAGGGCGCCAAAGTTTTGGCAGGCGGCACAGATCATCCTCCGCGATATGTTATGCCCACAGTGCTCTCAAATGTTACGCAGGATATGTTGATCTGGCAGGAGGAGACCTTCGGGCCCGTAGCGTGTATCACCAGGTTTAGAGATTTAGATGAAGCCGTAAGACTGGCCAATGACAGCACACTGGGGCTGGGAGCAGCGGTGTTCGGCAAAAAGGATGCGGAAGAGGTGGCTAACCGCCTGGAGGCGGGCATGGTGGGAATTAACAGGGGACCCATCGGCATCGGAGATTCTCCCTGGGCAGGAGCCAAGCAGAGCGGGATCGGCTATCATGGCTCGCCCGACGGACACAGGCAGTTCACCCAGGTTCGCACCATAACAAGACGAAAATAAGATAAAAACAAGGCTGACCTCCATAAGGCGGGTCAGCCGTTTTTTATTGGTTCCTGCAAATATTTATGTTTGTACTTAAAATCAACACTTTTTTATTCCGCCGATCCGGCCTTTACGCGCTTCAGGCGGGCAAACCTGGGAAGTCCGTTTTCAGTGGGACGGTCCACTTCCCCATTAATCAAAGGCAGAGCATAATCTATAAAGGGTTGAAGCACTCCGTTTCCGGCATCATTAATCCACTCTCTCGGCACCTTTTTCTCAGCATTGGCAACTTCCACCAAATCCACCAGGCCGGTTTTGCACTTATATATTTCTCCGGGTTCTCTCTCAAAGGTTATCATTTTATCCGTAATGCCTGATTCTGCGGCCTCAAATGCGGCTTTTCCTGCCAGATAAGCTTCTTCCACGTCCGTGGCAGAGGCCAGGTGAGCCGCGCAGCGCTGGAGCAGACTCAATTCTATTCCTCTGACCTTGGCTTTGAGCTTAGCGTTTGCATATTCTGCCAGGTTGGCAGCAAGCCCTCCCATTTTGGCGTGGCCGAAGGCGTCTTTCTCTTTGGTCTGGTCGGAAAAATAAGAGACGATATATGTGCCGTTTTTGTCCTTTATTCCTTCGGATACAGCTACCAGCACATCGCCCTGTTCCTCGTAGACGCGGGAGACATCCGAGAGGAAGTTGGACATATCGAAGGGGACCTCGGGCAGGTAGACCAGGTCAGGGCCATGATCTTTATACCTTATTCCTGCCAGGGCAGAGGCTGCGGTGAGCCAGCCGGCGTTTCTGCCCATGACTTCGATGACTGTTATGGAGCCTCTGTCGTATACTTTTGCGTCCCGGCTCACTTCCATGAAGGTGGTGGCTATATATTTCGCAGCGCTCCCGTAACCCGGACAATGGTCCGTTGCGGCCAAGTCATTGTCGATGGTCTTTGGGATGCCGATAACGCGACATTCATAGTCGTGTTGAGAAAGATAGCTGCTGATCTTGCTGCTGGTATCCATGGAATCGTTTCCGCCTATGTAAAAGAAATATCTGATGTCATATTTTTTAAAGATGTCCAGGATGCGTTTATAATCCGTATCATCCACCATGAAATCGGCCAGCTTATAGCGGCAGGAACCGAGGACAGAGGATGGTGTGTATCGCATCAGAGATAATTCGGCGGGATCCTCTTGAGTAAGATCGTAGATTTCGTCGTTTAAAACGCCTTTGATTCCGTGAGCCGCTCCATATACCTTGGTTACATTGGCAGAAGCCATGGCGGTTTCAATACATCCGAGAGCACTGGCATTGATTACGGAGGTAGGCCCTCCCGACTGCCCTATCAACACAGCTCCGACTAATGCTTTCATAATAAACGCCTCCCCGTTATAATATTCAGGAAACCCAGGTTTCCCGGTATGTATCCTATCACACTATCACGCTATAGAATACCATTTTTCAGCCGGGATAACAAGTCCGGCGCTGACCGAAGACGGTGTCAAGTTGTTGTGGAGTTTTTGCTTGACAACTCTCCCGATGTTATG
>ERZ773359.2097-NODE-2097-length-25987-cov-9.710512_pt1 | contig 25987 bp, 18 predicted proteins | sample MGYA00374955_ERZ773359 | MGnify/ENA primary metagenome ERZ773359 (study PRJEB29098, sample SAMN04486028) | biogas fermenter metagenome | study: EMG produced TPA metagenomics assembly of the Biogas fermentation microbial communities from Germany - Plant 4 DNA1...
GCGACCACCGAGATCTACACTCTTTCCCTACACGACGCTCTTCCGATCTTAGAGCTGGAGCCCCGCTACCGCCGGGAGAATAAAACCGAACTTGCCCGGGAGCTCCTCTCCCTGGCCGCTGGCAACCGGGAGACCGAGCCCATCAAACACCTGCTTTTTAAGTCCCACCTGCCCCTGGATCCAAGACATAACTCAAAGATCGAACGTCCGCTCCTGGCCCGGTGGGCGGCCCGTGAATTTAAGAGAAAAGCATACCGGTGCCAGGTGCCTGGCACGTCAACTTTGTCAACTTGATTGAATATTCAGAAATGTGGTGCCTGGCCCGGCAACTTTGTCAACTTTTGGAGAGGAAAAGCTCCCCCCGTTGTCAAAATCTATCAAGAATATAATTCGGCTTAATCCGGCTTGCTGCCGGGAGGTGAGAGCATTGCCCCTTAAAGTATTGCATACCGGCGACCTGCACCTGGGGATGACTTTTAACAGCCGCGGCTACCCCGAGGCGCTGCGGCGGAGGCTGGTGGAGGCCCGCCTGAAGGTCCTGGAGCGGCTGGTGGAGACGGCCAACGGGGAAGGCTGCCAGCTCTTCATTGTTGCCGGGGACCTTTTCCACCGCACCAGGGTCCCCCGGGAGACGGTCCTTCAAGCGTTGCGGGCCCTCTCCGCTTTTCAGGGCAACTGCGTAGCCGTGCTTCCCGGCAACCACGATTACTACGAGCCTTACGGGGGGCTCTGGAAAGAGCTGCGGGAGAGCGCCGGCTCCTTCGACCACCTGCTGCTGCTGACGGAGACGGCTCCCTACGCCCTCCAGGATTACGGCCTGGAGGCGGTCCTTTACCCCGCCCCCTGCCACAGCAAGCACTCGGCGCAAAACCGGCTGGGCTGGATCCGGGAGCTGGCACAGAGGCCCCCGGGCCGCTGGCACTTGGGGGTAGCTCACGGTTCGGTGCGGGGCATCTCCCCCGATTTCGAGGGCAGCTATTTCCCCATGGAGGAAGAAGAGTTGATCCAGGCGGGCTTGGACCACTGGTTTTTGGGGCATACCCACGTTCGCTACCCGGACCGGGATCACGCCCGGAACTGCCCCTTCACCTATTGCGGCACTCCCGAGCCCGACGGCTTTGACTGCCGCCACCGGGGCCAGGCTTGGATAACCACCCTGGATGATTCCGGCGCGGTGGAATGCCGAGGGCTGACCACGGGACAATTCTTTTTCCAGGAGCTCCGGGTAACGGTAAGCAGTGCCGGGGAGCTGGAGGAGTTAAAGCGACAGCTGGCTGCCGACGGGGAGCGGTCCCTGGTCAAGCTCTACCTGGAAGGCACCCTACCCGAAGACGAGTACCGGAAGCGGAGCGACTGGTTCCGGGAGCTGCGGGAATCCCTGGCCTACCTGGAGGAAGACGACGGGGAGCTGGCCATGGAGATCACCCCGGCCACCATCGAATCCCTTTTCCCCCGCAACTCCTTCCCCTACCTCCTTCTCTCCCGCCTCTCCGAAAAGGGAGAGCGGGAAGCCCTGCAGTTGGCTTACCGCCTGATCAGCGAGGTGAGGAACAGTTGATCCTTAAAGAGGTAAGGCTGTTCCCTTTTGGAGCCATCCGGGACCGGGAATACCGCTTTAAGCGGGGGCTCAACGTGATCCTGGGTCCCAACGAGGCCGGGAAGAGCACCCTGGTAAACGCCATCTTTGCCGCCCTTTTTCTCCCCCCGGACCTGCGCCGCAGTTCTCCCGACTGGAAAAATTTCCTGGTCCGCTACCTCCCTTACCCGGAAGGGGATACGGCCCGGGTGAGCTTGTGCTTTGAGGACGACGCCGGCCGCAGCTACCGCTATACCTGCGCCTGGGGCGAGGAGAAGGAGGCCCGCCTGGTCCTGGAGAACGGCGAGGAGATCAACAATCCCGGGCGCATCCAGGAAATTCTGCAGCAGCACCTGGGACCGGGCCGCGGGACTTACCAGGGCGTCCTTTTTACCCGGCAGGATGAACTGGCTGCTACCGTGGAGAGATTAAAAGACAACCCGGAGGTGGCGCAAACCCTGGGAGAAATCCTGCGCTCCGCCCTCTTCGAGGCCGGCGGCGTGTCCCTGGAGGAGTTGGAGGCCCGTATCCTCCAGGAGAAGAAGCAGCTCTTGGAAAACTGGGACTTGGAGCGGTGGGCGCCTCCCCGGGGCCGGGATGTGGACAATCCCTATAGCCGGGGAGTAGGGCAGGTCCTGGGAGCTTACTACGCTGCGGAAAACCTGCGGCGGGATCTGGACCAGGCCCGGAAGGCCGAGGAGCGGGTAGAGCGTCTGTCGGCGGAGTTGCGGGAGGCCCTGGGCGAGCAGGAACGGCTCCGCCGGCAGCTGGAGGTCATGGAGCGCCAGGGGGAGGAGGTGCGCCGGCGCTCCGTCCTGGAGCCTCGCCGGGAGGCGCTTCTGGAGCTGGAGAAGCAGTTTAAAAAAGTTATGGCCGACTGGCCCCGGGCCCAGGAGCGCGCGGCTCACCTGGAGCAAGAGCTGGCCAAGAGCCGGGAGCGGCTGGAACTCCTGGCCCGGGAGCTGGCGGAAGCCCGGGAGGTAATCGCCGCCCGGGAGAAGCGGGCGCTCTTGAAAGAGGTGCGCCCCCTGGTCAAAAAGATCGAGGAGATTGAGGCCGAACTGGCCCAACTGCCCCCCATTGCCAAGGAGGACCTCCGGGCCTTGGAGAGCAGCTACCGGGAACTGGCCCGTCTCCGAGCCACCCTGGAGGGGATGAAGTTAACGGTACGGCTGCAGACCCGGGAGCCCTTGAATTTAAAGGTGACCTCGGGCCTGGAGCAGGAGGAGGAGCTGGCCGTCGAGCGAGAGGCCTCCTTCTCCGGGGACGGCCGCCTGGTCCTGGAGAGCCCTACCTGGAGCCTGGAGGTCCAATCCGGGGAAGGGGATGTGGACCGCCTGATGGAGAAGGCGGCGGCCTTCCGGAAGGATTACCAGGAGAAGCTGGCCGCCTTGCAGGTGCCGGACCTGGAGACGGCCCGGGAGATGGTGGAGAAGAGGGATGCCGCTGCCGGTGAGCTGGAACGGCTGCAAGAGCGGTTGGCCTCCTTGCTGAAGGGAAGCACCCCGGAAGAACTGGAGGCCCAGGCGGCTTCCCTGGCCGAGGACAAGCCGGTGCGGGACCCTGCCGCCGTGGAGCAAGAGAGTACCGACCTGAAGATCCACCGCCAGGGGCTGGAGAAAGACCTGGAGCAGGTGCGGCGGCAGCTGGAGCAGTGGGCGGAGGAGCACGGCAGCCTGGAGCAGCTCCTGGACCGGATGGCGGATCTGAAAGGGGAGCTGAAAGAGACGGAGCGGGACCTGGAGCGGCTGGCCCCGCTGCCCGAAGGCTACGCCGACGCCGAGGATTTCCTGGACAAGATGAAGGCCCTCAAAGAGGAGGTGCAGCTCTGCAGCGAGAAAGTAATGAAGAAAAAAGAAGAGCTTTCCTCCGCGGAGCGAGACCTGCCCGAGGAATCCAGCGAAGAGCTGGCCGCTCAATTGCGCTCCCAGGAGGAGCGGCTGCAGCGGTTGCAGGATAAGGCCAGAGCGCTCCTGGTGGTCCAGGAAGAGTTTGCCCAGTTAAAGGACGAACTGGACCGGGATACTTTTTTGCCCTTGATCCGGGAGTTTGCCCGCTACTTGGCCCCGGTGACGGGACAGCGCTACCGGGGCGGGCAGCTGGAGGGAGCCCTTCCCCGGGCCGTTACCGCCGCCGACGGCACGGAGCTTCCCCTGGACCTGCTTTCCACGGGGACCGCCGGGGGAGTAGCCCTGGCCCTGCGCCTGGCCATGGCCGGCTACTTGCTGGGGGGCTCCGGGGGCTTCATGGTCATGGATGACCCCCTGGTGGACTTTGACCCGCAGCGCCGGGCGGAAGCGGCCCGGATCCTGGCCGAGTTTGCTGCCGAGCGGCAGTTGCTGATCACCACCTGCGACCCCGCTACCGCCCGCCTGCTGGGCGGCAACCTGATCCCGTTGGAACCGGCCAGGGAAGAATAAAAGAAAATAAAAAATTGGGCTTCGCCCGAAGAAGGGGTAAATAAAAAAATTGGCTTCGCCTCCAGAATAGGCCAGAAAAGGGATTAAAGGGATTAAAGGAAGGGAGATGGTGTATATGGATATCAGTCCAAATCGAGCCCTGGTAGTTTACTATTCCCGCACGGGAACAACCCGCTCTGTAGCCGAAGAGATCGCTTCTTGCCTGGCGGCGGACCTGGAAGAGGTAAAGGCCACCCGGGACCGCCGCGGTCTCTGGGGGTGGCTGGTGTCGGCCAAGGAGGGGGTGCTGGGCCAGCTTACTTCCATCCAGGCTCCCAAGTACGATCCGGCGGACTACGAGCTGCTGGTGATCGGGACTCCCGTTTGGGGGGAAAACATGTCCAGCCCCATCCGAACTTATATTAAATCCCATCCGACCCGCTTTCAGAAGGTGGCTTTTTTCTGCACCAGGCAGGGGTCGAGCAGCGGAAAGACCTTGAAAGAGCTGGAACGCCTGTGGGGAAAGCCTCCCGTAGCGGTCCTGGATCTGAAAGAGAAGGAAGTCAAGGAACGCCGCATTAAAGAAGAGCTGGACCGTTTTATCGATGTCCTAAAAGAAAGCTTCGGCCGCTGACAAGCCGGCGGAGCGGGATTATTGAAACCGGGCCGGAAGCGGATATGCCCTCCGGCTTCTATTTTTTCTCCCGGGGTTGACCGGTATTAGCGGTATTGCCGGCATTGCCGGTATTTAAGAATTATAAAAAGAGGTTATCTTTGTCGCGGGTGGAATAAACTATTAATTAAATGTCGACAAAAGCGGAGGCTGGATGGTGGAGACGGAGACTATTTACGGTTACCTGGAGCGGATCACCTACTACAACGAAGAGAACCACTTCATGGTAGCCCGGGTCCAGGAAAAAGGGAAGCGGGGCCTGACCACCATTGTGGGCAACCTGGCCGGGCTCTGCCCCGGAGTACTCTTGAAACTGGAGGGGAAATGGGGCCACCACAAGCAGTTCGGGGAGCAGTTCCAGGTAGAGCGCTTCGATATTGTGGTGCCGGCCACGGTGAAGGGAATCGAGAAGTACCTGGGTTCCGGCTTGATCCGGGGCATCGGGCCGGTTATGGCCCGCCGCATTGTCAAAGTTTTCGGCCTGGATACCCTGGATATCATCGAACACCACCCGGAGCAGCTGGCCCGGGTGGAGGGGATCGGCGAGAAGCGCATCGAAATGATTAAAGAGGCCTGGGAAGAGCAGAAAGGCGTGCGCGAAATTATGATCTTCCTGCAGGATTGCGGGGTCAGCGCCGCTTACGCCGCGCGCATCTACAAGCAGTACGGCCGGGAATCGGTGCAAGTGGTGCGCACCAATCCCTATCGACTGGCTTCCGAGGTCCGCGGGATCGGCTTTATCACCGCCGATCGCATTGCCCGGGAAATGGGGATTGACCCCAATTCCGTGACCCGGGCGGAAGAGGGAGCCCTCTATATCCTGAACCAGTGCACCGGCGAAGGACATGTCTACTATCCCTATAAACAGCTGGTGGAGAAGACCACGGAGCTGCTCCAGGTGGAACAGGAAGTGGTTGTCCGGGGGCTGGAGCGGCTCTTGGAGAGCCGGCGCGTGGTCATGGAGGATTTGAGCCGGTACGGAGAAGCGGTGGACGGGGAAGAGAAAGCCGTTTACCTGGCTCCCTTCCATCACTGCGAGGTAAACCTGGCCCGCCGCCTGCTGCAGCTGCGGGAACAGCAGGGGGTTCTTCCCGTGGAAGACTGGCAGCCGGTCCTGGACCGGGTGGAGAGGCAGCTGGGAGTGAAGCTGGCCCCCAGGCAGCGGGAGGCCGTGGAACAGTCCCTGTTTAACAAGGTCCTGGTGATTACCGGGGGGCCGGGGACGGGGAAGACCACCATTATAAAGGCGATCCTGGAGCTGTTCCGCTCTCGGAACATGAGGGTGCTGCTGGCGGCGCCCACTGGCCGGGCCGCCAAGCGGATGCAGGAGGCCACCGGGTACGAGGCGCGCACCCTGCACCGCCTGCTGGAATACAGCCCCCGCCAGGGCGGCTTTTCCCGGAACGAGGATAACCCCCTGGAGGCGGAGGTTTTGATCGTGGACGAGGCCTCCATGATCGATCTGCTGCTCATGTACCACCTGGTCAAGGCCATCCCCCCTCAGGCCTCTCTGATCCTGGTGGGGGACACCAACCAGCTGCCCTCTGTGGGGCCGGGGCACGTGCTAAAAAGCATCATCGATTCCGGGAAGTTCAAAGTAATTACCCTGGTGGATATTTTCCGCCAGTCCCGGTGGAGCCGGATCGTGGTCAACGCCCACCGCATCAACCAGGGGGAATTCCCGGAAATAAAGAATCCTCCCGCGGGCGAGCTCTCGGATTTTTACTTCATCGAAGAAGAAGATCCCGATAAGGCCCTGGCCAAAATATTGAGGCTGTGCCGGCAGTACATTCCCGCCAAGTTCAAGTATCATCCCGTGCGAGAGATCCAGGTGCTGACCCCCATGCACCGGGGGGTAATCGGGGTGGACAACCTGAACGTGGAGCTGCAGAAGCTGTTAAACCCCGGCGGAGCGGCAATAAGCCGGGGCGGCAGGCAGTTCAAGGTGAACGACAAGGTTATGCAGGTGGTAAACAATTACGACAAAGAGGTTTTTAACGGGGACATCGGCTGGATCACCGCCATCGACCCGGAAGAGCAGGAACTCTGGGTCAACTTCGAGGGGCGCCAGGTCAACTACCAGTTTGGCGAACTGGACGAGCTGGAGCTGGCTTACGCCGTCTCGGTCCACAAAGCCCAGGGCAGCGAGTATCCCGCCGTGGTCATGCCGGTGATGACCCAGCACTACATGCTGCTGCAGCGAAACCTGCTTTATACCGGGGTGACCCGGGGCAAGAAGCTGGTGGTCCTGGTGGGCACTAAAAAAGCCCTGGCCATCGCCCTCCGCAACAACAAGCCCCAGCAGCGCTACACCCTCCTGCGCCACCGCTTTTCGGTGCCTGGCACGTCAACTTTGTCAACTTAATAGAAAATTCTGAAATTGATGCCTGACCCGGCAACTTTGTCATTTCTTATTGCGGGGCATGCAGATTATTTCCTTGACCTCGGTATCGAAGAAGTAATGGGAGTGGGCGGGGAGGATGACCGCGGCGGTATCGGCTCCTCTTCCGCTGCCGCCCAGGGCGATGATCTCTTCTCCGTAGGGAATAAGCCCGGCATCCAGGGCCATGACGCTGATCTCCACGGCCACCTTGAGCCCCTGGCCCAGCATTCTCAGGGCGGAGGCGATAATTTCCGCCGGGTAAGCCCCCTGGAACTTGAAGCGAAGAGAGCGGTCAACTCCGGCCAGCAGGTGGGTGGTGGTCAGGATCTTGACCCCCTGCTCCTGCAACTCCTGCCTTGTTGCCGCCTCCATTTCGTCAACTCCCGGTTCCGCGAATCCCACGTGATGGGTTACACAGATGATTTCCCGGCCTCGCCCCAGCAGCTTCCGGGCGGTGGCCCCGGTGTTGGAAGCAACGACGATATACTTGATGCCCAGTTCCTCGGCTCTTTTTAAGGCCAGTTCAATGGTGGCGTCGGTATTCTGCGGTCCTCGTTCTTCCCAGTACATTTTATTGCCTCCCGAAAAATATAATTGAATATGCCGGCTGCTTGTACCTTGTATCTAAATTAACCCAGCCGGGCGGGAACGTCAAGGAGGGACGGCCCGCCGCTTGAGGGCATCGGCTAAAGCCGGCATCGTCCCCAGCCGGCATCTCCTCAAAGGTCCCATTTTACCGGATTAACATTTAAAAAAAGTTTGGCAGAGGTTTAAGTTTCCCTTCAATATCAGTTGGACAACGGTTAAATTTTCCCTTAAGAAAGAACAGTTTGGGCAGTGGTTAAGTTTTCCGCGCAGGCGGGGATTTTATTCTCCTGGCTCCGCCCGCCCCGGGCGCATGTTTGCCCGCCGACGGAGAGAAACTACTAGCACTTGCAATAATCTTTGCCGAGGGGACAACTGTTTAGATCAAAGTCAAAGGGACAACTGCCGGTATTAAAAGGGAAAGCAAGGGCAGGCCTGCCGGCGGGCAGTAGCGGCCGAGGGGCAGTCCCCGCCGTTTTTCGCTTAGCCACAACTAGCCGCAACTTTGCTTTGCCTTTGCTAGGCGCCAGGAAGGGAGAAAAGGAGCGAAAGAGATGAAAGATATATATGTGATCTTGGCTTTTCACGGGCATGAACTGCTCTGGGATCTCCCGGAGAAGCTGCTCTCCTACTTGCAAGAGGGCAACCCCATGAAAGAGACCATCCTGGACCAGAACTACATCAAGAAACGCAAAGAGGAGGACCGGGATGTCTATACCCTGGGAGTGCAGCTGGGAGACCTGCTGGAGGCACCCATCTGTGTAGAATACAGCAACGAGCTTTTGCAGCAGATTAACCAGGTGATCCCTGAAATTTTTGACAACCTGAAAGCCGCCTTTCAGAGAGGGCGACTTTTCCCTATCTACGGCCATGCTCACCATACCCATGTCTCCCTGCTCCGGGAGGAGGAGCTTACCCAGGAGATTATCTGGAACATGCAGTACCTGCATAATTACATGGAGGTTCCGCACCCCAAGTATAAGGGGCTTTTCTCGGCGGAAGGCAGCTATAGCCGGAAAAAGCTGGAGGCCATTGTCCGGGCCAACATAGATTACGTGATCTTTCCCCACCTGGAGGAAGGGAAAGTCCCCTACCAGGTGAAGGGAAAAGGAGATTACGTTTACAAGCCGTTCCTGCTGCGCACCGGGCTGGGAACCTTGCTGGCTTTCCCGCGAAATTTCCCTATTTCCCAGGAAATATGGCGCCCCATCACCAGGATGAAGCGGGAGGCGGTAAAGGACCAGGGTTATCGGCTGGGGGATTACCCCGTCTTTTTCAACGAATACCTGACCGGCAGCCTGGAGACCTACCCCATCTCCATGGAGGAAGGGGTGGAGCTGTACAAGGCGGTGCTGCGGCAGGAGCTTAACCAGGCTCCCCCCGATGCCGTGCTGGTTTACATCCAGGACCTGGAACTGATGGATTTTGGCGATATCGCCATCGAAATTCTCGCCAAGTCCTGGCGGGAGATCCTGGAGGAGGACCGGGACCTGTACCGGATTCATTTTGTTACCCCCGACCAGTACATTGACCGGGTCCTGCTGGAGGAGGGTCTGGAGAACCTGCCCGAGCTCTACTTCGAGGAGATCAGCTGGGCTCCCGAAGTGCGCCTGGTACTAAGGGCCGACGGCCACTACCCGCCCCTGGGGGTGACGGGGGTGAACGGCTACGATACGGAGAAGACCGGCCTCTACCGCAACCCCCACGTATTCTGGAACAACGGCAAATATTTCTGCGGCATCTTTGATGCCCTGCTAGAACACTTTAACATCCAGGTCAACATCTCCTCTCACAGCGAGCGGCTTGGCAAAACGGGATACGACCTGGCCCAGGAGGATTTGGACACTCAGGCGCTAATGTACTTGCGGTTGATGAAGAGGGCCTGCAACTGGGGATGGAGGCCTACCGAAGGACGCCAGAAGCGCCCCTGCCTGGACGGCTTCCTGCTCTGCTCCGTCCTATTAAGGATGATGGAAGAATACCCGGAAACTCTGCTCTTTAGGAGCGAGAACCTGCGCCTGGATCCCCGCAGCCTGGTGGGGCTGGTGGAGACGCTCCAGGTTTTTGTGGACAACCGCCTGGCCTACCTGCGCTTCGGGATGGAGAAGTACATGGCCGAGAAGGGGGGCGATTTCTCGGAAGCCTTCCGGGAGGTGGAGGCGGCTCAACAATGGAAGCAGACCGCCGTGGAGAAGGTCAAAGAGCTCTACTCGGTAAGCGAGCGGGAGAACCTGACCCTGTTTTCCAAGACCAAGCAGATCCTTACCCTGATGATGGGCTACTGCCAGGCCCTCTTTATGGCCACGGAGCATATTCAAAAAATATGGGGGCAGGTGCCGGACGTGGACTACATGGTGGAACGGATGTATGACTACCTGTATGGCCTCTATCCCCCCCAGTTCCCGGAGATGATCCGGCGCATCGACTCCATGAGCGACCAGCAGATAAAGGCCTACTTCGAAGGGCTTGACTCCCAGCGGGAAGCAGGGCCCCCCTTTGCTCGGGTAACCCTTCCTTAAAAGAAGAGCGGGGAAAAGGTTCAGGGCAAAATATAGAAAAGGCACCAAAAAGCTTGGAATGGTACCGGGAAAGTATGGAAAAGCCAAGGAAAAATGGGTACCGGGAAAGCATAGAAAAGTCTAGGGAAAATGGGTACCGGGAAAGTATGGAAAAGGCCTAGGGAAAATGCAGCTAGTAGGTAGAAAAAAGCTGCCTGTTTTGCTCTGGTCTCGTGATCGAGACGGCTATTTATGCCAGTCTTTATTAACAGAAACCACAGCTTTTATCACTTATTATCTGTCTCTCTCTTTATTTTTTGTAGAGCGCTTTATATTGAGGCCCGTCTCTTTTGTAATAATGCAAAACAAGAACCGCCCCTTTTTGCAACCCCGGCCGCCGGCGGCTTATTCTTCGATCAAGATAAACTGGCCGGGGACCAAAGTAGGAAAGCCCGGATGGCCGCTGCCCCCGTACTCTTTCGCTTCCGAATTAAAGATGACGCTCCCTTTCACGGGAGGAGTACCGACCTCCTCCTCTCCCAGGTTAACCAGGGCCGCAACCGTCTCTCCTCCTTCGGAACGGCGCCTGACGGTGACCAGCTTCCGATCCCGGAGCACCTGGATCTCCAGCTTCTCCCGGTCCGGCTTCTTCAGAGCCGGGTGATTTTTCCGCAGGGCGATCAGGTCCCGGTAAAAGGCAAAGATCTGGTGCTGGTAAGGCTTCCACTGTTCCCGGGGAGTAAGCCGGGAGCGGTAAAAGGTCTCGTCGTCTTCCGGGTCCGGGATGCGGTCCCAGCCAAAGTCGGCAAACTCCTTTCTCCGCCCTTCGCTTACCGCTTTTTTTAATTCCGGGTCCAGGAAGTCGGTAAAAAAGAGAAAGGGCCTCTCTTCCGCATATTCTTCCCCCATGAAGAGCATGGGGATGTACGGGCTGACCAGAAGCAGCCCTGCCGCCGCCTTGAGGTGCGGCCTCCGGACCAGGTGGGAGAGCCGCTCTCCCCCGCCCCGGTTGCCGACCTGGTCGTGGGTCTGGATGGCCACGATGAACTGCTTGCCCGGGTTTTTGGATCCGTCGGTGCCCCGCTTTTTCTTCCAGAACTTGGAGTATTCCCCGGTATAGAGGTAATTTTTAAATACCTTCTCCAGGCCGTCGATTCCGGGATAGTCGCCATAGTAGCCCTTCTTCTCGCCCGTCAGCGTGGTATGCACGGTATGATGGAAATCGTCCATCCACTGGGCGTCCATCCCGTATCCCCCCGCCTCGGGAGGGTTGATTACCCGGACATCATTTTCGTCCGTTTCGGCAATGACGGCGATTTTGCGCTGCAGCTCCTTCTCCACCCGGCGCACGGCGGCGGCGATCTCCTGCAGGATATGCCGCCGGCTCCGGTCCTTGATGGCGTGCACGGCGTCCAGGCGCAGCCCGTCCAGGTGGTAGAGCTCCAGCCAGTAGCGGACGTTGTCCAGGACCATGGCGCGCACGATTTCGCAGCCGCCGTCGTCATAGTTCACGGCGGCGCCCCAGGGGGTTTCGTACCTGTCGGTAAAATAGGGGCCGAAAAGGGGGAGGTAGTTCCCCTCGGGCCCAATGTGGTTGTAGACCACGTCCAGGATCACGGCCAGGCCCTTGCGGTGGCAGCGGTCCACCAGCGCTTTAAAATCTTCCGGGGTGCCGTAATTGTGGTTGACGCTGTAGAGGCCTACCCCGTCGTAGCCCCAGTTCCAGCGGCCGGGCGTCTGGGTAACGGGCATGATCTCCACGGTATTGACGCCCAGTTCCAGCAGGTAATCCAGCTTCTCCGCCGCCGCCCGGAAGGTGCCCTCCTCGGTGAAAGTCCCCAGGTGCAGCTCGTAGATGATTGCCTCCTCCAGGTTGAGGCCGGGCCAGCCCTGGTCGCTCCAGGCAAAGGCGTCATGATCCACAACCTGGGCATAGCCGTGGACCCCTTCGGGAAGATAGTGGGCGTAGGGATCCGGGAAAGCCCCTTTTTCGCCCAGGGCATATTTGTAGTACAGGTCCGTTCCCAACCCCACCACGGTAGCGCTGTAGATGTTTCTGTTTTCTTCTTCCATAGGGATCTCCTTAACCTGCTCTCCTAGCCGGAGCAGCAGGCGAACCGGCTGGTGGTAGAAGGAGGGGACGGTGAAGCGAACCGCCTTTTTCCCCGGATCGACAATTTGGGGCCCAAATCTCGGCACAAATCCATTCATAATCATAATATAACCCGCTTACATTCCCCAATTCAAAATGGAATAAACTAAGCAGGGAAGTACCGGATACCCCGGCAAAGGAGCTGCACAATGGAACTGGTAACGGTGAAGCAGAAGCGGTTTGCTGATTATCTTCCCTTTTTGGATCCACCGGTCAGAGAAGAGATAGAAGAGCTGGCCGCCCGTCTGCAGGGGAAGAAGGTGGCCATGATCAATGCCACAACCTTCGGAGGCGGGGTGGCGGAGAAGCTGCATTCCCTGGTTCCGTTAATAAAGGATCTGGGGATCCACCTGGACTGGTGGGTCTTTGAGGGTTCGCTGGAATTTTACCAGGTAACCAAGGTCTTGCACAACCGGCTTCAAGGCCAGGAGGGGAGCATGACCCCCCAGGAGGTGGAGATATTCGATCAATACAACCGGGCCAACGCCGCCACTATGGCCAACTGGGACTACGACCTGGTGGTGGTTCACGATCCTCAGCCGGCGGCCTTGATCCATTACCGCCAGGACCTGGGGAGAACAAAATGGATCTGGCGCTGTCACATCGACACCTCCACCCCCAACGAGGAATGCTGGGATTTTATTTGCCAGTATATCCGGCAGTATGACGCCACTATCTTTACCATGCCCGATTTTGTTAAGGAGGGCAGCCGGCTGAACCGGCTGACCTTTATTACCCCCTCCATCGATCCTTTGAGCAGGAAAAACATTCTCCTGGACCCGGAAGAAGCCAGGAAAATTGTGGCCCGCTTTGGCGTTGACACCAACCGCCCTCTAATTACCCAGGTATCCCGTTTTGATCCCTGGAAAGATCCCCTGGGGGTAATCGAGGCCTACAAAATTGTTAAAAAAGATTTCCCCAGCGTGCAGTTGGCCCTGGTGGGGTCCATGGCTACGGATGACCCCGAGGGCTGGGACTATCTCTACTATACCTTGCGGCGGGCCGGGGAAGATTACGACATCAAAGTGGTCACCAACTTTAACGGCATCTCCGATCTGGAGGTCAACGCTTTCCAGACGGCGTCGGAAATACTTCTGCAGAAATCCCTTCGGGAAGGTTTTGGGCTGACCGTGGCCGAGGGTCTCTGGAAGGGGACTCCGGTTATCGGGGGCAAGGTGGGGGGAATAAAGCTGCAGATCGAAGACGGCGTTAACGGCTACCTGGTGGAAACCGTGGAAGAGTGTGCCGACCGGGTATTGAACCTGCTGCGGAACCCCAGCCTGCTCCATGACTTTGCTGCCGCCGGGAAGGAGAAGGTGCGCCGCCATTTCCTCATCACCATCAATGTCCTGAATTACCTGCGCCTCTTTGCCGATCTTATGCCGGAGGGCTGTTGAGCGGCCGGCCGGCTTCCCCTCCAGTCCACCGCGTCGCCGCGGGCGGGGAGGGAGCGGCAGACGGAGCCGCCGCCAACCCCGCCCAGGTGCCGGTGTCGATTCGTATTTGGTTAACGGCGGACCTTGCCGGGGAAATCAGGCGGGCAGGACACCCGGACACCGGTGTCGAGCCGGATTTAGTTAACAGGGTCGGCCCTTTCCGGCCGGAAAGGGCGGCTTGTACGGTTCTTCCCTGGCGGCGGCGCGGGAAATGGCAACGGGCTGCCCACCGGGGTCCAGGTGCATAATATAAATATTCCGCCTCCGGCTGTTCCAATAGTAAACGGGCCCGGCCACCAGGGCCAGGCCCGTTTAGATCCGGCTACAGACAATGCTCTCTTTTGGGGCGGGGCAGTCCCGACGACCTGCCCTGTTAAGATCCGGCTAGTAAAGGCAATGCTCCCTTTTTGCTGAAACTGCCTTTTGGCGGCAGCTACTGTTAAGATTCGGCTAACAAATAGGCAATGTTCTTTGTTTCTGCCGGGACAGAATGCCGGCGAACTGCCAGTTCCGGCTGGCAGCTTGAGCTCCCTTTCTGCCGGAGAGTCCCGGCAAACGGCAACTTTTGGCTGATTAGGCAGGGCCGCCTTTTCGAATGAAATAGCCTCCTGCTCCCGCAGCCGGCTCTTGTTCAGAGCCGGCTAAGGCAAGGTTCTCCTTTCGGCCGGGACCAGCCTCCCGGCGGCCGGCTGCTCTCCGCCTCCGGCTCGGCTAATAGCGGATGCTTTCTCCGGGAGCGAGAATGGTGCATTGTGCTCCCGTTTTCTCTTCAACCTTCTTCTTAAATTCTTCCGGGTTGGCTTTAATTACCGGCCAGGTGTTGTAATGGTAAGGCACGACCCGGGGCGCCTTGAGAAAAGAAGCGGCCATTACGGCGTCGTCGATCCCCATGGTGAAGTTGTCTCCGATGGGCAGCAAAGCCAGGTCCAGGGGGGTAAGTTCGCCGATCAGCTTCATGTCCCCGAAAAGGCCGGTGTCACCGGCAAAGTAAAGATTTTTGCCGGCATAGTGCACCACGAATCCGCAGGCATGCCCGCCGGGGATGCCGGAGCCGTGGAAGGCCGGGGTCAGCTTTACCCAGCCGAAGGGGAAGCTGTATTTCCCCCCGATATGCAGGGCATGGGCCTGGCAGCCTTCGCCCTGGGCTGCTCCGGCGATCTCGGCGGTGGAGATTATGGTCGCCCCGTTGTTTTTGGCTACGGTATAGGCGTCGCCCAGGTGATCGTGATGCGCGTGAGAAACCAAGATGTAATCTGCTTTAACCTGCTCCGCCTTCAGGGCCGCCTGGGGATTTGCACTTAAAAAGGGGTCAAAGATAAGGGTGCTCTCCCCTTCCTCTTCTAGGAGGAAGCAGGCGTGGCCAAGAAAAGTTAACTTTGGCATCTTCCATTTAACCTCTCTTTCCAGGAATTATAATCTGTTCTGCTCCGAGCGGCAGGAACGGCTATTTTTCCTCCTTTTCCCCGGCATTGTCTTCAAAACTGCGCCGGCGGAAAAGATTTATGGATTTTCAACAAAACTATTCAACTGCGCCTTCTTTTACCATGGGGTGACGGTGGTTTGCTGCCGGCGGGTTTTGCCCAGGGGTATAGCTGTCCATGGTTTTGCCTAGTAATATACCAAATGTAGTAAAAATAGGCAACATTGACGGCCCCATAAAAAATCCCTCCATACCAGCACTATTTTTACCTTAAACATGGCGGCTCCCGTAATTGTGCGGGGCAATTCCAGCCCATTTTTCTTCAAGAGTGCGGCCCGGTTTGCGCCAATGCAATCAAATAAGCAGCAAAATAGGCAAAGATATGCAGCGAACAGGCCGCCATGGTCTCCCGGCTCCCGCTCCTCTGTTCCCGAGCCGGCAGGGGCCGGCTGTCCGGGCAGCCTCATGTTTTCCGCTGGTTTTCCGCTCAGGATTAGGCAAGGCTGTATTATTGCTTCCGAAAACGGAAAAAATAGCAACGCCTGCTTTACATGCTTTAAACATAGAACATCCGGAGGTATTTATTATATGTCTTTTTGGAGCCGGTTTTGGAAGCGTCTGCGGCCCCGCCCGCTGGAGGTGGAGCTGGCCTCCGATCTCCTGGATCTGCCGGAGCGGGAAAAGCTGGTCAGCAAAATATCCCTCAGCAGCAGCCTGGAGAAAAATATCGGGCTGGTCCAGGAAGCCCTGGGGAGCAGCATGGACCTGAACCAGGTCCGCTTCTTGTGCGGCCCGGAAAAAGTTCCGGCAGCCATCTTTTACTTGGACGGCATGGTAAACAACCGCTCCGTGGAGGAACTGCTCCGGGCCCTAAAGATAGATTCCGGAGACACCAACCCGGGAGCGGCCGGCCGGGGAGCCATTTTCAATACCGCCAGGGATCTGCTGCTTACCAACGTGGATGTGAAAGAGGCGGCGGAACTGGAAGAACTCCTGGTGCAAATTACCCGGGGCATGGTAGCCCTCCTGTTTGACGGTACCGACCGGGCGCTGCTTTGCGATACCCGGGGCTGGGCTACCCGGTCCTTGCAGGAACCGGAAGCGGAGACGGTGATCAGGGGGCCCCGGGAAGGTTTCGTGGAAAGTATCCACATGAATACCGCCCTGCTGCGGCGCAAAATTCACAGCCCCCACTTCTGGATCATGGAAGAGGTGGTGGGGCGGCTGACCCGCACCCGGGTGGGAATCGCCTTTATCAAGGGGCTGGCCGATGAAAAGGTTATCGGAGAAGTGCGCTCCCGCATCCAGGCCATCGATATCGACGGGGTGCTGGAGAGCAACTATATCCAGGAGTTCCTCTCCGATCAGCCCTACACCCTATTCCCCCTGGCGTTCAATACCGAGCGTCCCGACCGGGCTGCGGCGGCACTTCTGGAAGGCCGGGTGGTGGTGCTCGTGGACGGAACCCCTTTCGTTCTCATTGTTCCCAACGATTTTTTTAGCATGATCCAGGCGCCGGACGACTTCTATGAGACCTTCCCCATCGGCAGCATATTGCGCGCATTGCGAATGTTTGCCTTTATCGTCTCCATCTTTCTGCCGGGCTTTTATGTGGCCGTCCTCAACTATCACCCGGAGCTGCTGCCCCAGGTTCTCTACTTGCGCATTGCCGCCTCCCAGGAGGGGGTGCCTCTGCCCCTGGCGGTGGAGGCGTTTCTAATGGAGGCGGTATTCGAATTGTTGCGGGAAGCGGGGCTGCGCCTGCCGGGAATGATTGGCCCGGCCATCAGCATTGTGGGGGCCTTAATCCTGGGGGACGCTGCCATCCGGGCCGGCATCATCTCCCCGGCCGTGGTAATCATTGTTGCTTTTACAGCCATTGCTTCCTTTACCGTTCCCGTTTTCAGCCTGGGCATTCCCGGGCGCATTGTCCGCTTTGTGGTTATCCTCTTCGGTTCCATTTTCGGGCTGTTGGGGGTGCAGTTTATCGCCATGCTGCTGCTGATCCACCTTTGTTCTCTGCGCTCTTTTGGCTTGCCGTACCTCTATCCCTTTGCTCCCATGGTTCCCGAAGATATGAAGGATGTCCTGGTCAGGAGATACTGGTGGCAGCGGAGGTACAGGCCCAGCTTGATTGGCCGCGATAGCGAACGCCAGCCTCCGGGTCCCCGCCCCGGCTGCCGCCGGTCTCCTGACGGGACAAAGAGGGAATGATCGATGTCCGAGGAAATTATCAGCCACCGCCAACTCTTTTTTATCATTTACATAATGCGCACCTTTGTTGTTATTTCCTACATGCCCACCCTGACTTCGGGGGAGGCTTTGCAGGATGCCTGGCTCTCCACGCTGGTAGCCCTTTTATTTGCCCTCCCCCAGGTCTGGTTAATTGCCGCCATGGGAGCGGGGTTTCCCGGTGAGACCGTCTTCCAGTACGGACCCCGGCTCCTGGGTCCCTGGCTCGGGCGGCTGGTAACCATTCCTTTTTTGTGGCATTTTCTTTGGATAGCCTCCCTGGAGCTGCGCCTGTATGCCGAGGTAGTGGCCACTGCTTTCATGGTGGAGACGCCCATTATCGTGGTGGTCTTGAGCATGGTGATCGTCGCCGCCGTGGCGGCTGCTGCCGGGATCGAGGTGGTGGGCCGCCTGGTGGACTTGCTCTTCCCCCTTTTTCTCCTCACCATTGTCTTCGCCCTCATTTTCCCGCTGATAAAGGCCGACTTTGCCAACCTGCTGCCGGTGCTGGATCGGGGCTGGGGGCCGGTGCTCTCCAGTACCATCATCCCGACAGTGATGACCAGCCAGATCATGGTCCTGCTGGTGATCATGTCTTCCCTGAACCGCCCGCAAAAATTTGTCGCCAAGGCCCTGGGAGCCCTGGCCCTGTCCTATACCACCTTGCTGGTGGGCGTCATCCTGGTCATCTCCACCCTGGGAGCTGAAGAAGGGGCCCGCTCCTTGTTCCCCTTCTTTCGGATGGTGCGCTCTATATCGGTGGGCGGCTTTCTGCAACGGGTTGAAGCCCTGAACATTATCCCCTGGGGGCTGGGGATTTATATAGCTCTCTCCGTTAACTTGTGGAGCGGATCCCGGGGGGTGCAGCAAATCCTTAATCTGAAGGACTATCGTCCCCTGATCCCGCCGATGGCGGTAATATGGGTAATCTTAAGCATACACGGTTTTGATGACGTCTTCCAGTTAAAGAGAATCATCCTGCCCAAATACGCGATTCCAGTAAATGCATTATCTTCTTTGGTTCCCTTGCTGGTATTATGGGCCGCCCGGATAGGGCAAAACATACGCCGCTGGAGGACGGAGGGGAGAAGAAAATGAGCAGAATTAAAAGAGGGATCTTTATTCTTTTCTTCGCGGAAACTTTTCTTTGTTTCCTGCTGGGTGCGGGGTGCTGGAACCTGCGGGAACCCCAGGCCCAAGCTGTGGTAATGGCCTTGGCCGTGGACCTGGATGAAGAAAGCGGGCTTTTTGAGGTGGTAGTGGAGGTGGGTGTTCCCTCAGCTCTGGTAGGGGGCGGAGACGGCGGGGGAGGCGGCGGGGGAGGCGGCGGGGAGCAGCCGTCGGAGGTGGTCAGCGCCAAGGGGCAGACCGTTTTCCAGGCCCTGCGCCGCCTGGAGACCCGCATGCCCCGTCATCTGTACTGGGGCCACAATAGCCTGATCATCTTTTCCGAGAAGCTGGCCCGGCAGGGAATTGCTGAAGTGCTGGACTTCTTTGAGCGGGAGCGCTATACCCGGGCAATTACCAGGCCCCTGGTAGCCCAGAGCGACGTAAAAAAACTGATGCAGGTGCGGTTTCCCCTGGAAGGCACTGCCGGCGAGGGTTATGTGAGCCAGCTAACCACCCTGGAAGCCAGCAACACGCTTATCCCACCCGGGGATCTGGGGCCGGTAATAATGAAGCTGTCCCAGCCCGGAATCGAGATCTTTCTTCCCTCCGTGCGCCTGGTGAAAGAAGAAGGCAGCGCGGGCGGAGAGGGGGGAGGCGGTTCCGGCACTGGGGGGGAGGGTGGCAGTGGAGGAGGTGAAAGCAAGAGTGCTCCGTCTTATAAGGTAGTGGAGATGGCTGGAGGAGCCGCCTTCATCGAGGACCGCATGGTAGGCTGGCTGGGAGTAGAGGCCACCCTGGGCTGGCTCTGGATCACCGGCAATCTCATCCGCACCACCCAGGTCATCTCCTGTCCTGATTGTTCCAAGGGCCTCAGCATCGATATAATTGAATATACCAGCTCCATGGAGCCGATGATAAGCAACGGCCGGCCTCGGGTGAAGGTCACAGTATCCATTGACGGCCGCATTCAGGATGTAGGCTGCCGGCACGCCACGTCCATAGAACAAAAAGACCTGGGTATGACCTTAAATAGGAGGCTGGAGGAGAGTGTCCGGAAACTAATGCGGCAGGCCTTGGAGGAGACCAGAGAGTTGGGTTCGGACATTTTTGGTTTTGGCCGGGAGTTTTACCGGAGGAAACCCAAGGAATGGCACAAGATGAAGGACAATTGGCAGCGCATTTTCCAGGAAGAGCTGGAGGTAGAGTTTGAAGTAGAGGCCAGCGTGCGGCGGGTGGGCCTTATCCTTGAACCCCTTCAAATACGTTGACGATGGTTTAAAACGCTTTCTTTCCTGCCGATTGCCAGGGAGGGAGGGGTAATATGACGGCCATGATAGCGGTAATTGTGCTGATGCTGGGAGCGATGGCCCTTGAGGCCCGCTGGCTGGCCCGGAGGCAGCAGTGGAGAGAGCTTATCGCCGCTTCCGCGATTTGGATTGTGGCTACTGCCTATGCCGCCCTGGTCATTGCCCCCATCGATCTAGTCAGCCCCAGCGAAATAATCATGGCCCTGCTGGATTTAATCTACGCCTGGCTAAAAATGTAAAAGGGGATGGTTTTATGATTTGCATTTTTGCAAAGAAAGAACCGCCCCTGCTTTTTTGAAAAAGGGGACGGTCCTTCTTCCCGTTTAATTGAATGTAGGAGGGGGACGGCTTCCCGTCCCCCTGCTTCCCCTGTTTTTTTACCGGCTCAGCTGGTTTAACATAGCGGTGAGCCGGGGCACCGTTTCGCTGGCATCACCCCAAATGGTGATGACCTTCTCCATCTGGTAGAGGATATTGTCTACCCCGGAATAGCCCGGTTTTTCGTCGCGGTTGCAGACGATGACGCTTTTGGCATCGCTCACTTTCAGGATGGGCATCCCGGTGAGGGGGGTTCCTTCCACCGTCTGCGCGGCGGGGTTAATCACGTCGCAGGCGCCCACCACGATAACCAGGTCGGCCTGGGCGAATTCCGGATTGATAACCTCCATGTCGTACAGCTTCTCGTAGTCGATGCCCACTTCGGCCAGGAGGACATGCATGTGGCCGGGCATTCTTCCGGCCACGGGATGGATGCCCACCTTTACTTCCTTCCCCCTGGCTTCCAAGGTGTCGATCAGGTTTTTGACGGCCTGCTGGGCCTGGGCCAGGGCCATGCCGTAGCCGGGGACGATAATTACTTTCCGGGCTTCGTGGAGGAGCCGGGCCAGCTTCCGGTCCCGGTCCGTCTCCCCTGCTTCCTTTGCTTCCCGGTCCGCAGCCGCTTCCTCTTCTTCCTTTGCTTCAAGGCCCCGGTCCGCCTCCGCCTCTTCACCTGCCGGAAGCTCCGCCTCCACCGGAGCCGCTTTCCCGTTTAGCATAGCGGTGAGCCGGGGCACCGTTTCGCTGGCATCACCCCAAATGGTGATGACCTTCTCCATCTGGTAGAGGATATTGTCTACCCCGGAATAGCCCGGTTTTTCGTCGCGGTTGCAGACGATGACGCTTTTGGCATCGCTCACTTTCAGGATGGGCATCCCGGTGAGGGGGGTTCCTTCCACCGTCTGCGCGGCGGGGTTAATCACGTCGCAGGCGCCCACCACGATAACCAGGTCGGCCTGGGCGAATTCCGGATTGATAACCTCCATGTCGTACAGCTTCTCGTAGTCGATGCCCACTTCGGCCAGGAGGACATGCATGTGGCCGGGCATTCTTCCGGCCACGGGATGGATGCCCACCTTTACTTCCTTCCCCCTGGCTTCCAAGGTGTCGATCAGGTTTTTGACGGCCTGCTGGGCCTGGGCCAGGGCCATGCCGTAGCCGGGGACGATAATTACTTTCCGGGCTTCGTGGAGGAGCCGGGCCAGCTTCCGGTTCGAAGCGGCCTCTTCTTCCTCTGCTTCCCCGGCCGGAGCCGCTGCCCCTTGCTCCTGGGCCGGGACCGCTTCCTCCTTCTCTTCGACCGGAGCCGACGCCTCTTTTTCTTGGGCCGGGGCTTCCTCTTTTTCCCTCTCATCTTCCAAGGAAGCCGTTTTATCGGCAGGCTCTACTCCCTTATCTTTATCTTTGCCCGCTTCCCCAGCTTCCTGCTTTCCGGGGGCGAGGGCGGGGGCCAGGCCACCCAGCACGCTGGCCAGGTTCCTGTTCATGGCCAGGCACATGATCTGGGTCAAAATCAACCCCGCTACCCCTACTAGGGCGCCGGTGCCGGCCAGGAGGGCATCGCCCACGGCCATCCCGCTCACGGAGGCGGCCACCCCGGAGAGGGAGTTCAGGAAAGAGATGACCACGGGCATATCGGCGCCTCCCACCCGCAGGGTCAGGACGATGCCGTACACGGTAAAGATCAGGGTTAATAAAAGCCCCAGAGAAGTAAAGCTCCTTTCTCCCCTAAAGGGGGAGAAGATGATCAACAGGGTTCCGGCAAGGAGCAGCAACTTTAAGAGGGCATCCTGCCCTTTGAAGAAGAGCGGCCTCTGCCGGATCCAGCCCTGGAGCTTTAAAGCGGCTACTATGCTGCCGCTGAGGGTCAGGCTGCCTACGCCCAAAGCCAGGGTGGCGGTTATCCAGAAAAAGATTACGTATAACTGTCCCTCGCCTGCAAACTGGTTGGCGGCGGCCCACGCTACCAGGGCCGAGGCTCCGCCTCCCAGGCCGTTAAGCAGGGCTACCGTCTGGGGCATCTGGATCATCTTTACTTTCTGCCCCAGGATTATACCCACGACGCCTCCGAGGAAGACAAATAGCCACATGGAGTAATTCTGGAAGGCATCCAGGGTGTAAACAGTAAAGAGAATGGCCACCCCCATGGCCAGGGCGCCCAGCCGGTTCCCCCACAGCGCCGTGCGGGGGGATTGCATCAGCTTTATTCCCAGCAGGAAGACGACGATAATCACAACGGCCACGACTATTGCCTCGACGGTACTCACGGTCCTGTCTCCTCGAGCTTATCCTTATTGTGTTTAAACATGGCCAGCATCCGATCGGTAACCCAGTAGCCGCCGGCCACATTGATCATGGCCATAACGATGGCCACGGCGGCAAAAGCCTTGATTTCCTGCGGAGCAGTAGCATATACGGTCAGGGAACCGAGGACGGTTATCCCCGAAAGGGCGTTCATCCCGGACATCAAGGGTGTATGCAGCAAGGGCGGCACCCTGGAGATGACCCGGTAGCCGAGGATGGCTGAGGCGACAACAAAGATTACGATAACCAGTAGCAGCATATGACAACCTCCGGTTGCATGACCTTTGGGCTGATCTTAGGACGGGTTTTCCATGGCCAGGAGGGTTCCCTGGTGCACGATCCGGCCGTCTTTGGTTACCAGCGCTTTCTGAATAATTTCATCCTCCGCGCTGCTGTCGACCCGTCCCTCCCGGACAACATGATTGAGGAAGTTAAAGATGTTTTGAGCGTACATCCGGGTGGCGCTTTCCGCCACGCTGGCGGGTATGTTCAGGAAGCCGCTAATCCAAATTTTATTGTACAGGTATTCCTCCCCGGGGCGGGTCAGCTCGCAGTTGCCTCCCTGGTCTACGGAAACGTCCACGATGACGGAGCTTTCCTTCATGCCGGCCAGCATCTGCTGGTCTACCAGCAGGGGGGCCTTTTCGCCGGGGATCAGGGCGGTAAGGATGACTACGTCGCTGCTCTGAACGTGGGGAGCCAAGATCTCCCTCTCCCGCTGGTACCACTCCTCGGGGAGGCGGCGGGCATAGCCGCCCTGGCCCACGGCCAGTTCCTGGGGAACATCAAAGGGGATGATCTCGGCGCCCAGGCTTTTTGCCTGCTCGTTGGCGTCGGGCCTGATATCAATACTTTTTACCTTGGCTCCCAGGCGCTTGGCGGTGGCCACCGCCTGCAGGCCGGCCACCCCCGTTCCCACTACCAGGACCTGGGCCGGCGGAATAATTCCCGCGGCCGTGGGCATCATGGGGAGAAAACGGGGCAGGCGGTTGGCGGCCAGGATGACCGCCTTGTAACCGGCGATGGTGCTCATGGAGGTCAAGGCGTCCATCTGCTGGGCCCTGGAGATCCTGGGGACACTGTCCATGGTAAAGCTGATCACTCCCTGACGGGCCAGGGTCCGGACGGTATCGTGGTTGGCAGGGTTGGCGGGGTGCAGGAAGGTAACCAGCACCTGGTTGGGTTTGAAAAGTTCCGCCTCGTGCTTCCCAATTTTGGAATTAAAGAGAGGTTCCTTAACCTTCAGGATAATATCGGCCCGGTTGAAAATATCTTCGGGCTGGGAGACAATTTCGGCACCGGCCCGGCGATATTCTTCGTCGTTGCACATGGAATCTTCCCCGGCGCCGTTTTCAACTAGAACCGTAGCCCCGGCAGCTACCAATTTGCCGACCGTTTCGGGGGTTGCAGCGACTCTTTTTTCACCGTCCATGATCTCTTTGAGAATGCCTACGGTTAGATCTTTAAAATTCATGGGCAGCCTCCTATTTGTAAATTATATTTTATCCGGGCAGTTGCTGTTTCTGCAGTACTTGCTCCGGCCAGGCGGGGCCCCGGGGATCCCTTGCAATAGGAGATAAAGAAGGAAATAGGCAAAAAAGAGAGCCCCCTAAAACTGGCTGCCGGGGCTATCCCCTCTTCCGGGGAAGCTCACCGGTTTTTCCGGAGTTGCTTACTCTGGACAACGGTCTTAGCAGGCCTTTCCGTACGGGCTGGCTACCTTTTTCCTGGTATCCTGGACTGGTTTCCAGCGCCAATTGTTTCCGGACTGTGCTATTTCCCGGCATCATCCCTTCCTGGCTGTAACATTTATGCCCAAAGCAACTAATTATCTTCTGGTTAGGCAATGAATTCCTGTCCTGAAAACTTAAATTCGACATAAAACCGCAATCCCCTTCCGCGCCTTTCCAAAAGTTGCAAGTTAAGAGAAGGCCTTGCGAATAGTAAAAATTTTTGCGAGCAATGTTTTCCATAATTGCATAATGAGCACCTAGAGAGGTCTGGTAAAGGGAGATTACTGAAAGACTTCGGGTCTTTTTGATTGCCGGGAGGGGTTCCTTAGGCAGGAGAATATCTTTTCCTTAAGAAATTAATTAAGATAAATTTGTGGCAAAGGATGAAGCCAGATGCAAGCACAGGTAAAAACAACCATCTTGAATATTTTCCAAGTCAGCGATGCTTTAAGTGAAGCCATGTATTATGTAAAACGTCAAATCGAGAAAGATAAAGAACTGGAGCTATTTAGATTGATTACCGACATTTACAACGGGGTTAAGTCCATCGAAAAAGCCTTGTTAGCCCTGGGCGGCAACTTGTACCGCCGCGACACTGCTATAAAAGGTACAAATCTTAAAAATGATTTGCGGAGCATAATCAAAGGTTACCAAGAAGAGAACCTGGGTAAGATTAAAGAAAAAATATCCCGGCACTTATACTTTGATTTTATTAACTGGAGAAAAGAAATTAATGATTCGTTAAAAAATTATCTTTTCCAGAGCAGACCCCGCCGAACTCCCCACGGCAAGATTACCATCGGTTATATGGATATCAACCCGAAAGAGGATATCGATTTTAAAACTGTTTCTGCGTATATCGCTTCTTTCCACGGAGTTGACTTCTTCCATTTTACTTACAAAGATATAGATTTTAAGAGAAAGAAAATCAACGGGTTTGTTCTTCATGGTGATTCCTGGGTACGAAAAGAATTGGATTATCCCGACGTTATATTTGACCGACTTAGAATGAGGGGGCATCAGCCTTTTCAAAAGATATATGATGAATTTGTAGATATCCCCTTTACCAATGACCGGAAAGGGGGTTCCTTAAGTAAATTAGAAGCGTACGATTTAATAGCGAGTTCGGGTTGTTTTGGGGAATACCTGATTCCTTACCACGAGATTAACGACGCCGATATCATATGGGACTATTTGGACCGCTACCATAAGATTGTCGTAAAGCCCCTGGAAGGCTCTTTTGGCAGCGGGGTTATCTATATTGGGAAGCTGCAAGACCAGTATTTCGAAATAATAATGGGGAAGACCAGGAATATAGCCAGCCGTTCGGAGCTAAGTGCTCTGTTTGCCAAAATAATGGAAGCCAGCAGCGAGTTTTTAGTTCAGAAATATGTGGCCAGCAGGACACCCGACGGTTATCCCTTCGATATCAGGGTTCATACGTCCAAGAACCGGCTGGGGATCTGGAGCCTGGCGGGCACGGTGGTCAGAATCGGCCCTGTTAATTCCATAGTAACCAACGTGGTGGCGGGAGGTTCTACCTGCGACCTATCCACTTTTTTCCCCCGGGTATTTGATAAGGATAAGTACCAGGAATTTTACGAACGTTTAATAATGTTTGCCCTGCTTTTTTCCACTTATTTTGAAAGTTTGATTGGGGAAAATATCGACCATATTGGTCTGGATCTGGCGGTTGATGAGCAAATGCAGATCTATTTGATTGAAGTCAATGTTAACCGGGTAAACCTGTTTCCCCTATTCCAGCTGCATACGGCAAGGCATATGGTCCAGTATGCCACCTACCTGGCGGAGAAATATTTACCCGAAAAGTAATTGCCCCCGGAAGCGTCAAACTAAATAC
>ERZ773359.2099-NODE-2099-length-25963-cov-5.229697_pt1 | contig 25963 bp, 22 predicted proteins | sample MGYA00374955_ERZ773359 | MGnify/ENA primary metagenome ERZ773359 (study PRJEB29098, sample SAMN04486028) | biogas fermenter metagenome | study: EMG produced TPA metagenomics assembly of the Biogas fermentation microbial communities from Germany - Plant 4 DNA1...
AAAGAATTTTATGACCGGTTCAGTAAGATGATGGTGGAATATAAAAGGCTAAAAGAACAAACCGGTCAATTCAAACAATTAAAGGAATATATGCCTATTATTCTTTCTCATAAAAAAATGAGTATGGAAAAAGAAGTAAACGAATTAAAACGAGATACTGAAGAGTATATTCATAACGTTAAAAAACATTGTTTGCTGATTGAAGAGGAAATTAATAAAGTAAAACAAAAAATTCAAGTATTCGTTAATTCTCTTTCTCAGTTATTTGTACTTAGGGATGTTAAGGAATTTGAGGATCTAATTCGCCATTTCGATCAGGTATTAGAGGAATATCGGCTACGGGATAACCTTGATTCGGGTATGGTTCCCGAAGATCTATTATTTAATAATGATAATGAAGAGGAAGAGCTGGAGTCCTTAAAAGAGTATTTGGTCAGCGATAATGATAGTGATAGTCTATTAGTTAGCAATAATGATAGTGATAGTCTATTAGTTAGCAATAATGATAGTGATAGTCTATTAGTTAGCAATAATGATAGTCTAATAGGGCATACTGAGACTTTGGACCATACTGGCCATGCCGGCCATAAATCGGCTGCTAAAGAGGACCAGCATAATGGCAAGAGCCAAGAACCATCGGTTTCGGAAAAACAAAACTATATTTTGCGGGAGATAACTCCCTCTAAAATTGCAGCATCCGTTACTGACTCTCAACAAAATTTTAATAATGAAAAGATCATACCTCAAAATAATGTTAATTTCCCGGTGCAAGATGATGAAGTTGATGAGTTAACCCAGCTGTTAAAGCAGTTGATATAACTAAGGCTGATTAGAATTAGAGTCTGGCTGAGTAGTTTTTATTGGCATTCCGAACTTAATTAGTTCTGTTGCCTTTTTTTATTCCCTTTTTTTCTTTAAAAATTGTATTATATTATGGAATGTAATAGAATATTAAAATGTTCAAGTTTTAAGATATTTGCACTTAAATCTGACCTACGGAAAGGAAGAATATAATTGGCATTTAGCTTAACCAATACTTTATACTTACTTCCCGGTATACTTATCGGTCTTACTTTTCACGAATTTGCTCATGCCCAAACCGCTGTCTGGCTTGGGGATGATACCCCTCGCTTACAAGGCCGAACCTCGCTGAACCCGATAGTCCATATTGATATTATCGGGTTTATTTTGCTTCTTATCGCTCACTTTGGCTGGGCTAAACCGGTCCAGATCAATCCGTCAAATTTTAGGAATCCCAGAAGAGACGATATTCTGGTATCCCTAGCCGGCCCGGCAATGAATATTTTAGTGGCTTGTTTATGTTTTATTATAATTAAAATTATGTATCTTACCTTGGTCAACGTTTTAGATTTTAGTACCTTTTCTATTGTAGTCCGCATTTTTGCCAATGCCGCTTATATCAATATTATTCTTTGCCTGTTTAACTTATTGCCCATACCTCCTTTGGACGGTTCTCATATAGTTTTTGGCTTGGCCGGTAAAATGTACGGAGAATTTTATTTTAAGCTGGCACGTATGAGTATGGTTATATTAATTGTTTTGATTTTGACTCGGGCTTTAAACAAAATTATTTTCGGGCCCGCCTCAGCTATTTACCTTCTGTTGCAGGGTATCTTTTTATAAAGACCGTCCTGGTTATAAATACTGTCCTGCTGCTAAACGGGGCATGTTGTTTAACTGTATGGAGGGACAAGCCTATGAGTCTTAGATTTATTTATGGCCGTTCAGGCAGCGGCAAAACTTATTATTGCCTTCAGGGAATCAAAGAGCGCCTTCAACAAAGCCCGGAGCATCCTTTAGTGCTGCTTGTTCCCGAACAATATACTTTTCAAGCCGAAAGAGACCTTATGGAAATAACTGCCCAAGGGGGACTTTGGGAAGCAGAGGTTTTAAATTTCCGGCGCTTGGCCTTTAAAATTTTTAATAAAGCCGGGGGTCTTGCTTACCCTCATTTGCAAGCAGCCGGCAAATGCATGTTAATTTATAAAGTTTTGCATAGTCTGAAAGAACAACTGCCTTTTTTTTCTAAATCAGCAGAGCGGCAAGGATTTGTGAGCACTATTTCCACGCTGCTTACGGAATTTAAACGCTATAACCTTACTCCTCAGGAGCTTAAAGCAGCAGGGGATACTCTTTCCGATGAGCTGCTCAAAGTAAAATTAACAGAACTTGCCGCTATCTATAAAGAATATCAAGAATTGTTATCTGAAACCTACCGTGACTTGGATGACGATTTAACCCTGGCCGCCGTTAAAATAGAAAATACGGATTTATATCATAACGCAGAAATATGGATTGACGGCTTTTCCGGTTTTACGCCTCAGGAATATACCTTGATCGCCAAGTTGGGTCGCCGGGCAAAGAGAGTTAACATTTCCTTGTGTACTGATTCTCTTCTGGAAAGTGGGGAAGGAGAAGAAACAGACGTTTTTGCTTCTGTTAAAGAATGTTGCCGTCGTCTAAATCGGTTGGCGGCTGAAGAGGGCTTGGAAATAGAAAAACCGGTGGGCTTAAACCATCTGGAACCCTTGCCTAGATTTAAAGAGAGTGCGGAACTCTCCCACCTGGAGAAATACTTCTTTGCCTATCCCCATAAAGTATATTCCTCACCCACCAAAGACATAGCCTTGTTTTCCGCGGTCAATATTTTTTCGGAAATTGAAGCGGCGGCTCGTGATATTATCAGGCTTTGCCGCGATCAAGGCCTACGCTATCGCGATATTACAGTAATCACAGGTGATTTGGCCAATTACGGCCGATTAATAGAAGTAATTTTTAAGGAATATAATATTCCTTATTTTCTGGACAGTAAAATTGAAATAACTCAGAATCCGCTCATTAGGCTTATCCAGGCCATGTTGGATATTTTTATTGATAACTGGTCTTATGAGGCTGTATTTCGTTACTTAAAAACAGGCTTGGTGGGACTTGAAAAGCAGAGCATTGATTTTATTGAGAATTATGTTTTGGCCTGTGGTATCCGTGGCAGCCGTTGGACCAGGAAGGAGAAGTGGGATTGGAGTACGGAAATTTTGCCTTCAGAATCTAATAATAGCTCTGACATCGATCTGGAAGAAATAAATCAAATTCGGGACCGAATAACCGCTCCCCTTCTGGCTTTCAGGCAAAAGACTAAAGGCAGCAAGCGGGCGGCGGAAATTTGTACAGCTCTGTATGAATTTTTGGAGGATATTGACGTTCCTCGGCAAATAGAAAAACAGATTGAAGTTTTTCGCAGTAAGGGTCAACTTAATCTGGCCAATGAATATACCCAGATTTGGAATATTCTCATGGATGTTTTGGATCAGACCGTGGAAGTATTGGGCGAAGAAACCATGAATATTGCCAAGTTCGCCAAAATATTAAAGATCGGTCTGGATGAGTATAGACTGGGATTAATTCCTCCTTCCCTGGATCAAGTCCTGGTTGGAGACGCCCACCGCTCAAAGAGCCATGAGGTTAAAGCTCTTTATATTTTGGGCGTCAATGATGGTATTTTCCCGACAGCGGCTTTAGAAGAAGGTCTTCTTTCCGACCAGGACCGGGCAGCCCTCAAAAACATGGGGCTGGAGTTAGCCAGTGATACCAGGACCAAAGCCTTTGACGAACAGTACTTGATTTACAAGGCGCTGACCACGGCTTGTTCCTATTTAAGAATAAGTTGGCCCCTGGCCGACTCGGAAGGTAGAAGCCTGCGCCCTTCTATGATTATCTCGCGGATGAGGAAGCTGTTTCCCCGGCTTGTGGAGAGCAGCGATATTCTTCCTCCCTCCACAAGTTCCGCCGAAATGGAACTGGTAACCGGACGTCTGCCTACTTTCCAACAGTTGGCTGCTAAAATTAACCGCCAAGATCTAAAAGCAGAAAGTAAAACCTTATGGCAGGAAGTTTACCGCTGGTATGCCGGACAGGAAAGCTTCCAAACCCAATGTGAGGCTTTAAAATCTATTTTGGCTTATAAGAATATTGCTTCTCCCGTAAGCCCTGCCAAAATACTTTCTCTGTACGGCAATCCCCTTAAGACCAGCGTGTCCAGACTGGAAAAATACGCTTCCTGCCCCTTCGCCTTTTATCTTCAGTACGGCTTAAAAGCAAAGGAACGAAAAGTATTTAGCTTAACCCCGCCGGATATAGGAACCTTTATGCACAAGGTGTTAGAAATGTTCTCCCGGGAGCTTGTTGCCGACAATATATCCTGGAGAACTCTGGAACGCAGCTGGTGTGAGGAAAAAATTGCGGAAATAATAGACAACATGCTGGCCAACATGAACGGAAAAGGGTTAAGTTCATCCCCAAGAATGACGGTGCTAATGACCAGGCTAAAAAGGGTGGTAAGCCGCGCAGTATGGGTAATCGCGGAACATATTCGCCGCGGCAGTTTTGAACCGCTGGCTTATGAGATCGCTTTCGGTGAAGGGGAAAAATTACCGCCCATAATTATGGAACTGGAATCGGGGCAAAAAATTAGCCTTAGCGGTGTAATAGACCGGGTTGATACCCTGCAAACGGAAGAGGGTACTTATATTCGAATTATCGATTATAAGTCGGGGAGTAAAGATTTCCAGCTGGCTGATGTTTATTACGGACTACAAATCCAGCTTATTACTTATTTGGGTGCTTTAAAAGGAAATTGTTTACCCGGTGTCGGGGACCCGGTTTTGCCCGGGGGTATTCTATATTTTCGTCTCGATGACCCTTTAATTAGGACTTCCCCTCAAAGCAGCGAGCAGCAAATAGAAGAAGCCATTATGAAACAGCTGAAAATGAAAGGCTTATTACTGGCTGATGTTAAGCTTATTAAAGCCATGGATAAGGAGATCAAAGGCTCTTCGCTCATTATTCCGGCCAGGATTAATAGCGGCGATGTTTTAGGAAAATCTTCAGCCGCAACTCCGGAACAGTTCTCCCTGTTGCAAAAACATGTTTACAGCTTGCTCAAGCAATTAGGGGAAGAAATAAGCTCAGGCCAGGTTGAGATTCGCCCGATTAAAAAGAAAAGATATACGGCCTGCCAATATTGTAATTTTGCCGCGATCTGCCAATTCGATCCCCGGCTTAAAGAAAATAAGTACAAATTATTGCCTGAACCGCAAGAGGAAGAAGTATGGAGATTATTGGATTTCCAGAAGGGTGGGGAGACAGTTGAGTAATAATAACTGGACCAAAGAGCAACGGGCAGCCATCTCAGCTCAAAACTGCAATCTCTTGGTTGCTGCGGGAGCCGGGGCCGGCAAGACGGCCGTGCTGGTCGAAAGAATTATTCGCAAAATCACTGCTCCCGAAAACCTGGTTGACTTGGATAGACTGTTGGTTATGACTTTTACCAACGCCGCGGCAGCCGAGATGAGGGAAAGGATTGCCCAGGCCATAACCCAACAATTAGAAGCTAATCCTGCGGACCATAATATCCGAAGGCAGCTTACCTTGTTAAACAAAGCTAACATTACCACTATCCATTCCTTTTGTTTAGATGTTATTCGCAGCAATTTTCAAAGTCTCGATCTTGATCCCGGCTTTAGAATCAGCGATCAAACCGAAGCCGAACTACTTAAAATAGAAGTTCTTAAGGACTTATTTGAAGAGCTTTATGAGCAGGAAACATTAGACCAGGATTTTTACCGGCTCTTGGAATGCTATGCCGGCAACCGTGACGATAAATACTTGCAGGACATGGTTTTAAACCTTTACAACTTTGCCCAGAGCAATCCCAATCCTGAAGCTTGGCTTAAAAAAATGGCCGAAAATTTTCTGGTGCCGGAAGGCCTTGATTTCAGCCGGACTCCTTGGGGAGAGGTGCTGCTGGAAGCCCTTGAGCTGGAGCTTCAAGATATGGAACATAAACTTAGGGAAGCAGTAGGCCTGCTGCAGGCTTCTACCGGTTTGGATAAGTATCTGCCCGTGTTTCAGGAAGAATATAATTTTATGCAAAGTTTGGCCCGGCAATTTACCCTTTCTTTTCCCCAATGGGATAAACTTTCCCGCTTAATTAATAGTTTTCAGTTTACCAGATTGCCCTCCGCCGGAAAAGACGCCGATAAATCCATACAGGAACAAGTCAAGGGCCTGCGGGATGAAGTGAAAAAAAGTTTTCAGAGAATCAAGGATCAGATATTTGTCTCTTCTTCCGCCGAGATTATTGAAGATTTGAGATCTTTGTACCCCCTTATAAATTGTTTAACCGGGCTGGTTATAGAATTCAGCCATAGATATGCCGAAATAAAAAGAGAAAAATCTTTAGTTGATTTTAATGACCTAGAGCATTTTTGCCTGCAAATCCTCACGGAACCAAATAAGGGAGAGTCTATAGCAGTCGAAAGTTTTAGACCTTCCCCTGTTGCCCGCAGCTATAAGCAGCGTTTTGCCGAGATTTTGGTGGATGAGTATCAGGACAGCAATTTGACCCAGGAAATAATCATTAACATGATTTCCAGGCAAGATTTACAAGAACCCAATGTCTTCATGGTCGGCGACGTTAAACAAAGCATCTATCGTTTTAGGCAGGCTCGCCCGGAACTCTTTTTGGAGAAATACTCTACTTATGCCTTGGATGAAAAAAGCAGTAGCCGAAAAATATTGCTGTCCCGCAACTTCCGCAGCCGCCAAGAAGTAATTGATATGGTTAACTTTATCTTTGAGCGCCTGATGTCCTCCAGGGTAGGCGAAATAGAGTATTCCGAAGAAGAATTTCTCAACTGCGGCGCTGTTTATCCCGAACTTAACAGTGAGGACTTATTTGCCGGGGGCGGGATAGAATTCCATCTTGTGGAAACCAAACAAGATCCCCTTGCCGGCCCGGAAGACGACTACGAGAGTGTGTTAGAAGAAGAAATTCCGGATAATATTCAGCTTGAGGCTCGTCTGGCGGCCCAGCGCATTCAAGAACTTTTAAAGCCCGATGCACGGGGCAGGAAAATGGCGGTTTTCGATAAAAAGCAAAAAAAATACCGCAGTCTGGAATATAAAGATATTGTAATTTTACTACGCACTACCAAGAACTGGGCCGATGTCTTTGCCGAAGAATTTACTCGCCAGGGTATTCCCATCTTTGTGGATACCGGTACAGGCTTTTTTAAAACCGCTGAAGTCCAGATAATACTGTCTTTACTGCAGATCATAGACAACCCCTTGCAGGATATCCCTTTGCTGGCGGTTCTCCGTTCTCCGTTATTTTCCTTTAGGGAAGAGGAATTGGCCGAACTGCGGCTGCTAAAACGCCAAGGCTATTTCTATGAGGCTTTACAAGAATCCACCAATCCGAAAGCGATTTCTTTTTTAGAGAAGCTTCATAAATGGCGGGAGGAATCCCTTTACCTGTCTACTGACCGGCTTTTATGGCAGATTTACAGTGAAACCAACTTTTATGGCCTTGTGGGTGCCTTGCCCGGAGGGGAACAGCGTCAGGCTAATTTACGCATGCTGTTTGAACGGGCTCGCAGGTATGAAGAAACAAGTTTTAAAGGGCTGTTTCATTTTATTAACTTTATTGACAAACTCAAAAGCAGTCGGGGAGATATGGGAAGTGCCCAAATACTCGGCGAAAATGAAAACGTAGTCCGGCTTATGAGTATTCACAAAAGCAAAGGGCTGGAGTTCCCGGTAGTAATCCTGGCCGGCTGCGGTAAGAGGTTTAATCTGCAAGATTTAAACAAGAATATTTTGTACCATCAAAGCTTGGGTTTAGGTCCTGATGTGGTAGACTATGAGCGAAGAATTGCCTACCCCTCCCAAGCTAAGCTGGCCATAAGGGAAAAACTCAAAATCGAGACCTTGTCCGAGGAAATGAGAATTCTCTATGTGGCCTTGACCAGGGCCAGGGAAAAACTGATTATCACCGGGGCGGTGAAGGATGCCGCCAAGACCAAACAAAAATGGCAGAAATTATGCGCCCGCATTCAGGATAAGCAACTTCTGGCGTTTGATGTTCAAAGCGCCCAACAATATTTGGACTGGCTCGGCCCTGCTTTGCTTACTCACCCTGAGTGGGAAGAATTTTTCCGGATCTGGGATAGAAAAACAATTGTTGTGGATCTCGAAGAGCCTGAGGACAATAATTGGTGGGAAGAGGCCCTCCGGGGTGACCATGAACAGCAAGGCGAAAAAGCAGAGAAAGCAAAGGCAGGCAGCAAGACAGAGCCTGAAAAATTATGGCTAAAAGAAGAAATCAGGCGCAGGCTCAATTGGGAATATCCCTATACTGAAATAACTTATATTCCGGCCAAAGTGTCGGTCACCGAACTGAAAAGACAAGAAGATACAGATAATGCTATGGCCAATTTCGGGGAAGCCGGAATGTCTATTATAAATTTAAGCATGAAAAGGCCTTTGTTTTTGGAAGGCAAGAAAGGTTTTTCAGCCGCCGAAAAAGGTACTCTCATGCACTTTGCCATGCAGCATTTAGATCTGGCCGGCAACAATTATGAAGAACAATTGGCGGATATGGTGGCTAAAGCTTTATTGACCAAGGAGCAAGCTGAAAATATTAATGTAAATATGATTCGTGAATTTCTACAATCCGACTTAGGGCGGAGAATGCTGGCCTCAAGTCAGGTCCGAAGGGAAGTGCCCTTTAATCTGGAGCTTCCTTGCCGGGAAATATACAGTGAGCTGGAAAACCATTACTGCCAGGATGAGAAAATCATCCTGCAGGGTATTATTGACTGCTACTTTGAAGAGGAAGACGGACTGGTTTTACTGGACTATAAGACTGATTATGTCCCGCCGGCAGGTGTGGGCAGGGTGAAAGAAAAATACAAGAAGCAAATCTATTATTATACTTTGGCTCTGGAAAAACTAACCGGGATAGCGGTTAAAGAAAAATATGTATATCTTTTTCAAGCCCGTCAAGCGATTAGATATTGACATTTATGGTAGAAGTTGAGTATAATGATAAAAATCTCAGAAGGGGTAGGCCGGATATGAATGCTATGAACAATACTTTTTTAGATAAGAGGATCGTGGAACAAGTAAATAACTTCGCTTTTAGAAGCTTTAGCCTGTGCTACTTTAGCTATTACTTTAGCACCGGCTATTTTTGCTTGTTTTACAAAAGAATATTACCATTCTTATCTAATGAGTATCGAAGGAGGATTAACCCCACAGCGGTTCTGGCCTAGGAAAATCCTCAGAACCTGGGAAAGCTAAATAAAATTATCTTAAACTTTAGGATTAGAAAAGACTCATTAGAAATAATGGGTCTTTTTGTTATATATAAAGGAGGATGAGCCAAATGATTATTGTGATGAAACCCAGAACAAAACAAGAGGAAATTGAGAGGATACGGGTCCGGCTATCTCAATTGGGCTGTGAGGTCCGTGATATTAAAGGTCTTAATTATCACATTTTCGGCCTGATCGGCAATACTAACCTTGTTGACCCGGACAGACTTCTAGCCAATGAAGGGGTAGAAAAAGTTATTCATGTCCAAGAACCGTATAAAATTGCTAACAGGTTATTTCAGCCGGAAGATACCATCGTAGATATTGAGGGCCAAAAAATAGGCGGGGAAAACTTTGCGGTAATTGCAGGGCCTTGCTCTGTAGAAAGCGAAGAACAAATTACCGGGATAGCTCAAGCAGTAAAAGCAGCAGGAGCAGGTCTTCTCAGGGGAGGAGCATTCAAGCCCCGAACTTCTCCGTACAGCTTTCAAGGTTTAGGAGAAGACGGTCTCGATCTATTGAAAATAGCGAAAGAGAAGACCGGTTTGCCCATAGTATCGGAGTTAATGTCTGTCGAACATTTGCCCCGTTTTTGCCAAGATGTAGATATTATCCAGATCGGGGCCCGGAATATGCAGAACTATGAACTGCTCAAGGCCGTGGGTCAAATTAGAAAACCCGTTATTCTGAAAAGAGGCTTGTCTTCAACTATTGAAGAGCTGTTGCTGGCGGCGGAATATATTCTGGCCCAGGGAAACGACCAGGTTATTTTATGCGAGAGAGGAATCAGGACCTTTGAACACTTTACCCGCAATACCCTGGATTTAAGTGCTATACCGGTTATTAAGAAATTAAGCCATTTACCGGTAATTGTTGATCCCAGCCACGCCGGCGGGATTTGGTGGCTGGTGGAGCCGTTGGCCAAAGCCGCTTTGGTAGTAGGAGCGGATGGAGTTATGATTGAAGTTCATAACGATCCGGTTAATGCTAAATGTGACGGCCAACAATCGCTGAAACCTGATAAATTCGCCTCTTTAATGGATTCTTTAAAAGACTTGGCCCAAATCCAGGGCAAAAAAATTTAAGCAGCTTTGCGAAGTTGAACAGAAAGTTGAACAGTAGGAAGTAAACCTCCACAAGAAAACGGGTGAGATTTATGAAACAAGTTGATTTTAACGAGGAAGTTGATTTTAACGAGGAAGTTGATTTTAACGAGGAAGTTGATTTTAACAAGGAAGTTGAATTAAATAAAGAAGTTGCTTTTCAAAACCTGGTGATAACTGTGGTCGGCTTGGGCTTAATAGGGGGCTCGATGGCCATGGCTTTAAAAAAACTTGGTCCTCGGAAGATTTGGGGAGTGGATATTGATCGAGAAGTGCTTAGAAAAGCAGAAAAAACCAAAGTCATTGACGGCGGTTTTACCGAGGGGGCTTCTGTACTTCCCACTTCCGATTTGGTAATTATCTGTCTTTATCCCAGTGAAATAGGCGGCTTTATTCGAAAAAACATGCCCTTTTTTAAACCTAATGCCGTGCTTACCGATATTGGCGGCCTTAAGCAAAGTATAATTTCAGAGATAAGGCATTGTTTAAGACCGGACTTGGACTTTGTAGGCGGGCATCCCCTGGCAGGGCGCGAAGGAAGCGGCTTTGCCCAAGCCACAGCGGAAATTTGGCAGGGAGCAAATTATATTCTCACTCCGGCAGGAGCCCGTAAAGAAAGTGTGCTCTTATTGGAAAAAATGATCAAAGGCCTTGGCTGTCATGCCGTGATATATATGGATCCCGAGGAACACGACCGGATTATTGCGTTAACCAGCCATTTGCCTCATGTTGTGGCCGCGGCCCTCATGACCAGTAACTACCTTGCTAACCCGGAAAAATTTATTGGAGGAAGTTTTCGGGATGCAACCAGAGTTGCAGTAATGAATGTTAATTTATGGAGTGAACTTTTGCTGGAAAACAAAGATAATGTTTTGAGGCAAATAGATATTTTTCTCCATAAAATTAGCAAGATTAAACAGGCTTTGCAAAAGCAAGATGCTACAGCTCTTAAGCATATACTGGAAAAAGCCAATGCAAGCCGAAGACTATTGTAGCCGAAAACTGTTTAGGGGGAATAGTTTTGAACAGTATTCGTATTGAACCTGGCGCTTTAAACGGCAATATCCGCATACCGCCTTCCAAGAGTATCGGGCACAGGGCGATTATCTGTGCCGGCTTGGCCGGAGGTTCAAGTAGAATTGAAAATATTATCATGTCCCAGGATATTCTTGCTACAGTGGAAGGAATCAGCGCCTTGGGCGCCCGGATCCGGGCAGTTACCAATGCTGAATTAGCTGATGAAGAAGCAACTGGGAGTAAAACCAAAACCTTGGAGATTGAGGGTATAGCTTATCCTCAAGCTCCGAAAAGCCCGATCGATTGCCGAGAATCAGGATCAACCTTGCGCTTCCTGCTTCCCTTAGCCGCCCTGACCGGGCAAACCGTTACTTTTACCGGCCGGGGCAGGCTAAAGGAACGGCCGCTGGATGAGTATTATAAGATTTTTAGTAAGCAAGGGATAAAGTATACTACCGAGAAGGGTGCTTTGCCCCTTACCGTGCAGGGCAGTATTCAACCCGGGGATTTTAGCTTAAGAGGGGATATCAGCTCTCAGTTTATTTCCGGTTTGTTGTTTGCTCTGCCCCTTTTGCCGGCAGACTCGGTGGTGAACATTACTACGGAAATTCAATCTAAGGGTTATATTGACCTGACCTTGGATGTATTACATAAGTTTGGCATTATGGTTGAAAGCAGGACTCCTCAGGAATTTAGAGTTAAGGGGAAGCAAAAATATCGGCCATCCCATTTCAGAGTAGAAGGGGACTACTCTCAAGCCGCTTTTTGGATCGTGGCCGGCATTCTAAACGGCAGAATAGATTGCCTGGATTTAAGGCCCGATTCTCTGCAGGCTGATAGAGAGATCTGTCCAATTGTTAAAAGAATGGGAGGGAAGCTCAAGCTTAACCAAGAAATCCTGTCCGTCAGGCCTTCCGAGACTAGCGGGACCGTGATTGACGTTGCCCAGTGCCCGGACTTAGTTCCTATTCTTGCCGTTCTGGGCTCTTTAAGCCGAGGGACAACCCGGATTATTAATGCCGGCCGCTTGAGAATCAAGGAATCCGACCGGCTTCGAGCCATAACTACGGAGTTGAATAAATTAGGGGCTCAAGTGCGAGAGTTAGAAGAAGGTTTGGAAATTGAAGGAGTAGAAAACTTAAAGGGCGGAGTACAAGTGGACAGCTGGAACGACCATCGAATTGCCATGGCTTTGGCCGTAGCCGCCTTAAGATGTCGCCAAGCTGTGGTCTTGACAGGCTTTGAAGCTGTAAACAAATCCTATCCGCATTTTTGGGATGACTTTAGAATGCTGGGAGGCAAGATCAATATGCTGGGAGGTAAGATTCGATGAGCAGTGTTTGGGGCGAGTATCTTAAAATATCTTTATTCGGGGAATCCCATGGTCCCGGTATTGGGGTAGTAATTAACGGCCTGCCCGCCGGGTTGGAAATTGATAGGGATTATATAAACCGCGAACTGGCCAGAAGAGCACCCGGCAAATCCAAGCTGACTACTTCCAGACAGGAAAAAGATGAATTTGAGATTTTAAGCGGTGTTTTTCAAGAAAGGACAACAGGTGCTCCGCTATGTTTTTTGATCAGGAACGAGGATAAGCGTTCTCGGGATTATGAAGAGCTCAAAGATATTATGCGTCCGGGGCATGCCGACTACACAGCCAGAGTAAAATACTCGGGCTTTAACGATTACCGCGGAGGCGGAGCGTTTTCCGGGCGCCTGACAGCTCCCTTGGTCTTGGCAGGAGCCATAGCCAAAAAAATCCTGAGTGCTAAAGGTATTACCCTGGGCAGTCATATTTTAGGAATTGCCGATATCCGGGAGGAGCCTTTCGATGCCGTGTGCCTAAGTTCATCCACCCTGTTGGAACTTAATGCCCGGGAATTCCCGGTGCTTAACGAGGAAAAAGGATTATTAATGAAAGAAAAGATTATCCGGGCCCGTGAGCAACAAGACTCGGTCGGCGGAGTGCTGGAAACGGCCGTGGTTGGAGTGGAAGCGGGAATAGGTTCCCCTTTCTTTGATTCGGTGGAAAGCAAAATTGCCCACTTGCTTTTTTCCATTCCGGGAGTCAAGGGGGTTGAATTTGGCGAGGGTTTTGCTTTGAGCCGGCTGAAAGGTTCCCAGGCCAACGATGCTTTTTACCTGCAAGACGGCCAGGTGAAAACGACAACCAATCGTTGCGGTGGAATCCTGGGGGGGATAACTAACGGCATGCCCTTAACCTTTAAAACCGCTTTCAAACCCACCCCTTCCATCGGCCGAATTCAAAAGACAGTCAATCTGGCTACCCGGCAAGAGGTTGAATTGCAAATTAAAGGCCGGCACGATCCCTGTATTGTCCCCAGGGCAGTCCCGGCGGTGGAAGCTGCCGCAGCCTTAGCCTTATTGGATTTATTATTGGAGAAGGAGAAAAAAGCATGACGGGTTTAGACAATAGAGATTCGAATAGTAGGGATTTAAACAAAAATTCAAACTATAAAGAACTGGAAGTGCTTAGGCAAGAAATTGATGAACTTGACCGGCAAATACTTAAGCTGTTTGAAGCCAGAATGGCTAAGGTGACAGAAGTGGCTCAATATAAAAAGATTAACAAGCTGGCCATAATGGATAAAGAACGGGAACAGAAAGTATTGGCCCGAATTGGGCAGCTTACCAATCCTCACCTAAAAGAACATGCCCAGCTTCTTTTCCAAACCATCATGGACCTAAGCAAAAAAGTCCAGGCCGGTCATTTGGCAAAAACCGACAAGGTTATTGGCTTTCAAGGCCTGGCGGGTTCTTTTAGTGAACAGGCTGTTCGGGAATATTTTGGAGACAGGGTGGCCACAAGCTGTTTTACCGGTTTTGAAGATGTTTGCAAGGCCTTGGAGGATTGGAAAATAGATTATGGCGTTTTGCCGTTGGAAAATTCTTTTACCGGAGGTATTACGGAAATCTATGATCTTTTAACCGCCTACGATTTCTATATTGTGGGGGAAAAGATTGTCAAGGTGGATCATAATTTGCTTGTTAATCAGGGGACCGGTTTGGAAGCAATCCGGGAAGTTATCTCACATCCTCAAGCTTTCCTTCAATGCAGCAATTACTTGCGGCTTCATCCGGAGTGGGAGCTGATTTCTTGTAGTAATACCGCCGTAAGCGCTAAAATGCTCGGCGAATCGGCTAATAGCCGGCGAGCGGTAATTGCCAGCAAACGGGCGGCAGAGCTATACGGTCTGCATATTTTAGCAGAAGGAATTCATAATGCAGCCGATAATAGCACTCGCTTTATTATTATTGGCCCTCAACTTCAAGTCCCTCCCGCCAGTAATAAGGTCAGCCTTATGGTGGGTATAGCCCATGAACCGGGTTCCCTTTATAGAACTCTTAGTCATTTTGCCAATCAGGGGCTGAATATGCTCAAGATCGAGTCTCGCCCCAGTAAGGCAAAAAATTGGGAGTACATTTTCTATATTGAATTTGCCGGCAATCTGGAAACAGATGCGGTTCAAAAGGCAATAGAAAATATCAAAAAAGAAAGCATCTTTTTTAAGCTTTTGGGTAATTATTGTGGCGACACATGTTAGGCTTGCCAATTGGCATGATTTACTTGCTTCAATTTAACAGCATTTCATCTATAATATAGCTTGTTAAGTCAAATTGGAGTGAAGAAGTAAATGAGAGCAATATTTGATAAATCTCGGACTTTATTTGAGAAAATTTTAATTATTGTGGTCCTTATTTATGGAATAGTGGCGGTAATCGGCTGTAATGTAAATTTAGATTTAATTGTTTATGCCACTTTTGGCTCCTATGTCCTTATCGGACTCACTTCCTTCATAAGACCGAAAATCCTGTTTGAGGTCTTAAAAAGAGAAAATGAGGATTTTTTGGTAAGAAACCAAAGGCTTATTCCCTACATTAAATCAGGATTCAGATGGGGCGGTTTGGCCTTAGCTCTAGTAGGCCTGGCTTTAAATTATGTTTTTATAGTTTATTTTTAATCTGTAACCTAGGTTACCGCATTTTAAATCATCTTCATTTATATTAAAGTCAGAAAGAGAAAGAATAAAAAGAGCAGAATATAAAAGTCAAGATATAAAGAAGACAAAATATAAAGAAAAGGTGATGTAAATGCGTAGAAAAATAGTGGAAATCGATCAGGAAAAATGTAATGGTTGCGGACTTTGCATAGATGCCTGTCATGAAGGCGCTTTGCAACTGGTAGATGGCAAAGCAAAATTAGTAAGTGATGAATATTGTGATGGTTTAGGAGACTGCCTACCGGAATGTCCGACCGGCGCTATCAGAATTATTGAAAGAGAAGCAAAGCCTTTCGACGAAGAACTGGTTAAGCAAAAAATGCAAGAAGCAGCGAAAAAGGCTGCAGCCAATAGCCCACTGCCTTGCGGTTGTCCGGGATCACTGGCAACTTTAATTCACAAAGATACAACTCCCGAAAATTCTGCGGGCCAAGCCCAAGCTTCGCCGGCTCAGTCCGAAACTCAGGAACGGCCTTCGGAACTAAGGCAATGGCCGGTACAACTAAACCTTATCAATACCCAGGCTTCCTATCTAAAAAATGCCGACCTGCTCATAGCTGCTGATTGCACGGCTTATGCTTGCGCTTCTTTTCATGAGAAATTCATGAAAGGAAAAATAACCCTGATTGGCTGTCCCAAGCTGGATGACAACCAATATTATACTGATAAAATTGCGGAAATCTTAAAACTAAACAATCCCAACAGTGTGACCGTGGTCAGAATGCAAGTCCCATGTTGTGGTGGTATAGTAAAAGCAGTCAAAGACGCAATGCTAAAATCCCAAGTGATTGTGCCTTATAAAGAAGTAACCATCAATAACCAAGGGCAAATAGTTAAAGAATAAAGTGATAAAATCGAGTCCAAGCTCTCTTAAGCCTTAACAATCAAGGCTTGAGAGAGCTTTAGGTTTATTTGGGCCTAATTTAGGTGCAGCTTTTCTGCCGCTATTATGGTTTACTATAAAGAGATATTTATAGAGTTGAGAACTTATTTTTTATCAATATTTGACGTAGTATTCATTATTCTTCCGTCTATAGTTAGGGGAAGGGGGGATAAACATAGACCAGGAGACAATTCGCAGGGTGTTGGCCGGAGATCAGGAAGCCTTTCGTTCCCTAGTCGAGGAATATAAAGATCTGGTTTATATGATTTGTTTTAATGTGGTCCGAGATTCTTACGAAGCGGAAAATCTCACCCAGGAAACCTTTTTCCAGGTCTATAAATCCCTCTCCAGCTATAAACAGCAAGGTTTTAAAGCCTGGCTAAGCAAAATAGCCCTGCATAAAGCTATCGATTTCCAAAGGAGTAGTGCCCATAAACTAACCAAAGCCAGTATTCCTTTGACGGCAGCGCTGGAAGATAGGCTGGTAGGAGAAGATAATGAAGTCGAAAGTAAGCTGATCCGCACTGAGGAACAGAATGTGCTGGCAGAGTGCCTGCTTAACATCCCTCCCCTTTATAGCAATGTGCTTACAAAGCATTACCGGGAGAACAAGAGCTGCAAGCAAATAGCCCTGGAAGAAAACATAAGTGTCCGCACCGTAGAAACCAGATTGTACCGCGGAAAAAAGATTTTAAGACAATATTATGAGGAGTTGAGCAAAACATGAGCAAGCCAAAGCAAAGAGATTTAAAAAAAAGCAGCGTAGCTACTGAAGTTCCTAGAGCTGCTCAATGCTATACCCCTCAGACCTTAAAGTGCTATCAAGCAGGCGGCTTGACTCCGGCACAGCGTATTTTGCTGGAAGAACACCTTCTACAATGCGACAGTTGTTTGAACCTTTATCTAAAGCTGACGGACGAATATGTTGGCCAATTGGGTACAAGTGACTTGAGTCCTGACTTTGTAGACCGGGTTATGGCCATGGTTCAAGAAGAACAATCTTTAGCTGCTGAGCCTAAGAGTCAAGATTCTAGCGGTGCTAAAATCCAAGAGAAGAAAAATGCCCGCTTAAATCTCTTGATTGGCTACTGTGCAGCGGCCTGTCTGGCCATGTTTTTTTGGATTGGGGGTTGGTTTGACGGGATAACCGACATTATGAAACAGGAGACTAACACCCGAAAAATTAATCTGATTCAAGAGGGTTGGACTAAAAAGAATTTTGCAGAACAGCCATCCTTGTTTGCTAATTTTAAATTGGAAAAGGAGTAGATAATATTATATGAAAAAGAAAAGTAAATTCCTGACTTTTATCTTGTCCTTCGTTCCGGGTTTGGGCCATATCTATCTGGGCCTAATCCAGAGAGGTTTGCTTTTTCTTATCGCTACGGCTCTAGCCATTCTGAGCGCCTTCTTTATTGAACTGCTGGGAGTTTTCTACGGGCCGCTACCTCTAGTGTTTTTACCTTTTATCTGGTTAGCAGCCCTAGTGGATTCCATAATTTTGGCTGACAGGCTTAATCGTCAAATGCTGGAAGCTAAACCGGCCGGCACAGAATATGTTCCTACCTCAAATATCCTGGAAGATGAACTAAAAATCCAAAACCATAAGATCATGGCCGTTATTTTTTCCATGATTCCGGGAGCCGGGCATATGTACTTAGGGCAAATGATCAAAGGTATTCAGTTAATGCTTGCTTTTATGCTTGCTTTGTATCTCAGTGATTTCCTCAATCTATCTCTGCTCATGATGTTCTTGCCCCTTCTCTGGTTTTATAGTGTTTTTGACGTCCTGCACAGGGTATCAAATGCAGATAAGCTTCAGGATACTGCTTATCTGGAGAGCTATTTTCCTGCCGGGGAGTTGTCCGGCAAAGCAGGAAAATATATAGGTATAGGTCTAGTAGTGGTAGGTTGCCTTATGATTCTGGAGAGAATAGTTTTGCCTCAGTTGCAAATAATGCTTGACTCTCGTTTTACGGATTATTTGCGCACAGGCATAATTGCCATCCTGTTTATAGCAGGCGGTATCCGGCTTATGATGGGAAGCAAAGATAGGGATGGCAGCAAAGATCAAGGACATAAAAATACAGAGAAAAATAAAGAGGATAATGATAATGACTCGGTTAAAGGGGATAGTTGAGAATGAGAAAATGGCGAGTGGGAACCTTTTCTATGGGCTTAATCCTGATCGCAGTGGGTATCTTGCTTTTGGCTGCTGAATTTTGGGGTCTAAACGGGGCCTATTTAATTGTTCGTTGGTGGCCCGTAATTCTCATTGTCCTGGGAATAGAAATTTTAGCTTATGTAATTTTATCCAAAGAAGAACAGCCAAAAATAAAGTACGACGGTTTGAGCATATTTCTGGTTATTGTTGTGATCTTAATTAGTTGTGGAGTTTACGGCTTTCATAGTGTGATCAAAAGTGAATTGGCAACAAGCATTTTAGCGAACTGGGGTATTTTAAAGTAATACTATAATTGTTAGCAATTTATCCAATAATAACTGGCACCCGAGGCCCGATAGGCAACACTCGCGCTGCTAATCAAGATTTATACTAAGCAGGGGAGCGTGGAACTTGCGCTAACTCTTTAAGGGCCAAGGCATAAATTTCTGCACATTGCATTAAATGCTCTATCTCGATGTATTCATCGGGTTGGTGCTCTACCTTGGGCTTACCGGGAAAGGTTGGGCCAAAAGCCACCGCTCGCTTAAAGGCCTTGGCAAAGGTAGTACCGCCCATCCCTAAGGGTTTGGCTTTCCGGTCGCCTGTATAATCCCGGTAAACCTTAAGTAACTTTTGGATATGTTCATTGTCCTCGGGAAAATTTAAGGATTCCAAAGAGTCCAGGATTATTTGCTCCGCTTGGAAACATTGAAAAGCGGAGTTTATTTTTTCTCTTATAGAATCAAGCTGCTCGCCGGCTGGGAAACGAATATCCAAGCCCAAGGTAAAGCTTTGCTGGTCTAGCTTTAAGTAACCAGGATTGATGGTAAGCCTGCCGGTCAAGGTATCTTCACAAGCAAGTCCTAAGGTTTTTCCATAGTGATCCAGGCCGATGTTTTCGGCAAAAAGATTGAGAAATTGCTGCTGTCCCTCATTGAGATGTAACATATTCCGCATTTCAGCTTGGGTCAGAAACAAAACCATTTGGGAAATGGCATTTCGTCCCTCACAACAGGCAAAAGCATGGGCCGACTTGCCATGGGAGATAATAGTCAGATCCTGGCCCTTTTCCGTCAAGTCCATTTGGAATTGGGATTTAGCTATTAGCTCCTTAATTTTCTGCTGCCAGTCGGCTTTTTGCCCCTTTTTTATTACCAGAGTTGCCTCGCAATAAGCGGGGACGATGTTAGGGGAATCGCCGCCGGCAATTTTTTTTAGCTCCAGCCCAGGCTCGGCATTCTGTGGTGAGTTTTCCGGGGTCGGCTTAGGCTGAAAATTTTTCTTTAATTCCAGCCAGACTAAGCCTTTTTCGGCAATAACTATGGGAAACACAGAATCGGGGACAAAGGAAAAATCAGGTTCGGTAATCTTCTCCAAAAGTTTAGGTGTCTTATCCCAGACGGTTTCTTCGTCTAAGCCGATAATCATCTGAATCTTGGCTTGCCTGTCCAGCCCGGATTCTTTCACTGCTTTCATGGCATAAAGGGCAGAGATCGCAGGGCCTTTATTATCTATAGCCCCCCGGCCGTAAACTTTTCCGTCTTCTATTTGCCCGGCAAAGGGTTCGTGTTTCCAGCCGCTTCCTTCGGGGACGACATCGAGGTGAACGATAATACCTATGGTTTTGCCGCTGTCAGGGCCGTTGTTTTGCTTGTCGTTTAATTCGATAACCCCTCCGAGATTGTCGATGTTTTTAGCCTGAAAACCCAGGCTTTGGCCCAGTTCTAAAAAATACTGCAGAACTTGCCTCGTGCCTTCTTCTTCCCCGGAAAGGCTTCTTACTTTTATACATTCCTGCAAGGCCTTTAGCATTTCTTCCTGGTAAGAGCGTATTATCTCTTTAAACTCGTTTACCAAACCCAAGCCAACCTCCCTAATAAATAGCCTTCGCTAAAAAGTTTGGATTTAGATAATAATCCGATTTATTTAGTTTGGCCGTTTTTTGAAAATTGTAATAATTTAGGGTGCAATTTTCTTAGAATACATTAAAATAGATATTATGATATTAAACGACAATAATAGTGGTTTCAAATTTTTATTTGGAGTGATATTCTTTTTATGAGACTGGTTAATATTAAATATGTCGAAGAAGGTTCAGTTTTAGCCAGAACAATAAGAAATGCTACCGGTAATACTCTTTTAGTGGAAGGGGCTGTTCTCAGCCGGGGCTATATAGCCAAATTAGAATCGCTGGGGATTGATATGCTCTTTATTAAAGATGAGAGATTTAAGGATATAGAGTTTAATCCGGTAATTTCTGATAAAACAAGGGAAAGTGCTTATAAAACAATACGTGGGGTAATAAATTCTTTTGAAGCGGGGGACAGTGTCTCCCTTGATGCGGAGTCCATAAAGTCAGCCGTTTCCAACATTATTAACGATCTGTTATATAGTTATGATGTTGTAAACAATTTGGCCGATATTATGGGTTATGATGAATACACTTTTCAACATTCCGTTAACACCACGGTATTGGCGCTTATCTTAGGCTTGGGTAAAGGCTATACTCATGCCAAACTGCTGGAGTTGGGAATGGGAGTGCTTATGCACGATATCGGCAAAGTTAATTTACCCAAAGAGATTCTCAATAAACCGGGCAATCTTAGCACGGAGGAGTTTGCGGAGGTCAAAAAACACCCTTCTCTTGGCTTTGATGTTATCAGGAAAAATCAAGATTTTAGTATCAATTCCGCCCATGTTGCCCTTCAGCATCATGAGCGATGGACCGGCGGGGGATACCCCCGAGGGTTAAAGGGCAAGGAAATTCATGAGTTTGGACGCATAACTGCAGTAGCGGATGTTTATGACGCTTTAATCAGCAAACGTCCTTATCGCCAGGCCCAAGAGCCTTACCAGGCCTATGAATATATACACTCCCAGGCAGGACACCATTTTGACCCGGACATAGTAAGAATTTTTACCAAGCGTGTAGCAGTTTATCCGCTCGGTACGGGAGTAAGGTTGAGTAACGGTTGGCGCGGCAATGTCATCCGGCAAAATAAAGACAAGCCGGATAGGCCCGTTATAAGAGTCATATATGAAGGAGAGGAACCGCTGGAGCAACCTATAGATATTGATCTGGCGAGAACCTTAAATTTGATGATCGAGAAAGTTGAGAACAAATAATATTTTACAGGGAGATGCCGGGCAACAATTCCAAGTTGCATAGCATGTTTAAGCTTATCGGGAATAAACATAGTAAAGTCAGCAAGGGTTGAGAATGTTTTTGGCAAAAATACTTACCTAAAATCTTGCAAAATGTTCTATAAATTGTAAAAGTTTTATGATATAGTAATAGAACTAAAGACATACTGTTTCAGCCTGCGACATGGGTTCAAAAAATGAATATATTTTTTAAGTATAGTGGTGTTTGAAAGTGAAAGAGGATAGGGAGTTAAATGTTAAAGTTATCACATTGGGAACTTTTGATATCCTAAAAGGCGAAGATTCTATATTACAAACCTTAAACAAACGTTCTTATAAAATTTTTGAATTACTTAAATTTTTCATTACCTTTAAAGACCAAAAGTTACTCTCGGAAACCATTATGCAAAAGCTATGGCCCGATAGCGATCTACTGGATCCCAAGAATGCTTTGCGTACCCAAATATACCGGCTTCGTAAAATGCTTAAAAATATGGGAATTATGCAGGAACAAGAGCATCTCGGGGCATGTCGGTTAGCTTTTGAAAACGGTTTCTATGTGTTCAGCCTGAATGAAAATGCAGTTTTGGACAGCGATGAGTTTTGTCAATTGATTAAGCAGGGCGACGAACTAAAGCATACTGATTCTCAGCAAGCGATTAGTTATTACAGCCAAGCCTTAGAGCTTTATCAAGGCGAGTATCTCTCCGAAAACTTATACAGTGAATGGGTTCTACCTGCTAGAAATCGTTATCACCGTTTGTATTTCAGGACTCTGCTTCAACAATTAGAACTTCTTAAAAAAGCGGAAAATTATCAGAATATGATTGAAACATGTGAGGATAGTTTTCAGATCGACCTCTATGAAGAATCCGTTCATGTGTATTATCTGGAAGCCTTGTTGCAATTAAACCAGATTAAACAGGCCATAAGTCACTATAAATACATAACTACGAAATTGTATCAGGAATTAGGAGTCAAAACCATCTCCTCTCCTGCGGGAAATCTACCTACAAATCAGACAAAATCCCGCCCATAAAAACGATCGAAAATTTGATGATATTATTAGAAAACTTAAGGAAGAAGACCTTCAAGAGCAGGCATTTTACTGCGAGATCGATGAATTCAAAGCCATTTATAATTTGGAAAGAAGAAAAAGCTTGCGTAAACCTTCCAATTGTTTTCTCGGGGTTATTACGTTAATTAATGAAGGCGGACGTCTGGATTCCTCTAAACAAAAAACCATAATGCAAAAAATAAAAAATATTCTTCTTAGCATTTTAAGGAAAGGCGACGTTGTCACCCAATGGAATAACGGTATTATAATGTTTATAGTAACAGATATTAGCCGGGAAAATCTCGGTATAATTTCCAGAAGAATAGAAAATAGGTACAACCGGGAGATCGGTGAGGACGATCTTGTTCTTAAAATAAAATACGAAGCGGTTGATGAAAAATTGGCTTTATTTTAGAAATCAAAATGTTTTCCAATTCAACTTAATTTAAGAAAATAACATGAGCCAGGCATGTAAACGAGCCTGGCTTTGTTGTGCCTAAGTTGTGCCCGAAAAATATGTTGGAAGTAATTGGAATAAAATTATTTTGTGACTGTAATTTGACCGGCTTGCAATTTTCTTATGGCATATTTAGGGGGAAATAGTAGACAGCAGAGGTGAAGACATGGCTTCATATTTAAAAACAAGAGGGCATGGGCGAGGTAAAGGTAGCTTTCTGCTGAAAATCCTCTATACACAGAACAATGATATCCAGGGAACCATCCAGTGGTTGGAAGAAGAAATGACTATGAATTTCCGTAGTTCACTAGAGTTAATGACCCTTCTTTCTGAAGCCGTTAGTTTAATGGATGAAGGTCCAATTCTTAATACCTGGGACAAATCCTATGAGCAAGGCTGGAAAACCAATTCAACTTATGCTCGAGCTTTGCCAGAAGACAAATAAAGGTGAAAGGTGAGGAACGGTCAATGAGGGACAAGGATTATACGAATTTTGGCCAAGAAACTAAGTCAACTATATTAGGCACTATTGCTAAAAGAGCAAAAATTATTGCTGTTTTCTTCGTGACAACAGTGTTCCTGATCTATCCCTTAAAACTGGCGGATACGAATTCCTATTTTTATGACACGAAAAAAGCGCAGATTACTTTCGAGATTCAAGGTGTACCCTCGGAATCCAAGGTCCCAGTGAAACCGGTTGAACCCAATCGGGGTGTTGTGGATCCGGACGGGGAAGATCCCGGTAAAGACGATCCGGGTGTAAAAGACCCGAGCGGAGGTGACCCGAGCGGAGGTGACCCGAGCGGAGGCGACCCGAGCGGAAGTGACCCGAACGGAAGTGACCTGGATGAAGACCATGCCGGCAAAGGAGATTCAACGGAATAGTAATATTGGCAGTAAGCAGGGAGGTACTTTAAGCAGTGGAAAACAAATTAAACACGGATTGTAAGCAGAAAAATTCTTCAAGTGGTTTTCAAAAAGTTTTAAAAATAATAGGCAATATAATTTTCGCTTGTATTATCTTGCTGGCGGTAGTGGTGGTATTTAGTCTGGCCCAATTTAGAATAATGGGCGGTCAGCCTAAAATCCTCGGCAACTATATGTTTATTGTGTTAAGCGGTAGCATGAATCCAACCTTTGATGCCCGCAGCATGGTTTTTGTCAAGCCTATTGACTCGGAACAAATTAAAGAAGGAGATATTATTACCTTTAGAGGTCAGGGGAGCAGTGAGTCCTTAACTACCCATAGGGTGGTAGAAATCCGGGAGACCCCTACAGGAGAGAGGGAATTTGTTACCAAAGGAGACGCTAACGATGTCAATGACCCTTATCCTATATCCGCTGAGAAAGTTGTGGGCAGGGTAACTATCGCCATACCTTATCTGGGAGCATTATTGAGTTATGCTCAGACTAAGCAGGGGATTATGATCTTGCTCATTATACCGGGAGGGCTGCTAATCCTTTTGCAAATACATAGAATCTTCAGTTTGCTCATGCAAGCTAAAAGAGAAAAAACAGAAGGAAAGAGTGAAATTATAAAATCTTAGTGGAGTTAGAATCTTGGGGGTGTGTACCCTAAATAGGTCTGGGGAAGGTGAAAAAATGAAAATTAAAATTTTAACATGTATTTTGTCAATTGGCCTGCTGAGTTTTCTGGTAACGGGAGGTACCCTGGCCTACTACTTTACTGACGAAGTCGATCTCTCAGAGAGAGCAAACTTTAATTTTAGTACCGTTGAAATCGATGTGGAAGAGATAACAGGAGAGAAGATGACAATCGATCTTGCCAACCAAGACTCTTCAGAAAAGGCTGTCTGGCGGATTACTAATCGGGGAAGTGAAGGTGTACGGCTTAGGGTTCAAGTGAGAGAAACAGTGAATATTGCTGAAAACCTTATGCATAAGAGCGATATGTCTGAGACCGAGATGTCTGAGACCGAGATGTCTGAGACCGAAATGTCTGAGACCGAGATGTCTGAGACCGAGATGTCGGAGACGAGTTCCACTGAGAGCACGGCTTTACAGGAAACAGATCTTGCCACAGAGACAGCCACTACTACCCTTGATACGAATATTGAATCCATACTTCCCGGAGTTGAGTTGCATGTCAGCGACAGCTGGGAAAAAGAAGATGATGATTATTACTACTATAATGGTATTCTTACGCCCAATGAAAAAGTTGAATTTGCCGTAGATTTAGAGGTATTCGGCAACTGGAACGGCAACGGCAACTATGAATTAACCATCGAGGCTCTACAGGCCTCCAATACCGAACATAAGAACTGGCCGGAGTTAAGATAAACAGAGATTAAAGATAATCTCTTTAACATAAATGATTAAATTATTTAAACAGTGAAAGGGTGATGGAGAAAAAGAAAAAGTGTACTTAAGGGGTAAGAACTAATTCTTCTTGCCGATCTGACAGCAGAGATGCAGTTTTGTTTCGCAAAGGCTGGCACTGCATCAAAAAGAAAAAGGCAAACTTGCCGAAAGGTAGGGACGCAAAGCTATAGGGCCTTTCTATAGAGAATAGAATGGCAGCCTGGCCGCCGATAGTGTAAATTAAAATTTAAAAAATCGGAGGATGAAAAAGATGAAAGCTAAAGTTTTAGCGAGCGTATTAGCTATTGGATTAATTGCTTTCCTCATTGGAGGAAACACCATGGCTTGGTTTACGGATGAAGCCGAAGTAGCCGAAGCCGAATTTGTTGCCGGAACAATCGTTATCAATGCGGATGTTGGCGAAGAGTTTATTAATGTTCCCGAAGGCAAATCCTTCAATAATGTAAATCCCGGAGATTGCGCTAGGGTAACCTGGATATTTGAAAATGCAGGTACCAAAGCAATTGAGTTAAGAGTTAAGCTCACTGATTTATGGAAAGCTACTACTGACGACAGTTTGCCCGGATTTGGCAAAGAACTCTCTACTGATAATGAATT
>ERZ773359.2101-NODE-2101-length-25950-cov-26.452983_pt1 | contig 25950 bp, 39 predicted proteins | sample MGYA00374955_ERZ773359 | MGnify/ENA primary metagenome ERZ773359 (study PRJEB29098, sample SAMN04486028) | biogas fermenter metagenome | study: EMG produced TPA metagenomics assembly of the Biogas fermentation microbial communities from Germany - Plant 4 DNA1...
CCTTACGACTTGCTATTTTGCTTTCCTGCTACATGGCTTGCTATTTTGCTTTCCTCACACGTAACTTGCTATTTTGCTATCCTCCCACGTAACTTGCTATTTTGCTAATCTATCGTTATCCGACTGTACATGTCTACCTCTCCTGCTTTGGCTGGTCTTTTCTTTTGGCGTTGTCCCGTGCTATTGACAGAATGGCGTAACCACATACGTCTTGCCAAGGCGTTTCTCCAAAAGCATCCTTATCTGTAGCAATACGAAACAACTTGTCTAGCACCCTCGTAATAGCTAACATATCGTCATACTGGTCTAAGCCAATCCCCTCTGGGTAAAGTATCCGAAGTACTTCCCCTACCCGTAGAAACGCATCTCCGTACGCTTCGTTCTTTTCTTGCACTAATTTCCCCACAGCAGTTCCAATCTCTTGGAAACCACTTAATCCGGGAGCAGATACATCCTTTGTAAAACCACGGTAGCATCGTTCAGAACAAGACTCTTCGCATCTGTGTCCATCTTCTTTACGTACCCCTGCTCCTGACAACGGTGCTTTATACTTGTCACTTGCCCTCAACAGCTAAACCCCCTTACAGATCGTCTACGTTAATCCCCAATTCTTTCTCCACGGTGTCCCGAATATCGTCAATGTCTAGGTACCCTTTTCTTACACTATCGAATACTTCGTTGATGTCTTCTAAGAATCGTAATGCTCTGACCCTCCCGAAACCTAACTTATCTCGTAGGCAGAGGAGCATTACAGCGTGGTAGTCCCTTATCGTAAGCGACACAGCCATTCGGATGTCTTGTTCCCGCATTGCCCGCAGTTCTTCTGGGCTAATGCCCTTCCGTGCAATCTTTCGTCTCTGCTGTCTACTCATACGAACCATTCCATCCAATGCTTTAAGCATACCTCCACCACCTTACGACTTGCTATTTTGCTTTCCTGCTACATGGCTTGCTATTTTGCTTTCCTGTCGCGTGGCTTGCTATTTTGCCAATCTACCACCTTACGACTTGCTATTTTGCTTTCCTGTCGCGTAACTTGCTATTTTGCTAATCTACCTACCATACATGATCTTGCTATCCACATGCCTTGCGTTTTTACCACCCGCCTACTCATGTCTACCTCCTTGTACATAAGTGGAAGGCTCGGCAACTATTGCAAAGCCTTCCACCCATACTATACGTTTTACACATGTACACCGAGAATCTGAATGAGCTGGTCGGTCATGCGAACAACCGGAGCCATGGCGTAACCTGTGAGCACCGCTCTATTTGTACTTTCCACCAAATCGTTTTCTAACAAGAAGTCAAGTGCACCCTCATTTTCTGACCAATCCTTAATCAGCAGCTCGCCCGGACCAAGCATTACACCCGGTACATTGACTGTAAACGTAAGTACCTTTTCACCCGTTGCCGCACACTTAGCACTTAAAGCTAGATTACCGTCTCGCTCGTACAAACCTGCTTCTAACACGACTTTGCCTTTGAAATACTTGATGTCCATATCAAAAACAGTTGCTTGTTTTTTCTTGTCCTTTTGGTCAAAGTCAGCGATGAACTTTTTAAGCTTCCGTATTTCATTTCGTGCCCATGCCCGTTCGTCTGCATCACCTTCACGCAACTTTTCATTCAGCATGTGACCTTCTTCATAAAAAGTACTTAGAACCCATTTCGCTTCATCAACTATTTCTTGTTCCGTAAAGTCTTCAATCTTTTTACCCTCGGCTTCCGCAAGATTACCTAAGCTGTACATAAGTTCCTCAATGTTTTTGGCTCTTGCGTGAATACTCCATTTACCTTTTCTCGACATGTTGTTTCCTCCTTGTTGGTCTAGTCTTGGTCTTCATCTACTAATTCCCTATACCCACCGCCCCTAGGTTCAAAACACATCAGAAGCAACATAACCACTGCAAACATTCCAACCCAGAAGGCAATCATTCATCCTCCCCCTCTCCCAAGAGAACACCAAGGGTTTCATCAACAGCCCTAGTCACTTGTTCAAGACCCCCCTCCTTTTGCAATGGTTGTTTGAGTTGTTAATTATATCATATCATATAATTTGGTTTGTGTCAAGCATGTTTAGCTAAAAAGATAAAGAAAATAGCCGGATACTCGTGTTGTCCGGCTATTTACACACTTCCTTAAATCACCTTGTTCCCATGCCGATACGGTCGCGTCTTATTGAATTCCATTTTCTCCAACAAGGCTCGTTCGATGTCTATGCCTTGTCTTTTACAATACTCGAAAATACGAATTACCGTATCAGCTAGTTCAGTTGGCACACCACAAGGCTTTCCATCAACACCATAACATATTACATCCAAAGGCAATCCGTTTCTGTAGTCGTCCAAGGCTTCTGACAACTCACTGTGACATAATGCGATGAACTCTGCAAAACCTACTTCACGGTCATGCCACCCTTTTTCCAAAGCTGTTTCGTAAGCTTGATCAACTAGTTCAGCAACTGTGACCGTTCCCACTGCTTTCAAAAAGCTTCACCGACCTTGCTAATAATGTAGATGACTATCCACCAAAACACTCCTGTGCTCGCCATGAACAGAATTCGTTCTTTTGTCAAAGGTTCTCCAAACAGATCTTTTAGCTCGTGTGTTGACTTTTTCATCGTCACCACCTTACCATTCGTCACGCTGGAAGAACTGGATGTCTCCAACGTCGTTTTGGTTGTTGCAGACCAAACAACGGTACAACAAGAACAGACCTGCTTCCCCATCGTCCATAATCCCTTGTAACTCGAAGTGCTGGGGACTACGATTCCTACACCGACTGCATTCTAGGCAGAAATATTCCGCAAGCTCGAGCTTCATATCTTCCCAGTGTTCCCGCAGTATGTCCAGCATTAAGTAGCCCTCCCAAGTCCTAGATAGCACATGTATTTGGGCTTGGTCTAGTCCTACCTTTCACATGCGGTCGCACCCATACTTCCCTACCGTCACGTAGTTTCCTGTAGTGACCCTTCACGTTCCAAAACTTAACTGGTTGGTCTGTTTTCTTCCCACAGTACTTCAGAGGTGCGGTATCGGGGACACTAATTTGGTATACGGTGCGATGCGCCACCTTGGTACGAAAATCTGGTCTACGCTTATGGGCAGGAATACTCACAGCAATAGGTTGGGTTTCAGACTTACGTTTAACCAACTTGGTGTCAGCCCAAAAATGTTCCATATACGCCATAAGCGTTGTGTGTAACGAAATACACCTTTGGATCGTGTCTCTCACGCAATCCTGGACGAAATGTGGGGTCTTCTGGACACCTGTTACTTCCCACGTCTCCTGATCCCACATAAAGCGAAGCATCTCTTGTCCTCCCACAGCAAAGACCTTGTACCTAATATCAGCCACCCTACGTTCAAACTGAAACACGGTTTCTATCATCGGATTGCCAATAACAACAAGTCCTCGGTCTAGCACATGGTCGAACACCCTCACCAACTTCTTGTTGTGTTCTCCCCACTCCAAGAGCTTATCGCTGTTGCCGATCAACCATATCCTATCTAGGTGAGCAACCTTCTTCCTGTCTAAAATCATAGCTGTTCTCCTTACCCAAAACTAATCGGTGGTTTCGCTCAACCAATCGAGTAACACGTCTGTGTTCAAAATACGTATGAAAGAACCAACACGTATATCTTCTACTACAGGCAAACTTGTTTTGTACACCTGCTTGTCCTCTGCTTCCAAAACATATACCGCATACTTTCTTAGGTCTCCGTTTTTATCGAGTACATAAAACGGTGGGCCAATTTCCAACACTTCTGCAAACACAAAAGCACCCCCAACTAACTTAACGTTTTAGACCTCCAATCCTCCGTGTAGACAGACCAAGCTGGTTCTTTGGGTTGACTATCAACATAGCATAAAACTCATCTCCCACCGACATAAACTTGCTCAAATCGTCTATGAATTCATCAGCCACTTCAGACAGGTGCAGTAACAAAGTTCGAGTTGTACCTAAAACAGAGCAAACCGCTCCATACGTTCGTACAGACAGTACCCGTACCTTAACTACTTCTCCTACCCGATTTTCCAACGGTTCTTCGTCTGAACCGACTTCTTTGTCAAGAACAACTTGGTCCCTTAACTGGTGCAACACGTTTTGGTAATCACTCATACGTGTTACATCTACACCTTCCCCAGCTTGCGCCAAGTAATCCCTCATTTCGCACAACTGATGGTATACCACGTTGTCCGGTCTCCCAACAAGGGTGGACAATGCCCACGCTACCTTTGAAAACGGTATCCCTTTTGCCTGCGCGTACTGAACTGCAGAAATCAAAACCATTTGTTCCAACTCAACTAGTGTTCTGTCTTTGTCTACCATTCTAATCCTCTCCTAACTGGTGTGTTCGTTTTCTATTCCTTTAATAGCTAATATTTCTTTCACAGGAGTACGATCTCCGTCTGACGAAATACGCCTTGGACCCATTACGTAACGAATACTGAATCCTAATTCTGTGTACAACTCAACTATTCTCTCGGTTGCTCGGTTTGAAGCCACGACAGGTCCTTTATGTCTAGCCAAATACTCGGCTAGTCGTATCTGATCATCCCAATCAAACCCTTGCGGATTAAAGCTTGCGAAGCTTCCGTCATACGGAGGGTCTGCATACACGAAGTCCGTGGGTTCTAACTCCACTTCTTCAAAATCGGTGCTCGTAAGCTCCCAATCTTTTATGGCGTGTTGAACATCTGCAAAACTCCTTCTGTACTCCACCTTTGTGTACCTACCAAATGGTACGTTGTACTCTCCACGCTTATTGAACCTACATAGACCATTAAATCCTGTCCTGTTCAAATAGTAAAACAGTTCCGCTCCTAATGGCGTATACGCATTTCCCGAACGTATCAAATCATTAAACTTTCTCCGGTACTCGTAATACATCGCTTCATCATACGCTACCGGTAACGAAGGAACTAAACCGTCTTGCACCTGCTTGAAAAAGTTCATAACGTGAGGGTTCAAATCGTTCGCCAGAACATTTTGTAACCCCATCCCTAGAGGGACACTTAGTCCTCCACAAAACAAGTCTACAAAACGTTCCTTTGGACCAAGTGCCCACAGCTTTTCTAGTTCAGGTACAAGCCATCGTTTACCTCCTGCCCATTTCAAAGGTAAGTGACTTATAACAGACATTACGCCATCCTCTCCTACGATACTACTTTTTATCTGTGTTCTGGTCCTTCAGTTCCTTCAGTTCTTTCCGCAGGTCAGCAAGCTCTTTACGTAACTTGTTGTTTTCTTTTCTAAGCTCGTCCACAACCTTTACGCCTTGACCTACTACAATCTCGTTTTTCAATGTTTCAACGAAAGGTACAACTTTATCCGGCGGTAGAACGTATTTCTTCCCGTCCCTCAGCACATGAAAAACTGGCGGTAGGTTTTCATTAGCGATTCGCTCTAGTGCAACCAACACATCTAGCAAAATTTCTTGACGTACATCTTTTTCCGACATTTGTATCCCTCCATGTTTTTTAGTCAATCAAAAACTTAGTGTCCCTCCCATCTTCCCTTAACCTCTTCTACCGTGGGTAACAGTATTCTAGAACCAACTTGCAGTGCTCCGGGGTCTACATGAGGGTTCTTTTTTCGGATTGCGTCTATGACATCCCGAATGTCAAAACCTTCATACTCCCCACTATCTATGTGGCGTTGGGCTATGCTCCACAACGTATCGTTTGCCCTTACCACAGAAGCTTCTTCTATTGGTCCGGTAGCATTGACAGCAGACGAGTAGAATATCCAATCCAGAATGTCTTCGTCATACCGTACCCACACATTAACCAACAGTACTACTACAACAATACCTACACATAAGCCGATTGAGGATACGTAATTGCTCGTTCTAGTCTTTTTCATGTCTGTTCCCTCCATCTAATCCTATTATATTACCGAATGTTTCGTACTCACTTTTTCCAGCCTTAAAACACGACCAAGCCGTTCTGCAATCTTTGGAATCGTTTCTCCCCGCCCAGGGGTCATTTCTAAAGTCGTTCCATTTCTCCCACTCCTTTTGGTGTAGTTTTGTGTTAGTAGTTATATCATATCATATATTGAGGTTTGTGTCAAGGAAAAATAAGAAAAGAGGCTTGTGTTTATACGATAAACAGTCTTGTGTCAACTACTTTGTAGTGTACTGCGGTTGAAAAAACGTCTTCATCTTGGGGTGAGCAAGATAAAGACGTTTAGTGCTTTCCTAAATCCAAGAGGATGTTTAGTATAAGCTGAACGGTTTTGGTCGTTTAGGAACGTTTGTAGAACGCTCATCTATTCCGTTGAGACCAAAACTACCCTAGAAATCAATCTGTGTGTCCTCTACCATACCTACGCCACTAGCAATCATGTCATTAATCACTTCGTCACTGTAGTCTAAAAGTTTTTCAAAGAACACGCTTATGTCTAACCCACTGCCCGTGATTTCCTCTACAACCTCATACAAGAGTTTATCACGCAACTTAGCGGTCATAAGCACCCACAGGTGTGTCTTACCACCGTATGTGAACACCATAAAGTTGTGCTTTAGCGTGTCACCGTACTTTGAAAACAACTCGTTCAAAATTGTAGCCAAATCATCTACGTTCTTTATCTCGTCCTTAGCCGCATCTAATTGTTTCTGCAACTCTTTCGGAAGTTCCTTACGCACACTGATGTAAAGGTCTTCAAATGCCTTTTCATCTACAAAACCCATCATCTGCTTGGTCAGCTCGTGTCCGTACTTGTCTGCCATCTCATCAAACAACTGCGTGAATCGTACGGGGTCAAGCTTACCTTTAAGCATGTTCATCCGTACAGTCTGGAACTTCGCTTTATCCACATCAAAATCTTCCATAACAAAAGCGGGGATTTCTTTGTAACCAAGTACTTTACAAGCTTCGTAACGATGTTCTCCCGAAATAAGCACATACGTCCCGTCTTCTTCAGGCTTAACCATCACAGGTTCAACCATTCCAATCTCTCGGATGTTCTCGCACAAAGCGTTAAACACTGCATCCGTTTGCGTGTTTGGGTTCCACTCACTTGGACGGATCGATTCAATCGGTAAATACGTAATCTCTCTTCTTTGGTCCATCTTTGTAAACCTCCTTGTGTTTCTACCTACTGATTTGCAGAATCTGCTTGAAACATCTTTTTACCAATGTCTAACCAGTAATCGTAGTGTCCTATTGCTAACACAACATCATAGTCCTCCACCGCGCGTTTCGACCGTTCTACAAAACATTTGTCTTCTTCCATAAACAGCACAGAAGCCGCTACATAAGCCACCACATTAGCATCTTTCTCCAAAACCCCTCTAGCAATACGTAAGGCACTCGGACAGAGAATGTGTACGACTATTTGTCCACTGGGACTAACCCCTAGAGGACATACTAGGCAAGCTGTGGGACGCACCTGTGGTTCAAGGACACAACCGTTCTCTTCTAACGCCGCACACCCACCCTGCTCTTTCCGAGCCATTACCCATCCTTCGGCAATGTACTTCTCATCCAACCCACGTTCCTTATCGAACCATGTTACTGGTTGATGAATCGTTTCTAACCCACAACCTACTTCACAACCTATGCAGTCTAGAAAATGTGCATTAGCTAGAACACTGTTGACCCACTCCATGACACCCCGCTTCTTTCCCATATTTCTCCCTCTTTCAAACACTTACTCGTTCAACTGATCTGGCACAATAAATTCAGGCACTGCTCTTTTGTACGTATCTTGGAACCCAAGAGACAACATCATGCGGTAAATATCGTAATCCCTTGGGAACCTTGGATGACCTAGCCTTTGTGAACGAGCTTTGGGAAAGCTATTGCCTACTTGAGACATAATGTTAATCATGTCGTTAAACGTGATTACTTTTCCTAACCGCTTTACAAGTGGGAAGCATTGCTTAATCAGTTCTTTAATGCTTTTCATAGGCATATACGCACGTGGTAGATTAGTAATACGCTCTAATTCAGCTTCCACAGCTTCATGTATCTTTCCGCTCGAATAGTTCTCTCGAATAAAATCTTTCATTCGCTCCATATCCTTTGACACCTGTTCGTAGTTCTCGTAGATGTACAGCAACATGGCGTACGCTTCTTCGGTTGACGAGAACACCCATGGGTACCAATCAGGCAACTGCTTCACAGCCCATGGTCTGTTTACGAAAAGTACTGGTAGTCCCAGGTACATCTGCTCCCAAAAACCCACTGGAAAACCTTCGTCTGAAGACCATGCTACTGCAACATGACTTCTTCTTGCTATTTGCAAATACTCTTCTCGTGGGCACTGGTACGTGATGTCTAATACATCGTCATACTTCTGAAGAGCTTTTGCAACCCGTTCAAGGAAACCTACCTTTCCTTCCGCTGTGTTGGTGGTCATTTTTATCTGGACGTCTTTTCCGGAAGACAAGAACTTTCCAAAAAGTTCTATCACTTTGTCCGGCTTCTTAACCTCATTAAACCGTGCACCAAAAAACAGGGTAAACTTATCGTACTTCTCGTTGTCCTCTGTAAGTGTGTCGATATAGTCACAGGGAACACCTACTGGCAGTACCAAAGAGTTTTCCTCAATTTTGCGTACATCGGACGGAGCTAAACACTTGCGTGCGTTTTCTAACGCCACAGCTTTTTCATTCGGTGACAGAAACACAGTACTTGAATTGGCGTAGCCGAGGTGAGTCATAACATGAAAAATCCTGTTTACCATGTTATCCCGCAAGTAGTAAACAGCTGGGTCAATCGTCATACAAGGGAAGTCTCGTTGTCTTATCACATCAGATAATGTTAGCTGGTAAATAGGTACTTGTGCAGGCATAGCTGTAACGATTGCATCTACATAGTACTTTCCTACGACCCGTGAAAAGTTATCTGCCATTTCTTTAAGGTCAATAAACCCGCTCTCTGTGTACCAATCGTAATTGTATTCCTTAAACATGTACATTAGACCAGGAAATCTAGTAACATGTTCTCGTGCAAACTTCGGTAAAATCATGTAGCAAAAATGTCCGTTCTTTACAAGATGTGTCGCCAAATCTAGGAACAAAATATAGTTACTGTCTCCATATACCTTCTTCAACCCCGTGTGCGGAATTAACAAAATCCTCAATCTTCTCCCTCCCATGGAGAATCCACATCTACGCCGTACTTACTGTATATGATTACGTCTCTGTACTCGCCTAGATGGAACTCATGTTTTTGTAAACGTGCTTCCTCAACAAAACCTAGTTTCTGAAACAATTTTTGCGAAGGCTCATTATTATCGTATACCTCAGCGTAAACTTTCCGCATCCCGCGAATTTTGCACAAGTACCAGAGAAGAGCTTTCATAGCTGTCGTTGCATAACCCTGCTTTTGCAACGTTTTTCGTATTCTAATCCCTACGTAAGCGGTTTTATGAAAATCGTTTACGTTAAACGCACTCACAACACCACAAACCAATCTACTACCGCCTACACACTTGTTTTCTACGGCTGACCGGGGCACTATAGCGAAGTGGTACTTTTCTTTGTTCACTTCTTTTAGAAAAGGCTCCATCCAACCTAGAAACGCTTCGTACGTGGGCATATCAGGCCAAAACCCTGCTCCCGAGCAAATATCGTAATCCATGTTTAGTTCGTACACAGCTTGCAAATCCGTTTCTTGTAGTGGCACAAGAGCTATGTTGCCTACCTCTAAAATGCTCAACTTTACCCCTCCTACCTGTCTGTAAGCATACGCTTTAACTCGTCTTTTGGAACCATAACAAGTCCATCAAAGATACTAGCATTTGCATGAAATGTTTCTGCTCTTTGTTTATACGGAGTAGGCTTCCAATCCTGTACGAGAAGATCAACTCCCGCTTGTGCAAAAGACTTCTTGTCTAAATATTCATTAGCCGCAACCGCGCCACACAAATAACTTGTTCCGCCTACCACCTGTGTGATTTTCAACATTCTGTCCGAAGGGTCTCCACCCCTAGTCGCAGAAACAGCACTATCTTTTGAAGCAACCACGTACTTGCCTTCCCAACCAAGGTACTCTAAGATCCCACGTAACAACATGTCACACATTGGAGAAAACAATAGTTCTCGTTTCTCTGCGTAATCTAGCCGGAATCCGAGCCAATCAATCCATTCTTTAGCTTTCGTTCCTTCTTTGTATCCGTACGCGGCTTTCAGAGCGTTCAAATGTTTCCGAACCCATTTGTAACCATCACTTTTTACTTCGTCCAGCATTACTCGATTACCACCTGCAAGCGGTACAGTAAGTGTCTGCCATCCCTGTGGTCCAACTACTTTTGCACGTGCTTGACCTACTTTCCTGTTCAACTGTACATCATCTAGGAGAACAAAGACGTCCGATGCCATAATTCTTGCGACGTAGTGCATCGGTGGTAAGTAACAAGGCTGGTAGATTGAAACTACCTTAGCTCCCATTGGTTAAATCCTCCTAACCCATCTTCTACAATACCATGCGTAACACATAGCTGTTTCTCGCCCCTGTCCCATTTGTCGCCAATGTCTGTACGGTAGTACATGTCTCTAAACCTAACTTTTAAGGCGTTAGAGTATGCTTTTCGTTGGGCTTCTTGTACTCTAGCACCATGACCTAAAGCAATTAACTGCCTACCGCCTTTGGTGTAAGCTCGTATCGGGTCTACTGATTGTAGCTCTGCACTCATAAAGTCGATGTGTTCGTACCACTGGTCGTCTAACAAAATGGGAACTCCTTGCTCTACCTGCATAGGAAATGGGTATCCACCCCCTGCAATAACAACACCTACACCGCAGGCGTGCTTAAATTCAGGTTTAATCGGTTTCCCTATTGCCCATGAATGAAGTAGCTCACCCACATCCGACTTAATCATGGGCAACACAATTTCTGTCGTAGGATCACCAAAGCGAGCTGTGAATTCAATAAACCCCAGCTCACCTGTTTGCGTGTCCATTATGCAATTGATGTCTAATAAGCCTTGGTAACCAATGGCTTGTAGTTCGGGTCGGAGCTTCTCAAACAACTCCATCCCTTTACTAGATACACCTGCCAAAACTAAAGAACCCATTTCAGCAGTCATGGGTCCCATATCCCCGTTGTACGCTCGTTTGTGCTCAAAGACAGTGCATAGACCTACTGCATCGCAATTCTCACCAACTATTGAAGCCATGAAAGATACTTCAACACCGTACAATCTTTCCTGCAACATTACTTGCTTTGTTTTTCTTCTTTCTAATTCATGAATGGTGTCTTCCGGACTTTCACAAACCGTGACGTTTGTCCCACCTACCAGGCTGTCCCACTTCACCACAAAAGGCTTTTGTTGTTCTTGTACATGCTTGATGGCTTCGTCTACTGTGCCTACCTTAAAGGCTGGTGTCTTTATACCTACCCGCTCACATACTTCGCTTGCATAACCTCTATCTGCTTCTAACCGTACACCTGTTTTTGGTACTCCGTATACAGGAACGTATTCTCGAAAATAATCAACCATCTTGTTTTCAGAGGTATCGAGGGCAGTACCTACAACTAAATCTACTCCATCACCTGCGACAAGAAGACTCCGCACACTGTTCTTTAGCGTAAGGGCAGGGGGGACATCAAATGTCTCCCCCAAAAAACTACACGCACTATTTCCGGGCATAAAACTAACCTTGTGCCCTTCCATTACCAATCGTTTGCCTAACGAATATGCTCGCCCATCGTTTCCCAGAACTAATACGTGCATGTCCCCACTCTCCCTAGTGCACTTCTTCTACGTGCTCGTTCCCAAGCACTAACCCTTCTTCTGGTACTCGTAGGTCCTCAAGTACTGCCTGATCTCTTGGGTCTAACCGTCCGTATTTCTTGAACTGAAGAATACTGTTGTAGAAGCCTGGTCCATTCCCCGCAAACCTGCGGTCACCCCATGGACAAATTTGCTGATTACTTGCGTGCATCTTGTCGTATGCCCATGGTGGAATAGCAACTGAACCTCCCAACAAATCTTCTTCAGCTATGTCAATAATCTTCGGAATGATTTCATCCCACTTATCCAACTCGTCAACCTTAAACAACTGTTCTTCCGGAGAACCTACAGCAATCAAGTAGTAGAGGTTGATCCCCCAGTTCCAATCTTTGTACCTGTGTAAATCGGTGATAACGGTACGTACCACGTCCCCTAATGCGACTAACTTTTGATCGTTTGTTCGAGCACCTTTGTCACCACACATGTCTGCCAACCATTCAAAATGCTTCACATAATCAAACTCTTCGAGTTTTACAGCATTTGCCCACAGAGCGCAAGTATTTCTAAATCCTTCTGCTCCACCTTTTTCGAGTTCTTCCTCCATAGCAGACAAATAGGCTTCTAACGAAGGTTTCTTCAAGTCCATCTTCCCAGCCTTGAAGTACTCCCTCATCAGAGTTCGTCCATACCTCGTGTTCCACCACGTATGTCCGGAGCATACAGCAACCGCACCTTTTAACACATCTTCGGCTGTTTTCTTTTTCTCCGGAGTCTTAAACATTTCCGCAGTGTACTTCATTACGTCAGGATCAACGCTGTCCTCACCAGCACTAATCATTACTCTTCTCGACACATACCAATTACCCATGTTCCCCAGCAGAAGCAATGACCCGAAGTACAGGGCTTGTCGTTCTTTCTGCATGCGCATTGCTTTTATGAACGCACTCATTATTCCGGAACGATTCTTTTTCACGAATTCTTCGTAGTCGTTGACCGAAATACGTTCACGCCTGCTCGGTTCCTTAATCGCTTTCAATAAGTCGTCAATTCGTATCTGCTTCCCATCTGACTGCATTAACTTTTCCTCCTTAACATTTTGGTTATGGTTTAATTCTATCGTATAGTGGGGATTTTGTCAAATCCCGTAAAGCTGTCTACACCGTCATTCGCAAGACCCGGAATAGCTCTGCGTAGTTTAGACTTACTTCAAATCCCCTACGTTGTGCCCACATCCGAATAGTCTCGGGTGAAATAGCATGTCCGGCTTCCCTCACCTGTGACTTGTGGAGTTTTAACGCTTCCACCTTGTCATCTATTTCGTTTTCAATGTCTACATAAATAGCTCCCCCTTCAAGTTTCTTGTAAGACCACGATACAAACGGATACTCATACATAGCTACCATTCTTGGCGTGTACGCCGGAGAAGGTCGCAATGCCGCAAAACTAGCGTCAAACGTAACCTTGTGATCTTGATGAAACGATGGATACGGTAAAAGCACTGCTGTTGGGTTGAGGTTCTTTAGTACCATGTCAATACTAGAAACAATCTCTTTCATAGGGACAGTATCTAGCAACGATTCTTTATCACGGTACATAATGGAGTAATCAGTCACTCCTAAATACCCCAATGCTTCCCGTAACTCGTTTTCCCGTTCTTGAGCAGTAACTACCCGATCCAAGTGATAAAATTTCGTGTCTCCGGTAGCCATAACTAGAACGGTTACATTACCTCCGCTCCGTATTACCTTTTTCATCAAACCTCCGCAACCAATGACTTCATCATCACAGTGCGGAGAGATGACAAGCGTATTCTCAAACACTCCGTTTAACACGGGGAACACCTCCTTGTCGATCTCCCCACCTGTTTTTAAGCTAGCCGCAGATGGAATTCAATTAACGTGATTTCCCTACCTGGTTGGTTAGTATCAGCTTTGTTACAAAAACCCATCTGAATATCCAGCCGTCTCGCATTGGATGCAAGGTACGATTGAGCAACAATAATCCCTTTAACAGCTTGGTTCACTGCCGCATCTCCCATAGCAGTTAAAACTACCTTATCCACTTCGGCCATGTACTTAGCAATTGCTCCACCCAACTTTGTAGGATGCGTTGTACCCGATACTCTTAACTCTACTGGCGCGTTGTTTTTCATATCATTACCTCCATATCAACAATCGTTTTTACCTTCTTACTGTTAGCTCACTTTGGTTAGGTCTGCTCCTTTACAAGCGGGCTTAAATCCCAGCCATAACCAGATTCATACCTCACACGCTCTAATTCCAAAACATTTTCTTGAAACCACTCTATTGGAATACTTTTACGTCCCACTCCTTCGCAATACTTTACTGCTTCAAGATACTGGGTTGGAGTTACTGCAAAACACTTATTCAACCCTTTTGGAATGTCTTTCCGTGGAGCCTTCTTCGTGAAGCGGAAGTTTACCAGCACATAACTTTTCCCCGGTCCCACAAAGATAAAATCAAACTCACTTTTTCCATGGAACCGTCTTTCACTACTACCAACAGGAGCCGCAACAGGTAACTTCTTAACTAAAGGCTGTTTCTCAAATGCAATTAATGCTTCCAGTTGATGTGGCTTAACCTGATCTAACGGCAGTGTAGCCGAAGTCGTGCAACGCTTACACTCGATTGCTAAAGCCACAGGCTTCCTATACCAATCTGATAACCATTGCAAACTTCTACTAACTTCCGGCTCAAACAATCGGTCAGCCACTACATCCCCTCCCCTACACGTCTTAATCTATTATACGTAGTACAACCATTTCTCTCCTACTCCTGCTCATCTTCCTGTTCATCTTCTCCTATTCCGAACAGTTCCTCTAGGTCATGGGAGAGACTGGTCCCACCTTGACGATGCTTAATCTGCCTCGCCTTATCTTCTCGTCCAATTTGTGTGGGTTCTACCACCTCACGCCTAGACAATTCTCTCGACAAAGCTGTGTAGTACTTTCCGTAAGCAGACAGTAAAGCTTTTAGCAAAGTAAGTCGTGCACGGGCGTACTCCGTTTGTACACTTATTCTAGCGACTGTATCGTTTACTACCATTTCTGCACGCTTCATTTCTTCTGTGTACCCTTCTTTACCGGATAACTTTAGGTAAAGCAGTTTTCGATTGTAATCCAATTGTCGTGATAACGCCGAATATTCCACGTCAGCTTTTGCTACTTCAAACTGCGTGTACGCAATAATGGATGTCCACACACTCATCAACCTACCCAATTCGTCGAGAGACAACGCAGTCATGTCTTTTGGAAATTCGGCTTTCTCTAGTTCCTCTGCACTCCATTGCTTTGGAATCGGAAAAGCTCTATTCACAACAAAGCTCATGGATTTCTTAAACGAAGCCGACTGCTCTTCCATTTCTAGATCAGAAATAGACACCTCTTTTTTAGAAACATCCCGGTTAGAACCATCCTTTTTCACATCTAGACCTCCTAACTAAAACACTGTTTAACTGCTGGACATTTCTTTGCTCTTGGGGCTTGCGGTGAAGAACAAACTTCTAGGCGATCTGGTAGCCCACCTTCATTCTTATGCTTAATAGCTAACCGAATCAAATCCTTTTTCTGATCAAGAAACGATTTTTCAACTTTTTTCCCAGAAACGAATTCAACCATGGGAGAGACTTCTTTCGGAACAAGGAATTCTCGAAGCAATTGTCTATTCTTGTTCATGTACACAATAATTGCTCCGTCAAATGGTTTTCGAGCAAAAGCTATTTCTTTTGTTAAATCTACACCAGTTTCAACAGATACTTTTTCCAAGCGGTTGGCAAGCTCATTCCGGTTCCTATCCAAAACATCCACGTAAATCAAAGCCTGTTCTTTATGGTTGTCCAACGGTCCAACTAACGCATGGAAACCATCGTGATGAATAGACTTAAACTCGAATACGTATTTGCCCTCTTTCAAATCCAAAATTCCGTCTGTGCTTCCGCTAATCAACAGCTCTTTGTCTACTACAGGAAGTTCATTAAACGTCCATTTCGCCCCCGGCACATCATTGAAGCACTTACTCGGCTTGTATCCAAACCATTCACACCCACAACTGCATTTCCACGAGCCGAAAAGTACTCCAGCGTCTCCTAAATACTCGTGCATCAAGTCATGTAACTTGTGGCCCACATCAAAGACCATCTGCAATGTAGCAGATACCTTTCGGTTCGAGTACAACGACTTGTCTCGCTCACATAACACCCATTCCCTTGGGCAAAATTCCCCACTTATTTCGGAAGGGTGAAACACACCACGTTCTCGTTCTCTACTGTCCCGTAACCCTTTCAAAAGAGCTTGTTCTTCGATTACAGGCACAACATACCCACGTCTACTTGAAAGCTTCAACAATTCTTTAAGCACTACTTGTCTCCTTTCCAGTCATAATCAGACCGTTCTGCATAAGCATGCACTTTGTCCTTAGCTGATCGTACTAACCGCCACACATAACCTTGTGACAAAGATACCTTACTAGCTATTTCTACACACGTAAAACCTTCCAGCCAATACAGGAAACAACGTCTTTCATTCTCCGACATCTCTTTCTGTACAGCGAGTACGAGCTTTTCCAACTCTTTTCGTCTTTCTTGCTCTAAATAACGTTCTTCTGGTCCATCCTCTTTACACTCCAACACATTGTCGATACAAAATTCACCATCAAACCCATTGGAAGCCGCTACCATACCTAATTCCTCTAAAGATGCTACTTGACTATGCTTATTCTGTGTACGTAGGAACATTCTGACTTCATTATTCACAGCTGTACCCAAGTATGTTGAAAAGCTACCCTTGTCAGGATTGTAACTACCTCTTATACACTTCATCAAAGCCAAGTACCCTATGCTCTGGGCTTCTTCGTAATCAATTGCCCCTCTGCGCATCCAAGAGTAAGCTAGGTTAAATGCCAACTTGTAATACTCTTCAACTAATTCTTCAATGGCTTCTGGGTCTCCACGTTTAGCACGCACCCACTTACATCCTTGTGCACACAAGTTCAACCCTCCCTAGTAAAAAGTGCCTATACTATTTTCTGTATAAGCACTTTACCATTGTGCAAGGTACTCCCTCTGCTCTGGTCCGTTCAAAGCCTTAGTCAAGTGTGCACACACGGACTCTACACAGCCTCTACAACTACCTTCCGTGGAATCATCGGCTGTACTTTTCTAGCAATCGTTTCGGTATCTAAGTTCGTTCTTTCCAAATCCGCTTTCTTGAATTGCAGAACGACTTGGTGGCGTTGAATGTCTACGTTTTCTGGAACAAGGTTCGTTTCATAGACAATGTAATCTCTGATCTTTTGCCCCCAGTACCGCATTTCCATTTCTGCTCCCCCCTAGCCCTATTGAATTACTCTTCACTGCTAGTATAACATATAAGCTACTTTTGCTCAAGTAATTCATATAGTTCTAGAAGTCGGTCTAAAGGAATCATCGCCCATTGTCGTGACCCCAGCGACATTGCTTCAAAATCCAGTACAAGAACAGGCTCTTTTCCTGCTTCAAACGCTTCTTTTTCTAACTTCTCTAACCAAGAGACTTGTACTTTCATAGACCGTGCTGTAGTGCTTTTGTTTTCAATCATCCGTTCCAGCTTAGGGCCATGACGTAAATCACCCTTCAACCGCTTATTACCGCTTCCGGGGGTGGGTAACCCACCTGCTTTTCTTTGAAGCCTTTTCTCACTCCTTCGCCCAATCTCATAAGCAGAAGGTTTAACTTCATCAAACACTGTTGGTCTTGGCTTTTTGTACACTTACTACCCTCCACAACCTCCGTAGTACATTTTCTCCTACACCATTGCTCTCCTCATGGCATCTGCGTAACTCTCGTAAACGTAGACGTACGTTTTCTTTAACTGCTTGTACTGTGCTTCTGTAAGTTCTATTTCTTGTACCGTTCCGTCCGGCTGATTGTAACTGTCCATCGGTAAGAAATAATACGTTTTCTTTTCTTCCACATTTCTCGCCTTTAACACGTCTATTCACGACTCCCTTCTATAAGCTACAAATTTCTGTGTTTCTCATTCTTAACCTCTCTATTCATCCTCGGTTAGTTCCTCGATAAAGCTCGACATTACATGCTCTCTTAACGCTTTTTTCATTTCTTCGGTCTGGGGTTTATTGCAGGATTCCACTAATACACAATCATCTATTCTAGCAATTGAAGGGAATGGGTAACCGCATGGTATTAGCTCTCCGGTATCATAATTAATACCGCATACAACCCATTCTTCACCACTTGGTTTGTGAAATACAATATCGTTTGGTCTAATTTTCATCTCCCAGCACCTCCCTTTCTCTGCACGATACACATTGATCATATTGGACCCGCTCCGGAAACCACAATTCCTTGTTGCGCTCCAAGCATTCAAGGAATCCTATGGTGACAGCCGCAACATGGATGGCCTCGGTTCTCATGTTCTCGTAGCCACCCTTGTCAGACCCATTATCAAAAATCGTCTCGTTGATCGCCTCACAAAGCTCCCCATACTCTTCCCCCAGGATGCCTGTCCAATAATGGGGTGGGTGATTCTGCTCTCCCCACTTGGCATCCTGCCTCTTCCGCTCGAGCAAAACCGCATTTATCACTCGTCTCTGAATTTCACTCATTCCCTCACCCCCACCTAGAAGTTCCACTAGCCTATAGTCCAACATCCTACTTACCTTTTTCCCTACGCACACAACCTCCTACAAATCATCAAAGAAAATCGGGTATCGTTTCTTAAACTCCTCTAACAGAGGTATAGCTAACTCTCTCATCTGTGGATGTGCTGTTGGTGCACACCTCTTTACAAAGAAGTTCCTCCAAGACCACGGATTTGCCGCATAAGCAAGTCTCGTTGTTAGGCTCATGGGAAGTACTGCTCGTGCTTCCTCCGGCAGTAAACCTATGTTCAATAGCTCAAAGTAAGCCTGTTCTGCCTGTAAGCAAGAGTTATACCACACCTCGTACGCTTTTGTGCCACGCGCCAAATAACAGGGTTCAATCACACTGATTTCACTACCAAAACGTTCGTTACTGTAATTGCAGTACCTCGTAGATTCTTGGCATTTACTGCTGTGTCGATGTCTTACAATCTGGTTGGCAACACCACGATCACAAACAAACAATACTGAAATAGTTCCTGCAAACTCTATTGGCTCATTGTGCCCCAAACGTATAGCAGTCTGGATCCTTTTATTTCGATCCTTCGACTTCAACTGGTATGATTGTCCTAACGCTAGGTCTGCTTGCTCTAATAATTCTTCCCCAGTAATTTTCGATACTATTTCAAATCTCGCCTGTTCGATTCTCACAAAACAACCTCCTTGTACTAAAACACTACCGGGGCATGAAGCCCCGTCACTCTGCTTCATTAATGCATTCATTCTTTTAGATTTGGCTTACGCCTACCCGGGCCCAAAGGCCCGGGTTTCGGCCCTTGCCAAGGGCCTCGTCAGGGCGCAATGTACTCATGCAGGGCCTTCAAGATGAGCTCCCGCATGGTCAGGCCTTCATCAACCGCCTTGTACTTGGCGGCGATCCAAAGTTGCTCGGGGATGTCCGGGAGCAGATATGAGCCGACCGAATGGGTTTCCCGGAATATCTGACGCGCGATGGTTATCGCATCAGTCGGTTTCCCTGCCTCTCTATGACGTTCGATCTCCGCCATCACATCGGGAAAGCAGGTGCGACATAATATCGCACGGCCAACCCCCGTTCCGTCTGTAATCAGTTTGCCACAAGCATCGCAGAACATTTTTCTCTCCTTTCCTGTTTTGATATATCATTGGCTTGGTGCCGGGATAGGCTCCCGGCATGCCTATTTAGTATTACTGATCTCGTTTTTTAACATATGCCTGAAAAGCATCCATTTCCCCCGCTACCGGGGCTTTCAGTGTGTACTAAACAAGATCAAGGTCTTCCTCAAAAAACGCTATTTCTTTGTCTAAAAACGGCCAGTAGCAGATTACGACTGTTTTTCCAGGGAACTCGGTACTTTCTTTAATAATCTCTCTTACTACCCCTACATGTCCAGGAAACTCATCTACGGGGTAACTAACCTCTACCCGATCACCTACACGCAATCCCATCTTTAACACCACCCTCGCATTGTTCATTCGTCTGCTTCTACATCTCTTTTTGCCCTAGGCACGTCTAGTAGCAGTTCAAAAAGTGCTTCTCGGAGTTCTTCAAACGCTTCTGGCATTTGTTCAACCAAGGCGTTATGGAAGTTTGCCTCTCCTTGTTCCCGCACATTCTTATACGAATACCATGACCCAGCTTTCTTGATCAGCCCGTACCGACATCCATACTGAATCAACTGCGTATTTACGTCTACCTCACCTTTTCGAGCACCGTATTCTTCTGTGTCGTCATGGTACAGAATGAAGTATCCCTCACGATGTGGTGGAAACGTCTTGTTTTTCTCCACGCTGTACCGAATTTGTTGTCCAACTGCCTTCTTTTCCCCTCCGGTTTCGTGTATCCGTTCCGATGGTCTGGCAAAGAACTTCACAATGATGCTGGCAGAAAATCGTTGTCCTCGTCCCCCGGGCATTACCTCTGGGTTTCCAAACATTACGCCGGGACGTTCTCGTACTTGGTTGATCATAATTACAGCAGGTTTTCGCAAGTTACTCATGCCCAAACTATTAAGACCAGCTTGCACACATCGCAGAAACCTGTTGTTTAACTTAGCACCAATACCAACATGCTGACTTTCCGCAGAATCCTCTATTTCCTTAAACGGAGCCATGTTCGCCAGTGAGTCAATAACAACTATGTCTACTTCCCCCGTACGTATAACAGCTTCGGTAACATCTACCGCTTGTTCGGCGAACTCCGGCTGACACAAGTAGAGTTCATCTAAGTGTCCTCCCAAAGCTTCAAACCAAGCCCCATCAAAGGTTCCTTCAAGATCGGCTATAAATGCTTGGTGTGGTCCACCTTTCTCCTTACACAAGGGACACGTACGATCTTCTGCTATAGGTCCTCCGCAAGTCCTACACGTGTTTTGAAACCTTGCTACAGCAAGCTGTGCAACGGTTGACTTTCCTGTAGATTCATTACCCGTAAATATTACGATCCGTCCCTTCGGTATACCGCCACCTATGTCCAGGTCGAGACTTAAAATACCTGTTCTAACGCGTGGTAACTGTGGGTACTTGTCGGCTGTCATAATCGTTCCTTCACCATACTTAGCGTTTGCCGCTCTAATCAAGGCTTCCAGTTTATTTCCCGTTTTGCTTTTACTCATACTTACCACACCCTTTTCCAAACACTCGTTGTTTGCTCCGAAGTGAGAAGAAAGTGCATTTGTACGGTTTCATCAGAGCTTACCAAAGCTAACGTTCTGTCTTCAGTAGGTCCTACTCCGTTACCGAAATGCACTTTCTTACTCCGGAGGTCTATGTCCACCCGACCACCCCTATAATGATTCTTTTACTGCCCGTACTTTCTGATACAGCTTTTCTTCCACTAACTTAAAGCATTGTTCCTGCGCTTCTTCAATTTCTTCTTTGTAGCAAGGTAAGGATACACCAACTTCTATACGCATAGATTCGTAGTTACCCATGTTCATTGTCATACTCATAGTGGCTGATGCTGTTGCATGAGCAGTTTCAAACGTGTCTACTAAAATCTGCTGTTCTTCCATTTCTTCACTAACTTCTCGTCCAGACTTTCGGTACTGTCTGGTAACCCACATCTTGCCTTCTACTGATTGTTTTTTACTCATCTTTATTCCTCCTTATTAAAGTACCCGTGCGTGACCGACAACCCATTCGTAAAAGCCCTCCTACTCAACTATGGGACGGATGAACCAGTAGGCTCTCCACGTACCTCCTAGATCAGCTACCCGCCACACAAACTCAACTTCAGAAAAATCTAATTCTGGGTAATGGCGGTAAGCCACTTCTTTAATCATGCTTACGTCCATTGCATCCCACATACTATCGGGCAACGGTGGTTCCACCTGTTCTTCCTCTTCACCTACCTGTTCTTCTACCTGTTCTTCTACTTGTTCTTCTACACCATGCACCGCTTGCAATAAACTGTAGGAAAATCCTGCGTAGAAGGCTAAAAGTCCTACCAAGAACAGAACAAGAAGTTTGTCCTCCATAACTAAGTCTTGTCCTCGTGTCATGCCATCGTACCGTCCCTCCTAATCTATCTGTTCCACATCGTATTCCTGAAGCTTCTTCCCACACATAGGGCAAATAGGTACTATTGCGCCGATGCTTTGTTCCGTAATCTCTACTCGTTCCCCACAAGAACACGTGCCTGTCACCCTATACCTAATCTTTTTCTCTCGTGCCTGAATATCCAGAGGGTCCATGCAATTGAAGCAAGGTACAGTTTCCCAACCAGTTTCAAACTTGTGCTGTAAGGATGAACTATTCCCACACCACGGGCAAACCTGTACATCAAATCTCCAACGATCTTTTGCCATGACTTGTATACCGTCTGGGTCAAGTTCGGCTAACTCTTCCCATATCTTTACGAAGAACGGTCCTTCATAGAAGTCTTTTGCTGGCATTTTCAACAAATACTGGTTTCGTGCATACACACGCATCTGGTCTTCAGTAAACAAACGGTAGTTTTGTGGGCTTCGGTACGTAGCTTCTGGTATTCTATTTTGCAACGACCATAACCGAATCGTTTGAACAGTTCTGTCCAACACCTTGGCAAGACTTTTCGGGTAGTACATAGGTACAGGTACAACTAACCCGTGCCGAATGTCATTCTCGTTCGTAATTTTCACATCCATAACAATATCCGGCTCTAATCCAAGAGCATCAAAATCGAGTCTGTTCTTTACACTTACTGCCCTCCTTTTCTTCAACCAGTAAAATCTTCGGGCTTCTAATATCCGTTTCTGCCTATACTCTTCGTCAGTTTCGTATCTCTTCCTACGTCTTTCAGCAAGGGATTCCTTGTTTTCCTCGTACCATTTACTAAAGGTAAACTTTTCGTCTTCTCCTCCAGTACCTTTAACATCTTTATCTCGTACGTCTTCCGTCACCTAGTTCACCTCCCGTTGTCTATTACTTGCTGTTAAAGCATAGGTTACCTTTTCATCGTACATCTTTGCTACGTCTTTTGTATCCAACTGCTCTAAAGCTACCAAAGCTTCAATCTTCTTCGGGTTAATCTTAGTTTCTATCGCAAATACTTCATTCAGTCGGTCGATTAAATCTTGTCGTCCTTGTTCAACAAGCACCTCTAGTACATCTCGAAGTGCATCAAACGCTTCTTCCGAATTAGGCACAGTCAATATTTGGTCTTGTGCCGCTTCAAGCAAGTTTTTACTTTTCAAAACCTCTTCGGCTTTTTCCACATTAAGCACCAAGGAAACACGTTTCTGTGCGAGTAATTCGTTCCCGTCGGAACCCATTAGATACCTATGTCCTCGTTCGTCTTCCTCTACTGTTTCATCTACGAAAATCCTTCCACGCTCAGGGTCAACAAGCTCGGCTCGAACCGCATCTTTTAGCTGTTTCAAACGAGTGTCAAAATCTCGAACCTTTAGGTAACCTGCAACCAATTGGTCTGTAGGCATTACCCTTAATTCTTCTTTGAAGCTCTCTAAAGTCCTGATTCGAGCATCGAGTGATTGTGCAACAACAGGCATTGTTTCTACCTTAAGGCCCACTACTTGTTCAATTTTTCTGGTCATTCGTAAGTCCTCCTTCTCTCCTTTTGGTGTGGTTTTGTTGTTAGTTATATCATAACATATAATGTGGTTTGTGTCAAGAGAAAAAATCTTGGGTAGAAAAAATTTATACGTACCCTAACTTCCTGTACTGGTTCATCCTCTTCCTAGCCAATCCGTAGCAGATTGGGATGGCGTAATCAACAAAATCCAATACCAGTGGCTCTTTTTTGTCTGGGTGCTCTCGTAGTATTCGTCCGACAGCCTGTTCAATATCTCCCCTTGGCGTGACCATGAATAATGTGTCGAGTGCCGGAATATCCAGTCCTTCACTACTCATTTGGTACGTAGCAAGAATCAAATCACGTGTTGCGGATATTTTCCGGTCTATTTCGCTCATTCCACCGATGTAGTAACCTATCGTGTAACGTAGGTTTTCTCTAAGCATTGCTCGCTTCACCATGTTTTCCAATATGCGCAAATGGTCCAGCCTTGACGACAGCACAATAATTTTACGTCCTGCCTTCAAAGCACGTATCAACAGGTCAACGATGAGCATGTTCCTACCCTCGTAGTCAATCAGATACTGTGTTGCTTTATTCAAGTTCACATTTCCCGTATGGTCTCTCATATTCCTTAGATGTAATTCTGATACTTGTACGCCAGTGTTCACTATTTCAATCCTTGGTTTAAGCCTCTTTTTCGCTCCAACTACCGCAATTTCGCCTATGTGCCAGAAGAAGACTTTTTCTAACCCGTCACTTCTGTAAGGTGTGGCAGTAAGACCCATCCGGTACTTTGCCGGAAACTTAGTAACCGTTTTTCTAAACTCCGTGGCTCCAAAGCGGTGTACTTCATCAAAACAAACTAAGCCGAACGATTCGTAGAGCTCTTTCGGGTAGTCACGTGCAAGTAGCGACTGTGCCATCAGTAAAACGATTTTCTTTCCTTTGTAATCGCATGTGTCTGTTTGGACGAAACCTATTTCAGATTCCTTTACATCCAGAAACTGTAGTATCCGTTCTTTCCACTGGTTCATAAGAAAGGACTTGTGTACTACAACTGCCGCAGGTCTTCGTAGCCTTGAAATGATTTCTAACGCCATCACCGTGTTATGCGTGACAATAAAGTTGTCCGTAAGGTACAACTTCTCGTCACCGTCTACTTGAATGCACTGCATTTCTTTTTCTCCCACGTACTCTACGGAAACAATGTTTCTGTACACCCCGTACTTTGTTCGTGGAGTATAGGCAGACAAATGTTTCTTGCTTCGGAAAGGAACAATAGTTTCTGGAAGCTTAATATACAACCTCCAAGACAACCGTCCTTTTCTTTTTTCTCCTTTGTACGTGTACTGGGGAACCCTGTTCACAACACGCACTGTACCTCCTAAAGACTGTACGAGAAATACCACATCTTCTGCAAGCCTTTTAGAGCTCGTAGAGTACTCAAACGTTGTGCCATCTTTGTACACACTGCCATCACAATCAAATAATCCTTGCAGTAGTGCAAGCCTATTCTCAACCGTATTGTACAAATACTTTTCCGGAACGTACTTTTCATGTGACCGTTTCCCCCACAACCCCAGAGATCGTAGGATGCTGTGTACTTCGTTATTCCTTCCTCCGCCATTACGAACAATACTGTAATCCGTTCCATAACCTGTGTACACTAACTTACAGCTGTCTGGTAGTTCTGCGGCAACCGCTTCAAGAATATCGTCCTCCTGACTAGAGAACATTACTTGAGGACCGAATATGCCATCTGCCAACAAACAACCCAATAAATAAGGTGATAACGGGAGTTCTTGTTCCTTAAATTGCGCAGGTTTGGTCATAGGTAAGTACCATTTAATTCGTCCATTCGGTCTGCGTAACCCCGCCTCCATAATTTCTGCAAGCGTTAATACCTGCCACCTGTTCGTCCCATTATTTCGGTCAAGCGTTTCCTGCACCTTAAACAAATGCTCGTCATTACACTCCATAGATGTACCATCGTTTAACGTAACTCGATACGTGGGTAACTTTCCCTGCGGGTACACACCCACTACCTTAACTGTACCGCCTGACGGGGCGATCAGTTCGTCTCCAACCTTTATGTCCCCCATTTTCTTCGGCCCATGAACAGTCATTACAAGGGAACTCAAAGGCTGGGCTTTTCCTGCTCCTGCCCCTGCTTGTCCAATTGCACCATACCTTGTTTCTAAAGCTTCTACCATCTTTTCTACAAAGGTCGACTGATCTTCAGGAATCAGTTTATTTGGTCCTAGCTTAATCCGCGACTTGAAATCAACCTCTCCCCATCCCAAGGTTCGTAAGTCCTCTACATTCCTACCCGCTCCATACTTTTGGGCTAAAGCACGAGGTATCCATAGCTCATTACCTACATCAAGGTACAGTTGGTCAAACTTTGGAATACCCCTTGTACTAAAACCCAGCTTTTCTCTACTGATGTATTCCGGGTTCGGAACCATAAGTTTTGCTCTTAGCAAATCGAAATTGTACCCATCGTCTGCTGTCAACTTACACCAACTATCAACACGCACTGTTTAACCTCCACTTCCAAACTATTGTCCATCTAGAAAAGTACGGGGAAAGTTGCTTACTTTCCC
>ERZ773359.2102-NODE-2102-length-25946-cov-8.399830_pt1 | contig 25946 bp, 27 predicted proteins | sample MGYA00374955_ERZ773359 | MGnify/ENA primary metagenome ERZ773359 (study PRJEB29098, sample SAMN04486028) | biogas fermenter metagenome | study: EMG produced TPA metagenomics assembly of the Biogas fermentation microbial communities from Germany - Plant 4 DNA1...
AGGAGGTTAAATAATGAAAATCTTCCGACACGGGTTACTGGTAATTTTCATTTGTACCATCTGCTTATTGCTAATTGCTTGTTCTAATGAACAAAACCATAAAGAGTATTATCAAAAACTGGAGCAGATACAAACTGTGCCTCAGACTACAATTGAAAGTAATGCTGAGGAGTTTACAGATGTTGAGATGAATCAGGCCTTTACTGTCGATTATGGCTGGGATAAATTAATAAGTCATCAGGCCTATTGGAACGGTGAAGCTGTGCAGATTGACTTTCATTTTGCCGCCAATGCGCCCCGCTGGCAGCTTGATGCTGCCCGCAGCTATGCTTTAACTAAATTCCGCGTGGGCAGTTACAATAACTTGTCTCCCTACCCCTATGATACCTGGTTGCTGGAAGATGAAACGAAAAAATAAAACAAGTCTACTGCCAAATCTTCCTTGATGAAGTTTTAGCTGTACAAGACTTATATCAAGGCCACGAGGTTTCTCTTTACGAAAATACAGCGCCATACTTTCCAGCCCGAGGATTTTCCGCCCATTTTGCTCAACAAGTTATTGACACAGTTAAAGCTGATGCCAGCGATGCCACCGTGGCCCTGCAAAAAAGTTTACTTGGTTACCCGCTTTTAATACAGGTAGAAAGTAAAGCTATGCTTGACCCGCAGATTGTGGCAAAATGGGAACAATATTTAGAAACTGAATTAGCGCCACTTGCCAAAGATAACAGAGCGCTGGTATTTCAACTATATGCCCAAGGTGAGAAGTACTACGAATCAGCTTATTTAAATCTGAGACATGATCAGCGTTGGTTAGAACAGGATTGGATGAATTTCGACTACTTCTCTGACACCATTGGCAGTAGTGCATAAATTAATATTTCGGCAGAAACCCCAGTTGACTGGGGTTTTATTATTAGAAATCTATCATCAGTTTCGCTAATCTGCCATCGCATTCCTGCCATAGTAAGATAATCAGCTCAGCTAACTATTTATGCTTGACATGACTAGTAAAAAAGGATATGTTTAATGTGGATATATCCACTATGGATATATATAAAGTAGTGAAAGCAGGTGCAGCATGGCCAAGGAACAACTGCAAAATTTAACAGAAGCCATGTACTATATCTTGCTGACCCTCACCGAACCGCGCCATGGCTATGCCATTATGCAGGAAGTTGAGAAGATTTCGCAAGGCAGCTTCGTGGTGGGTCCGGGCACTTTATATCGCTTGTTGGCACGCTTTGAAAAGGAAAACATCATCAGGCAATATGATGATGACGGCCGCCGGAAAAGTTACCTGATCACTGAGAAGGGTTACGAAATGCTGCAGGCAGAATACCAGCGCTTAAAACAGCTGGTAGAGAGCAGCAAAAATACCTTAGAGTAAGGATGGGGAGTATGTCTGGCGAGAAACTTGTTAAACGCTACCGCTTCTTACGAATCTGGCAGATTGCCGAAAATGAAGCTTGGTTTGCCGAGATGTCAAAGCAGGGGTTCCACCTGCACAGTCTCGGCAGCCTCTTTGCCGCTTTCCGACCGGGTGAGCCTGCCGAATATATCTACAGCATAGAACCGCTGTCTGAGGAAGCCAACAATGAGGAAAGACTAACTCTTTATGCGGATGCCGGCTGGGAGTTTGTGACACAGATGGAGCAGCTACAGGTCTTTCGTGCTCCGGCACAAGCTAACGTTAAACAAATACATACAGACCGCAGCCTCTACTTAGAGCTCCTGCAGGAAAGAAAAAAAGCACTTTTTAAATCAACGCTGAACGGATTAATTTTTGGCATCTCATATACTGCTTTTGCGCTGTATAGATTCACTATTCTCGCCACATTTCTTGGTGTATTCTTTTTTGTGCCGTATTTTTTCTTCTTTCCCAATCTTTTTAACCTGCTCTTAGACTATTACTACCTGCATCATTATATAAAAAACCAGCATTTACAAAAGCAAATTAAGACAGACTATCAACAAGCTGTACGCAAGCGTAAATTAATGCAGGGAGCTGTCTGTTTGACGGGGCTGCTTTGCCTGGTTTTTATTATTCAGATAGCTTGCCAAGCAAAAATCAAAAAACCATTAGCTCTTGCCCCGGAATACCTGCTTACCCTGGAGGAAATATACGGCAAAGAAAACATAGTTGTAACTGCTGAGAACAGTGCAGAAAATAAATTCACCACTGTCAAGTCCTTACGCTATACCTGGACAGACTATGCTGACCATGCCACTAACAATGCCAGCTATGCTGTCATTTACGGTAACGTTTATATTGGTAAGAATGTTCGCACTGCCGGACAAATGGTTAAAGCCGTGGTTATGCACTGGAAAAAACCTGTGAGCATTTTTAACAGTATTGAAGAATATACCCATAAACCGCAAAACCCCGGCTTTGATGAGCTGTATCTCTCTGATAACTATCTCACTGGAATGGGAGTAATCATTGCGCGGCAAGGGAAATATGTCTACGATATTTCCTTTATCAGGGACGGTCAGTTAGTACTGGATGCCTTATATCGTCAGGTTACACAACTACAATAATCTATCTGGAAAATGGCTGAGATGAAGAAAAATTTATTCACAAGTAAAATATATCTACTGCTCCTGCTGCCCGCAGGATATCTTTTGAGCTGCCTGGCACAATTCTACCCCACCTGGACAGAAAAGTATTTTTCCCAAGGACTTTTCATGCTCATTAATCCTGTTTTAAGCAGTATCACCGGTCTGCTCCCCTTCTCCTTGGCGGAATTGCTGGTAGTAGTTTTGGGACTGGCAGCTATAATCGGCATTTATCGTATGGCAGCAAGAATAAGCAGGCGTGAAGCACCGGTAAAAACACTGCTTGCTCATTTTCTGCTTAACACCCTTGTCTTCGTCAGCATACTGTATTTTAGTTTTAACCTCCTGTGGGGGCTTAACTATTACCGGCAGCCCTTTGCTGCCCTTGCCGGCCTGGAAATAAAGCCGGCCACAGTTGGTGAATTAGAAGATTTATGCCGTATGCTGATTAAGCAGGCCAATAGTCTGCGGGCACAGACGCTTGAAGATCAGGAGGGCATCATGCGGCTGCGTGAAGGGCGAATTAAAGTCCTGCAGGCAGCAGGCGCAGGATATAAGCACGCTGCCGAGATATATCCACAGTTAGGTGGGACTTTTGGTCCGCCTAAAAGAGTCATGCTTTCTGAATTAATGTCGTACACCGGCATTACCGGTATCTATTTCCCCTTTACCGCGGAAGCTAATGTTAACTTTTCCATTCCTGACTACATGCTCCCCTCCACCACCTGCCATGAAATGGCTCACCAAAGAGGCTTTGCCCGGGAGGATGAAGCCAATTATCTGGCTTATCTTACCTGTATGCTGCATCCCAATCCTGATTTTCAATATTCCGGCACCCTCTTAGCCTTAATTAACGCTGTAAATGCTTTGTACCGCTGCGCACCGGAGCAAGCTCTACTCCTGCAGGAAGAATACAGTGAAGCTGTGCGTAGAGATTTGCTGCACCGTAAATTATTCTGGCAGCAGTATGAAGGCCCGCTGGAGGAAATATCACGTGAGATAAATGACAGCTACTTAAAAGCAAACCGCCAGGAAGATGGAGTGCATAGCTACGGCAGAATGGTAGATCTGCTGTTAGCTGCATACCGCCGCTCACGGTAATATCTTTTAAAGTAAAGACGCAAGCCCAGGAGAGTGGGTTTGCGTCTTGATCTTTTAGCGGTGTATAGTGTATTTAAGCCGTTACTGCCTGCAGCTGCTCCCTGACATTTTCGTTAACGAGACCGCCGTGATAGCAGATGATCTGTTCTATCTCGTAATCCAACAGTTTCTTTAAAGATTGTTTGGCTTCAGCCATATCTACGGTGAAGATCGGACTGGGGCCCTGCAGCCTGCCGGCCTCGGCAACTGTAGCATCACCGGCAATGACGGTTTTACTGGACTTGTGATAGAGGCAGATATGTCCCGGGGTATGACCGGGAGTATGAATAACTACTATTCCACCACAGTAAGGCAGTTCCTCGCCGTCAACTAAAGGCTTGTCTACAGTAACAGTCTTACGCTTTAAGTAAGCCTGGCGGCGTTCCTCCTTTTCTGCCGGAGGCAGAGATTGGATGGGCTTTTCTATTTTTACTAACAAATGCTCTATCCCTTCTATGAATGGCTTTTCTGCCGCATGGGCCATGACCGTAAGTTTTGTCGCCGTGTTAAGTAATTCGGGCAGGCTGCCCAGGTGATCTGTATCATGGTGAGTAATAATTACTCTATTCAGCCGTGCAAAAGGTATGCCCAACTCTTCCAGGGCAGTTTTGATAACAGTCTGCATCATAGGCAATCCTGTATCTACTAACACTACATCCTGCTCATCCCACATAACTGCAGCATTAAATGCCCGTCCCTCCCCTGCTGTTAATGGCAGCATCGCTATACCGGGGGCAATTTTCATCTCTGCTCAACCTCCTGTTTTAATTAACTTGGTATGCATTTTCCTTGAGAATATGCATTACTTTCGGCACATCCTGCTCAGAAAGATCCCACTCATACTCTTTCTTTTTACCGAATTTATCAGAAACCAAAATAATGGTAGTATCATTTATTTGTCTAAACTCCTCAATTTCCGACCAGTAAATGACTTTATTTTTGATATAGACCCCATTTTCACGCAGCGAGCCGTCTTGAAACTCATTAAATATGCTCAGCAGACCACCAAGCAAAGCATTGATCCCGGCAACAAAAAAGCCATAGTTCACAGGTAACTTTAGTATTATTTCCGGATGCAAAAGGTGGTGTAAATCTAAGTGTCTACCAAGATAATAAAGTATGATGAGGATAATTAGCAAAAAAACAACTGCAAAACCTAGTGATAACTTGTTCATCAGAGTAAAAACCCGCAGCTGCACCCGCCCTAAGAACAAAGTAAGTCGTATGCTTCTAAACAGGACTATGATTAACTGCCAGCAGGTCAGGGCATAGTACACATACACCCACATTGTTTCCTTGGCCATTGAAAACATCCTTATTGTCTGAATTGTGTTACTAATTATATTCTAGCAAGATTGCTGCTGAACTACAACCATCAATATACATTCTGTAAAGGGATGTGATTTCGCCAGGAAGCTGCAAAATTATTTAGTTGAATATTGTTATGATTGGGCGGTGGGAATGCAGATTTGCGTATAGGGAAATATGTTCTGCACAAGTATTTGTTAAACAGATAGTCTAAAAAAAAACCCAGCGCCTTCTCGTTTAGATACCAAATCAGTTTACGGAAGACGACTGGGGAAACAGGAGTATTGCTTTTTATGATATAGATTTTCTCTTTTCTCTCGCAGCAAAATGAGCCGCAGCAGTTGTGCCACATTTAAGGAACATCGCGTCAACATCCTTCTATAATTCAGTGTTAGACGCGCTGAAAAAACAGTCCTAAGGTATTGGGTCCGCAGTGCGCCGCTACTGTCGAGCCGGCCTCTGCCACAATAATTTCTTTAAACCCAGCAAACTTGCTGATTTCAGTTTTTACCAGTTCAATAGTTAACGGGGAACAGGCAGCGTGAGCAATAAAAATTCTCTTTAAATTGATGTCATTACGTTCCGCAAGTTTTGCAGAGATATAACGCTTTACTGCTTTTTCAAAAGAGCCTCTGAACTTTTTTCCGACAATCATTTTCCCGTTTACTACTTCAATGCAGGGTTTTATTTTCAATAACCTGGCACTTTCGGCTTCCAGGGCAGAACAGCGCCCGCCCCGATACAAATAATCCAAACGGTCAATAACAAAGCTTCCTTCAATCTTTTCTGCCAGTTCATTTAACTGGTGACAGATCTCCTCAGGTTCATAACCACTGTTTGCCATTAATGCCGCTTCCAGTACCAGCTGTCCGGCACCACTGGAGAGGTTCTTGGAATCGATAATATAAACACCTGGTAATTCTTGTGCCGCTAAAACGGCATTTTGATAACATGAGGAAAAACCTGAACCAAGCGAAATGTGAATCACAGCAGTTTCCTGTGATTGTAATTCCTTGAAATAAGTATAGTACTGGTGAACATTAATGGCAGCAGTCCTGCATGTTTTACCTTCACCGTCAACATATTGAAAAATATCGTCCGGCTGAATGTCTTCACCATCAGTAAATGCCTGTTCTCCTACAATTACAGTAACAGGTACAACAGCAATATTGTAATCTGCTAATATTTGTGGTGTAAGATCACAAGAACTGTCTGCACTGATTCTTATCTGCATCCCCTTCTCCCTCTTCTCCCTATTATTTCTGCTTAAGCTGCGGCAACCGGTGTCACAACTGTGCAAGTAGTTCCTTCATGCAGTTTACTGTCCAGTTCATGTCGCCACCATAGAGATCTAAAATGCGCCGCGCAAAAGAGAGTCCGAACCCGCGACCTGGGCTTATCTCATTCTATCCTAATAATTACTAAATTGAAAGCAAAATACTTGGCAGAACCTCTCACAGTATACTATAAACCATTAAGATAACTCAATATGAACTGACTATTTAAATATCCCAACAACTTCAAATAAGCAGCCTGCACTTAACTTTTCCTCCCGGATTTAGCTGTAAACGCAGGAAAAAAGAAAAGTACTGCCAGAATGACAATACTTTTATCTAAAACGGATAAGATTTAGTTATAACTACAAAAAGCGGCTGAGAAAAGCTTTAGTGCGTTCATGCCGGGGGTGGTTAATAACAATCTCAGGAGGCCCTTCTTCCACGATCACACCGTCACTCATAAAGATAATATGATCGGCAACATCACGGGCAAAACTCATTTCATGGGTAACAATCACCATGGTCATCTTCTCCGCGGCTAACTGGCGAATTACTTTGAGTATTTCTCCGGTTAATTCCGGGTCCAATGCTGAAGTAGGTTCATCAAAAAAAAGAATTTTCGGCTTTAAGGCTAAAGCCCTGGCAATGGAAACACGCTGCTGCTGACCACCTGATAACTGATAAGGATAAGCATTTTCCTTATCTTCAAGGCCCATTTTTGTCAGCAGCTCCCGGCCTATCGCCAAAGCTTCTTCTTTACTCTTTTTTTGCACGGTAATTAAAGCATCTGTAATATTCTTAATGACAGAAAAGTGAGGAAAAAGATTAAAGTTTTGGAAGACCAGACCAAAATAATTCTGAATCCGGCGCAGCGCGGAGCTGGGCGCATACACCGCCCTGCCGTCGGCACCGGTTGTAACGGCGTGTTCCCCGAGGTAAATTAACTCGCCGCTGTCTATTGTCTCCAGCAGCGTGGCACAGCGCAGCAGAGTTGACTTGCCTGAACCGGAGGGACCGATAATCGCTGTGACCTGCCCCTCATTTACTGTCAGGGAAATATCTTTAATAACTTCCAGACCGGTAAAGTTCTTTGTCAGGTTTTTTATTTCTAGTATTTTCATGGTACCACCTATTGATAGTAACTCAATTTATTTTCTATTACTTCCGTCGTAAAAGCCACCACATAATTAAAGATATAATAATAAACCCCTGCCACAATATAAGGCAGCATCGTCGTTTGCGCTGAGGCAATGGCTTTAGCTTCCGAAAACATTTCCGGCACAGAAATAGCAAATGCTAAGGAGGTATCTTTGATTAAGGTAATAACTTCATTAGTCACCGCCGGCAGGATACGTTTTATGACTTGCGGCAAGATTATTCTCATAAAAGTCTGAGTTTTGCTGTAGCCTAACAATTTAGCTGCCTCATATTGTCCAATGGACATTGATTCAATGCCGCCACGGTAAATTTCGGCAAAATAAGCTGCATAGTTTAAGGCAAAACCAATAATGCTCGCGGTGAAACGATAATTGCGCGGCAAACTGATACCAAGAAGATAATATGGTCCAAAATAAACAACCATTAACTGTAGAATCAAAGGGGTGCCGCGCATAATGGAAATATAAAACTTAATAATATTCCTGATTACAATATTTTTCGACATACGCCCAAAGGCCACAAAAAGTCCCAGCGGCAGTGAAAAAAGTAGAGTTAAGAAAAATATTTCAATAGAAATAAGCATTCCTTTGCTTAAAATCTGTATTAGCAGCGAAAACCGCACCCTGTGCACCCCCTAAAGTAAACGTGAAAAGAAAGGGCTATCGCTTAGGGACAGCCCTTTCCAGCGGCTAATGTTTTTACTTATTTTACTATTTTCCGATGGTCGTGATATCTTTGCCAAACCAGGCAGTAGAGATTCTACTTAAAGTACCGTCAGCAGCCATTTCTTCTAAAACAGCCTGTACCTGATCCCTTAGCTCTACATTGCCCAGTAAAAATCCCACGCCATACTCTTCGGCCGCCAAAGTTTCTTCCAAGACTCTAAAATTGGCCTTCCTTTTTTCTATCTGGTAGTTGGCTACGATCTCATCCATTGCTACAGCATCAACAGCGCCGGCTTCCAGATCCATCAGCGCACTGTTATAATCAGCGGCAGTTAAAAAGTCAGCAAAAGTATCAACTAAATCAGGCTTATCTTTCAGCGCGGCTTCTGCACTGGAGTCTGTCTGCACCATCACCACTTTACCGGCTAAATCTGCCAGTGTAGTGATCTCAGAATCTGCTTTTACCACAAAAACCTGCTGGTTTTTCATATAAGGTTCGGTCCAGGTATAATCATCTTCCCGGCCGTTAATGGTAAAACCATTCCACACACAGTCAACACTGCCGGCAGCCAGCTCCTTATCTTTATTATCCCAGGCAATAGGCTGTAAGACAAGTTCCTTATCCAGGCGCTTTGCGGCTTCGGCTGCCAACTCTAAATCAAAACCGGTGTACTCCCCGTCATCCCCCACAAAACCCATGGGCGGGAAGTTTTTATCAAAACCAACCGTAAAAGTGTCCTTTTTTTCATCGCCATCACCTGATGATGAACAACCAACAATGCCAATTACTAAAAGAACCATCAATAATAAGGCCGTTATTTTTTTCATCTCAGTCTCCCCCACTATAATTTGATTTACTTTAATATATTAGCACGTTAATGTGCTAAAGTAAATACTATTTTAAAAATTAAATTAAGGCGCATGAAATAAATCAACACGCCTTGCTGTAAGGGAGAAAGATTCTTTAAAGCATATCAAGCTTAAACTGACCGTATAACTGTTTGTTCTTCCCCATACGCATAATTACTTCATACAGCTCTGGCAGTTCCTCTCTGATAACTTTTATTCTGTCGCCGATATCAGCTAAATTTTGGGTAACCCTTTGATAGACATCGCAGAGCAGTTTATTCTTCCACTGTATAATGCGTTCAGTTTCCGCTGTGCGCGTGGATGGCTGCGCTGAACGTGGTTTAGCCAGCACCAGATTGACCGTGAGGGCGGAAGTTTTGATTTCATCTTCCTGATAGCCCACGCTGCGCAGTCCTTCTACAAAGGCCGTCAGCATAGTTTCATCTTTACAAGTTATTGAGACATCCATGGTTAAATCTGTCGGTTCGGAAAATTCCCCCAGAATAAAGCCGGTAAGCCACCAGTGCCTGTCAGTACGGGTAAACAGTTTCTTACCGTGCTTATAAAGAGTACAGGACATCTCCAGCATATCCTCATCGCCGACACAGCGGTAAAATGGTCCGTGAAAGATGCCGGGAAGATTAATACTCTCACCCTCTGTATAGTAAACTCCCACTTCGCAGCCTGTGGTTAGGGCATATTGGCCTTTCCACATTTCGATCATCCAGCTTTTCTGCTGATAGTTAAAGCAGATGGGCTCACAGTCAACAATCATACTTAGTGGTGCTAACATTTCATCATAAAAGCGGCAGTAACCATAATCGCGCTGCCAGGCCTGCTGATGAGAAAAGAATATTTTTTGCGCAGGATCATATACATAACCGGCCTTAGCTAAAGCCTGATCCAGGCTGGCATTTCCTGTACCGCAGCTGCCCGCCTGCTCCGACCTGTTAGTCACGATAATCCCTCCTGTCCCATCCTATTAATACAAGATATTGACGGGAGGTTCATTTTGCCACTTGCTATTCCCTTTAGCAGTTTACTGAATATAATAAACTATGATGATCAAATACTTGCTAAATTCATTATTTCAAATTATCAGTCATATGGAGCTTGCTGAGGCTACTGCTTTGCTGCTCAGCAACGATGGCAAGCAGGAGATAGTTTACTTCCTTGAACAAACAGAGAAAACGAGCGGCAAAAAGTATCTGGAAATTTTAGCTGCCGGAACCAGAGACGCAGACCTGCCGCTTTCGGGAGGTTATATCTGTACCCTGAGTCATTTCCATCATCCATGGTCACACCGGGGCTACCTGCTGAGCAAAAGTTCAGCCGATGAAACCGCAGCTATCTTTTCTACAGCTACTACCTTGTGGCAAGAAGGGAAGCAAGCTGATGCTATCTATCAGCTGGGGCGTGCACTGCATCTGATACAGGATATTTTCATCCCACAACATAGCGGCATCACAGGCAGTAAAGGACATGGTGAATTTGAAAAGTGGCTTACTGATCATTGGCCACCATATCAGGTCACAAGCGGTGGTTACTACGAATGGGAGCAAGATTTTTACGCTGATAACGGCAAACATCACCACGTTACAAGCAAAAAAGCTTACGACTGGATTGATTACGGTAGTCATTTATCTATAGCCTGGTATGAGCAGTATTTTGCGTCAGGACAGTATGATGAAAACACTTTTCGCAGCGTTGCACCATTAGTTGTGGCACATGCTCTGCGTTTTTCCGCCGGCTTCATAAACTTCTTCTTTACTCACGCTAATAACACTGAAGCTAACAAGGCAGCAGAAAATGATCATTTAACCACCGGCTAACCGCAGCATTATCAACACCTCATCACCATCCTGTAAAACTGTTCCGCGGGTGGCTTTTTCTTTATTCACGAGGAAGGTTGCCGCACGAAGCGCCTTAGCACTGTTTTCATCCTGCTGGAGACAAAGCTGAGCAAGAAGCTGCTCGATAGTTGTCCCTTCAGCTACAGTTAGTAATGGTGGAGTAGATTTCAAAAACTCGGCAGCTAAGCCAAAATACTTCACAGTAATTTTCACTTTGCATCACCTCTTTGTTACTAATTGTCTGCCGGCAGGGTTAAAAGGCTGCCGGCCCGATCACGGCCGGCAGCCTTTATTATTTATTCACCATAAAGATCATTAATCACTTCGTCTAAACCACCCAGTTCACGCAGAGATTCAAGTGAAGGTTTGCCGGTTTCGAAATCCCAGTTGGCAGCGGCAAAGAAATTCCTGCCCAGCTTTTCATGGTCGATTTCTACTCCGGCTACCGGTCCGGTCGGCTGCGGCGGGTTACCAACACACCGGTCAGGAATCTTGAAATCTTTCGGTGTCAGGCCTTCCCTTAAATTAAAAGCATGTCGCATGTTTAGAATGCGCAGACCGGTTTTATAACTGTCGGCGGCGGTAAACGGTCTGCCGGTAACAGCTTCAAGATATTTTCTCTCTGCCTCCTGCAGCCCGGCCTGTGACATAAAAGTACAAAAGCCCACGCAGTTTTGCACTTCCTGATTGGTAGTCATCACCACATCCAGTTCGCCGGTATTGTTATAGTCATATTTATCGCCTATCGGAGCTCCAAACATTTGCGCAAAACCTAAACCACCTTTAACATGGCGTGCCGGAGTGGGATCATACTTGTAAGTGCGGGCAAAACCGGGTGCCAGCCTGGGGTCATGCATGGGCAGTTCAATGCCTAAGACCGTCTGCAAATATTCCTCACCTTTACCCCATTTTTGGGCGGCGTATGCTGAACCATGCGCTAAAACTGCCCCGCAGCCTTCCTGGTCAGCAATTTTCTGGGTCAGTGCCACAATTGCCGCACCGTTGCCCCAGGTTAAATCTATGCCGTCTAATTCCTCTTTTGTTAAGACACCATTGTTATAGCATTCCATGGCCCAGGCAACAGTACCGCCGGTGGAGATAGTATCCAGTCCATAGCGGTTGCAGATTTCGTTGCACTTTAAAACTGCGTCAGCTTCATAATTTAACAGGTTACTGCCAAAAGATGCCGCGGTTTCATACTCGGGGCGTTCCGTTGGTCCCAACGGCCAGCGGCCTGTATTAACTTCATACTCTGCACCGCAGCCCAGGGGACAATTTGCGCAGTTATATTTTTTCACTTTAAACTGATCAAGAACAGCAGCACTAAGTTTTTCTGCCGCTTCTTCACCATAATCAACAACACCGATGCCGCCCCAATTCTTTACGGGTGAATCACCATTGAGGGCAGAAGCAGCTGTACCTGCACCGGTACCCATCTCGCCAAAGGCTTGTGCACCGGGATTATTTCTTAAATTATTAACCATCTCTCTATTCATGGCCTGTACTTTTTCTTCATCTGCCATTGCAATAACTTCGGTACCACGCACAGCAATAGCTTTGAGCTTTTTAGAACCCATTACGGCACCGCCACCACCACGACCCGGAGCACGATGGCCGTCATTAATGGGGCAGGCTAATAAAGAAAGCATTTCACCTGCCGGACCAATGGCTACGACACGCAATCTTGGTTCCCCGGTTTCCTTTTTCAGTTCAGCCCAGGTTTCCTTGGTGTCTTTTCCCCACAGATGAGAAGCATCCCTGATTTCAACTTTACCGTCGTTTATATAAAGATAAACAGGCTTTTCAGCCATGCCGGAAATGAAAACTGCATCATAACCGGCTTTTTTTAGTTCAGGACCAAAATAGCCACCCGAATTAGCATCATTCCAACCACCGGTTACCGGTGATTTATGCACCAGAGTGTAACGACCGCTAAAGAAGGCCTTCGTACCCGTCACCGGACCGGTGACAAAACCTAAAATATTGTCGGGACCCAAAGGATCTGCACCCGGAGGCATCAGATTGTAAAGTATTTTTGCACCAATACCATAACCACCAATAAAATCCCTTGCTAAATCAGCTGTCAGCTCTTTTTCCTCCCAAGTTCCCTTGGTCAGATCAACAAATAATATTTTGCCGGCGTAACCAGGTAACATACTTTTCCTCCTCCTCATATTTGCTTGACTGCCTTAACATGTTACTCCTCTGTGAAATAGCCATGTTACTTCTTATTTCAACATAAAAAACCGGATTCCTTGCGTTTTCCTATAACTTACAAGAATTGTGCCTTTCCTGCAGCACCCCCCTCCTAACAGACAGCCGCCCTTATTAAGTTAAGGGCGGCTTTACAATGAGGCTGTTAGTTTACAGTTTCTACTTCCCTGCCGGTACCAGGCTGCTCTAAACAGACAAGGGCGCTGACTAAACGATGTTCCCTGATTTCTGTAACTTTAATAATTAATCCATATTCCTCCAGCTCCGGTGTACTGCCATCTTCAGGAATCGTACCCAGCAATCCAAAAACTAAACCACCAAAGGTTTCATAATCATCTTCCGGCAGCTTAACACCTAACTGCTCGCTGAGCAGATCTAAGGGAGTGGAGCCTTGTATCTTCCAGGTTTGTGAATCCAGGCGTTCAATAAGAGGCGGTTCCAGCGGCAGTGAACTGTCATCCTCCAAATCACCCACCAGCTCTTCTAAGAGGTCATTCATGGTGATAATGCCGCTCATGCCGCCATAATCATCTAAGACGACGGCAAAATGGTTACGGCTTTTTTTCATGTTGCGAAACAAGACATCGGTGCGCACTGTTTCGGGAACAAAGTAAGCCGGCTTGACAGCAAGCTCCAATATTTTCTCGCGCGTCTTTTCTTTAATCCGAAAGTAATCTTTGGCGTTTAAGACTCCTATCACATTGTCTATACTTTCATCACAAACCGGGTACATGGTGTGCCTGCTCTCGTTAATTATTTCTTCCCACTGCTCAATACTTTCCTCTAGCCAAAGCAAAACAACTTCAGTACGATGTGTCATCACTTCGCCGGCTGTTTTATCGTCAAACTCAAAGATATTTTGAATCATTTCTTTTTCACTAAGATTGATCGCGCCCTTTTCACTGCCTGCATCCACCATCATGCGTATTTCTTCTTCGGTTATTTCATCATCAATGGCATTGGGATCGATGCCTAATAACTTTAATAATGTATTGGTAGAGACAGTTAACAGCCAGACAACGGGAGCAAAAGTTTTTGCCGTTAAGGAGACAAAGCCGGACATGGCCAGGGCAATCGGTTCTGCTTTACGCATGGCAATACGTTTGGGGACTAATTCTCCCAAAACCAAGGTAAAGTACGACAAGATCAGGGTAATGAGTATTACCGCAATTGTATCAAGGGTACGTACTGGGATCCGAACTCCTAAATTAACCAGCACAGCCACCAGCCGATCAGAAAAATTGTCAGCGGCAAAAGCACTGCCCAAAAAGCCGGCAAAAGTGATGCCAACCTGAATAGTAGAAAGAAAACGGGCAGGTTGTTCAGTTAGCTTTACGAGCCTCACTGCCCTTTTATCACCCGCTGCGGCAAGTTTAGCCAATTTATTATCATTCATAGAAATAACGGCAATTTCCGTGAGAGCAAAAATTGCATTAAGCAGTATTAAAATTAGCTGCAATACCAGCGGCCAGAAGATGGGGTCGCCATCGGGCAAGGGAATAACCTCCTGAGATGATATTTCTATCCATACAATACTCGATAAATAAACGATGTATACAAAGAAGCAGTGCGAGCTGAGTGCAAAGAGACCTGCTGTGCTGTGTCGTCAAGCAGGTCTGGCAGGACTACTTATTCCAGTTCTTGATTAATAATTTGATCGGCTTTTTTCATAACTTCACTAAAAGCTTCCTGTGCTGCAAAGAACTGCGCTAAAGTGGAATTGGTTACAGCCTGATGCTGCAGTTGGTAAAGTTTTTGAAACTCTTCATCTACCGGCAGTCCTTCCGCAAGCATTTCTTGTATTTTTAACTGAATTTGTTCCATTGACGTCATAATATCCTGAGCTGTAGGATCAAGTTTAATGCGGGCATATGCCTGACGGTAATTACTATATTCCACCGTATTTTTAAGTTCTTTTGCTAACTCTTTAGCTGCATTCTCTATACTAATTGTTATCACCTCCAGCTATCCTATTCTGCTCTTTTCTTTAATCTCCTTCCCTCTTATATTTAAATTTGCTTAAATTATTTGGTGCAGATATGTGCAGCAGCCACTCCGCCGGCGAAGGGATACACAGCAACTTGAGAAAAGCCATTGGCGGCAAATAGTTCAGCTAACTCCGCCTTGCTCAAAAATTTAAACGTCGATTCCTGGAGCCAATCGTAAGCTGCAAAGTTGTTAGTGACAAGTTTGCCTAAACAGGGCATCACATACTTAAAATACAAGCGGTAGATTTGCTTATATATGGGTAAGGCAGGCTGAGATGTTTCCAGACAGACAGCAGACCCACCGGGTTTTAACACTCGATACATCTCTTTAATTACCTGTTGGTAGTTTTGTACGTTACGCAGGCCGAAACCAATTGTCACATAGTCAAAAAAATCGTTGTTAAAAGGTAAATTAAGCGCGTTACCGCAGATGAGTTCTACGTTTTGTAGGTTGGCCTGAACAATTTTTGCCCTGCCTTGAGCCAACATCCGCTGACTAAAATCCAAGCCAATCACTTTGCCCTCCGGTCCCACAGCTTCTGCCAGGGCAATGGTCCAGTCGCATGTCCCACAGCAAAGATCTAAAACGATCTGACCAGGTTGGACAGCCATTTTTTTCATGGTCTGCTTTCGCCAGCGCCGGTGCTGCCGGAAACTTATCAGTGAATTCATCAGATCATAGCGATGGGCAATCTGCTCAAAAAAATGTTTAATCTCCACTTCATGTTTTATTGACATCAATAGGCCCGCCTTTTTTTCCAAAGCTTTCTCGAATTTCTGCGTTTACATGAGATTTCTGTCACTTTGGCTTAATGTGCACACTGATAATATTGTCATTCCGTGCGCAGATATTATACATTTTACACATTTAAGCAGGATTTTTTCCTCCTCCACGCGAAAGCTTGTGAAAAAAATATTTTCTTTTTTCTGCAATCATCAAAATAGTGAATGGAGTTGGAGACTTATGATTGAGGAAAAAAATTTAAGAAAAGCAGCGGGCAGCTCTTTCTCTGCGCTGAAAAACCGGTTAAAAGAACTGCAGTTGACATATTCCCCGGGATTACGCAGTAAATTCGTTCTGCTTTGGCTCTTCTTAGTGCTTAGCACAGGCCTCTGGTTTACCTGGCAGTGTGAGCGGATTACACACACGGTAATGCTCCGCGATTTACAGCACCGTGGTCTCTGCATTGCCCGTAATGTAGCCTCACGCGGCGCTGATCCGTTTCTCAGCAGTAATCATCAGGAACTCCAGCAGATTATCAACGATACCGTAGCTAACAATGAAGATCTTTTATATTTATTTATCCAGGACCCGCAAGGCAGGGTGATTGTCAGCTCCCAACCTGAACAGCAACTGCCGGCGGATTTGCTCCTGCGGCCCCTCACACCGGGAGATAATTATCAGACAATAAACCATGCAAACACAGAAATTATCCATGATTTTGCCGTTCCTATCTCCAGTGATAATGCCGCTACCATACGACTGGGTATTGCTGAAACAAATCTGCGGCACGCCCTGTCGCGGATCAGAAGAGCCCTCATTTCGACCCTGTTGGCTGCCCTCATTGTCGGCGGCCTGATCACTGCCTTTTTCACAAACAAATTACTAGGACCATTAAGGCGGCTTACTGCAGCTGCACACACCATCAGGGAGGGTGATTTTAGTGCCCGGGTGCCCATACAGTCTTTTGATGAGATGGGAGAGCTGGCAGCGGCATTCAATTTGATGGCGGAAAAGTTAAGCACTTATAAGCTTGAGAATATAGAAAATCGTGCAGAATTAGATCGTATTGAAAAACTGCGTGTGCAATTGGTACAGCACCTCATCACGGCTCAAGAAGAAGAACGCAAAAGAATCGCCCGGGAACTGCATGATGAAACATCTCAATCCTTAACAGCTTTAAAACTAGGGTTAAAGGCCATGGAGCAGACAACTTCCCCGGCCGGGATTCAAGAATTAAGTCGCGAATTACGTCAGATGCTAGGTGCCACCCTTGATGAAATAACCGCCATTTCGCGCAACTTACGTCCCAGCGTTCTGGATGACATGGGACTGCAGGCAGCATTGGCGCGTCTTATAGAAGAATCCTCACATCGTATAGGCAAAAAAATAATTTATAAACATGAAGGACTAGTGGATAAACGTTTTCCGGCCTATATCGAAACAGCAGTCTACCGGATTGTACAGGAAGCAGTCACCAACAGCCTTAAGTATGCCCAGGCAGAAAATATCTTTGTCAGTGTTTCCTATCAACAGAATCAGCTAAAAGCCATCGTTGCTGATGACGGCATTGGCTTTGATCCGGCTGCTGTTTTAGACGGCAATATACCACAAAAAGGGTTCGGCTTATTTGGCATGCAGGAGCGAGCCACCTTAATTGACGGCACACTGCAAATTGATGCGGCCACAGGTCAAGGTACCACAATTACCGTCACTGTACCAAATGTGCAGGAAGCCGGAGCATAAGCTCCGGCTTCCTGCCTGGAACAAGTCACTGTTATTACTTTAAAGCAAGCTTCCCCTCCCTACTGCGCTTCTTTTTCGCCGGGTAAAACTTTTTTTGTTTCGCGTTTGTTTTCCCAGATTAACAACCCAATTAAAGCAGCAACAAAGATTCGCAGGGGGCGAAAAATGGCATCCCAAATGTAAGCGGAAATCGGTACTTTCGGCTCAGCCGGCAGTCCATACTTTTCAGGATCATCTTTCAAGACATACATGACTGCCGTGCCGTTTAATTCTTCCAAGCCATAGATTCTCGCCTTACTGTATCCCTGAACCATCAGTTCATCAACTCGGCGGTGTGCTAAATCTACCATCTCAACCCGTGTGCCAAATTGGATAGCACCTGTGGGACAGGCTTTGGCACAGGCCGGTATTAAACCAATGGCCTGCCGGTCACTGCAGAGAGTACATTTTTGAGAAACATTTTCTTTTTGGTTAAAGGCCATTACTTTAAATGTGCAGCTGGCTACACAATAGTTACAACCGATACATTTTTTCGGGTCTGTGACTACAGCACCGGTTTCTGTATGACTGATGGCACCTGCCGGGCACACTTTTTCACAGGCTGCATCAGTACAGTGCATACAGCCTTTTTTGGCGAAATACCAGCTTATTGCACCCGTTGATTCATCTTCATGCTCACGAAAAACCACACGCGTCCAGGAGTTTGCCGTAAAACGTACCGGGTTTTCATAATAGCCGGTAAAACTTGTTTCTTCCGCCGGCAGTCTGTTCCACTGCTTACATGCTACCTGACAGGCGCGACAACCAATACATTTAGAGGTATCAATTAGTATAGAGTTTAACATTTTACCCCACCTTCCTTATGTTACAGAGAAAGGCTTTATACTCAGGTATACTGGTATTAGCATCACCGATGGACGGTACTATGTCATTGACAATCGCGCCTTTGTTCAAGCCCATATAACCCCAGTGGAAAGGCATACCGACCATTTCACGCAGTTCGCCGTCAACCAGCAGCGGTTTAATCCGCGGTGTCACACAGGCAATGGCGGAGATTTTCTTTTTACGATATGTGCTGATTTCTACCTGATCGCCGTTTTCGATGCCCAGTTTCTCCGCCAGTGTGGGACTGATCTCGACAAAAAGAGCTGGCATTAATTCATTGAGCCATGGAGTGTTGCGGGTCATGATACCGGACTGCCAGTGTTCAGTCACACGGTAGGTCGACATGATATAAGGGAATTCCTGATCACCGGCCGCCGCCAAATGATCTTGATACCAGATTTTTGTTACCGGATTAAACTGCACGGTGCTGGAAAGTAGGTTGCGAATCGGACTTTCGGCCGGTTCATAGTGTTCCGGGAAAGGACCTTCAGCCATGCCGTTCGCAAAAAGGCGAGCCTGCAGTTCGGGCAGCATAATGTAAGGACCTTGTGCTGTTGCTTCCGGTGGAACATTAGCATTGAAATCCGGTACATCATTACACTGCCAGCTTTCGCCGTCCCACCACATCAGAGGGATCTCCGGGTTCCAGGGTTTCCCCTGCGGATCTGCGGAACAACGATTGTAGATAATCCGCCGGTTTAGCGGCCAGGCAAATGCCCACTGAGCATTGGTGCCAATACCCGACTCTTCTTTGATCCGGCTTTTACATGCGGGATGGGTGCGATTATTATAATACCCGCTGTAAATCCAGCAGCCGCAGGCGGTACTGCCGTCATCAGCAAGTTTGGTAAAGTTTTCTAGAAGCTGGCCGGTTCTGGTGTTGTAGCCGTTAATTTCCATTGCCACGGCATTGGCGTCAGCTTCCTCCCCATAATCCCAGTTCAGGTTTAATATCGGAGCGGCAAAAGGACCGGGATTCTTTTCATATTCTGCCCTGATCGCTTTATAGAGCCGGTCAACAATCCACAGGTCAGTTTTAGCGTCTCCCAAGGGCTTTTGTGCCTGATAACGCCACTGGATCCAGCGACCGCTATTAGTGATCGTTCCTTCCCGTTCAAAGGAGGCGGAACCGGGCAGCAGGAAGACTTCTGTATCAATTTCAGTCGGATCTACGCCGGGTTCTTTCCAGAAAGCTGCAGTTTCGTTTTCAAAAATATCAATGGAAACCAGCCAATCTAAATTCTTGGTATATTCCCGCTTGGCCGAAGCAGACGGTCCGGTGACAGCCGGGTTATCCGCCCAGCAAATCATACCTTTAATTTCACCTTCCCCCATATATTTGTACATACCGATATGGGAGCGATCTTTATCATCTAATTTAGGCAGATAATCAAAACAAAAATCGTTTTCCTCAACAGCGTGATCACCATACCAGGCCTTTAACATGCTGATGAGGAATTTTGGTTTGTTAGCCCAATAACTGCTGGCGGGTGTTTCTTTTTCCAGGTAGGCGGCAAGATTTTCGTGCAGTGAAGCTTTGGGCATATTTAGGTAACCGGGGATGATATGGTAGAGCATAGCCATGTCCGTTGATCCCTGCACATTAGCCTGCCCACGCTGCGCATTAACACCACCACCCGGAATACCGATATTACCAAGCAGCAGCTGCAGGCAGGCAATGGCCCGTACGTTCTGTGAGCCGTGTGTGAATTGAGTCACACCCATGGCATACAGAATATTGCCTGCTTTGCCCGCCTGCCCCGTGCTGGCATATAATTCTGCCACAGCCTGCAATTTGTCCACGGGACAGCCGGTAATCCGGCTGACTGTTTCCAGGTCATACCGCTCATAATGCTTTTTCATAAGCTGTAAAACACAGTGGGGATCAGTAGCTGTTGGATCCTTTTTGATATTCCCGTCTGCATCCAGCTGATAGCTCCAACTGCTCTTATCATAGGTTGCAGCGCGATCTTCAGCCTCCTGTGCCCCGGAAAATAAGCCGTCTGCAAAGGAAAATTCCGGGTTAATAAGATAGGTGGCATTAGTGTAATTGAGCACATACTCTTCATGGTAAAGTTTATTACTTAAGACATAGTTAATCAGCCCGCCCAGAAAAGCAATGTTCGTCCCGGGGCGCAGAGGCGCATATAAATCAGCAACTGCTGCAGTGCGAGTAAAGCGTGGGTCAACAACAATTAATTTGGCGTCCCTTTCAGCACGCGCCCGCTCAATCCACTTCATGGAAATGGGATGGTTTTCCGCCGGGTTACAGCCGAAAGCTAAAAATACATCGGAATTCTTATAATCAATCCAATGGTTAGTCATGGCACCGCGACCAAATGAGTTGCCCAGACCGGCAACTGTGGAGGAGTGTCAGAGACGGGCACAATGGTCAATATTGATGATACCCAGTGATCTAATTAATTTATGGTACAAGTAGTTTTCTTCGTTAGTACAGGTAGCACTGCCCAAATGAGCAATGGCACGGGTACGGTTCACAGTGACTCCGTTTTCATCAACCCTTTCAAAAGTGGAGTCGCGTGTTTCTTTAATTCGCTGGGCAATATGTTTTAAAGCAAAATCCCAATCCACCTCTTTCCATTCAGCAGCGCGCGGTGCACGGTAGAGCACTTTTTTTATGCGCTGCGGGTGCTCAATGGCCTGCCCCTGTTGATCGTAAATATAAGCAAGATTAAAAATAGAGCTGCCTTTACTGCAGAGAGCACCTTCGTTAATAGGGTGATCCGGATCCCCTTCCGCGCCGACTACTTTATTATTCTGCACGTAACAAATGATACCGCAGCCAACAGAACAGTATGGACAAATGGTAGTTACTTCTTTTGCATACTGTACGGGCACCGGTGCTGCTTCCACAGAATCGGCAAAACCTAAACTGGCTAAAGTAGCTGTACCAACAGCAGCACCCGTTAATTTTAGAAAACTACGTCGTGATATTTTCATAATTGCTCACCTCCTACTAGCTTTTTACAGCAACGTTTGCACCGGTCGATACAGTTTGCTTAATAAGCTGTGCCTTTTCTTCCCCAAATTTTTTTCTTCTCGTTAAACGATCAATCAGCGGTACAAATGCATTCATAATTAAAATGGCAAAGGCAACCCCCTCTGTAGGTGCCAATAAAACACGGAAAACGACAACAATAATACCTATGCAGACGCCAAAGATAATCTGTCCCTTTTTGGTAATGGGACTGGTGACCCAGTCTGTGGCCATATAGAAAGCACCAAGCAGCAGACCACCGCTCAGCAGATGGTAAACAGGATGCTGCCCCAACAGGGCGGTGCCGATGAAAACAGTAGCCAGCATAGAAACGGGAATATGCCAGGTAATATGCTTTTTGTAAAGCAGATAAAGACCACCGAGAATTAAGGCCAAGGCAGATGATTCTGCGATACCTCCTCCCTGGGTCGCAATAAAAAATGTTCCCATGTTGGGCAAGGGCAGCCCCATCTGCAGCATGGTTAGCGGTGTAGCCTGCGTTACCGTATCAATGCCGGGAAAACTGACGCGCCAATAGAAAAATTCGTTATTCAGATACACTAACCAAGGGGCAAAGAGTATTACAGACACTCTGCCAAACAGCGCAGGGTTAAAACGATTCCAACCTAACCCACCTAGATACTCCTTGGCAAAACCTACCGCAATAAAAGTTGCCGCAGATGCTAACCACCAAGGCGTAGCTGCCGAAAAGCTTAATGCAACCAGAACACCGGTTAAAATAGCACTGCCGTCATGCAGTTGAGGTTTTTTACCCATCGCCCGCCGGAACAATACCTCGGTAAACATAGCCGTCAGAACACAAACCATGATTAAAAAAGGTACATTGAATTTAAAAAAGTAACACGCCACTAAAGTGACCGGCAGCAGGGCAATGGTTACATCCCTCATAGCCGTGGACACCTGATCACCGGCATGTAAATGTGGTGATGAAGCAGCCTGCAAATTTAAATCTGTTCCCATTGTGACCCTCCTTTCCCTTTACGCCCTTTTTACATGTCGAACAAAATCAACTATAGGCCGATGTGAAGGACAGACATAAGCACAGATACCACACTCAAAACAATCGAGGGCACCCCACTCTTTGGCTAAATTATAGCGACCCAATTCACCATACATGCCGATATAGTTGGGATAAAGCCCCATGGGACAATGATCAACACATTTGCCGCAGCGCACACAAGCTAAATATTCCGGAGAGCTGCGAACAAGATCTGACGTTAAAGCCAATACGCCTCCGCAGCCTTTAACCAGGGGAGCATCCAAAGTAGTTTGAGCAAAACCGGTCATGGGGCCGCCCATGACAATTCTCACCACGTCACTTCTTATTCCCCCCGTGCAATTGAGGAGATGGGAAAGAGGTGTGCCGATAACAACACGATAATTACCCGGTTGCACGGCCCCAGGACCCGTTAACGTCACAATTCTTTCTGTTAAGGGGCGCCGGTATTTTACTGCATCCCAAACTGCTTTCACAGTCGCTACATTTTGCACCACAACATTAACTTCTGCCGGCAGCTTGCCAAGGGGAACTACCCTTCCGGTTGCTGCATAAATAAGCTGTTTTTCTGCCCCCTGCGGATATTTTACTTTCAGGGGAACCACTTCCATGCCGGGTTCTTTAGCCAGCTTTTTTTTGATAACCTCAATGGCATCCATTTTGTTTTCCTCGATACCAAAGATAACTTTAGCACCGCCTAAAACCTTGCTGAGAATACGAGCACCGGCAATCATCTCCTCGGCTTCTTCCAGCATTAAACGGTGATCGCAAGTTAAAAACGGTTCACATTCACAGCCATTGAGAATTAAGTAATCAATTGTAGTGGGTGGATTAACCTTTACGTGGGTGGGGAAACCTGCACCACCCATACCCACAATCCCGGCTTCTCTGATTCGGCGTCTGATTTCCTCCGTGGACAATTGTGAAACATCATCCGCGGTATAACTGGCAGGTTCCTGTTCCGGATCCACATCAATGACTACACAATCTTCCAGCTGTCCGGTCATGGTAATCCGGCTGCCAATTTCACGGACTGTGCCACTTAATCCCGTATGGACAGGTGCGGAAATAGCTGCATCGCTATCTCCTATCTTCTGACCTGCCTTAACCCTCTCACCAACTGAAACCAGCCGCCTGTTAGGTGCACCAATATGCTGTTTTAAGGGAATAATTAATTCAGTTGGCTGTGGCAGTTCCTGTACAGGCAGATGTTCAGTTTGTTCTTTGTAGTGAGGAATATCCATCCCTCTCTCAAAAGTTTTTGCCACGCTTTTCACCTCCCTAAGTTGATTCAATTCAGTACAGCTTGCTTACCGGCTTCACCATAGCCCTCACGAGCGGCCAGCTGATCGAGATAATAAGTCACTAAGTTTTCCAAATCGGGAATGATCTCCCTTGCCAACTCTTTTAAAACTATTGTTTTCAGATAGCCCTTACATTGATGGCAAACATAAACACGACGGTGCGTCTGTTCCGGAATATAGAAAAAGCTTAAATGCTGTTGGTCGGTTGTACCGCAGGAGGTACAAAAAATCCGCTGCACATCCCACTGTGTGTGACAAAGTCCACATTCCAATACACGGCTGCCGTCTTCAGCCCTCAACATGGCCAGCATCGGCTTTTCACCACACACAGGGCAGATTCCCTCTTTCCAGTTTTCAAAAGTAAAACTTGCTGCCGTTTGCCGGGCAAAATTGACGAAGTACATTTGCAGGGCAGCACGAATGACCTGCGCCATTACGGCAAGGTGCTGCTCCGTCAGTTGTGCGGCAGCAGGATTTTTGCGGAGGTAAGCCTGTATCATTGGCAGTGACAAATTGCCGGGCTGACAAAAAATATCCTCCAGATTTTGAGCAGTAAGTGTACTTTGCAGAAGCATTAGCAGCTCGTCAAACTGATGTTCAGTACCTGCCAATAGTTCCTTATGGGCTGCTGTCAGAATGGCCTCAGCCTGTTTTACAGTTTCACTGAGCGGTATCGGCAGTACAACTTTAGACAGCAGCGGTTCTTTTTTACGTAAGCTTTCAGTTAAGGCCTGGGGAACAATATCTACGGCAGGCTGCTTGCTAAAACTCCGTTGTCGTGCGTACAATTTTTTATAAAAGAACAAAAGTGGTTGCAGGTTTTTATTTTCTTGTAAATAGAACTGCAGTTCACGCTGTACTTCTGCAGCTGTTGGAGGATACTTGACCACTGCAAAAAGCTCCTTTCATGCTTGTGATTTTTTTCACCTATATCATTAATAAATTATGACACTAATGGCTCCGATAATAAATAAGGCAAATCAGCGGTCTTTTTAGGGGGTATTTCCCTGAGCATCAGGTTTTACACAGGCATTAATAGGAAGACCCGGCAGCAATTAACTGTCTATTTCGACAATAGTGATCGGGACAGTCTTACTAATTGCAAAATAAAAAGAGCCTTGAAGGCTCATGGAGTCTGTTTAAACATTTTAAGTTCTAAATGCAGATCTTGTCGTAAATGCATGATTTTTCTACAATACTCATAGACGACCAAACCTGCTGGTGTAGGGGTTACCCCTTTGTTACTGCGTTTTAACAAACGCTGTTGGCAGTATTGTTCCAAATCACGAACCTGCATACTGACTGCGGGCTGCGTAATGTGACAAAGGCGAGCAGCTTCCGAGATACTTCCGGTTTGAATTACTGTGCAAAATGCTTCGATCTGTGACATTTTCAAGCGACATCCATTTTTTTCTTGTAAATTGAGGGACATCTGCATCTCTCCTTTTAAATAGATCATAACTACCGGCCGCAAATAAACCGCTGAACTGCCATCCCATGTCGGGAATTACCTGGCAGGAAAGTGCCTGGCATTCCTCCCTTATCCGTGTAAATCAAGCAAATTGTGTTCTAAGGCGTATTCAACAAACTCTGAACGGTGAACAATATCTAATTTTTCTTTAATTCTTGCTTTATGGCTTTCTACAGTTTTCACACTAACATGGATTTTTTCCGCTATCTGTTTGTCAGTAAAGCCGCGGGCAACCAAGATAAGAATCTCTTTTTGCCGTTTACTAAGCATATCTTTTGCTTTGCTTTTTTGTGTTTTTTCTGCCGGCTGGAGATAACGCTGCCATAATTTTTTTGTCATGGAAGAGTCTACAACCATTTCTCCACGCATAATTGCTCGGATGGCCAGGATCAGCTCGTCATCTGCTGCTTTTTTTAATAAATAGCCATTTGCGCCCTCTAAAAGTACTTTTTGTATATAATCTTCTTCTTCGTGAATAGTTAAAACCAGAATCTTGACTTGGGGTGAAAGCTGTTTTATTTTTTTGATAAATTCAATACCACTGCAGTCCGGTAGTGTTAAATCCAATATAATTAAATCAGGCTTTTTCTCCTGGACAATCGTTATTCCTTCTCTGACTGAACCTGCTTCGCCGATAACTTCCATATCACCCTGCGCCTTAATGACTAGGTGTAAACCCTTTCGCACAATGGGATGATCATCAATAATCATTATTTTGATTGTGTCATCAGACAAATATTTCACCCCTTTGCTTTAAAATAGACGCAAGTTATTTTTTTCACATGTTTAGCT